>Ga0265297_10000257_pt1 | contig 177603 bp, 223 predicted proteins | sample Munlanlwell13791_FD_192502 | JGI IMG/M metagenome (GOLD analysis project Ga0265297, IMG submission 192502) | Leachate microbial communities from a municipal landfill in Southern Ontario, Canada - Leachate well 137-91 | ecosystem: Engineered > Solid waste > Landfill > Unclassified | place...
GGAAACCTCCACCTGGGCGATTGGTATCCAGGTGCCTTTGGCGCGAGCACACCTGACGATCCTGTCTTTTCTTTTCGAGGTGGTGAATGAAGCGTGCATCCCGTAGAGCGGCCCGGACTCGCCTGTTGCGTCGCTGGCTCCGAAGGATTCGGGTCAAGTGGCGCCGCAGATTTCCTCCGGGGTCCATTGATCTCCCTGATGACGAAATCCTACTGGCCGCCACCACCCGGGTCGAGACCCACGCGGATATCAGGAACCACCCACGAAAAACCTGCAGTTACTGCAACCCATGGTTTCGTCGGCGCAAGCAAGAGAAAATCCTGGACCAAGACCTTCGGCGAGAAATGGCCGAACTCTCAACGAAGTCAGAGTAGAATAACCCACAACCAAAGGAACCATCATGAACGACATCTCCACCCCTGACCTGCCGTCTGCCCCCGCGGTGATCCCTGGGGACGCCCAGGCCCATCAGGACCTCGTTGCCCTGACGCCCGAGCAGCTTGCCCACCAGGCCCGAATGGCCAGGTTGGCCCAAGCCAACCTGGATGCTGCTGAAGCCAAGCGGCTTCGCCGGCAGGCCAGAAACTTGCTGGTCCAGCCACGAACCGCTTGACATCTGCCAGCCTACCTGATAAGGTTTAGCCATGTCACAGGAAACCACCCCGAATATCGCACTCGCTGCTGTCCTGGGCCTCATGGCCCCTTACCTACCTGAGCATCCAGGGGAGCCAGTGTTACCCCTCACCGAGGAAGAGCAGGCCCTGGCCGACAAGATCCGAGACCAACGGATTTCGGCCGCCGAGGCCAAGCGGCTCCGCCGGCAGGCCAGGAACCTGAAGAATCAGTAGATGACCGAGGGGTCGGTCAAGCCCCTTGCTCCGGGGTCGACAAATGGTAAGTCACGGGTTTTTGGTGCCCGCATTTTGCAGGTTCGAATCCTGCCCCCGGAAAATAGTTCAGGCGTCTAAACAGGAGGCCATTAAAATGCCAGCAGCACAGAGGCAGCGCGAGTGGGAATGGGACAACCTTGTACGGGCCCGGATGGTTGAGGTCGGGGATCGGCTCATGCGTGAAGACCCTGCTGCCCCCATGGTGAAGATCAGGAACGTGGCCATGGCGATTGCCAGGCAGGAACTGGTTGCAGAAAAGGTTATCCCTGGGGTCTACAGAACCGAGTTGTTACCAACGGTCGGGTTACCCTTTTGACGTAAATGTGTCCGGATGGCGAAACTAGGTAGACGCAAGGGACTTCTTGAAATTGGAGCACCGAGGCAGAAATGCCCCTGGTGAATGGAGCCAAATTCGGTGAACGGCCTGTTGTCGGGTAAAACTGAACCTCCCCGCTTCTGCGTGGCCTTTCCTTGTTACGACAAGGAATCAGGTTTTACTTGACTGCGACCCAACGCCGAGCCAAGCCGTGCATTATGTCAGCACAGAAGGTGTAGAGGCCAGACGGTTCCCACCTGACCACTGGGCGAATGCGCTCAGCAGAAGGCGAAGGCATGGTCCAGACCACGAACGGCCGCTCTTGCGGAACGGCGGCGAAAGCCGAAGTGGTAAGAAAATCCCTCGGGGGCAACCTCGTACCGGTTCAATTCCGGTTCCGGACATCTTTAGCACGGGTGGCGTAATTGGCAGCCGCGCAGGTCCTAGGAACCTGTGGTCGCAAGACCGTGCGGGATCATGGCCCGCTCCGTGCATTTCGGTAAAATAGATTCGTGCCGGTATGGCGAAATTGGCATACGCAATGGATTCAAAATCCATCGTCTTAACAGACATTCCGGTTCAACCCCGGATACCGGCATCTAGTTTTCTGCAAGCGAAAGGCACACGATTAAATGTCCACACCCAGTCCCATTGATGTCGCTTTTTCGTTCGACTCGACCGGCAGCATGTTTCCATGCCTCACTCAGGTCCGCAGGGTCGTCGGTGAAACCACGAGACAGCTGTTCGCCCTGGTGCCCAACCTGCATGTCGGCATCATGGCTCACGGCGACTACTGCGACGGCCCTGACTTCCTCACGGTCCTGGATCTCACTGATAACCAAGCCCAGATCTGCGATTTTGTCCAGACCGTCAAGGCGACCAATGGGGGCGACAATCCCGAGGCTTACGAAAGTGTGCTCGCGCGGGCCAGGTCACTCCGGTGGCGCAGCGGCCACGCCAAGGTCTTGGTGCTGATCGGCGACGACGAGCCCCACGGGCCCAGTTACCCCCAGAACACCAACCATTTGGACTGGCGCAACGAGGCTGGGCTGCTCCACGAGCAAGGGATCCACATCTACGCGGTCCAGGCGCTGGCCCGGTATCACGCTGCTCCTTTCTACCGGGAGTTGGCCCAGATCGGCTATGGGGTCCACCTGGAACTTCACCAATTCAGCGCTGTGCAAGAGTTGATCCTGGCCGTGTGCTACCAGCAGGCGGGCCCCGAGGCCATCCAGCGGTACGAACAGCAGGTCCAGGATTCTGGCCGCATGACCGATTCTGTCGGGGCCATGTTCGACACGCTGGCTGGCAGGACCGTCCGGGCGGTCCACCGGGCCCCTGCGCCCACGCCATGGCGGATCGGGGGTCCTGGTACCCCCTGCGCCCCCAAGCCCGCTGGCAAGTCCTCGGGGCCCCTCGGGGCCGTGAAGATCGGGACCGTCGAGGTCAAGGAAGCGGACCTGACCCCGGTGCACCCGTCTAGGTTCCAGATCCTCGCGGTGGACCGCGACGTCGACATCAAGGGGTTCGTCCAGGAGAACAGCCTGGTCTTCAAGGTCGGGCGCGGGTTCTACCAGTTCACCAAGACGGTGGAAGTCCAGAACCATAAGGAAGTGGTCCTTTGCTGCGACGCCACCGGGGCCATGTGGACTGGCCGGGCCGCCAGGGCAATCTTGGGGCTCCCGGACGACCGGACCGTGTCGTTGCGGGCGGGCCAGATCCCCGGCTACTCTATTTTCATCCAGTCCACAAGCAACAACAGGAAACTCCTGGCCGGTACAAAATTTCTCTACGAGATGGCTGACCACCCGGGCTAAACCGCCACAAGGAAAACAGAAATGAGACAAGCCACAGACAAAAAGACCAGTCCGTTGAAGTTGTACATCTGGGACGACGACCCATATTTCGAACACGCCACGTCCCCTGGGATTCTGTTCGCGATGGCGACATCCGTCAAGCAAGCACGCGAGTTAATCCTGGCTAAGGTGGACCGTGACCAGAGTATCTCTCCTAGCACTCGTGACGACATTCTGGTGATACTGACACTGCACCATCCCAATGTTCATCGGGTGCCAGCAGCTGGCTACATCCTGGCCACCGACGGAGGGTAACGTGCCGAAGTTTCGCATTGATTTCAGCCGTTCGGTCTATTCCACTGCCGAGCAGGAAATCGAGGCCCCAGGGTTCATCCAGGCCAACAGGATCGCAGATGATCGGTTGCGCCAGGGGCAAATACCTTGGGAACCGGATGGCCAGGACGAAAACTTCGACGTCGAGGAAGTGGACCAGGACGACACGGCTGACGAGCAAGACGACCAGGACGACGGCCACGATTTGTTCACCAGGGTCAACGGCACCACCTTCATTTCTCGCCGGTCTGCTCTACAGCTTCTGTACGGAGACGAATGGACCGAGCGAACACGTATGCGCAATTATGAAATCGAAGACGCCTTGCGGGCCAATGGTCACGGGGATCAAGTGTGCATTTCGGAATGGTGTCCGTACGACGGCCGTTTTTGCACCCTGCGGGACCACGTGGCACCTCCGCATCCTCCCTGCACGTACGAGTCGCCGCCATACCAGGACGACTCCATTGGGGTTCCGTGGAATGTTTTCGGCGGCGGCCAGGTGTCCAGGCACGTCAGAAGTGACGTGGTAGAAAGCGAGGGCTAACGTGGCCAGAACGATTCGACTGGAACAGCAGGACAAGATTTGCTCCATGTGGGTAGACCTGGACCGCCCAGGGGCTTCCTCCATCTTGTTGGCTGAACTGTATCCACCGGACCCAATCGATGCTCAAAACTTCCGTTGGTACTGGGTGACAGCATCACACGTATTTGTCAGGTGGCTCGGTGACGCACGTTCGGTGGCGTCGTTGGACCACGCCAGAGAGACGGGCTTGAGGTTTCTGGCGTATCTCGTGGATCTGGAAGATCTCTTGGGCATGAGGGAACCATGAGCACCACGGTGCGGTTTGGCCAGACTTTTGTCCTGTGCGACGCCTACCTGGACCAGGGTCACTACGTCGGGGCGACCCTATCGGTCATGCGTGTACCCAGGATGCCGTGGCCCGTCGTCAAAACCACGACGTCTGTCAAGATTGTTTGAACCTGCTGGAGTCGGGAAATCCACGGGACAGGGCCCGAGTGTCGTGGCAGCCTGGTGGTCCTCGTGAGTTATTTCACGACGACGCATGTGGGTGTGCGCAATGTGACCGTGAACGAACCGTAGACTATCGCTACAACGACGATTGGGACTAAACCATGAAGAAACTGAAGCCAGGACAGCAGTGTTGCTACATCAAGGAAACCGGCGGCTGTGACTACACCATTGGGTGCGGCGAGACCTTGGTGCCGTTGCCCGACAACTGGACCGACCAAGATGTAGTCGACATTTTCAATGACTTTGGCCTGGATGGTCAGGACCATGACGTTGAGGTCGCGTTGGTCGTGACGCTTGACCGCGACGTCATGGATTTGTACCGGCGGAACTGTGAAGTCTTGCGCCAGGCTGACGAGCAGGACAGCCGAGCACGCAAGTTGGCCGAGTTGGCCCGGTTCAAGCGAGAACTGGGGGTGCTGTGATGCCGATTTTCAACTATCAGCCAGACGTGCCCGACTCCATCGAGATTGAGTTCGAGGTGTACTGTTCATGCGGGGCTGGCCTGTGCAACCAGACATCAGTGGATGACGAGCATCGCCGGGGTCGCCGCATCACCGTGGAGCCCTGTGAAGCCTGTATGGAAAAGGCTGCCAGCGAGGCCCGCGAAGCCGCTGAACTGGAGACTGCCCAGCGCGAGGAATCAAGCGAACGGGCCGAGGCAACAGCACCATGACGTTCCAGCATGTCCACATCACGGTCGTGAAGCCACAGGATGCCCTGCACTGTGGGGATTGCAACTTGTGCGACGTCGCGGATGGCCTGTCGGTACTCGTCTCTTTCCTTTTTGATTTGTTTCACGAAGTCTACTAGGTCTAGGGACATTCCGTTTTGCGTGGTCGTGGCGTCATCGTTGACCATTTTCATACCGTGTTCATCGCCCACGAGTTTCTTGGAGCCCGTGATGATGGCCAGGCGGGTCGCCGGGGTCATCTCAGGAAACGCGGCCTCCAGGAGCGCCACGGCCTTGCCGGGATCCTGGTCGTCGGCCCAGAAGGTCCTGGCCTGCTGGGTAATGAACTCGCCGGTGATGTGGAACCCAAACGTCGCCATGGCTTATTCCTCGGTGGTAACGGGGTGTAGGTAGAAATTCTTGGCCCCGACGGCAAGGAGATCGGCAGCGTGGCCATCCCATGTGTCTTGGGCCCCGACTGTATCGCCATTGAGCCGGATGGCCCCGTTGTCCAGGAGCCGACGAGCTTCCGCATGACCAGCCACGAAGTTGTGGTTAACCAGGATCTGCAGCCAGGTGCACCCGGGCTGGGCTCTCGCGGGCGTGATGATGACCGGCATGATTCACTCCTTGGGGCTCAGGACCTTCTTGACCGATTCCGCCAGGGCCGTGCGGGCCTCATCGTAGCCTGGGTCGCCTGGAACCTGCTGGATGAACAGCCGGGCCCTCGCGGCCAGGTCGGCGGCCCGCTGTTCCAGCGCCGCGATGTCCAGGCGCTGCTGGATCTGCCGTAGCACCAGGTTGAGGTAGTCCGGGATGTAGGGAGGTGCCAGATCAATCTCGACGCCCTGGCAGGTGGCTCGGACGCAGCCGGGCGTGGACGCGTCGAACGTGACCGTGGGGATGCCGGGCTCGTGCTTCGACGTGATCAGGTGGGACCACCGCAGGGCCGTGACTTGGCTGTCAGGTGGCCTGGAGGCGTTGACGGCCTTGACGAGCGCATCGTCGTGGTAGTGGGGGTCTGCCGTCATGTGCTTGTTCAGTGCCGTGATGAGGTCGTGATATTGCTGGTGGTCCAGGTATTTCATGGCGACTGTGTTTCCTTTCGGTTAACCTAGAAATTGTAGGGCCCGTAATCGTCTGGAAACCCGTAGAGACGATAAGGATCCCGCACGGGATCCGTGGCTTCCGCGGCCACGGTAGCGGGGTCAGGGCGGCAGGACCGCCCGAGGTACACGGCCCAGCGCTGCTCTCCCAGGTCGTCGGCCAGCCGGTAGACCTTGACCAGCGGGTGCAGGTTCCCAGCCTTGACCTGGCTGGCTTGGATGCCTCGCCGCATCGCGGTCGCGGCCTCGAAGCTTGAGAGCACGGCACAGCGAAACCAATCGTTCTTGCGGGTCATGGCTGCTTTTCCTTGTTGGTGGGTGCCTGCAGAACAGCGAGCCGTTGTCGTGCCCCATCGACGGCAGCCATGCGACACAGCATCTCGTCGTCGTCCTGGTCACCGTACTGCTCCAGGGCCGCCAGGGCCTGGATGGTTTCACGGAGGTGCAGTTTGGCCGCCTCCAAGCAGAACCCGCATCCTGGGCCTTGGCACGGCACCGTTGTGGACGCTGGCACCACTTGGTGATCGTGGGTCTGGAGCGGCGTGTCCACCAGGCGAATCTCGCCTACCCTATCGGTTGCTTGGTACAACTGCCGGGTCATGGGCTACTCCTCCACCAGGACGTTGGCGCCGCACACCGCGCACTCCCACACCTTTTTCGGTGTGGGTCCGTGGGTGACGTCCGTGTGGTCGTAGGGTGCCACCGACTCCAGGAAATCCCCATTTCCATTCACTGCCCATTCTTGGGTGATGTGGGCAGTTGTGTAGAACCGGTTGTGTTTGGGATCGTTGGGACAGATGGCTTTCATGTTACTTGCCCTCGTGACGACGGATCATTTCGCCCAGGACGGCCCGGAGGAAGTCGTCGTAGTCGGTGTTGTAGTAGAAGAAATCGCCCATGTTGGCCATGGGGTCTTTAACGATTGCGGACTTCCAGCCATCCAGGTCCATGTAGAATCCAGAGAGCATCTCGCTGATCTGGTCCCCCATGGAGCCCCGAAGATCCTGAACCAACTGGTCGTGGGAACGGCGCTTGGACTCGGGAACGCGCCAGAGATCCTCGGGGTCCAGGGCCGAGAGCGCCCAGCGGGCCACCAGGTCGGGATCGGGGACCTGGGCGACGTAGACGCCCCAGCCCGGACGCTTACCCACCAGACGGTACACCTTGACGAGCGGGTGCCGCCCGCGGGCGCGCTGGTCACGCTGGATCCATCGGCGCACCGCAGTAGCGGCCTCGAAGGTCTTGACCACCGTGCAGCGGAACCAGTTGTGTCTTTGGGTCTTCATGGTGTTGTTACCCAATGCAGCCCGCAGCCACGCGGTTGGCCACGGGGCGGTAGTTGGCGTCGGGGCCCTTGAACGACAGGGCCACGAGGCTGTCGGCGTAGCCCTTGGTGATGGTTCTGAAGGAGTCGTCCATGCCCCACCGATTCGTCTCCCACAGGTAGAACTGGCCGTCCTGGCCCCGGATGACCTTGCAGTGATCCCAGACCGGGACCACCAGGTCGGCCACGACGGTGTTGATGCAGGGGGTCTTGGTGGTGCTGGTCTTCATACCTAGACTTGTAGCACCATGGATTGCGTTTGTCAATCTTTTATTTTGCTTTGTGTGGAATCGCGGCGACCAAGGGGTAGGTGAAACCCGAGGCTACTTGCCCCGCGGGCTAATCTGCACGGACCGGAAATACTGGCCCTTGCGGACATCCCACCCAGGCCCGAAAAAGTCCTGCAACTTCTTCAGTTCACTGTCCGTGAGCGTGTTGGACTCGACGTTCATGATGTTCATCACGCAAATGTTTGCTGTGGCACGCACGTCGCGAGCTTTGGGCATTGAAGGTTCTGGCACTGGCTGGAAATCCAGGCTGTAGAACGTAGCCCCCGACAACGCCATGGCGATCTCGCAGATGTGTCCGCGGTGAACCCCGAGGTTCTTGGTAGACCGGCCCTCACAATCTCCCTCGGTCGTGACCTTCCAGAGCCCCACGGGGGAATCAATGGCAATCACGCGGTTGCGCCTGATTTCTGCTCTCCGCTCCAACTCCTGGACAAGGTCAGCGTCGTTGAACTCAGACAGGTTTTTCATTTTTGTTCTCCTTTTCGTAGTGCTCGACTCGGTCGTTGAATCTGCACTTGAAATCCATGCAGAATTTCTTGCAGATGGAATCTTCGTGGGAATCGTGCTGGCTAAACCAATCAGCACGCTCCTGCACGTTGCCGGGGCCGAACTGGCCGATTGGCCGTCCCTTTTCCCTCGCGTACACGGCACAGGGGTAGTAATCGCGGCCGAAAATCGTGAGGTCGTCGCGGACCAGGTGGCATCGGCCAGTCGTGGCCAAGGCGGAACCCCGCATATTCAGGCCCTGGTTGAAGTTGTTGACGCGGAACCGCAGGATCGGGTGCCGAGACAACAGCGACTCGGGCAGGTCAAACCGGACGACTTGGTTGTATCGGGTGTCAGTCCCGACCCTGATGTCCCGGACCCCCAGGGCAGAAATGAACTCCAGGATTTCCCGGTATTGGTTGATGTTGTGGTCGTTGAACACGACCCCGGTGCTTACGTAACACTTGGTCGCGAGCACCCGGATATTCTCTACGACCTGGTCGAACACGTTTTTGACCCCAGCGAACTGGGGATTCTGGGCCCTGTCGTGGGTGTCGAGCGAGATGGAAAATAACTCCACCCCGGCATCCACGAGCCCCAGGTACTGGTCGGTAGCCCTGGACCCATTGGTGGAGATCCCGACGCGCATCCCGTGGTCTCGGATAATCCTGACGATTTCCACGAGGTCTCGTCTGACCGTCGGCTCCCCACCGGTCAGGTGCACATATCGGCAGTCCATCGCGGCCAGGATCCCGCAGAACTCGTGGATCTGGTCCAAGCCTGGATCCTGGACTCCCCTGGGTTCCAGTCGGTTGCAGTACGGGCAAGCAAAGTTGCATTTGGACGTGATGATCCATTCGCAGTAGGAAATCTTGCCTGGGGACATGGAGGCGGCCCGGGATTCCACGACCTCAAGGAAGCCGATGTCTTGGAGCATCATGGCCTATTCCTCGTTGAGCGGACATGGTTCACAGCAGTATCCGAACACCAGCCGGCTGCCACCACTGGCCAGCCAGCGGATCCCGGTCATGTTGTCAGGCCAGTGGTCCGGGCGCTTGTTCAGACATCGGTCCGTAGCCTGCCCAATCTCCACGTTGAGGGCGTTGCCGGGGCGACGCTCCAGCGGAGACACCAACCTGGATTTGCACTGGTCACGTAGCATCGATCCACCTGCTTCACCTAGTAGATGACGCGGATGACTGTCCCACACATGTTCCCGATGCTACGCTTGGTGCACGCCACGTCAGTGGGCTTGCACGCCACGAAGCATGTCTGGCCAAAGGCTGTCCGGTAGGTGATGACTACGGTCGTGTGGTACATTTTCGTTTTCCTTTCAGGTCTACGTGGTTACGTTTCCTTGTCGTGGCCTGCATTACACCGGAGGTTCGCGATAACTGGCCAGAATCTCGCGGCGCTCCTCCTCCACTTGGTGGAGGTCGATCTCAAAATACCGCGCCAACAGTACCTCGATGGATTCCCCATTCGGCACGAAATCCTCTCCGCCGCGAGTACACAGAATGATTCTTTCGGACGTTAACCAGTCGAGAAATTCGCCGAGCTTCTGGCTGTCCTCTTTCACAAGGGACATCTTGTCCAACTCGGGTGTGTTTATGATCTTCATCTATTCCTCCACGCTTCCTTTTCGGTGTCGTACTCGGTCGTGGTAGGCTCACCTGGGTAATTGTCCTTCCACACCGAAAACTTGATGCGGCACTCCGGTACGTTGGGCTTATGCTCCGTCCTGTACCCACCGTTTTTGGGGATACAGAAAGTCTCTTCCTTAACGAGTTTCTTGTTCTTGCAGCAGGGACACTCCTCATATTCTGCAGGAGTGTGCTGTACCAGTACGGGCTTCACGCCGTCGTCGTTGGTCTGGTCCACCGAGTATGACCAGCAGCGCCGCGCCCCACACTCACATTCGTCTTGCTCGCCATCGCCGCTGTAGTTGCATCCTTCCGTGTGCTCGTGCCCGTTCTGGCACAACCAAATCTCGTAACCTTCGTAGGACATGGCTCACCTTTTTCGTTAGACGCTTCTGTAGCACACCTATATGTGTAGCACCGTGGATTGCGCTTGTCAATCTTTTATTTTGGGCGTGGGGAGAAAAAGAAGGCAGCGAGACGAAAACTACTGGGCCTCGTCCTCCGTGATGATCGAGAGCTGCCCGCAGGCCGCCCCTGCGGTAATCTCAGCCTCGGTTGCCTGATCGTAGGCGTAGCCATCCTGTCGGTGAAGTGCAACACAATAACGGTGACTGACATCCCCGATGCCTGCAAGCTTAAAACTTCCCGAGACTCGGGTGGAAATTCGGGCTACATGGGTTCCGGCAAACTTTCCCTTGGGTACCACGGCCTTGACGATGTCACCGGTGCGGAAGCCAAAATGTGTCGCTTGTCGGGTTCGGTGACGCACGGGAAAACCAAAACGGTCGGTCCCGCACATTCGTCGGGAACCGTGACCTGTGGCTTTAATTAATAGAGGCTTAGTTTCGGAATCCAAGACAACCGAGGCGCCAGAGCCCCCAACACAGGCAGCATCAATCCAGTGGGCCTTGGGATAGTGTTGCTTGGCTCGATTGAATTTGGTCTGTGCGCCGGTGCCAACTTCTACCGAAAGTCCGGTGGAAGTCAAAACCGCTAGCAAAGCATTTCGCGTAGTGTTGACCGCCGAGGCATCGCGGAGCGGACGTTTCGCTTGGGCCAGGATTTTGGCCAGGACCGCTGGTTTGTTCTTCAAAAACATTTCGACGGGAAGCTTTCCTTTGCGTTCATTACAATCATGGCAAGCCAGCGTGAGGTTAGAAAGTCGGTTGCTGCCGCTCGACACTTTTGGAACAATATGTTCCACTTCAAAGGGAACATCCTTGGCCCCACAATAAGCACAGGTACGGTTCCATTTCTCCAGCAGGTATTCTTTGACCGTGTAGCCTTGCAGGGTACCCTGTTGGTATTCGGCGCCGGAAACTTCCGGGTTCTGCATCAGTTGCATATCAAACTTTATGCGTTCAACCGAAATACCCGTTACGTTGCAAAGTCGTTGGAACTTTTTCACCCACGTCATAATCGTGAGAACGCGGTGCTGAAGGCTTGGAGGTAACCAGCCTGCGGAACGAGTACGGTTAAGGAACCGTGGTTTACGATATCGGGTTTTCCGGTTACGCCGGCTATGTCGGATAGTTTTCCTGGATTCCAACTTAGCTTTGATCGCGGAACCCCTGTGTTCTAACTCTGCCGCGAATAAAACTTTTCCTGCAGGCCCCACCAGCGCGATCCCGGTAACTTTGCTCCCAGGGTCAAGCTTAACCACCACGGGTGTAACGATTACTTCGGATTTTGTTTCCTTCAGGATAATGGTGAAGGGGTAGCGGCGCAACACTGCAGCCCTGCCCGACGAAAGCAGCGTCCTGGCTTCACCAGGATGCACTGGATCCAGTGGACGCCGATCATGGTCTAGTACAAAACCCAGTTGCATCAAAAGATCTCTCCGCTCACGCGGGTAATGTTTTCCTCGCCGATGTCCGGGAAGCTTTTTACACGCAAGACCTTCGCGGTCTCCCCAGGGACCACAGCATGATCTTGCGCGACAGAGCCACGGACTGGAAAGCATCCGTAGGTGTCGTGACTTCTTGGACGTAGATCGAACAGGGTTACCCGTCCTTTCTCGGGCTGGTCATGAACAGGGGTTTCAAGCCCCCGAACATAGTCGTGGGGTTCATGACCGGGTAGTGGTCGTGGGTCCAGAGGGCATAGTAAGACGAGTGGCCCCGGGAGTCAAGTGGTTATTTTGGGCATGGGGGTCGAGACTGAAGAAGTTGTCGTGATGTCAGGTGGGAAAGAAACGGCCCAGGTAGGTGCTGCCCCCACTACTTTCCGGTTAACTGCCGGACACTCTGCTGGTGAGTTACTGAGCCAGGCTAGTCGCGATATTTTTTGAAGTCACGGACAAAATTGGTTTTTATTATACGTTGTCTCTCTTCCTCACTGGGTCGTGTGCGGTAGAACTTAGTGGAGCATGTTCTGTTGCAACATTTAGGGCGATTTTCGTGTACATTGTTTGCCATGTAATACCTGCGTTCCGCTTCAATGTGCTTGCCGCAAGCAGGGCAAACTACTTCTACCCACGCTGCCCCTTGCTGTTTTCCATGCTCCACGGCGTGTTCTCGTAGGGTCATGATAGTTAGGTTTTCCAACCTATTATCCAGTTTGTCTCCGTTGAGATGGTGGACTATTTCGTCGGATCGCAGCAGACGGCCAAGATGCTGCTCCATGACGTACCGGTGTTCAAAAATGTACCGGCCTTCGATGTAGGTTCGGCCCAGATAACCTGGGGGCTTCTGCAACATCCAGCGGCCGTCGCTGCTGATGAGCCGTTCTTTCTTTCTCCCGATGCCAAGACGTTTCTTTTCTTTGGCGATTCTGGCAACGCGCTGCTTTTTTATCTTGACCTTGACTTCTTTGGGCACCCTGGTGGCTTCAGTGATGTCACGGACCCAGGTGCTCACCGACGACTTGGCCACCTGAAGGTGCTGGGCTATCGCCAGCAAAGTCCAGCCAAATCGGCGCAGTTGTCTCGCTTGACCCATTTCTTTGGTTTTGCTTATCATGTGAACCTCCTGGTAAAGATTAACGTGGAAGTTCACGTTCATTAGACCGAGGAGGCAAACCAAAGGGCCCTACCCGAGTCGGACGGGTATCTCGCCGGTCGTAGCGGCGGCTCTTTCCCCTTGAGTTAAGGGCCCAGGAAATAAGATGGCCGGAGAGGAAGTTGAATCCTCAGCCTCGGACGTAAGAAGTCCTTGCTCTGCCAGTTGAGCTATCCAGCCGTGGAAACTATCTGGTGCGCCGTACAAGACTCGAACTTGTAAAAATTTTCCACTTTAGGAGAGTGGTGGGTTATTCCAATTTCCCTAACGGCGCAGGCAATATTATAATGAAATCAAACAGTTGGGGCCACCGGAGTACGATTCCGGGCAGCCAACTTAAAAGGATGGTATGCTCCCAATTACATCATGGCCCCGTAGTTTTTGACTCGGGACTCACGTTTCTTCCTGGTTGGCATCGGGTTCCTCCTGGGTCTGTTCTTCCTGGTTGATCTCGGCCATGATTTCCGCCCGGGTGGGCCCTTCGGTGCGGCGCCGATGGCCCCCGCAGACAATGCAGGAGCAAGGCTTCCGGGCCGACAGATGCATCCTGACGGTCAAGTCCTCGACCTCCTGGGCCGTCTGGGTCTCAGTCTCGCTGATCCAGAAGATTTCGTGGGCCAGGCGGCGCCAGCGACGCTGCAGCCGAGTAACCTGGGCACGACGGAAATCTCTGGTCCTCATGGGGACATTTTACCAGTGGCCTCAGGGGATGTCAAGAAGGGCCTGGCCGGATGTGCGCCGGCGACCAACGGTTTAGAGGACCGCCGTTCTATCTTGCTGAACTACAGGCCCAGAACAGGAGGATACTGGATTTGAACCAGTGGAGGCTTTGGGGCCTCTCCGGGTAGCAGCCGGATCGCTTAAACCTGACTCGCGCAATCCTCCAAAAGGGTGGACGACCGAAGTTGAATCGGCAACCTCTGCGTTCACAGCGCAGCGCTCTAACCAGTTGAGCTACGTCCACAAGCGGCTGGGGAACAACGATTTCCCACCTTGGGGGCGGAGGCCCCAAATGCTGCCAATTACACCACAGCCGCAGAAACAAAAAGTCGGGAATGCCGGAGTCGAACCGGATCCTAAAGATCCCAAATCTTTCGTGCAACCACTTACACCTCATTCCCGAGATACTATTTATTTTTATTTCGTCTCCGCAGGTCACGTGTCGCCTTGGCGTGTGCCGCACGACATTCTGGACACCTACATTTTCTATAGTGGTAGTTGGAGTTAGTACCGTGTACTTGGGGTTTTGCTGGTCTTCCGAGAGGACCTTTGCCTGTGTAGTATTTAGCGGAGCATTTTCTGGAGCAAAAATGGTGAACACCGCGAAAGAATCGTCTGCTTCGTGTGAAGGGAGCACCGCACTGCTCGCAGGTCGTGGTCACCCACGCATCAGGATGGTGCCGCTTTTTATGTTCTGCATTGTCCGCGAGTAACTCTAGGTTTTTGATGTGGTTATTGCGCTTATCCCCATCTATGTGGTGCACGGTCTCTTCGTCGGTTAGGTCCCGCCCGATGTACCGTGACATGACGTAACGATGCTCCAGCACCCTCCCACGTTTGTCAGCCATTGGGTGGCCCGGCACCAAGATGTACACATAGTCACCAACACCCGAACTTTCGGTCTTGAACCCCAGGACATATCTAGACCAGCGGGTCCGTTTATTGGTTCCTGGTCTAGGACCTTGCCCCAGCGATAGATTTTTGCGCGACTGCTCTTGATTATTTTCCCAGTTTTTCTTGCCCCACGCTACTCGGAGTTCTCGGGGAACGGCACGCCCGATCTTGGCGGCGTTGTCTCGCCGTTTTTGCATGAGCCGTTCCTGTTGTTCCGGAGTCAACACGATGTCGCGCAGCATGTAACTTAGGGTGCTGCGGCCAATGCCGAGTCGGGCATGGATTTCTTTGTAACTGTAGCCTAGGAGGCGGAGAGCACGGGCTTCTTTTCTGAGTGGGTGGGGCTTCATGGCGGGTTTTCTCCTGGGAGGAGTTGTCCTCCACTAGAGATTAACGTCATGCGGACCTACGTGTTCCCGTGCCCAACCGATTCTTTTCCGCTGCCAGGATGCGCGCCTGGAACAAGGCTTTCAGAGAGCCCCGTGTTACTGGTTACACCACAGCGGATCAGTGTTGGCTAACGGAGTCGAACCGATATCTGGGCGGTATGGGCACCCTATGCTTGCCATTACACCAAGCCAACGGAAAGCTGGTGGCCGGGGATGATCCGGCGGCTCCTGGTTACGAAGCAGGTGCTTTCCCAGTTAAGCGACACCAGCGCAAGCCGACACCCGGGTCTGGGCCGGGACCGCAGCCGTACCGGGGCTGCATTCTGCCAGTTAAACTATGTCGGCGAGAAGCACCGGGCAAGATTTGAACTTGCGATAAACGGAGGTTGCAGCTCCGCCCCTTCGGCCACTCGGGCACCGGTGCAAGAATCAAAATGGAGCATAAAAGAATCGAACTTTTATTTCCACGGTGCGGACGTGGTGTTCTCCCATTGAACGAATGCCCCAAGAAGCGGATTACGGGGTGCGCGCCCGTGCCTGAACCCTGGCAAGGTTCTGTGCTGCTGATTACACCAAATCCGCGTGACGGTGAGAAGGAGAGTCGAACTCCTGTGGGGTTGCCCCCGCGCGGGGTCCAGCCGCGTGCCATAGGCCACTAGGCGATCTCACCAGAGTGGGTCCATCCCGCGTTGCACGGGAATCACAGGATCTTCAGTCCCGCGCTTTACTCTTTAAGCTATGGACCCATGGACGGTGGGTGCAGGGTACGATCCTGCAGAACCCCGATCAAGAGGTTCACCTACGTTCGAAATAGGCGCCTTATCCATTTCAGCCAACCCACCAGACGGGCCTAACGAGAATCGGACTCGTGTCTCGCGGTAGACAGCCGCGCAGGATACCACTACCCCATAGGCCCAACCGACGTATACCACCAGAAATGTCGTACTCCTGGTGTGCAGTTTTGTCTTTCTACTTTCCCGGCGTACACCTTCGCCCAATAACCTGCCTTGGGCGTCTCTATACTATAGTTTCTGCACCATTTGACGACTGCGTTGCCGCTTACGCCGAAATAAGTGGAAATGGTACTGATCGGCTGCTCCCACACGAGTCGTCCGAGCACTACGCTACTGGGGCGCTGTGTTTTTCTACTATTTTTACCAGCACACGTGTACGAGCAATATTTAGCCGCACCATTACCTTCTTTATTTCTGAAGTGTTCACCACAGGTTAAACAGATAGGTAGAGTAGTGCATTTCTCCGCGTTGGACTTCGCCCTATACTGTTGCGTCCTACTGGGTTGACACTTTTTAGTGCAATATATTTGTTTAATACGCTTTGTTTTATACTTTGTTGCACACGTAGGACACGTTTTTATTGTGTACTGTTCGGTGTATTGCTCTTCGTTTTTCTTTTTTATGTTTTTACCCGCGAATGTTTTGGTTTGCGTATGGCAGTTGGGACAAAGTAGACTCAGGTTTGCTAGTCTGTTGTCATTACGCACACCATTTATATGATGTAGTTGCAAAGTCAGTGGCATGTCGTTCCACGTGGGTAGCAGGCCACAAGCGGCGCATTTGTTATCCAGCAAGCCTACAAATAGTATTTTACTTTTTAAGTCGCTATTAGCAGTGCATGCTGAGTGTTCTACGAGAACAGAAGAAAGGCTTTGCATTACTGTTTTGCGGTCTGCGGGTTTTCGTTGGTAGAAGTGACTTGTGTCCACCCCTTGTTTTCGCGCACGCTGCCTAATTGTGGCAGCGGTCGACCCTCCTGACCCACCGTAGCCCAGGTCAAGTCTTGCTGTATTGAAACTATTGTTGCGTGCGATGACGGCGGCGAACGCTTCATTGCTCAACGCCCAGATCGTGCTGCGCTTCGCTCTATTGGCCATGGTACAGACACCCGTGGGCAGTCTTTGCCCACTATAAGTTAAGGTGTCCTGGACACTTGAACCGAAACATGAAAAAGAATGGCGAGGGCTGGATTTGAACCAGCAAAGCCGAAGCGTCCGATTTACAATCGGATGGGTTAAACCGTTTCCCTACCTCACCGAAAATCAGAAACAATGCCTGCGGGCAGAGTCGAACTGCCAACTACGGCTGTCTGAGAACCGCTCCTCTAGCCTATTTGGGATACGCAGGCAAACATGGTCCCGGCTGGACGCGACCCAGCACATTGACACCTCTGTTCGTCTACCGCGACGAATGTATTCCATATTGTCTACACCATTTAGCGACGGTATTGTCTGATACTTTAAATATTTTTGCTATCTTTTTGAAAGATTTTTCAGCGACTAACTGTTGTAGTTTTTCTGCGGAAGGTCTAGCCACCTTTCTCCGAGATATTTGTGCACACTCCTGTGAGCAATATACTTGTTTTTTGAATAATGCGTCAAAGGTAGCCCCGCACCGCGGACATTTTTTAACCTTCATGCTCATAAGGGAGAGACGCTTCTTTTTATATGTATTTTTTACTCGCTTTATCCAGCGCAGAATGTACGCTTCGTCTACGTTGGGTTGCTGACCTGCCATTTGTTGCACGGTAACGGCCGTATCTTTTTCGGCTTTGTAATACGTGCGGCTGTCTTCATAATACACCGCTATTTTTCCTATTTTCTTCCCCACCCTAGCCGCCCCATATGCCCCCTTGCATCTGTTTCCGCAAAAAGGACCCGCCATCTTTCTACGCTGCTGTTCCCACAATACGCGTGGGAGTTGCTCAAAATTTCTACCGCACCACACACATTGTACCTGCGTCATTACACAGCGTAGGCTGTCGTCAGCACTGTGTCGTCCATTAGGAACAATGCGTAGATTGCTCCAAGCATTATCCGTAAAGTCCCCATTTATGTGGTCTATCGTTTCCGTTTTACGGTCTAACTCCCGGTTGAGCAGTACCTCCACCAAGAATTTAGGATACGATTTGACCGTTCGCCGCCCGTCTTTAAAATAGACGACGATGTTTTTCCGCCCACTTCCACGGTCAGTGTATGGACCGTAGATATTGGAAATTTTTCCACGCATGGTGCGAACCTCCTTAGCATTTCATTCTACACTAATAGATTAAGGTGGTTGCACTGAAGTGGTCCGGGCGGGACTTGCACCCGCAGAAACATGGCCCTCGACCATGCGCGTCTGCTGATTGCGCCACCGGACCAAACTGCACGAAACGTGTCTGGGCAGTATCGGGATTGAACCGATGATCTTCCGGGTGTTGACCGGATACTCTCCCACTGAGCTAACCGCCCTGGATGTGCCTGGAGGAACTTGAATCCCCATAGTACCGCCTATCGAGCGGTCGCCTTACCTATTAGGCCACAGGCACGTGGTCAACAGCCCACTGGAGGATCGAACTCCACCGATGACCTTTGGAGGGTCGTCTGCACCCAGTGCGTGGGCTAATCTACATCACGACAACTCTTCAGTTTTCAAAGCAGCCAATCAATCCACCGAGGGGGTCCTGGCGGGCCAGGGAACAGTCGTGACCATTCCATGGGTTCCACCAGGGCGGTGCCGTCAAGGTCCCTACTCGTCGCCTCCCATCCTGTCTCCCTCTCGACCTCCGCGCCTCGGCATCCATCGGGGCCCTTTGTGGGCCAGAAAACAAAAAAGCCACCCGAGATTTCTCTGGGGTGGCTCCGGTTCGGTCGTTTCGTCTAGGTCATCCGGGAGCCACCCCGTTCGGATCGCAGGACAGATAATTGTGCGAAAACCAACTATCATGTCCTGCGGTAATTGGGCACATGGTACGCCCGAGACCCTGGGGGCAACCCGTGCCCTGGGGCTTCTGCGTCGTGACCATGTGGACTTTTCTCAACATGCAGTACCAGTACCTTGCCCCGACGGGTCCGTCAAGGGGTTTTTACTGTTTTTCGTGTAGTAATTTGGTTTGGTGGTCCCCAGACCGTTCGCTGACGATATTTCTTGACTTCCTGGTGGTAGACCGGTAAAATCCTTCCATGGTGCGGTCGAGGTTGACCGCAGCGCCTTGAGGGTTCAGGGCTACAGGAGCGACAGATGTACGGTGTGGAACGCCCACGGCTATTTTTCCCCCGTTTGCTCGCGCTGGGCCAAGAGGTCAAGAGCGCCAACGGTTCAGTACCGCTGTACCGACTTGGCTGGGAACAGTTCGACGCTGCCTTGGCTGCACCCACAGTACCGGCCACAGGCTTAGTTACTCCCCGGCCTCAAACAAGGCCCTCGCTACTCTGTGCTCCACGCAAAACCTGGTTGGACATGTTGATCTACGCGGTCCCCCAGCACTACCGGGTTGAAATCCGTAGGTGCTGTCGCGAAGCCGTAGCAGAACGTGAACGTCATCTCCCGTTTCCCAAACAAGTCAAGGACCAGATGCACCGTAGCACTGAAGCTCTGGTTCACATGGCCCTGTTCTTGACCGCCGATTGTCTCTACGACACCATGGCCAACCGCTACTCCCGCGGCCCCGACCGTTGTGTGGTTCTACCTTGTCTACTGCTTCGTTTTTGGGAGCATCAGGTCACTACACCTAATGGTGCTGTTGATCTATGTGGAGTGCTGTACAACGAGCCATTGCAAGGCCGAAACCCGGCGGAGCAAGAAATTTTTGCAACATTACGCGCCGAGGTGACCCAGCGGCGACTTGAAATGCAACAAGCACAAAGCACAAACGGAAAGGACGCCTAAATATGATAACGTTAGTGGCAGCCATACTATTCGCAGCCGCCGTATTATTCGTAGCAGGAGCGCTCGAAAGACTCGACGGTAAGTGCATCTCGCACGCACGACTTTTGCGGGCGCCACCGCTTCCCAGAGACCTAACGACGCACGCACACGCGCAAAACGCAAACACGGCAAGGGCGGAAAAATATAGTTTGGCAGAGGTCGCCGAAATTGTGGACTGGCTGGATGAAAGCTAGAAATAGAACCAGGACTATTGAAACTTCAAACCCAAAGTATGGCCGGCACGCTTCGGCGCCGAGCAATAGAAAATGTGGCTCGTGCCATCCAAACAGTTACCTGACGAAAGGACACGAATCATGACGCCGGCATGGTGGAAAACCTATCGGGAAATTTTGCTAATGAAGACCAAACGACGTGGCTTTGAGGTAACGTTGAAGCCAGTAGTGTCGTGTCCTAACCTAGACCCCGACATCTGGGCGCGGGACCAGCATGGCGCGATCATGGTGCTGCGCCAAGGGTGTGAAAAAGGTGTCAAATGATCGATGCCGTGTCTACTGTCCTGCTTGGGCTGGGCGTACTTATTGTGTTGAACTTGCTAATGGTTATGCTTTATATGGTTGCGCATAAAATTTGCTACTGGTTGCAGTGGTGCTGGAGACAAGTGTACAGGCGCGACTATCATAATTTTAACAGGAATAATCCTACGGAGTCACCTCCGATAAGCAACAAACAGGAAAAGGAAGGCTAGACAATGACAAATGAATTTCACACCGATACGTCTTCTATGTCAGTGGACATCTTTGGCCGCTGCTCTATGCAGGGCACGGAAGTAACTTATAAAGCGCAGCACTCCAAGGTGATGGTGCAGTTTGAGCCACAGGCAAACGGCCGCTGGCGAGTCTTCATTGACCCGTTCCAAGATAAGCAGTCAGACCCTCCTCGCGTGATCCCCGACGATCTCCTAGTAGTGCACAGCGTAGAGACTCCTAACAAAAGCCGCCCTAAAGCGGGCAGCGTGTTACGGGTGCTACGGGTAGCAGGAGTGGAAGACGATAACGAAGTACACCAGGCCACTTATATAGGAACCCGCTGGATTGATGTCGTGGTGGAGACCTTAGACGCCAAGTTTAGTTACACTGACAAAACCATCGTGATTGGAGCCCTGTCATGACCAAAAAACAATTGGCAAAATGGAAGCAGCAGATGCAAGAAATTGCGGCAGGCGGTGACCCGGAGATCGCGCACCCTAGAGCCGATGACTTGCTTTGCGCTATCCTGCGTGAACTCGGTGCTGGGGAAGTAGCAGATATTTTTGACGCCATGGACAAGTGGTATGTGCAGCTACAGGAGGACTAGCTATGACCCTAGAAATACAGCGAGGGCTGCTTGAGATCGTAGAGCAACGTAGTCGTCGTGATTTTAGACGCCAGTACGAGGAACGCTTTCCGAATGATCCTCTTCCACCTGGATGCGATGATTCGGAGACACGGCCGCTTAACCTTCCATGGCCATTGATCCCAGAAGATCTGGAGGATTAGCCATGAGCGTCGAGACTACAGGCATGGGCAGGCTCAGGTTCACTGCTCATTATTTCTGGAACCTGATTTGGCATGGACGTTGGGCAGATCTGGCTAACGCGGTAAGTGAGAAACTCCACTACGGCACTATACCACCGGACCGTTGGCTGTTCCCTTATTTCGCCGCTGACTACTTGCTGCCGCGCCTGCGGGCCATGAGAGCGTGCAACACAAAACCACCACGAAGTCTTGTGAGCCTTGACTCCCCAGATGAGTGGCACCAGACCCTGGATGATATAATTTTCGCCTTTGAAACGGTCTACGCCGCCGTCCCCCTGGCCAGCGCAGATGGAAGCGTGGATATCTTGGACGAACTCACCAGCGAGCGGGTGCTGCGAGGTTTTGCACTGTTCGGTAAACACTTCATACACCTACATGGCTAACGACATGAAACAAGAAGCTAACCCACTACAGTGGTATAGGTTAAGCCTGCGTCTGATCATGGTCAGAGCTGGCTTGGCCACTATAGACGCTGACGGCAAAATGACGCCCACAGCGAAAGGAAACCATTTATTCCGTCCCCAGTTTTGGAGCAGTGCTGAATTTCAAGGTAAGGATGGGAAGGAAAAATCACTGTGATGGAAGAAACCACAAACCCAAAAACGGCGGACCAGCAGTGTATCAAACCAGTACCAACACTGGCCTTCCTTTACCCACAAGGTGTTGATGATTACGAAGTGTTGTGGCACCGACGACTCAGTTGTTACCATGACAACAACCAACGACGTTCTGCGCGGCCTGAAGGTTAAGTTACCCGTGTTTATTTTCATCTATGCTGTCGTTACCACTATGGCGGTATTCCTGTGCAGTGTGTACTTACAAAACGGTTGGTCTCTGCTCAGCCCCTTTGTTATGGCTGCGCTTATGCTGACTATGCTGGCACACCAACACCGACTCATTGTCACTAAACGTAGGTGCAAGGAGCAGCTCCGTCAAACCAAGTGGCTGATGAAACATTTGCACGATGCCGTGCTGTGCAAACGCCGCTACCGTACCTGTCTGGATCAAGAAGTGTCAGACGTACTGACTGGTCGCAAGGAGTTGTAGGGCCGGCCATGGATACCCTTATTTGCCTTGTGCCACTTATTTGTTTCTGGCTGCTTGTTTGGCCGTACTGCCGCTACAAGGGAGATGAGTAATGAGCAAACGTAAATTCGCCGTCATCATGACAATTGTGTTTACACTAGCGTTATTGACGGCTGCACTTAGCTTCTGGCTAAAGGTGTATTTCCACAACCACGTGTTGCACTAAATAGGGCATACCAATCGCCAAAGGACGCAGCTATGAAACAAGAAAAAGCAAACTCCACGGACAGCGATTACTCCAACCTTCTCGCCAAGGCCAGAAAGGAGAATAAGGAGCCGTGGTTGGCAAAGTTAGAAACCATATGTAGACCAACCACAGAAATTGAAGTACACGAGATGAAGTTCCGCTTGATTGGTATAGGAGACGCCATGCAGCGCATGGCTGAGCTGCGCCGGGACTGCAAAGAAGAAGTGGTACTACTGTGCAAGCGACTTTACGTGTGTACCGAGAACCCGTTTTACTTGGCACTTGGTACTGCCTGCGCCGCCGATGACCAGATAACGCGCTACGAAGACGAATTAGGTAAGTGCTTAGTCGATGGAGTGTCGACTGACTGGAACGCCAACCCAGACCACGAAAGGAAATAACCGTGAACATGACAACCACCAATCGAGAGGTCACCAAGGAAGAGCAAGAGTTACAAAAGCATGTGCAGCATGAACTAGTGACAAAACTGATCGCCGAGGTGGCTCACTGGCTGGACTCTTGGATACGTTGCAACGGTATCACAGTAAGCACCGAACAATGTTTTCAGGGTTTAGTGATCGCAACGCTACGTCATTGTCAGGCCGCAGTCATTGAGACAGGAGATTTAGGGTTGCTTGGGGCTATAGACGCGGAACTGCTGAAGCGAATGGGTATCCCTAAATTACCACTCACACTAACAGAGGCGTCAGAAAAATTGCAGCGCCTGAAGTACGGAGAATAAACCATGAACCCAGACACCAACAAATTTGAACAACTCCATACTGCACTACAAACCGAAGTTGAAGCGCTGACGCTAAAGGCAAAAGCCGGGATAGAAAAAGCCAGCGCTACTTTGGTACGGCCCAATGGCCAACCTGTACCAGAGACCTGGACACAGTTTCAGACCGGTGAAACCGTCGTGATCAAGAACTACACCTTCAAGGTCGCGTACATCGGCGAGACTGCCATCCTGTTCGAGCCGGTCGGCCCCGTGCTGGTGGGCCAGGAGGAAGACGATGCCTTGCTATAGTAATGGTGGAACGTGTTGGTTCTGCAACATCCGTAAAGGTACCCATTGGGCCTGGGACTGGCTGGTGTGCCAACAGTGCTGGCACGACTGGTTGGACTAAGGAGCGAGACATGGCTACACAATTCCACACTGTAGTAATTCCACTTGGCACTACCACAACCAAACGTACCTGTGGTAGCTGTCACTTCTACGGTGACGTTGCCACCGGCGATGGACTGGTCTGTGATCTTTTTGGCGCAAAACTTAGTGGCGGTGCCTCTGCCCCGGTGTCCAGATGTAGGCGTTGTACCGACCGCGCCGTATTGGATAACTTGTCGCCTACGCTAGCGCTAAAAGAGGGCAACCCGCAGCGCATAGCCCTCAAACTGCGGTGCACTGACAAACTATGCCACCACTGTAAATTCAAGAGCCAAGATGGCCATTATCGCTGTGATTTATTCCACGAAAGACTTATGATAGACCATCCCGCTGGGACTGACTTTCTGCGACTCGATGCTTGTTTAGCTAGCGACAGCACTTACAGATCTACATGCACTAAACAAAACGACCGCTTCAAGACTGCTGCTGATATCTGTGCCGCACTCATGACCCGGAACGGTCAGCAGCACTGGCTAATTCAGCACCGTGTGGTGCCGGTACGGTTCAAAGAGATCACGCCAGATAAGTGGAGGATAAGTATTCCGGTGTATCAGGACAACCCAGAAATACCACTTGTCAGGGTTAGCCCTGGCGACCTTCTGGTTGTCTCCACCCGTGAGTACCGAAACGGCCCAGATCTGGTTGAGACGCTCTACCCCATGGTAGTCTGCAGTGTAGAGCTGTCAAAACTAGAGGAAACGCGCTACGGCTGTGTGTTCCACCAGCCCTACCTTATTGCAGAAGCGAATCAGCTACCTGGCGATCTCGCCACAGCCAATGGCGTAGTCAGCCAAACCGAGCCAGAAATTTTCTAGGTAAAAGGAGCACATCTATGACTTTGATCACTAGAGAAACCTACAACGCCATACTAGAAGGTGAATCTGCCAAACGTCGTGCCGAGGCACCACCTAGAGGACTAGCAGAAGGCCAAGAGATAATTGTGGAAGGTAGGGCGGCCAACCGTCAGGCGGAAACCGAAGTGGGCGAGCCGAGGCGGCAAAGACGGCTCAAGGTCATCACGGCTGACCCAGAACCCGCATGGTTCAATGTGGACGAAGCAGAAGCGGCGCGTTGTGGAGAGGTAGCAGGCGCGTACTGCAACATCGCTGACGTGCTGGTGGAAGATCTAGAAGACCTCTTCGTGGCCGGGGTGAACAAGCTGCCTAAGGTGAAGCGGCGGGGCAGGGTTAAGAACCAAAGCAAGACTTGGAACCGGCTGTTCGCTTACCTCTGTGCCGCGTGGACCAAGGGGTGCAGGATCGGCACCATGTACTTGACCAGGGCGAAGACGGGCCGGCTGGTCCTACAGATCCCTCTGCGCTGGCACATCAGTGAAGAGAACTTCAAAGAGCTGGCCCGGATCCTTCACACCACCGAAGCCGAGGCGGCACCAGAGGTCGCCGCGTTCATGGCCGAAGCAGAAGGCCGTGGTGGCCACAATGAAACCAGTGACGGAAAGAGGTGAGACGTGACTGACCCTACCCCTAAGCAACGGTTCGTTGACAAATTCTGCGCCGAGTATGAACTAAACCATCAGGAGTTTGACGCCAAGTACAGTACCATTCCTGGCAAGGTGCGGCTGGACACCGGAGAAGTGGTGCAGTGGCAGATCGTGCGGTGTGTTGACCTGCTTCAAGTCACGACACACCGTGTATGCAGCAGCGATAGGCTTCCTGGAGTCAGGCTTCTCAGTTACAACGTACACGGTATCAATCCCTTGGTTTATTGTGACCTCACAAACTGGCCCTACAGTACTGATCCGAGTAGTTGTTGCGGGTGTTAACTACAAAACAACCTGTGAGTACGTTTGTGCTCAGCAAAGCCCCGCCGATTCCGTTGAGGTATGCTCGATCTGTTAGGGTTACGGCTGTATAACTCGTAAACGACCAGGAAAGACGGACAAGTTTGATGCCAAGAACCACCACCTACAGCAAGGTTGCCGGTGTTCCGGTAGCGTTGTATGGCTACAACTATGCCGACGATTATATGGTGAGCCAACACGCTGACTGGCTCAGTGCAGCCACTGACGCGCTGGGTCAGTACCGTGCTAGGAGCAAGGACTTTACCTGGCTACACTGTGGCCACTTTAGGTTGATCATTTTGAACTTTGAGCATCTTGGTGGTGGAGGTAAACGGGGAACAAACCAGGGTGGTTGGGTCGAGATCTTCCTCGACGCCCATAGAACAGACTCAACCCAAATCGTCCACACCCTGGCCCATGAGTACGCCCACCCGGTGTACAAACGAGCATTGAATCACGCCAAGGCGACCTGGGCCGATTTCTGTACTGCCACCGTTGCGCTGGACCTCATGAGACTACTACAGCTGTGGCCGGTAGAGACGCAGTACTTATGGGAGTCAAGCCCAGACCTTGCAACGGTAGATCCAGAGTTGTACGCTCAAGTGGAGAGCACGGGATTTTCGCCGGACTACGTGGACTGGTACAAAACCGCTACGAGGCATGACGTTGAAGCCATGGTCACGGCCCCACAAGTTCCGGCTAACCCTATAACCGGCTATGCCGTAACGTCACCAGAGGAGGCGTTCTGTGAAGCCGCTGCCCTGTGGGTCACCCATGGCGAGGCCACACTGCCGGCGCGAGTGCTACAACAGGTCAAATTTGTGCTAGGTACGGTTTAGTCGGTGGGCCGCTGTGGAACGTGAAGAAACAGCGAGATCTTAGCCATGGAGACCACGTAAGGCAAGCCCTCGATAGCAATGAGGTCGTTGATAACCCCACACTCCATCTTGGCCACTTCTAACAAATGTTCTACATTCTCTAACCATGGTTCAGGTATTTCTTCAAGATAGGCATGCCAGAATCGGAGTAGTTCCCTGGTGCCGTTTACCTGTACGTCACGTTTGTCTTTGCTCGCTGTACACATACGGTATAAAGCACCAGCGTACTTGATGGTTTTGCTCATTTTCCCACCTGTTGCTTGGCCTCTCGGCTTCGTTGTCTGGGCAGGTCGTACAGGACTTTGCCCTGCTGGGTCCATAGTTGGTGCCGCCCCATCATCCTGACGACCAACTCGCGGATCTTCACCATGGCGAAATCGTCGCGGCAATACAGTACATCCGCGATGGCGTCGTAGTCGGGGCTGCGGGCTTCGGTGTCGGGAACCCGGTGGATCTTCACGACTACCAGGATCCGGTTGGCCCCGCCGTACCCCACAGGCTCTACGACGCGGATGCGGTTTTCTTCGCCGTTCAAGACCGGCTCGGTGGCTTCCCTGAGCTTTTGCAGCACCTGTTCGGCCGCCGCTCGATATTGTTTCCTCAAGGCCATCGGGGCCAGGTCACCCTGGTAGACTGAGATCCATTTGGATTTGTCTCCCACGAAACCACCCTGGACCTTTTTGGCCAACCAGTACTGGGCCTGGAGCATCAGGGCCCGGGCCAACAGGGGCTTGACCTGCTGGATCCGTTGCTTCGGCACTTTCCATCGGGCCCGGATGTTGTCCGCAATGTAGTAGCCCGCGATGATGTTCCAGTCAAATTCGTTTCGCCATAGACGTTCCAGAATCGTGCTGGTATTTTGTGTCGCTGCCGACCCGGCTCCCTGGACAGTTTCAAGATATTCACGCAAGTAGAAATCGTCGCCGCCCAGCAGAAAATCCTCGTCTATCCTGGTAGTCGGGCTTCTGGTTTCAACTTGGGCCGCGATCATGATGGAATCGCCACCCAGCGCCCTCATGGCCGACCCGGCGTACCCATAGGCGGTCCCGATACTGTCGGTGAAGTAGACGCCGCCGTACGTTTCCATGTCGCGGGCGTCCCAGTCAATCCCGTGGGTTTTGCTCAGTTCTTCGGCGGTCAGGTCAAAAACCCTTTTCTTGGGCTGGGGGTTCAGCCCTTCCTTGAGGATTTTCTTCAAAATAGTATCGTTAGGCCCCGAAGCGGTCCCGTGGTACATCACGGTTTTGGCGGCCTCGCGGTAGACAGCGCCATTAAACCTGATCATCTTGGCCATGGGTTTCTATCCTTTGGCCAAGTCGGCCAACCATGTCCCCATATGGACCTGGCGGTTCGGCATTCTGGACTTCAGGAACAGCCAGTGTTCCACGACCTTCAGGGCCAAGGTTTCATCGTCGTACCGGCCCATCATGACCCCGTTGGCCGCGATGCACCACGCTGGGGACTTGCCTCGTCGGCATTGGCTGATCATTTTATCGGCGAGGTCAGCGGCTCGCTGGACAAACTCTTGCTTGGACATCTGGCCCAGTTCAACAAAATCCTGCTGGGTCAGGGTGGGGCCGGGCGGGTTGGCACGGGGCGCTGGGTAGAACCGGGGGCCTCGCGGTTCCTCGGGGGCCTGGAGGGCTTCGCGGTAGACGGCACCATTGTAGACCAGCATCCTGGACATGGTTTCACCTGGAAATGCAAACAATTCCGTTATAGATTAACGTTCTGGCCACTTGACACCTGCCAGCCCGGTAAGGTATATTGGGCCAGGATGGCCCTGCAATGGCCCGAAAGGACATGTCCATGTCGTCGTGGTACCGTTTCTGTCGCGTCGGTTGTCATCGCGACTACACCCAGTGTTGTGGCTGATTTTTGCCCCGGAGGACTCCCGTGAAGACCCTGCTGCTCAACTGCTCTTACGAGCCGATCCGCTTGATTTCATGGCAGGAAGCCATCAGTGACCAGTGGCTCGGCAAGATTGACGTCCTCGCCACCTACGAAGCTGTGGTCAGGTCGTGCTATCTGGAGATCCAGATCCCTGCGGTCGCGAGACTGAAGCGTCGTCATCGCTACCGGTCTGAAGTGGTACCGTTCGAAAGACGATTTGTTTATGCACGCGATCACTGGCGGTGTTGCTACTGTGGGGAGAGGTTCCCCGACGAGTCCCTGACGTTTGACCATGTGGTCCCGAAGTCCAAGGGTGGCAAGACCTCATGGACCAACATCGTGACGGCCTGCACGGTTTGCAACGGCCGTAAGGATGACCGCACCCCCGAAGAAGCCGGGATGCCGCTCAGAACCAAGCCGATTCAGCCCCGCTGGATGCCCTCGGCCTTGGTGGATTCGGTCGGGCGTGGTCCAGTGCCTCCCCAGTGGGCCGACTGGGTTGACTGGCTCGCGGCCTAGCATTTTCACTTTCCGCTAAAAGATATTGACAAGTGCAACCCACGGAGGTATATCTACTGGTGAGGAAACCACCATGACGATCCTGCGGCATAAGCAACGACGCCACGAGGTCCAGTGTAACGGCTGTTACGCCACTGCGGTCCTGGCCGTTCCCGTGGGGCGCTGGTATGACCTCCCTGCTGGCTGGGTCAAACTCTCGGCTCTGCACCTGTGTCCCTGGTGTTTTGAAATGGCGGACGTCGGCATCAGGGACGCTGTCCTGAACAACCATGGGAGGCCATGATGCTGGCCAAATCTACCGACACCCTGGTGATCAAGATGCAGGAAATCCTCGGGGACGCCCGGGTCCTGGTGGTCAACCAGCAGCACGACCCGCAGCTCCTCCAGGACCTGGAAACCATCCTGGCCTGGAAGGTCTAGGGGTACAGCATAGGTGATGGTGACGGTGTAAGAAAAATCGCCGCTGCCGCCGAGGCGATCCGGATGGGCCGCTATGGCCTGGTCGTCGGGACCACCGGGCTGTTTGGCCACCGGCATGACCGTGCCCTGGCTACGGCGGCCAAGGCGACCAATACCCTGTATGTCAGGGTCAACCGAGGAAGGGTTGGCAACATCATCCGGGAAGTGGCCCGGATGCTGGGGTTGTCGTAACAGCACCAGAGTCCAGGAGGACAGAATGCTTTACTGTACCATACGGGATCCTAACTTCGCCATCACGGCCGGCGTGACGGAGTTTCAGTGGCACGTCGGAGAACCCCCGCCGTGGCTGAAGGAAGATTGGTTCTGGCGACTCCGCACCCACGTCGTGGACATCCAGGCCGACGGCGACGAACTCCAGGCGGTGTACCGACAGTTCCGCAATCTGCCGGAAGCTCCGTACAACAGGGTGGTGACCTGGACCGGTGACTTTGCCAGATTTATCGCGTTGAATCTCGCGCCGTGGTATAAGTCATGATCGAATATCCTAGCATTATCGCTAGTGCTAAGGCGCCGAAGAAGCCCATGCTGGCCTTCGAGAAAATCGACGGGTCCAACATCCGGGTCAAATGGACACCGAAGAATGGCTTTTGCCTATTTGGCTCCAGGGAATGTTTGTTGGATGCAACCCACCCACATCTTGGTGGCGTAGTTCATCTATTTGACTCTACCCTCAAGGACGAGATGGACCACCTGCTCCGGGGTTACTTCGCCAAGGAGAAAGAGGTGGTGGTTTTCGGGGAATATTGGGGGCCAAACAGTTTGGCCGGGATCCACGTGGATCCGCCGGACCAGATGCATTTGACTATTTTCGATCTTCTGGTGGTCAAGAAGTCCTACACGGAGTTTGTCCTGCCTCAGGATTTTGTCAAAATCATGGCCAACACTACTGTCCCGACACCGCGATTTTTACGCGACGGCAATCTGAACGAGGAGTTTATCCAGCAAGTTCGAGAGAACAAATTTGACCCCCCGCTAAACGAAGGTGTAGTTTGCAAGGGCCGGGAACGCAGCGGGGCTCACCGGGGCAAGGTTTGGATGTGCAAGATCAAGACGAACCAGTACATGAACCGGCTCAAGGAACGGTACGGGCAGGATTGGGGTCGGTTTTGGGAGTAATGACATGATTGCTTCACTTAAAGTCTCGGCCAAGTCCAAGGTGCCGGTGGCCTGGTGGGATAAAGCATTCCAAGGGGCACAATCCTGGGAGTTCAAACCTGGTGTCAACATCCTGTGGGGGCCCAACGGATCAGGCAAATCCACGATCCTGACCCTGCTGGCTCGACTGCACTGCTGCGAGCACACTGGCTATTCCAAGGTCACGAAACTCGGGTTTGACAACCTGTTTCGAGACGTCAAGCCCACGAAGGACGGCAGTAAGCTGCCCAGCGGGATCGAATGCCACCATGATGGCCAGGAAATCAGGTGTTTCAACTCCGGCAAGGTCATCGGGATGGAATTTGGCAGTGCTGCTTTTGATTTCGAGGTTGACGATCCCGTCGGGGTCTTCATGACTCGAGGATCCAGTGGGCAACTCAACGTTCATCGGTTGGGCCAGGTCATGAAGGCCAAGCCCCGAGACAAGATCGAATGGACCCGGTCTCCTGACCCCAATTACCAAGCTGAACCGGGTCGCCGTGACCATCACCACGAGAAACAAATGTGGCTGCAGGACTACCTCAAGGGTAGTCTACCGGCAGGTCCCCGAACTTTCCTGATGGACGAGCCGGATGTCGGGATGGACTGGCCAACCAAGCGGTTGCTGTGGGATTTGACCCTGGCGACGTCGGGTACCCGCCAGTACATTGTGGCGAGCCACAGCATTTTCGCCATGCAGTTCCCCGGGGCCAATTTCATCGAGATGAAGCCCGGCTACCTTGAGGAATGCCGCAAGGTCGTGCGCGGCCTCACGGTATAAACAATTCAGAAAGGACATGATAATGCAACCAAGAAACAGTATTGACGAGATCATCAAGGCGATGGCCAAGCGGTTCGACCAGGATGACGACCGACTTGTCGAGACCACCCACCTGCGCTACTGGCTCGAGAACGCCGTTGAGGCCCTGGTGGCCTGCGAGGCCGTCCAGGAGGCCAGGGAGCAGCAGATGGACGTGCTACAGGAACAGGTCAATGACCTGAACCAGCAGGTCCTGAACCTCGTGGCCGACCAAGCGGTGCTGAGTCGCCAGCTTGCTGTCGCGACCGAGGTCCAGCATGTCGACTTCGACATCACGATGCAGTGGGATCCGGATTTAGCCGATCGGTGTCGTCACCACGCTGACAAGCCGCCCAAACTGGTCAAGACTACCGAAGGTAAGCAGGATTCCTGTGGTGCTGACTCCACGTACGTGACGACGACGCCCACGAGCAAGCCCAAGCAGGTCAAGCCCACCAAGCACAAGGTGAGCCGAAAGGACAAGGCCAAGTAGCGATGCGTGGAAGCCAGGTCGATAATGCTCGCCAACTTCTGGTAGCCAGGTTGGAGCACCTGGCCCTCAGGGGCCGCGAGGCCAAGGACCGGTTGTCGGCCGACCTGTTGCTCCACGGCATTGGGGTCACGATCCTGAACTGCCGCGACGCCTTGGTCCAGGAGGTCCAGGGCCACGTGGCCCAGGGGATTCTGCGACGCATTTCTTCCGAGCCCCTGGGCCACGTCGTCAGGGATGAGATGTCCCGACTGGGCCACGGGTGCTACCAGCCCGACGGCAACGACTTCCGCCATGGCATCGTGACCACGACGTTCACGGCCCACCTGGAACTGCTCCGGTTGCTCCAGGGGTACCTGGAGCGGCTTGGCCAGGCCCTCGTGGCCGAGGGTGTGGAAGATTCTCCCTGGTTAGCAGGATAGTGATTGACGACAGCGTGGTGGGCGAGTAAGATACCTGCATGTCACGAGGTCTACCCTGCACCGACCTGGAGTTTGCCCAGGCGCTGGAACATTGGTTCCAGGAAGTAGAAAAATTACCAGATGCGTCCGCATGGCTTCTATGCGGCAAAACGTCCACGGAAAAACCTACCGATGGCGGTGTTTTTCTCCCGGTGCACCCGACCCTGGCACACCTGCTGGAAGTTGCGGCCGTGGCGGAACGTCTACTGGCTAGACTTCCTCGCCATCTTTACCGTCGCCTTTTCCATGTGTTTGGCGGTGGTTCTCGAGGCAAGAGATTTTTGCTTTTTTGCTGCGCGATGCATGATTTTGGCAAGTTGACCCCAGCGTTCATCGGCAATAGATTAGCCAAAAATCATCCGGAGATTCGACAGCAGTACGAGGCCCGCGGTTTTGACTTTCCTGCTACCGAGGAGTTTGACCATGGCAAGTTCACGGTTGAACTGGTCACGTTGCTGTTGGAACAACTTGGTTGGCCGGGTGCGCGGCGAGTAGCCAGGGCCATCGGGGCTCACCACGGTACCTACCACACTGACGCTCGTTTGGTGGGGCTTGGTCGGCGTGTACTGGGCAAAAGTGCCTCGTGGCAGAAATGCCGCGACGCGGTCGTCCAGGCGCTCAGGACGGTATTCCACGTCCACATGGCGGTTCCGAAGGTTCGCCCCCATGACCATGGCGGGCTGGTTCTGCTGGCTGGTTTGACCGCGATTGCCGATTGGATCGCGTCCAACACTGCGTTCTTCCCGTACCGTTTGCCCATGGGGTCACCGGCGGACTACTATCAGGAGTGCTTAACTCGGGCCGACGTGGCCCTCGACACCATCAAGTATGCGCCGGCGCCAACTCATGAAGCCAAGTCGTTTGCTGATTGCTTCTCTTATTTGGGCATTTCTCCTTGGCCGTTGCACAATGCCCTGGCTGACATGCTGCCCAAACTTCATGACCCTTGCCTCGTGATTGTGGAGGCCCCGATGGGCGAGGGGAAGACTGAGGGTGCTCTATTCGTAGGCCAGGCGCTGGCTGCTCAGTATGGCTACGCCGGTTTATATTTGGGCTTGCCGACGCAAGCGACTGCCAACGCACTGCATGGTCGCGTTCACGATTTTTTGCACCATGGTGGCTACCACGAGGCCAACAACCTCCAGCTGGTCCATGCCGATGCCAAAGTGCAGTTGGCCAATCCTGAGTACTGTGCGGCGGATGCCCCGTGGTTCTCATCTAACAAAAGGGCCATCTTGGCTCCGTGGGGCGTCGGGACGCTTGACCAAGGGTTACTGGGTTGCCTGCGGTCTCGCCATTCTTTCGTTCGACTGTTTGGTTTGGCCAGCAAGGTGATCGTGATGGACGAGGTTCATGCCTACGATACCTACACGAGCACGCTGCTGATCCGGTTGGTCGAGATCCTTAAAACTTTGCGGGTTTCCGTAGTCATGTTGTCGGCTACGCTGCCCCGCGGCACCCGTGAAAAGATGTGCGCGGCGTTTGGCGGGCCGGCGGGGTTGACCGAGAGATCAACATCTACACCGACGGTTACTGCCGTGACGACCTCAGGTTGCCCAATGACCATGCCATGGCCTTGCTGTATCGTAAATCTGGTGTGCACTACTGGCCGGTTGTTGACCAGTTGGTGAACGTCCAGGCCGACGGCAACGACATCGTGGCAGAGATCCGGGCGGCTTTTGCGGTCGAAACATTGGCGGTGCATCGCTGGGAGCCCACCGGTTAGTTTTCTCTTTTTCGGGTCAAAACTCATCGGTAAAGTCTTGCTACCAAGAGGTGCTGGATGTCTGCGTCTGATTCTGATGTGATTGCTGCCTTGCATACGGTCAGTGCTGCATTGGCCGGGTCGGGATACTTCCACCGGTCTGCGCAGTTACACGCGATCCGTAGACGCTGTTGCCTGGCTGCTGATGCTTTGGCGAAACTGCTCCAGGAGGCACAAGACGTCGACGCCGTGCGGACTGCCAAGGTTGTATTTGAGTCTGCCATGCAAGATGTGCGGGCTGTGCTACCGGCTGACCTGGCCGATAGTCTTCCGCTGCTTAAAAACTGATCCTGGAATATTTTCTGTTCCTGGTTAGCCGGCAGGTAAAATGATCCTCGGCCTATTTCCGGGCCATGAGGATACCGATGTATTTAACAGAAGTTCAAGACGTCTTCGACGTCAACAAGTACCTGTGGGGCCTGGCCCACCCAGTTGACCCGGTTGCCGTGGCGCAGCAGTATGATCTGGATCGTGCTGCTCTGGTGGCCCAGGCGCTCCGTGGCCGTAAGTCGGATACTGCGCCCAGGTCTAGTGCCGACGACGTAACCCATGACGTCATCCACGATGTTGTATTTTGGCGGGATTTTTGCCATGCTCCCGGGTTCCGTCAGCTGGTCACGCCGTGCCGCTGTACTAACCTTGACCCAGCGGTTGCTCCGTGTGCCGAGCCTACGGATATCCCCGACGGCATCACTACTCTGGTTCGCCACCACAATGGCATCCCGCACGTCATCAAGATTCACTATCCTGTGCTCACGTGCCAAGACGGCGTAGCCACGTTGCATTGTCGTGACTGCGGTGTCGAGGTGACCGCTTCATCCGCAATCGAGGCGGTATGTCGGTGGAACCGCGAGACCATCGCGGTGGTTCCTGAAGACGACCAGATTACCGCGTATGTACCTAAGCCCGTGGGGCCTTCTCCCGAAGATGTCGTGGCGCTCCAGGCCGTCAAAGCAGAGCGCCGACTGCATAAAGACAAAATCAGACCGGCACAGGACAAAGCCCGCAGTATCGTCCAGCACCTTCTTGCCCACCATCGACTACCAGACAGGAGTGCAGCCACAATCCTGGTGTTGTATCGTGAAAATGCCGTGGTGTACCTTGTGACAACCTCCGTGAGGAATGGGGACTCGCGTGACTTCTATGTCGGTGAGTGGCGCGGGGCAAAACGTGATTGCGGGGTTTTTGATCGTTATACGGACCCTGCCGCGTTGGCTCAGTGGGCTGACCAACTTGCCGCGACTCTGCAGGGTCATCAAGCAGTCCTATACTACCACCTGGACGCCGTGAAAAAGAACCAGGGGTGGTACGGCACCGAAGCAGTTAGGTGCGACGCCGGTTGGTTCGGTCCCATGGACCTGACCACCGTGATCGCCCAGGGGGCCATCCCCCAGGAACCCAAGTTCAACTTTTTGCTGCCCCGTGACCATCCTGGTCACCCGGATTTCGTCCAGACAGCACCGTCTGTTGACCATGAGGATACCGATGCCCCTTCACTTTGAACATGAGACACAACAGCCGGACGCCAACGCCCGTGCCCGGTTGAATATTTGGTTACGTTGGGCCGCTACCGCGCCAGAGAAAATTGTCCAGCAGTGCATGTACGAGGTGACACAGTGGTGGTGTCATGGAGATCCCCAGGAGAGTGCCCAGGCCAAGGAAGTGGAGTTTCTGACCAGATTGCGCGCAACAGTAGGGAGCGACGCCCTCCTCCACGTAGACTTGGCCGCGTACGCAGAACCTAAAGACGTGTTGGACGACCTAGCTTTTTGGCGGTTTTTCTGTGCCCAGCCTGGTTTCCACCAGATTGTTTGGCCTTGCAGGTGCACCAACAGGCCAGCAGGTAGTTCTGCCGAGGTGCCGACTCCACAGTACCCTAGTTTTGCTCCGGGTGATTCCGTGGTTTTGGCTTGCCCAAAGTGTTTCGTCAGTGTGGAGTCCGCCACTCCCCTGGGGGGCGATTTGTCGGTGGAATCATGAAACCAAGAAAGCGGCCGAGATTGCAGCGAAGCTACAGGAGGACAGCGGCGGGTACGGGCCCAGCCCTACGCCGGGAGAACCGTCCCCCGAGGGTGCAGCGCGACTTGAGGCCGTCAGGGCAGAGCGTCAGGCTACCCGTAGCACTCGTGGCCGCGCCCTGTATGATCGCCTTGCCGGCATCGTTAACTACCTGATGGACTACTGGAAAATCGTGCGACGAGACGGCCAGGTCGTCACGGTGTTGTATAAGGAAGACCGGGTTCCTTATCTGATCACCCGACAGGTTGACGCCAGGACCGGTACCGCCACGTACGCGGCCAGGTTGGCCAGGGGTGCAGAACTACTGTGTCTTCCCGGTGCATTAGACCATTTGTTTGTGGGGAAGCAGAAACCCGACCCTGCTGTCCAGCCAGAGGTGGTTAAGCACCAGATCACACATCTCATTAATGAAAATGCGATTTTGCACGTACTGGACCACCATGTTGTGACGGGGTTGCTCAACCAAGAAACCCTTCCAGACACCGGTTGGACTGACCCGGTTGATTTGGCCGTCGCGATGGCAGCCGGGAAAATCCCGAAGGAACCGCCGTTTGCGGCCTCTGGGTCCCAACAGACAGTATCCCAGCAGACTCCGATCATTCAAATGAACCAGGACCAGGAAGGCCAAGAAATTAAGCAGTTTGCCGATAGCATCTTATAAAGAGGTGTCCAGATGACGTGTTGGCTTGACTATACCCCAGAACCCGACGCTCCATTGGTCCAGCAGGTTCGCCAAGCGCTACAACAGGGTAGTGTTGATTCTTGGCTGCGGGACCTCTTGCCCTGCAGGATTGACGGCTGGTACGCGTTCAGCAATGCCGTGAAGCGCTATTTTGCCGACCAGCTGGTTTTAACGTGCACCCGTGGGGCCACACATCTTCGGGACGCCCTGGACGCTGACCTCAACTGGGTTGTCCCTGATGACCACAAGCTGTTCGGTGTTTACGCCGCTGGTTCAACTCCGCAGCATGATTTTCATGTTCGTGGCCAGCACGCGTACTGCACAGTTTGTGGCCGTCCAGTGCAGGTTACCCTATTCGGCAATGCCATTTTGTATGTGGTGCTGTGCCCTACCCTGACCCAGCAATATTTAGCCCCACCGCAGAAAAATACCGACCCTGGTGACGGAACGTACCGCTGGGTCTGCGAAGCCGTTGTTTGACGGGTGCAAGTGAGTATTGTGTATTATGTCGACGCAAACGACACCAGTAATTTCGTGTTCAACAGACACACCCCGTTGCGGCCTTGGGGACGCCATGCTGGACGATATGTCGGCATTGGCTGCCCCGCTTCCGCACAGCAACGTAGTAGGCATAGATCAACCACGGCTTCGGCGATTTCTTGACTATTTGAGCTTGGCCTGGCTTTCCCACGACTGCAGATTTAGCACACTGTATTTAGAGCACCCTACCGAGACACACTGGCGACTGGTCTGGTGGTGTCGATGGAATCTGTCCCCGACGGTGTGGGATGACGCCCGCCGTGCACTATTGTCAGACGACCAGGAGCAACTGGACGACAGTATTGACCTAGACTACAACTATGAAGAAGGTGGCCACGAGGGCATGGTGCGGCGACTTCGTGATGGGTTTGCCCCGTTGCTCGTTTCTGGCGTGACCCAGGGGCAACTACTGGGTCTTTTGCTGCCCTATTTACCTGCAAAACACGGTTCCAACAACGCCAAAGTTCTGCGGGATTTTATCACGGCTCGTCTTGTGGACCCACTGGCACAAGCGGGTAACCTCTACTACTGGTTTATCGACGATGACGACGCTGGCCCGCCCAACGCTGCTGTCGTGCTGGATTTGCCAGCTTGGCCTTGGGAAACGGTCTGGGAGCCTATGTGGCAAGAAGCGCAAAAGCGATCCAAAGAACTGCGTGATTGTATGGCACGAGGTCACGTCACATACCTTGCCAAGATCGCCGCGATGATCGAGCCGGTAGACGGCCTCGTTACGGTGTACTTAGGTAACGAGTTTCCAGCGATTACCGACCGCACCATCCAGGTGACGGCGGTGTGCCGACCAGTAACGCGCAGGGCCGTTCATGACGATGGCTCTCCTGCAAAATCTCCGCTAGTTCTCTCTGGGTGCTATCATATTCTGGACGACATCGAAGCCAGTGCCGTGTTGCCCACCGACGAGTTATACGTGCGGGTTTGGCAATCAGATTTAGAGCAGTTCGGTAATAAAGACTACACAGTCCCTGCAGTTTCAACCAAGCGTTTTCATGAACTTGGTCAGGCGAGCACGAAATAGGTCGGTAAAATCTCCTCACGGCATTATTGCCGACGGCGCCCCTAACACCAACAAAGGAGGCCAGCGCCATGTCGATCGCCCACGATGCCCAGGGAACCATGGATTTATTTGTCCAGTTCAGCAAATGTCTCGGAGCCTTGCCCTTCGTCGAGGAGGAAGGATTCCAGCAACTTCGCGGCCGGATCATCGCGGCCATGAACAAAATCCTTGACGAGCAGAAGATGCCCCAGGTTAATACTCCTCCAGTGACCGAATCGGAACCTGCGGAAAAGGCATTTTCTTTCGCAGGAGGCTGCAGCGACCCCACGGCGTCCAAAAGCAAGCAACCCGCCACTGACCTGCTGTATCTTCTGCTGAACCTGAATCTTTTGCCCGACGACATTGCCTATTGTCTTTCGGCATCCCCGTGGATGCAAGGGCCTACTGTCGCGATTGGGACGACACTGGGTCAGGTGTTCAAGATCATGGTGGAGAAACAGGACGCTGAAATCCACGTGGCAGATTTAGTGGTTGATGGTGCGGCACGACGTTGTTGTGGCCACGATTGTCAGTATGTAACAACCAACTATGGCACTTCTATGAAGTGCGCCCTGAACGCCGCAGACCCACAAGACCTCACTGCTATCCCGAGGGATTCTCAAGATTTCGTGATGGACTGCACTGCGCTGTGTGCCATGGCTCGTGGAGTTACTGGCAAGGCTAAAGTAACATTGGTGGACAAGCCAGCGGTATTTACCCACGCCCATTCAATGTGGATTCGTAAACTCCAAGATGAGTCCTGTAAACCCTCGGCCGAGTAGTCCGTCCTGTTTTCACGATCCCGCACGTTAATCTTAACCAAACCCCCGAAAGGAGTTGTTCAAGTGGACCCAGTTCCCGACCCTAGTGACGACGTCTCGCTGATCCCTGATTTCTCCCAGTCCAAGCAACAGATCCATTGGCACGACTGGACCTGGCAGCTGTCCAATAGTTTCGCGCCGCCTGGCCCCGAAGTCCCATTCCCGGCCCGCTGCACCCCGTACTACTGGGACCTGCTGGAGCAGTTGGGCCCTGACCACCCGTTGCACCGCACCGTCGTGCCCGACGTTGCCGAGTTGATTGTGGCGCCCTGCGAGCAGCAGGACCCACTCGGCGAGGAACACGACTCCCCTGTTCCAGGTCTCGTGCACCGCTATCCAGACCGTGTCCTCTTGCTCGTGACCAACCAGTGTGCGGCGTACTGCCGGTACTGCACGAGGTCCAGGCAGGTCGGCCGCAGTAACGGCGGCTACAACTACGAGGCCATCCAGTATATCCGGCAGCATCCAGAAATCCGCGACGTCGTGATCTCGGGTGGTGACCCCTTGACACTCCCGACCGGCCAGATCGAGACGATCCTGGCGAAGCTCTCGGCCATCCCGCACGTCGAGATGGTGAGGATCGGGACCAAGGTTCCGCTGGTCTTGCCCCAAAGGATTGACCCTGACCTTTGCGAAGTGCTACGCCGATTTCATCCGTGGATTTCAATCCACTGCACTCATCCCGACGAGATCACCCCGGAGGCCGAAGCCGCGTTGAACCGACTGGCTTCCTGCGGGTGCCCCCTGGGCGCTCAAACCGTGCTGCTCAAGGGTATCAACGACGACCCTGAGGTCATCCGGAGCCTCATGGTCAAGTTGCTGAAGAATCGTGTCCGCCCCTACTACCTCTATCAGTGCGACCCTGTCCCAGGAACCAGCCATTTCCGCACTGATCCCCAAGTGGGTGTTGGGATTCTGCGGCACCTTCAGGGCAAGATCAGTGGCTACGGGATCCCCAGGTTCGTCATTGACCTACCTGGTGGTGGCGGCAAAATCCCGTTGAATCCTGATTATGTCGTGGACCGAGACCCCGATGGCATCGACCTGGAAAACTGGCAGGGCGGGCGGTTCCGGTATCCTGGCTAAAGTCCCCTTGACACCGTCCTAACCCACCTTATCTTGGGCCCCACAATTTCCAAGGAGGCCCACAGCCATGTTCTCTCCGTATGCTTCGCTACTTGATTCTCTGCTGCGCCACGACTACCAGGACCACGATGACCCTGTGGTGCCCAGGTGCAACCTGTACCCCCAGGACCGAGACTACATTGTGCAGGTCCAGATGCCTGGGGTGCCCCGCGATGCCATCGACATCCAGGTGGATCGAGGCATCCTGACGATCCAGGGGAAGTCGGAAATCCCCGGGACGCCAGACCCGACTCGTCAAGAATTCAAGTCCACTGTTTATCGTCGAGAGTTCCACGTGGCCGACGAGGTGGACGTCGCGAGCATCACGGCCAAACACCAGGACGGCATCCTGACCCTCACGGTCCCGCGAGGCAAGGCTACCCAGGCCCACAAGATTTCGGTCCAGTAGAAAAAGATTGACATCGGCCTGGGTCCACGGTAAAGTACCTACATGGACCCCAAGGTCACGACCGAAATCAGAAACCAAGTGGACCAGGTGCTGGTTCGTCTGGCCCGAGTGCCCGAGCAGCCCCCGGGGCTCGGGTGGGACCCCCAGGATCTCAATGGTGCCTGTGCCGTGGCCTCGTGGCTGTTGTTCCGCGCCCTACGGGACCAAGGCGTCGAGGCCGACTTCTGCATTTCGGCCGACGAGGGCCATTGTTTCTGCATGGTCGGGGACTTCGTGGTGGACCCAACTGCTCGCCAGTTCGGTTTCTGCCCTGACGTGGTGGTCGCGGAGACTCAGTACCTGACCCAGCGGTATCGACAGGGCGACGAGGAGTTCCCTTGGGCCCTGGGCCGCAGGGTCTCGACCGAGCCCGAGATCCAGGAGATCCTGGCGGACTGGACCCCGGACCAGCAGCCCCGCTATTATCAGGATAAGGGGATCCTCTAATGCCGATTGACCAGTATTGCACGTGCACGGTTCTGGTGGAGCGGGGCCCAGATCGCCCCGTGGGTGGTTGCATCAGGGCCTTGTCCTACACCATCTGGAGTATCTCGGAGATCCCCGACCATGTGGTCCAGTGGCTCGCGAGCAATTCTATCGTGGTGGGGCCGGGCTGCCAGGGCCAGCGGTTCAGTATCGCGGCTCGGGGACGAGGCAACCACCAGGATCACTTGCACCTAACCCACTGGGTCCAGGTCGACTGGACCATTGATTCGGGAGATTAAACAACGGTTTGGCCCATGGGTCGCGGACAGGATTTGATGCTCAGATGCGGGGCACCATAACCAACCCTAATGGTCCGCGGCCCTTGGGTCAATTTTTCAGGTAAAGGTTTGAGGGCCTGTCATCTACTGGCTAGGATCTGGGGCTCATAACCCCATGAACACGGATCGGAACCGTGCGGGCCCATAGTCAGAAAGCTAATCCATGCACGGCTACGGTACTGCTAAAAATGACAAACATGCTTGGCTGACACGGTCAGGCTCTCGGTCAACTGTGCCGAGCCCGCGTGGGCACTTCTTCGACTTGGTTGCACCAGAAAATCTTGAAGAACTGCCCTTGAATCAGCAGCGCAATATTGTTGCGAGGCAGTTTGAACTTGGCTGTGAGAAACTGAAGGCCCTGAAAGCTGACGCCAAAACGACCGTGCTGTCGCGCCGCCAGTATGACGCCTTGCGGGCCGAGTTGGTCGAGCGAAATACTTTCTGGTCGATTAAGTTGCAGGAGATCAACCGACAGATCAGTGCCGTGAGCACTCCGCCATTTTCCAAGGTTTTTCTTGAGGTCGCGAAGGAGATGCTCCCGACTGATGTTTTCCGACGAATCTACGAGGCAACCCAGAAACGTCTCGAGGAGGTCCAGGAGGCGCGTAAAACAGAGGGTGTTGCTCGTTGATCCAGGAGGCAAGATGAACCCGAGTCAGACTGGCAGACAAAGGTTTACGTTTGAATGGCTTGAAGGTGGGGAAGCACACTTAACTGCGCTTAAACAGTGTACGTCGAGAATCAGAAATACCTACAATGGCTTGTAAGTTTACCCCGACGTTCATCGCGGAATTTCCTCTCCGGACCACCGAGGCCGACGAGGTAGAACTGTCCGTCAGGATGGAGGCGGCCCGCCATATTTACAACGCCTGTTTGGGTGAGTCACTGCGGCGGCTTGCTCTGATGCGGGAGTCCAAAGCATGGCAGGCCGCCAGGAAACTGCCCAAAAAGAAACGCACCGAGGCGTTCAAGGCGACCCTAGAAAAGTTTGGCTTCTCACCGGCTTCCATCCAGAAATTCGCCGAGCAATGCCGAGACGCCTGTTGGATCGGGGACCATCTTGGCTCCCACGACACCCAGACCACCAGCCTCAGGGCTTTCAAGGCTGTACAGCAGTATATGTTCGGGAAACACGGTCGCCCTCGATTCAAAGGGTACAACAGGCTCCACAGCGTTGAGGGCAAAGCTAACGACGTAGTTCGTTTCAGGGTTGTACATGAGGTGCCCATGATCTTATGGGCTGGATTAGTGCTGCCATTGTTACTGGACCCACAGGACCGAGGTGGTTGGCAAGCCCAGGCCCTTAAATGCAGGACAAAATATGTCAGAATACTGCGCCGTACTATCGGGACCACAACCAGATGGTACTGCCAATTGATCCAGGAAGGCACAGCCCCGAGGAAAGCGCGACACCCAACAGGTGACGGAACTGTGGGTTTGGACATCGGGCCCAGCACCATCGCGATCGTGGCACAGGACACCGCTCAGTTGGAAACCTTCTGCGCTGGTATAGAGCCACCAGCACGGAGGATCAAGTTGATCCAGCGGGCCATGGACCGATCACGCCGTGCCACCAATCCCCAGGCGTACAACCCAAATGGTACCCATCGCCGGGGTGCACGGGCCACCACCAAATCCAAGCGGTACCGCACTTTAGCGGCCGGAAAAGCCGATCTTGAGCGTCGTCTGGCCGCAGAACGCAAATGCGCCCAAGGCGAACTGGCCAACCGGGTCCTGGCCTTGGGCAACACGGTCAAAACGGAGGCCGTGAGTTATAAATCTTTTCAGCGCAATTTCGGACGTAGCGTGCAGTGTAGGGCTCCCGGTATGTTTATCTCGATCCTCAAGCGCAAGGCTGAAAGTGCCGGTGCTTCCGTGACGGAGTTTTCCACGTACCACACGAAGCTCTCGCAGTTTGACCACATGACTGGTCAGTGCAAAAAAAAGCCACTGAGCCAGCGGTACCATGAATTTCCAGACGGTACCAGAGTGCAGCGCGATCTGTACTCCGCGTGGTTGGCCCGCTACGTTGAACACGATCGACTCGACGTTTCCCAGTTGAAAACCGACTGGGCGGCTGCGGAACCGCTGCTGCGACAGGCGGCGTCGAGTTTCAACCAATCTGCGAGTAGGGGAGGCTCTGCCAACCCTTACGGTCCTGACCGTCAGAGCGGATCGTCTGTCAAAGAGGTAAAGCCGTTTCGTCGAGGCCACGGAGGTGTAGCGTGAGCGAGAACCGTGGAGAGATGGAACATCGACAACCTCGGAACCCCTGGGCTTCAACTCAGGGGAGGTTCAGGGTCAATCCTGACAAAATCTGGCCCGACCCTGATGGCACCATCATGGAGCGGTACCGCCGGCAGTACGAAGGCATGGATATTTAGGCAAGGAGGTGTATTGTGATGGTGACCTTTTTTGACCTTGTGTATGGTGTCATGCTGGGTTTAACGAAACTTGGTGTGTTCACCATTCGAACCGATGCTGCTGCCCACGCTGCCGCAGGTAAAGGTATTTTAGAAACACTGATAGGTCATAACTATGCAAATGGCCACGGTTGTACTTACCACGTGGAAAGAAACAAGGAGGTTAGAGAACTATTTTTCGGCGAGATCGCGTTTACTAATGCTGTACATCTGTATTTATCTCCTGTTCTTCCTTGGACGCCACAGCAGAATACTAATCTGACGGGTGTGCACATATGGGGGTTTGTTGGTGATACTGCTACGACAGAAAACGTAGTCTCAAAACTACAAAAATTTTTCTGTGTCGAGAGCACCCCCCCAGAAAATCTGGACCCTCCGGGAAGCCGTGGAGCAAAATAAAACTCGACAGCAATGCTGTGTCTGTGGCAAGGCCACCGTGCGGGTGGCCCTGTGCCTCACGGCGGTCCAGTATTGCCGATGCGTTGAGCATTTGGCGAAATAACGGGTAAAATGCAACCAGGCGGGCACTGGGCCCGCCGAAAGGATCCAGATGGGTGAATTAATTAATTTGGATGGTACACCAGCTCGCTCTACCAAGGAGCCAGATCAGCCTGACCAGGAGCCCGAGGTCCAGCAGTTGCCACCCGGCGCCATGGTGATGGTGATCCCGATGGTTTGTCCCAGGTGTCAGGCCCAGGTGGCCATGCAGGTCAGGCCCGTGCTTCTGCACGTCAGGGCCGACGGGGTCCTGATGGCCGGGCCGGGTGAGCACGACGAGATCGTCGGGCAAGCCTTTACCGTAGGGCTGGACCGCCCCGGGATGCAGTGCCCCCAGTGTACCGGCAGCGGCCTGGTGGTGCCGTCAGGGATGCCTGGTGGTCTACCGCCGATGGGACCACGCTGATGGCCAAGCGTAAGCCCGAGGGCCCCACAGTGGACCGGATCACCGTGCTCAAATGGCTGGCCCAGCAGAATCGGGTCAACCGGGACTTGGAAACCATTCTGGTTGACATGACCCGTCAAACTTTGCAGTATCGTCGGATGCTGCACCGGCTCAAATGGACCGTGCGGCCCCGCCGGTTCAAACTTGCCCGAAAAGGTGTTTAATGCTTCTTGACGAAACCCGCCAAGCCCTGGTCAAGCAGTTCGAGCACACCGACGTCCTGGACCATGGGTTCGTCCGGCTCGACGATTTAATGGGCGATGACCACGATGTCTGCCGGGCAGCCAGGCTTTCCACTGGAAATACCAGGGCGAAAATTGACCTCGTGCGAGACGCCAAGCTCATCCATTATTTGATGCGGCACGAGCACCTGACGCCCTTTGAGCAGTGTGAGATCAAACTGCATATGCGGTTGCCCATTTTCGTAGCCCGGCAGATTCTACGCACCCGCACCGCGTCACCGAACGAAATGTCAGGACGCTACAGCGAGTTGCCCAACGAGTTCTACATTCCTGAAAATCAGCATATCCGCAAGCAGGACTCGATCAACAAGCAAGGTAGCGCCGAACCCGTCGACGAACTGACGGCGCGGAGACAAAGTTTTGGTATGCGGAGCGTCTGCGAAGCCGATTTTGACCAGTACCATGTTGGTCTGGACGCGGGTGTGGCACGCGAGACCGCCAGGATTGTGCTGCCCCTCGGCACCTACACGGAAATCATTTTCAAAATCGACCTGCGAAATCTACTGCACTTCATCGTGCTCAGGACCGACCCTCACGCCCAATATGAAATCCAAGTCTACGCCGACGTCATGGCCAAGATCGTCAGGGCATGGGTGCCCCAGACCTGGGATGCTTTCGAGCAATACCGGCTCAACGCTACCGTAGCTTCCTGGGCCGTTATGACGGCCTTGGCTAAAAATCCCAACTGTGTTGCCAGCATTGCTGCGGCCTTGACTGATAGCAACCCTAACGTTGTGGACTTCAGAACTACGGCTGACGAGTTCATCGTGGCGCTCAAGTCGCTTGTCTAAATTAGGCCAGTTGTCCAGCGTGGACAACCACCCCATTTTAAACAACTTCGTGCGGCTATCTACTAAGTAGTTTTTGATCTGTACGTTAATGTATCCTACTTACCCACCAGGGTGTTCCTGGTGGTCTACCACCGGGATGGCCCGGCGAAAGGATCAATCATGTCGCTAATCTTCATCCTGTTGCTACTGGCGATTCCCCAGCAGCACGACACCACGGTGCCCGATGCTATCCGGACGTTCGTGCCCGGCATCGTGGCGCCCACGACACTGCCGACCGACGCCATGATCGTCAGGGCCATCAAGGCCCTGGAGGCCCGGGGGGTTCCGGTCACGGACGATAGGGCTGCCCAGTACGCCAAGTTCATCTTGGCAGCAGCTCGACGCCATGGGATTGACCCCTACCTGCTGGTCGCGGTGGCGCGTGTCGAGTCCAACTTCACGCCGGCAGTTCGGCCTGATTTTCGGTGCAAGACCCCTGGGTACCAGTATTGCAGCCAGGACTGTGGAGTTACCCAGCAGAATTTCTCGGGGCGTCCGAAGTGGGTGTTGGCTCGCTGCAAGCAAGTCCAGCAGGACCCGGCTGAGTCATTCATGTTGGCGGCCGACGAGTTGGCCAAGCACGCGGTCTGGTGCCGTGAAAAAATCCACCTGGACAGCACACCTGAGCGTTGCATCTTGAACCGGTACAACGGTGGCCCCTACTATCGGCGGGTCGAGCAGTGCCGCAAGATGGGGTGTGATGCTCTTCCCCTCGAGCGTCAAGGGCGTTGCCGATTCAGCCAGCGGCGCTGCATGGTGACCGCCACCTACTGGACCAAGGTCATGTGCTACCAGGAGGCCGCCAGGACCGCGACGACCCCGACGAAAAACTGCCACTGGTGTTGGAGCGTGGACGACATCCCCAGCCACTTTTCTCAAGGGATCCAAGGTAATGCTGGATCCAAAGCCATTAGATAAAACTTTTTACCTTGTGGTGAGGCAAGGGATTTCTTGACTGTCTTGCCTCGCCATGCTACAGTACCCCTATGTTTAACCATCCCACCAGTTACCGTAGTGCCATGTCTCCGCCTGTTTTGTTGATGGAACGGTCGTACAAGTTTTTCGTCAACAGTCGGGAAGACCCTAGAATGCACATTCATGTGTGCGAAGGGCGTAATCCTAGACAAGCCACCAAAATGGCCAGATTTTGGCTAGAGCGCGACGGGAGACTGGAAGTTTCTTTGGACGAGTCCCCGACCGAAACGTTCGGGTTTAGTCCGTCGGAACTGGCCGTTTTTCAGGAAATGGTTGAGGAACACCTAGACGTTTTTGTAGCCGATTGGCAGAAGAGGTTTCCCCGTGCGCCCACTAGAGATCGTCGCGGTTAGCGGACAAGGACTAACGCTGCGCCTGTACGACCAGCAACCTGATGGCGACGACGTTGTCCTGTTGTTCACGGATTTCCCGTGGTTCGCTGGCCAACCTATGGTCTTGCTACAGCAGTACGATGACATGGGTGGCCAAGTCTGTTGGCCTGCCCTTGACGTAGACCTAGACTACGCCACGATGCGACACCCCGAGCGGTATCCATTGGTCCACTGCTAGCCCCCTTCTCCCGTCGTAACCGGCTGGTTCTAGCTGGTCCCCATCCCCGTAGCCTCGGCCCACCACGTTAATATTTAATGGAAGGACCCACAGTGGTTCTGGTGTACCCCCATGCCCACTCCCGTCGATATCATGGCGATGGCGCAGGAACTGCGCGATCTCCTGTCACTCCACCTGGCCCCTGTTTTCGTCGTGGAAGAGAAAATGGAGCGGATCGACGACGCCACCGTGGTCTACACGGTTGACTCAACCGATGAAACTGCTGTGTCGTCGGCGGTCAAGAAATCCGTGGACATTTTCAAGGTCCAGCGCGAGGACATTGATGTCAAGGCCGAGGGGGTAGCCCAGGATCCCCAGCGGTACCGTGCCACCATTACCCTGACGACGGCACCCGAGTCGGTCGCGGGGGAACTGGCGGCCCACAACGCTGCGGTCAAGACCGCCGACACCTCTGGGGTCCTGCCGGTCGCCCTACAGGTTGGAGAACATCTTTTCGGCCTGGAAGACCAGCAGGGCAAGGTTGTGGTCCTGCAGGACGGGATTGAGGTTGGGTCGGGTGCATCGACCGCTGAGGCTTTCGGGCTGCTCTTTACCTTGGCGGTCCCGGTGTTTTGGACCGCGTTGTTTCCCACCCGGGAAACACCTGATGATCAAGAGAACCAAATTAATCGTGACCGAGACATTATTGACGGGATCATGCCGCTCCTGCTGGCCAGCCCAGCGGTCCAGGGTGACGCCGCCGACCTTTTAATTTCGTTTTATGAAGCCGCGACGCTCCGGAAGGCGCCGCCCCAGGATGCCTAAATGTGGACATTTGCCGCCGATTTGAAATCATGGGAGTCGGTGGGAGGGATCGTGGTCGTGGTGCTGTCGGTTGGAACCTCGATCGTGTCGTTTTTCCTGTCCCGCAGGGCCAACGCGTTAAAGCGTGACGAGGAACAACAGCGCAAAGAAGCGGAGCAACAGGCCGCGGCCCTGAAACTTTACTGTGACCAACAGGTCGGGGCTTTGGCGGCGTCACTCCAACAGCTCAAGACCGCGGTAGAGTTCGCGGCCCAAGCGTTCCAAGATGTCAAGCAGCAGCAGTCCGCCGCCGTCCAGGAGATCTGGGCCACGGTCGACACGATGGAAAAGAATTGCACTCGTCACCAGTCCGTGGGGTTTGGCGAGACCATGCAGTTGCTCCGGCGAGATGTCGACAAGGTGTTGGCTGGTCTGGACCGTACCGACCAGGAAATGCGCCGCTACGTCTCGACTGAAAGTTATCGGCATGACTTGAAGTTGTGGACCAACAGTTTCAATACCATGAGACAGTCGATCCACGACCTAGCCTTGCTGGTCAGGGGTATCCTGGAGGCCGGTCGCGATGGCAACTGACGCACGTCAAAACTTTTTAGACACCCTGGATTCAGACCAAGACATCGATCTTGGCGATGAAGTCACGACCTCGGGGATCACGATCGAGGATGACGCGGGCGAACGGTGCATCACGGCCGTGATCGCCCAGTTCGAGGAGGAAGGTGACCCGGTTCGCGCGGCGTTTCTCGAGGCCATGCGGGCCACGGTCCTGGAAGCCCGAAATACCGCGATGCTGGCGAGAGCTGCCTGCAAGGTCTTGGCTGAAAAGCGTCAGCGTCGCCAACGGCATGGGTCCCATCCTCGATGAAACGACGCCGTGCTATTGACCTGGACGACCTCACGGTTGCACCAGGCCCTACTGCTAGTCCAGAACCTGTTGCCACGCCGGACCAGGACTCCTTTGACCAGGATGTCGTCAACGCCTTGCCCACCAAGGTACAGGACGATATTGATTTCGGCGAGGAAATCAGAGACGACTCTGGCCTGCCTGATCCGGTCGCGATGGTCCGGCAGGCCATCGCGGCTGACCTGGATTCCTCGGTGTTCTCTGGTCAGCAGTTCCCGGAAGCACCGAACTGCGTGGAATGGTGCCGCGGGCATCAGTGGCTCAACTACGAGACCGATCTGTTCGCCCGGCAGATCCAAGTGCTGGTGAAGTTTTTCGAGGACGCCTGTTATTTCTGCAGCGACGTGGAATACATCCACGACGCCCGGGTAGACGACTCACCCGCCAATGCCCTTTCCCACTACAGTTTATTGCAACGTGGTGTCTGCCCCAACTGCAAGCGAAACCGTACCGAAATCCTTACTGACTGGATCAAGGACCCACGGTATGGCAAGTTTAACAGGTGGGACCCCTGCGTGGAGCCTCGACCGGTTCCGCCCAACGAGCTGGTTGGCATCTGGGGCCAGCGGTCAGGGAAATCGATCACAACCGCGTCATTCATCTGGACCTACATCCTCCACCGATTGCTCGCGATGCCGAATCCGTCCAGGTACTACCGACTCGCGACCAACGGGGTCCTGCAGGCTTCGTTTGTTTCGCCGACCCGTGGCCAAGGAAAGGAAAACTTGTGGGATCCTTTCCTGAACGCTTTTGACGCTTCCCCGTGGTTCAAGCAGGTGGTCCAGTATCTCAAGCAGGAGTCCAAGCGGTTGGGGCTCATGCTGTACCACCGGCAGCAGACCTTTTTGGTTTTCCCTGGCAAACGTTTGGCTGCACATGTCCAGGCAGCAAACAACGTGACGCTCCGTGGGGCTACGAGAGTATTTTGCCTACCTGGCAACACCCTGGTGAACACTGACCATGGGCTGCTTTCGCTACGACAAGGTGACGACCTACTGGACAGCAAGGTTTACTTGGGTGGTCATCTGCATGATGTGGTAGGCCACACTAAGGTAGGCAAAAAGCAGGTCATGCGGTTGGGGTTGCGGTGGGGCTACTCTTTGGAGTCCACCCCCGAGCATCGCGTGCGTGTGCTGAATCCTGACCTTACGGTGGTGTGGAAGCGCGCCGGAGAAATAAATCTCGGTGATTACGTGGCGGTGGCGTTGGGTGCAAAGTTCCCAGATCATCTTCCCCTGACGTACGTGCCCAAGCGTGCTCCGAAGCGCATTTTGCGTGCCTACGAGTACATCGACCAGCACAAGGATCTGTTCTACGCCAAGGATTTGCAGGCATACGCGGGTGTGAAGCATATTTATTCCATAACCAAGAAACTGATGCGACGTGGGGTGATCAGGAAAGAGTTTATTAAGGGCGGGGAAAGAAACTCGGGTTGCCGTTTTATGGCGACCGAGACCTTCAACCTAGCGGAACTCAGTCGGGAACTTCTGAATCATAAGTTCAAGGATCGGGATAACGCTGTGTTCCCCAGCGAAATGACCGAGGACATGGGCTACCTACTGGGGTACTATGTTTCGGAAGGATCTTTTGCCGAGAACGCTATTGAGTTTACGTTCACCAACACAGACATGCAGGTCATGAACCATTTCGTGGCATGCTACACTCGCGTGTTCGGGGTTATTCCACGTATCACACAGTTCATGCCGTCCAAGGGCAAGAAAATGGGGTACAAGGCCAGCGTGGCCTATGCGGTCATTAAAGATTTTCTGCGCTATGTTGGTATGGCCCCCAGTACGGCCCCAACCAAATCTGTGCCGTGGGCTATCTTGCAGGCACCTAGGCGGGTGGTATTGGCATTTTTGTCCGCTTACATTGAGGGAGATGGTTGTTCCAGCGGTGGCGTCATAAGAATGGCGTCCTGCAGTAAAAAGTTGCTACAGCAAATCCAGTTGCTTCTACTGAACTTGAAAATAGTCAGTTCTTTAACAAAAAGCCGAAAGCGTAAACCTGGACGTAGCCGCGAGCACAATGCGCTGTACCAGTTGGGGTTAAACAAGTTAGCCTCTACTCAACTGGCTAAACATTTGTCTTGCGTGACCAAATGCAAAAACGTGAGCACTGTTTTTTACAATATGCGCCACGACGCGTACAAAATACCATTTCTGCACCCATATTTCGGAAACGTTATGTATGGCAAAAGCAGCGTGTACTATTCTGCGTATGTGCGTAGTAGTCTTAATAAGGTGTCTGAAAATCATGCTTTGCGCTGCCTGGAGATGGAAGACCCTGAACTGTGTGGGCGAGCCAAAGCACTGGTGGACACTGGTGTTGTATGGATTCCAGTGACCGAGATTAAAAATCTTGGGATTAAGACAGTGTACGACCTTGCTGTGGATAGCGCGGACCATGCGTTTGTTGGTAGTGGCGTTGTGGTCCATAACTCGGCGTTGGACGAACTCGGTCATTTTTCGTTCGCGAGCAACGGGACCAAGCGGGCGTCGATCCACGACGGCACAGAAGTCTTCACCTCCCTGACCAACTCGCTCCGGACCATCAGGTCGGCGGCGGAAAGTCGCCGGGATCAACTCGGCGATTACCATGCCCTCGATGGCTACATGGTGAACGTGTCGAGCCCGTTGGACATCGGGGATCCGATTGAGCAGCGGGCTGCCATTGCCGATAAGTCGTTCCGGATGTACTTCACTAGGTACCCGACCTGGGAAGTTAACCCCAAGGAAAATGAAAACCTGATCCGTGAGGAATTCGCTGGTTCCCCCGTGACGTTTACGCGAGACTTTGGTGCGCAACCACAGCGGGCCGCCAACCCATTTATCCAGGATGAGAAAATCGTTGATGTCACCACGGTGGAAAAGTCACCTCACGTTTTTGACGTGACCCTCTTGACGGAACCGACCGAGACAGATGTGGCACTCCTGCGGGCCAAACTGACCAGGATCGTCAACGACAAGTCAATGCCCCGTTGTATCACGGTGGACAACGGAGAGCGGAACAACAGTTTCGCCCTGTGTGTCTCGCGCTATTACCCCGAACAGGACGGCATGCTGGTCGAAGAACTCGTGGAGTTGGCCCCGACTAAAACGGCATCGGTTGACCTGGCCTGGTGTTATAACGAACTGGTGGTCCCGCTGGTTAAGCAACTTCACTGCGTCCATGTCGCGTACGACCGCTGGGAATCTGGCTACGCCGTCGCGGACCTCCGGACCAACTACAAGATCGACGCCCAACGGTACAGTCTCAAGTGGAAAGACTTTGAGATGTTCCGCGACGACCTTTGTGGCATGCGGGTTTTCATGGCCAAGCCGGAGGTTCCGTGGAAACAGGTCTTGACGGTCCCGTTGGCCGACAGAGCCCAGTGGCCCAGGGCCCATGCCCAAGCTCAACTCCTGACCGTGAGCGAACGAGCTAAGACGCTGTCAAAACCTACCAACGGCAATGACGACCTGTTCCGTACGGTCGTGCTGGCCCACCATTTCATTTCCAAGTACCGCGAAGCCTACCGACACAACCAGCGGGTCGAGGGCAACAGGGCTGCTGACCGTCCCGTTGCCCTGTTCTTCGGTCGGTCAAGCCACGGGAGCGGGGCTGGTGGTGCTGGGCAACGTGGTCGTGGTCCTGGTGGTAGAAATCGCGGGCGCGGTCAGGGTGCCCCCATGGGCCCCGGGGCCCTATAAGGAAGATCAAAAATGTCTATTTATGACGACGTTCGTGCCGCTGCCGAGAAGTCTGGTGTGCAACTTGATCAAGGTGGAGTCTACCGGGTGGCCGGAACCCTCCGGACCGCCTACGGGGAAACCGCCACGTTCGACACCATCATGCAGGAAGTCCTCAATGCAGCCAACCGGGCCAAGCAGCAGCCCGTAGCCCCGGTCCAGCAGGTCCAGAGCGACGTGGTGGTTCAGGTGCCCCAGGGGGCCGAAGACGGCAGCCAGATTGCCTACAGCAACCTGGACACCGCGCTGGCCCGGGGGATTTGTCCGCGGTGCAGCAAGGCCCTCAAGAACGTCAAGCTCGCGGACTACACGGAAGCCCGGCATTGCGTGGATTGTCGCATTACCCTTTGGTAGACCAGTCCTGACTTGTAAAATACCACAGGAATACTTAGAGGTGGCAAGTGTTTAGACCGCCCAGATATGACTACACCACGGGGCTATACCGATTCCCGCAACAGCGGAAGGTCGGGGTGTACAAGCAGCCCCCGAGGGTGCCGGCGGCTCTGCGCCGTGCCTCCATGGATCCGTACTCAGGGATCTCTGGTTCATTGGGTGGAAACCGCCAGGTCTACACCCCGATGTACGAGAGAGCCGAAGCCCCCACATTGGTAGAGGATTTCCTCCCGACCGACATCAAGACCCAGAACAAGATCTTCCGCAACATCCTCCAGTACGACGCGATCGCAGGGCCCGCCACGGAATATTGGTGTAGCATGGCGTTCTCCCGGAACGTCATCCTGAGCGACATTGACGACCCGACCGTCATGCACCTCTACGAGGATGCCACGACGGCCTGCGGGATTATTCCTGAGTTTCCGTTGCTGCTCCATGACTACCTGACGATCGGGCGGTTTGTCTTTTTCATGCAACCGGACAAGCGCCTGGGCTACTGGGTGGACCACAAGGTCCTGGACCCCGATTTCGTCCGGATCAAGGTGCCGCCGTTCCGGTCCATGGCCCCGATGATCGACTGGCAGCCCAGTAGTGACGAGCGCGACTGGGCCCTGTCGGACGACCCCCGGGCCATGGAACAGCGGGCCACGACCGACCCGATGGTTTTGCGCGCTATGATCGCGGGGGAATCGGTTCCGCTGGACCACGAGGACACGGTTTTCCTTCCTCGCCAGCAGCACGCGACCGACCAGTACGGCACCAGTTATCTGTGCCGGATCCTTCCGTTCAAGATCTACGAGAAGGCCATCATGGACGCCAGCATCGCGGGGGCCAGGCGCCGCGCTGGTCCCGTGTGGCTTGCGACAGTTCCCGAGGACTACACGGCCGGCGAAATCTCCGAGATTATTGACCAGATGTTTGCCGCGGAAGACGACCCCGTGGGCGGCAAGCTCGCGTTCCGCAATGGCGTGACCCTCACGGAAGTGGGGTCCAAGGATTCCGTTGTGAACATCCGGGACGACTGGGACTTCCTCACGCAAGCGAAGATGCGGGCCCTTGGACTTAGTGAAAATATATTGACAGGTGAAACTAACTTCAATACCATGGATAAGATCCTGTCGGCGTTCCTGGAGAAACTCCGGGCGGTCCGGGAGTTGTTCACCCGCCGGATCCTGACCGACAAGATCTACAAGACCTTGGCGAAACGCCACAAGTTCATCAAGCGGACCCAGGCAGAACTGAGCCACCGGATCCGCATTTCCGGCAAGCACCACGACGAGTCCAACCTGTTGCTCCCAACGGTCGAGTGGGACCGCCCGCTCGAGCCCACGGCCGACCGGGACTACTGGGACATGCTGGTGCAGCTCGAGGAGAAGGGCATCCCGGTCCAGATCCGAAAATGGGCTCAAGCGGCCGGCTACGACTTCAAGGCTTTACTTCAGAACCAGAAGTCCGAGTTGAGCGACCGCGCCCAGATCTACGGGTTGCGCCAGGCTTTGGACAAGCAGCGGAAGCAATATGGGTTTGACGAGGAAGGTGGCATCGGTGGTGGTGGGGCTGGATTCGGTGGTGAGGCTCCTGGCGGCCTGGACCTCGGTGGCCCGGAAACAGGTGGCCTTGGTGAACCCGGGGGTGCTGGTGGCGGCTTGGACCTCGGGGCAGAACCTCTGGGTGGTGGCGGGGCCGGTGGCACCCCTGCGGAGCCCACGGCTGCACCAGCGGCGTCCGAGACCACGGCACCGCCCCCAGGCGGGCCCGCTGGTGCCGGGGCATCCCTGCTGAACCCTCGGTTCCAGGTGGTGGGGCCGCCCCAGCGGTATCGTCGGGCTTCGGTTTATTCAGCCAAGCCGTACGATCTGGAAATCGAAATCTCCAAGATCCCGATCTGGGAGAATGACATGACGGTCGCGTCGCTGCCCCGTAGACGCGTCGCCCAAATGGTCGAGGATCTGGTTCATCAGGACCCCAACGACCGGCAAGGCCGCGAGTTCTACGCGACGATGAAACGGCGCCATGGATTCACGAACCTCCAGGCCGACGTGATCCAGTATTGTGCGGCTCGCGTCGGGGTTGTCCAAGCCCCTACCATGGCCGAGGAATCCGTGGATTTCCTCCAGCGGGTCCTGGCTGCTCAGGCCGAAAAGGGCCTGACCCCTGCGGTGGATCGAGAACTGGATTTCCTGGGCCACGTGGCCCATCGGGAATCCCAGGACATCGGGTTCAAGAACATGACCAGCAGGGCTGTCCCGGCCGACAAGTTGCTCACTGGCCTGACCGAATAACGAAATGGCTTGACTGCTGAACCCCCTTGGGGTACAAATGTATGGAGGCCATGATGCCACGTAAAATCCGCAAAGTCGCTGTGCAACATCAAGAAGAGCGACCATCCGGTCTGGACCTCTGGGATCCTGACCTGTCGTTGGCCGACAACATCGTGCTGAACGACCGTGCCGCGACCCCCAAGGACCAGTACATCGACGACGTTGACGCGATGGTTCGTCGTCTGCTTCCTGATTTCCAGACCCCGTAGTCCTGCCCCCTTCAATATTTTGTCGTGTCGGAGTACCGTGTAATGCCCACGCCGCAGCGTCGCAGACATTCGGCCACCCTGTACAAGCTGGTTCGCCATCCTGAGTTTGAGCACGATTTGCAGAAAATCGGGCACAATAGCGTGTTGACCAAAATGGTGGTCACGTTTATGCAACTGCAGGACGACCCACGTCCCATGGGGTACATTCAGTTGCGTGGCTTCCGTCAAGTCTGGTACAGGGTGGTCGTGGGGGATTACCGGCTCGTGTATCAAGTGGACGACACCGCCCACACGGTGTACTTGGCGCTTGCGGTGGACCGAAAGCAGGTGTACCCACAATTGAAGCGGCGCATCAAAAACGCCATGCTGCAGTACCGAGGACACCGGTACCGTGTCGCCCAGGTGGAGCGTCGGGCTGCCAAGATCGTGATGTACCACGGGACCTCTTCGGCCCATTTGCCATCGATCCTGAAGCATGGGCTCAGGGCTGATCCCGGCCACCGTCGGTTCACCCTGGACAGTAAAAATTTCGACCCCGAGCACGCAACTTACGGGGGCGCCTATCTGACCCCATGGATCCGGGAAGCCCAGAAGTTTGCTTCTGACGCAGTCGACGACCAAACTGGTGCGGACCCACTGCTTTGCGTTGTCCAGGTGGAAACCAGGGCCGAGATGATTGTGCCTGACGAGGACCATTTTATCTCGCTGACCGACCCATTCGTTTTGGAAATCCAGTGGGCCCTTGGACCCGACGCCACCATGCTGGATCTGCTCGTGGCGGTTCGAGACGGCACTGTAGACCTGGCTGATTGGGTAGCCCCGTGGATCGCAGCGCTGAAGAGTGATGAGGGTACCCGCAACATCGTGGTGGATCCTGAAGTATTATTGCGTCACAAAACTGAGATGGTCGGGTTGCTCGTCCTGATGGTGCAGTACCGGGTGGCCCAGTGGCCCACCCAAGATCCTGCTCGGCAGAAAATCCGTGCTGACCTGGGGGTACCGGATAAGGCCACGGCCCGTCAGCAGTTTGTTGAGGCGTTGGACCGTTTTTCCCGAAAAATCCAGAGGCTCACGGACCCCCAAGGGGCCAAGAGCAAAAGCGTCAGGTCACTCCAGGATATTGGATTCCGCGGGGCCAACCGGATCCTTGGGATTTTGAAGTACAGGCTGGACTGGGATACCCTGGCTGGCGTCGTGGTCATGGGGGAACAGAATCCCAACGTCTTGGCCGCCGTCAAGGCCCTGTACCCGACCAAACCCTCGATCCAGTGGCAGGACCGCACAGGACAGGTCATTTTCCAGAAGCCCGCGGCCAAGGCTGCGGCCCGCCTGGCCTACCCTGTTGCTGCCCCCAACTGGGCAATGGAAAAACGTCGTATCACCGCAGCGATCCAGCGGCTCCGTGGAGTCGTCGAGGCTTGTGCTCCGTTGTTGCGAGATAGCCCCCAGGCAGAAAACATCCGTGATTATCTGGGAAACAACGCGACCGTACACGCCGAGCAAATCGCCGGGGTCCTGGGCTATTTGGAGAAGCCTACCCGCGGGCTGCTGGAGCGACTGGACCTCGGGGGTACTTTCCACCAGATCCAGGACCATTTGGATCTGTACCGCGAAAAAATGGACGTGGTGGACCACGTCGTCCAGGACTACCAAAAAGAGTTGCAGCGTAGTGGTGCCGACGATTACTCTCAGGAAGACCTGGACCACCGGTACAACTTCACCCAGGACGTTAAACCGATCCTCATGGCCCTGGAGATGGTCCCGGGGATTCTGCAGGATTTTCGTAGATTTATCCAGTATGTCGACACTGATGCTCGCTACTTTGACCACGCCAACAAGGTGGCCCCGATGGGCGGTCGCCACGATGTAGTCCCGCCTGGTGTTGCTCCGGTCGAGATCATGTGGCACGCCACCACGGCGTATCGAGAAATCATGTCCGGTGGATTCAAAACCAAAGATGAACTGGGTGGCAAGGCCGCAGGGTTAGGTGGTGCGGTGGAAGGCATTAGTTTCACCGGGAGCCAGGAAATCGCCGAGGGGATCGCCGCGGCCCTGGTGGACCTGGTGAGGTTGCTCCGGGGTGACCTGACCCGCGAGGCTCTGGAGCAGTACGGGGCATCCTTGGGGCTGGACGCCGCTACGGTCACCACGGCCTACCATAATGCTGTAGGTTCCAAAGCCAACCAGAATCCACTGGATGCGTTCAACTTCTACCAGGCGTTTCAACACATCTTGAGCCAGGCTGGGTATCAAGGACTTCGGTACGACCCGCTATTTTTCGGGATTGACCCAGCGGTCATGGCTCAGGTGGATCCCAAGAACATCGGGGTCATTGAAGCCAAGATTGACACGACCCAGGCCCATCGGTATCTCCGGTCCATGGAGGAATGGCGGGTGCCGAAATCCGCCATCCTGTCATTCGGGCCCGTGGGCTCCCAGGTGCAACCGTGAGCCACGACAAGGCCAACCTGACCTTCATGAACGAAGCGGTGGACCACTACGCTGGCCAGACCAACCTGGTCCTGACGGCCTACCAAGATCGCGTTGCCGTGGGGTCCATAGAATACACCGAATACCACGGGGTCCCCAGCATCTCGATGGTGACGGTCCGGCCTCAATATCGTCGCCAAGGCATCGCGACTCAAATGCTTCGCTGGTTGCAACGGCAATACCCCGATGTCGAAATCGGAGGTCAGGACAACCTGACCGACCTGGGGGCCCAGTGGAGCCAGAATATTGCCTGGCAGGATCGACCTAATCCACGGTACCAAGAGTTGACCGAAGAAAAGGCCCAGTTGGAAGCCGAGGCCGACCGTTTAATGGCGGTGTTTGACCAGGGATCGGTGCCTAAAAACCAGTTGAACCAGCTCGGCGACGATATGAACCGGGTGCATGATCGGCTTTATCAGATCGAGGAGGAACTCCACGGGATGAAACCTGCCCGGCGTATTTTCACCGGGGCCACAGTGGAGCAACTGGACCAGCTATTTCCCCGGGCGGGCAAGCAGGTGGACGGTCGCGATGTTCGCCTCGGCCCTGTGGACAACACCGGGTCCATCGCGGCGTCGTTCAACGACTACGAAGTGCTGCCCGGTGTTAGAGAAATCCCCATGGGGTTGTTCGGTGATGCTCTGGACCCCTACAAATCCTACTACGCCAAAAACGATATTGAACGTTGCGAGGAACTGGCCGAAAAGATCAAAGATTCGGGCGAAATATCGCCCCTGATCATCGTGGTGGACCATGAAGGCTCCGAAGCCCCGTACATCCTGGAGGGTGGGCACCGAGGTTCGGCACTCTGGCTCCTGGGGGCCAAGTCATTCCCGGCTCTGGTTGTGCTGGACCAGGACGAAGTTGAAGACGACGTGGTCAAGACTGCCCAGACGGAACGCCACGCCTACCTATACAGTGCGGCGGCCAAACGGTACCTGTACCACGTGACCCCGTATCAAAACCTTCAGGATATTGCAGAGTATGGACTAAAGCCCCACACCAGTTACGTGCAAAAAGGCAAGGGTGTGTACCTCACGGAGGTCGCTGGTCTCCCAGCTTGGTGGCGCTGGGCTTACGACCGGTCTGGGTCCACGGTAGACTCGGTCACGAAAGAACATGTTTTTCTTGGTGCTGTGGTACTCAGGACCCCACTGCTCAGTCGCGCCGACCAGTTGAAACTGGACAAAATGGGCACTTGCGATGCTGAGGAGGAAGCTACTGCACCTAATAATCTGAGAAGGTTTTTCAATCCTGAGCGAGTTCTGCCCAAGCAAACCGCATGTTCTCCAGAACACCAACGGCGTTACAACGAGTTGGTCAAGCAGTTGACCGACAAGGCCAAGGCATACCGGCACCGTGGGACAGTTCCACCCCAAGACCTACAGGTCTGGACCGGTACCCGCTGGACCAATGTGGTCAACTGGACCAACGTGAAAGTCCCGTACAAGATCAAGGATTTGTTTGAATCGTTGGCAGCCAAGACCATGTACGACAAAAAGACTCTGCAGAAAACAGCCGAACCACTTTTTGACGAAGGTTTCGTGGGGAACCGCTGGGGCAGCCAAGGTGCCGGCCTGCTCCTGACCACGGGCGAAAAGGTCCTGCTGTTACTCCGGAGCGACGAGGTCGAGGAACCCGGGACCTGGGGGATTTCTGGCGGGGCGGTCAGGCGTGACTCCGACACGGGCGACTTCCAGGACCTCAAGCAGGCCGCCCTCCAGGAAGCCCGCGAGGAAATGGGCCGGGTGCCACCCCATCGAATCGTTGGCCAATGGGTCTACCAGGAAGGTCGGTTCCGCTACACCACATTCGTCGGGATGGTTGACCCCGAGGTTCTGGATCAATGGGAACCCAGGCTGAATTGGGAAAATGACGATTATGGCTGGTTCACACAAGATGAACTGGCCGACCTGGACCTGCATTTCGGCGTCGTGGCGCTCCTGGACGCTCGCCCCGATTTGGTATTCAAGGAATAGGCAATCATGTTGCTGCGATACAAGGGTGCTGTATACCAGGCGGTGAGCCAGGGTGCTCCTACCAGAACTGCGGCCACTCGACAAGCACGATTCTTTACTGTGGACGAAATGCGTGCTTTTGGTAGGAAGTCTCCCTACAGCGTGAAGATTTTGATGAAGGCCAGGGAAGGTTTGCGCCCATTGGGATTTTTAGGCATGACCTGCCAGCAAGAATATTGCTCCACTGACGCTGATTTTGCAGATGAGGCAACGGCCAAGACTGTCCACTATAAGGCGGCTGGGGTGCTCCACGCCGTGATGAGCCATTACGGCGAAGTCGCGAAGACACAAGATGGCAACAGCGTTGTTTTGCGCGTGGAGGCATCCGGCGTGGAAGCCACTGTCTCGTGGTCACGGGCCCGCTGTATGTGCGAAAATCCTTGGCATGTCACGGTCGTGTGCTACTGCGTTTAAACAGTGACAAGAAAGTTGGTGAAGTCATGACCACCACGATCACCTTGGCTATCATGTTGGCGGTTTTCACTGGGGTGTTGTACGGGATTAAACGCTGGTGGCACCCTGGGGACCCCGCCGATATTCCCTTGGCCCACGTCGCCACCATGGGGATGGTGGCCGGTGTCTTGGCGGTCCTGGTGGGGTTCGGGTTCCTGTACCTGAGTTTCCAGTCGGCCCCGGTGCACCCGGCTGTCCAGCAAGCAATACAGGTCAAACCTGTGGTGTTCCGAGGGGTCACCCGGCGGGACGTCGTGGTCCAGTATCCTGGTGTCAGGGTCGTGGTCGACGACAGCGACCCCGGGGCCCCGCCGGTTGAGAATCTGCTGCTCCGGTGTCCTGCTCAAGACATTACCCACGTGCAACCTGACGGCTCGGTCCAGTGCGTCCAGGAGGGTACCGTAGCCGCCAGGGCGCTGTTGAGCCGGGGCCAAGATCTCCAGGATGTCCGAGATGCCACTCCATCGGTTCAAATCCAGGGATTCCTAACGACGGCCCCGGCCCAGGTCGCCACCGACGTGGCAGCCAGGAAGCCCATGGACCGGTACGCCGAGGTCGTCTATTTTGTCCTGACGTTCCTGGGGGTGCTGCTCCGGCTCTACTGGGATGTCGTGCAAGCCCCGAAAACGGGACGACGTCGTGCCACCCTGCTGGCTCCCCAGACCCTGGTGACCAGTCTCGTGCTGGCCATCGCGACCTATGCCATGATCATCCAGAGTGGCTTGGCCGGGACTAGCGACCTCTTGACGTTCAAGACCGGGATTTTTGCTGTGTATAATGGCCTGCTTTCAAAATCTTTCCTGGACTTGGCAACATTGAAAACTGCCGCGACCCCCGCGAACCCGTAGTAAGTACCTGGATACGAGGATTACGATGCCACACCAAATTGTTGACCTTCGTGACCCCGCATGGAAACCCGCGAAGAACAGCATATTCTACGGAAGCGCCAGACGCGTCGAGTGGATGGGATCAGTGGGCAAAACCAAGATCTTTCTTTACCGCTGGGGCAACGGTAACCTCGTAGAATGGCGTGATCTATGCGACCAACTGCACGCTGACGGCGCTCCAGTGCAGGGTGTTGTACTGACCCGACAAGGTAGACTGATCGTCGAACACAGTATGGGTGACACGTCATGGTCGGGTGCACGTAATCGTTTTACTGGTGGGTTGCAACATGTTTTATTTCCTCTCCATGAGGCTGGGCTGATCCGCGACACCACCACGGTTTACGCAGGCAACTGGGCGTCAGTGACGGGACAGCGTTTGGGCTTGGTCCGTGATTTATTGGCCCATCCCGAAGGATTGCCGGTGCCGAAGCGACTGGTTCTATACCATGGGACCAACAGCAAGGCTGCCGAGGACATTTTGCACCTTGGCCTCCGGGCCGTGCCGGTGGACCAGCGGGCCTGGAAAGGGGATAGGTTGTCTCAGCATCCCAGCTACCGCCAAGAAGCCGTGTACCTGACGGTGGACCCCCAGCAAGCGCAATACTACGCCAAGAAAGCTGTCAATGTGGCACGGCGACGTGGATCCCAAGGAGTTAAACCGGTAGTATTGCGGATAACGATTCCCTCCGGAAGTATTAAAAATCTTCGTCCAGACGACGATTACTTGGCCAAGGTGCAGAAGTCTGAGCAAGACGTGGACTGGCTGGAATCACTGAAGTACATGTCGCAAGTGGCTTACCTAGGTAGCATCCCAGCCAATTGGATTAAGGTTGCGTGGGAAGGAGTCAAGGAAGAACAGAAATTGGCTGGTATTAAACCTACTATGACGATTCCTTCGCTCGACGATCTCCTGGCCCTGATGCATCCCGAGACCCTTGTGGCGGTTCGAGACACGTTGGAGCAGGACGCACGGCAACGACGAGAAATCCGTGACCCCACCGAAGCCGAGATCGTCAGGGAAGCAAAACGACTGGCTCTTGAACAAAATCCTGACCTGCCTGGGCGGATCCGTCAGCGTCGCGATCCTCAAGACCGCACCAGGGCCCTGGTGGAACTGGATCAAGCCGTTGACAACTTGTACCCCGAGGTCCAGGAGGCTTTGACTGCCCAGCGGGTTGACCAGGCGGTGCACCAGGGATTGCAGGACCGATATGATTTAGCCGTAGAAAATATCCAGGTGATCGACGGCCTGGATTGCTTCCGGGTCATGACGTTGTCGAGAGACCAGGACCCAACCGTGCTGTCTCCGCTGGGCATTTTCTGGGCCCATGAGATCGACGGTGCTGGCGATTACTTCGTCACGGACCACTCTGCACGTAAGAGCCGCGGTGACGTTACCGTGATGTACCGGGCCAGGATCGATATTCAAGGCGTAGACATCACCAAGACCCTGGTGAACAATCTGATTAATCCGCAAGAGACAGAAGTGCAGTTTCGCCCCGGGGCCGACATTTTCGTCTACGAAGTCCTGTGTCTGGAAGGCCAATGTCATGACGATGCCATTGTGGACGCTTGGCGAAAATGCTGATTTATCCTACACGTTAATATCTATCGTGGAAATAAAATTGCCGGACCAACTGGTTCGCGAGCAAGCCATCAGGGCTTCTCGTGAGTACCTCACCACGTTCGCCAAGATTGTCCAGCAGGTCAGGGAAGTCCTTGCTGATATTCAAGGCCCCGATGAACTTCGTCGATTTGGTGGAGAGTCGGGTGTCTTGGCCATGACGGCCGAGTCGGTTTTGTCAGAAACTCCATTCAGCGAACAAAATCAGGGTACCTGCCTTGCCTTTTGTTCACTGGCGTCGGTGATCAGGCGCGATATTGCCGACGGCACCTTGGCCCAGGCGGTCAAAAAGGAAACAACATGAATAGAATTATTCGTCACGCTGGACATCTGTACCGGGAAGTCAAGACCGCTGATGCTGTCCCGGCGGAAGACCCTGTCGAGTTCATGGAGCAACTTGGCGAAAACTACGCCAAGGATTTGGCCCGCCAGGGTCTACGACCATCCACCGGTGGCCAGCAGATGGATACTGACAGTTTCAACGCGTTCGAGAATCATTTTGACCGTGAAATGACCGATGAGGAGCACGACGCCTGGTTCACAGGATTCAATCGTGCTGCCCAACGGTTGTTCAAAAACCGACATAAATAATCATGGAAGAAAAAGCCAAAGTCCAGGGAACCATGCGAGTGAATTGTTATGCTGTCCTCAGCGATTGCGTGGAACGTGGGGTGCAATCCGGTTGGTACCATGCCCACAAGCACACTGACGACCCCGACGAGGAATCCATTCGGCGCCACGTTGTTGACGATGTCTTGAACGAAATCTGTGAGTACTTCAACTTTGACGATCTTGAGCAATAGGTACTGAAATGCCATTTGATCTTGGGATTGACCCTGGTGCGGATCCTGGCCTTGACCCTGTGGTTGATGAACCCGAGGTCAAGACCCCGGCGAAAAACTGGAAAGCCCATGAGTCGGAAATCATCCGGGCGATCCGGGATCAACTCGGACATCCTGGCGACGACCAGCGGGGCGAAGTTTCGCTCGTGGGCCCCAAGGTAGTCTCGACCTACGGGTCCAGTGACCTGGGCTACCAAATCAAGGGTTCTTTCCGGGCTAAGTTTCCGGTTCAGGGTCCAGGGCCCTACTGGTTCGTGGCGAACATTTCTCCTGACGATACCCTGATGTTTCCGGTGATCACGACTGCTAATGATGGCAACCCCATCCGCGAGGCCCAGGTGAAACAGGTCAAAACTGCCGCCACGGATGTTCCGCACCTTTTTGCCGCGACGGTCAAGCCGCTGGAAAATCTCTACCGCTTCTGGACCGCGGTGCTCAAAGAAGCGAAATCCCACGAGTCGGACTCCAGCACGTCGGTCTGTATTTCCAGCGAGCCCGGCGAGTACTCGATGTTTTCGGCCGACTGGATGGAGCGGGGGCTTCAGCAGACCATCGAGATGTTCCACGGGCTCTTGACCTTGTGGAAAAGCAGCACCGCGGCCGTCAAGGCCATGCCGGTAGCCTATGCGTACTACAACCAGCTCGCGGGGATCCGTGAAGCCGTGGTCGACTTGTCCGAGCATGCCCTGGACCACCAGGTGGGCTTTTTCTGTATTGACCAGCGGGGTGTCCGGGCACTCTTGACCTTGATCACGCAGGCCCGCCGCGACGCCATGGACTTGGCCAAATATTTGCCGTTGAAAATGGCTCCTCGACGTAAGCAAGCTGCTGTTTCACCGTGGCGCAGGCTTTCCTGATGGACCATCCAGTAAATCCCAATGCGGAGTCCAACGCGGCCCTGATGCTGGCGGCGGTCCGACAAATCATGGCGAGGGTCACGACCGTTGAGGATCAAATATTGGTCCTTAGCACTGATTTAGAACAACATGGGGTAACCTGCGAGCAGTTGCGGGTCGCGATTGAGATGTTGCGACAGGACGTCACGGCCTTGAAGGCGGCGATTCCGCGAGATTAGCACGTTACTTTATAGTGGTATGGAAATCCATGGTGATTTCCATGTGGAGCAATCATGGGCCTCTACCAGCAGTCCGCCAAGCACCTTAATCTTTAGTGGGTCTACTATTGTTATCATGCTGATTAAACGCGCGCACAAGGTGGAGCTGAGCCCAAACAAGGTGCAGGAACTGGCCCTGGCTAAGTCTGCCGGCGTTGCCCGTTTTGCGTACAACTATGGTCTTGAACTTCACGCACGGCACTACAAAGAAACCGGAAAACATCTTTCTGCTGTAAGTATGCATAAAATATTATGTGCAGAGAAAAAAGACAAGTTTCCATGGATGTACGAGGTGTCAAAATGTGCTCCACAGGAAGCGTTCTACAATGTGGAGGCCGCGTTCATAAATTTTTTCAAAAAGCGAAGTGCACATCCTAAATTTAAGAAAAAGGGGCGTAGTAAAGATTCTTTCACTCTCGACAATTCTGTTTTCAACACAAAAAGTATTAGAGGCCGAGGCGTACACCTGCCTAAAATAGGCACTGTTCGGTGTAAAGAAATTCTTAGTATTGAAGGCAGGATTCTGTCCGCCACAGTATCTAAGGATGCAGACCGATGGTTTATCTCAGTTATGCAAGAAGTCGAGATTGATTTAAGAGAAGAAGACAAACCCAAAGGGAATCCCATTGGGATTGACCTTGGGATTAAAACGCTAGTCACGACGTCCGACGGTGAGGAAAAACAGGAATTTGTTCTTCCGTATTATCTGGACACAGAAGAAAAGAAAATAAAGAGAGCACAGAAGAGGCTTTCAAAGAAGGCAAAGAAGTCTAAAAACTGGTTCAAGCAGGGCATCAGGGTAGCACGACTCTACCGTAAGCTGCGGAACAAGCGTACTGATTTTATTCATAAAACGACGACACAACTGGCAAAAACCAAGTCAGTCATCGTCATGGAAGACCTTAACGTTAAAGGAATGGTGAAGAATCATTGTTTGGCCAAATCTATTAGCAACGCAGCTTTTGGTGAAATAAAGCGCCAACTTGAGTACAAAACTATTTGGTATGGGTCGGAGTTGATCATGGTGTCAAGGTGGTTCCCAAGCAGTAAAATGTGCTCAGCATGCGGCTTCATCAAGAAAGATTTGAGTTTGAGCGAAAGAACTTGGATCTGCCCTGATTGCCACACCGAGCATGAACGCGATTTTAATGCTGCGACTAATATCTTGGTTGAAGGGCTAAAAATCAATACCGTGAGCCACACGGGAATTAACGCTTGTGGAGATGGGAGTTCATTTGTTGACTCGTCAACAAATCAGCCTGTCGTTGAAACAAGAAGGGGCCAATCCTCTATTCTTCAAAACAATGGAGGAGTATCCTCATGAGCGGCGATTGGACCCGAGTTTGGGGCGGTGGAAGTAGTTGCGGGGGATCCTGCGACCAATACATCTGCATCCCGCGGTCCGCTGTGTCCAATCCACCGGAATCCACCACGTCGATCCTGGACGGTCTCCCGACCAACATCACGACCATCGGGGCCGCCATGTCGGTCTGGATGGAGCGGTTGCGGCGTCGCCTTGACGCCAAGAGTTGTCTCGTGACCGTCACGACCCTCAACACCACGTATGTCGCGACACTGCCCGGCGCGACCGTGACCATGACGATCTCTGGCGGATATTTTCCGCTGTCGGTTCAGTACACCCGGGCCCAGTCCACTGGGTCCGCAACCTTTGACAATTTTCCCGCCGCGCTCGACTGGTTGGTCGCGCGTTTGGCATGACGACCGCGTCTCACCTTTCAACTATACCAACGCGGCGTTCACGATCACATCAGGAGGATTTTGACCATGCGTAAAGTTCCAGTTGGTAAGAATGTCGCTCGCCGGCCTGTAGCGCCCCAGTCCACCGTGGCTGGCCGCCTCGCAGCTCTCCGGGCCCGTAGCCGTCGGGTCGCCGAGGGTTTCGAGAAGTTCACCGACGAGCCCGAGGTTGACCCCCGGGACGTGGAGTTCCTCGACGAGGAGCTTCCCGAGGGCGATATGGGTGATCTCGGTGACCTTGGCGATCTTGGTGACCTGGGCGACCTCGGGGATTTCGAGCCCTTGGATTCTGAGGAAGGCGGCGACGAGGGTGGCTGCGGTTGCCCGGTGGGCCAGCACTCCGAGTGCGTAGACGACGAGGCCGGTGAGGCTGACGAGAAGGATGACGACAAGGAGGAAAAGGACGACGACAAGGAAGACAAGAAGGAGAAAAAGGAAAAGGACGACGAGGACAAGGATGACGACAAGGAGGACGACGTGAAGGAAGACAAGAAGGAGAAGGACGCGTTGGTAGAGGAGCGGCTGGCCCGTTTCAAGGCGATCCAGAAGACCCGTCAGGCCGAGGCCTTCAAGGCTGCCCTGCCGGCCAAGAAGCCCGTTGCTGCCCCGGTCAAGACTGCGGAACCCGTTGTCCCCGTGGCTGCCCCCGCTCCGATCAAGACGGCCGAACCCGTTGTGGAGCCCGCAGCCGTGGTGGCACCTGCTGCCCCGGAGGCCGAGGAGTCCAAGATTTCGTGGAGCCCCCTGGTCACCGAGTCCATCCTGGCGGACCTCAAGGATCCCGAGGTTGACCTGACCCTCAAGTCGGCTTCGTCCAACCCGTACTATGTGCTCTGGATCAACGAGAAGCCCGTGGGTGAGCTTCATGAGGCCGACCTGGACCTCGACGATGCCGGCAAGGACACGTTCCGGTCGGCCCAGTACGTCAGTGGCGTCCGGGGCGTGATCCAGCAGTTCGGTGCCGTGGAGGCTCTCCGGGACCTCAAGCTCCGGTACTACGCTGCCAGCACCCAGGAGAACGACGCGATCAAGCGGGCCAAGACCGAGATCGCCCAGGATGCCGATGCTGCGTTCCGCAAGCGTGTCGCCACCATGGTGAACGATATGTTCTCGACCATGAACCTGGCGTTCCAGGCGTCGCAGAAAAATTTCATTTTGCAAAACGCCCTCAAGGACGCGGTCGTCGAGAATTTCCGGTCCGCTGGGGTGCCCGAGGGTGTCGCGATCGACCTGATCGAGGACGCCTTCACGAAGGCGGGGCCCGAGTATTTCAAGGCGATGCTCAACAAGGCCCAGGAGTGGCTGGGCTACGAGCCCGAGGCACTTCGGCAGATCGAGGCCGAGGTTACCGCCATGCAGTACCGGCATCCCCGTGACCAGTTCGGTAGCCAGATCAACGACGAGATCCCTGCCGTGACGGTTCCCCGGGCCGCCAACGTGGCCCGGGTGGCCCAGACGGTTGTCGAGGATGACCTCGACACCATGATGGCGGCGGCCCGTCGAGTGGGTCGCGCCACCGTGAATCGTCCCCGCCAGTAAGTTCTTTGGGGCCGGCAGGTCAAATCTTGCGCCCCCTTTTCAGTGCTGCGGAATGTTGTGAAAAAAGGTAAATCTATGAACCGTGTCATTCGCCACCACGGCCACATTTACAAGAAAAGCACTACTCAGGTTCTAGCCGATGGTCAGCCGCGTGATTTACTGAGCATGGCAGGGGAACACATTTTGCTCGCTGTGGGCAGTTTAGAGAGGGTCATCAACGGTCAAGAAGACCCCCAGTTTTTCGTGGAAAGTGACTCGTCGGGCAAGACGCTGTTCAGCATGGCAGAGAGACTAAAACAAATGCTCCGACTTATTGACAGGATTCACGACAGTATGGACAGCAAAGACTACTCAGATTAAACCATACTGAGTTTAGACCTCTTTCAGCATCAGGAACAGCCATGTCAGCACCGTACAGAATCGTCCAGCAAGGCCCCGGGATCCACGTCGGCGACGTCATGTCGGCCACCCTGGTTGACGGCCGTCCCCTCACGATCGAGGGGTACAGGCTTGAGCAGTACCAGCGGTCCGGCAAGACCATTGTGGCCGGTGAGGGACTTAATGCCTGTGCCTGCGGGGCCCTGGAGATTGACTGGCTTCCTTTTGCCGCCGAGCAGTACCACTGCAGCCCCGATATCAAGGACTACGTCCTGGTAGAAGTGCCCACGGTAGTTGCCACTTTCCCTAACCGAAATGGCGATGCTTTCCCCTACGAGGAACTGACCGCGTGGCGCACCATGGCGGGACGCCCTGCGTACAAGACATTCATTGGAAAGCCGGTCCACCAGGACCACGACAACCAGGACGACACCAAGGCCAAGGGGGTCATTTTTGACGCGACACTTCGGAAGCATCGTGGTCAGCCCCATGTCGTGATTTTGAAGGGCTTCGACCGGTCCAAAGACCAGCGGCTTGCCGAAATGGTCCAGAAAAAAAACCGTGTTGGCCATTCCATGGGGACCCTGGTTGAGGAAACTGAATGTTCCATCCCGTCGTGTCGCTATCGCGGCGACGGGATCAAAACCTGCCAGTGCATCCGTCAGGGTGCCGGCAAGGGTGAAATCGTCAACGGACACCTTGTTTATGAATTGCTCCGTCGGTTCACCTTCATAGAGGACTCAAGCGTAGAGGACCAGGCTAATGTTTCAGCCGTGAGCGACCGCATCTGGAATCCATAGAGGGCAACATGACCATTTTCTATATCGACACCGTTGAGGCTCTGGACCGCTGGTTCGGCAAGATCAAGGGATACACCCGCGTGGAAGCCAACAACACCGGTTACTACCAAGAGGACATGGAGCCGTCGTTCATCAATGGCGAAGAACTTGTCCAGGCGGTTCTGGACCAGATGCACCCCTATGTCATCCGGGCTTATTCTGAGCCGGAACTCATGACTGTCGACGTGGATATGCGGACCCTGCTCTACGACTATATGGTGGGGACTGGTGCCCGCGACGGCGACTACACCGAGCAGGATCTTGAGGCCGAGATGGAAGACAACGCCCTCGGGATCCTCACGGGCGTAAAGCGCGAAATGGAAATCAGGGTAGACCCATACCAGTACGTTCATGAAGATTTTAATGCTGACCAAGGCGGCGAAGAAGCGCCTGCCCAGCGACATTCTCACGTAACCCATGGCTCCCAGGAGCCGCGAAAGGAATCTGTCATGACCCAGAGGAACCGTCCCGCACGCCGCCGTGCCAATGCTGATGTTGCTCGCGCGCAGGCCCGCACCGCCATGAAGCTCCGGATGGAGAACCAGCGGACAGCAGCCGTGAACCGTCTCCGCCGTCGTCTCGCTGCTGTCCGGGCCGCCAGGGCCGAGCGGGTTGCCGCTGCCCAGCCCGAGGCCCAGGAGACCCGTCGTCCCAGCCGTATCCTCAGGTCTGCTGCCGAGCGTTCCGTGGCCCGTCGGGACCACGAGGTCACGACCAAGAGCGTGGCCCGCGATGAGGTTCGTCGTCGCATCGCCGCGATCCGCCAGAAGGCCGCGGCGGCCCGGTTGGCCGCTGGCCAGCAAGATACTCAGCCCGAGGTCAAGCCGGCCGATCGTTTTGCTGCCCTTCGTGAGCGCCTGGCCCAGCGGCGTCGCATTGCTGCGATCCGGACCGCCCTGGCCGAGCGTCGTGCTTCGGTAGAACATGACGCTGAAGTGGCCCCTCCGGTCATCCGGGTCAAGGGCGTCAGGTACGAGAGGATCGACTGACCAATAGTTTCGTTGGTTCCGTGAGGTCAAATCTCGCGGAACCTTTCGGCACCATGTGCCCCTCGAGAATAAAATGAAAAATCCTCGTGTTAGGACCGCGGCAGAACAACGATTCGACCGTGACGCTATTTTCCAGTGGGTCGTGTCGGTCATGACGGCCGCGACCGACGAGTTGGAAAACATTTCTGTCGCGATCCAGGATATTGACACGAGCGAAAATCCTGCCGACGGCACCGAAATGCGGGCCGTCCTGCAGGAGCGAATCGGTCAGATCGAAACCACGGTGGACTGGTGCATCGCGAAGATTACGGCGCTGCGTCCGGCCAAGCCCCAGGCCCGCTAACCAAAGGAATCAAGATGAACATCCAGGACAAGTCAGTCATCAAGGCATTTGCGAATCGTCAGGCCCGCAAGGTTGAGGGCACCAACTTGGTGTCGGCCAACGGCACCCTGCAGTACCGTGGGGTGGTTGTTGCCCGATGGAATCGTGGTCGCGTGGAAACAGCACGGAACCGCGTGGAGCCCAGGGTGTTCAGCGTGATCCAGGGGTCACTCCGCAGCGCTACTGTCAAGACTGCCGACGATGCCGGTGTCGTGGCTCCTCCTGCTGCGGCACCCATGGGTCCTGCTGATGGAATGCCGGGGGCTGGCGCCGCCCCTGTGGCCCCCCGGGGTTCGGTGTCGCCTGGCCTCAAGGCCGCGATGGGCACGGCCCTGTCGGAAGTATTCGACGAGTTTGGTCCCGAGATCTACAACGGGATCGTCAAGGCCACGACCGCGGCGCTCAAGACCGCGTTCACGTCAGGGGTCCAGGAAATCCAGACGACCGTCCAGACGGAGTTTGGCGAGAAGGGCGTCGAGCAGGCCCAGCGGTATTTCCGTCGGTGGCTCCAGGAAATCACCTCGGACGTGTCGCAATACGGGGTCGCCGACATTATCCTGGCGGCCGAGCACACGGCCGCGACCCTCGCGGCCGACTTCCCCGAGGAGCAAGCCCCGGACGCCGGGGTTGCCGACCTGGCTGCCCAGGAACCCCAGGGTCAGGAGCCCGCCGAGGACTTGATGCCAGTCGAGGAGCTGCCTGACCTGGAGGCTGTGGAGCCTGCCGCTGAACCTGCCGCGACCGAAACCCCCGCGGTCCCGGCTGCCCCGCCGGCTGGTGGTGCCCCTGGTCAGCCCGTTGACCTCCTGGCGCAACCTGTTGCTGCCCTTACGCCTCGTCAAATCGTTCTAAAGCCCCGCGTTACCCGGCGCTAAAAAGGAAACCATCACCATGGCAAACCAAAATCGTCGCAATGCTTTCCGTCGTCTCGCCGATGCACCCCCCAGGTTCACCGAGCAGGATGAGTGCAGCCAGTTGGTTCATGACATCGAGGAAGCTGAAGCCCTTGGAATGGGCCAGGCGGCCAAGCAACTCCGGGATGAACTGGCCAGGATGTGCCCGGACAAGAAGGTGGCGACGAAGGTTGCCAGTATAGACGCACTGGCTTCTCTTACCCAGAATCTGCTAAGATTCTTGGACACGGATCCAGTTTTAGAGCAAGACTCAGATATTACGAAATATATGCAGCGGGCGTACAAAATGGGCCACTATGATGGTCAGCAAGTGGGCTATGATGAAGGGTACGCTGCGGCCAAGACATCTGTTTCTTATGCTGCCACCCGCAAGGCCGCAGTCGACCTGACCGAACAGGAACTCGCTGTGCTCAATCGCGCGTTCACGGTGCTGCAGACCAAGGGGATCAGTCTGGACGAAGCGGTCCAGCAGTTCGAAGAAAGCAAGAAGGAAAAGAAGGCGTCGGTTCGCCGTCGTGCCGTTTCGACCAAGTTGACCGATTCCATCGACTGCGAGGACATCTTGGGTGGAACCATTACCCAGGATGGTGGTTTCTGCGCTGACCTGAACAAGAAGCCTGGCAAGGCTCAGTACATGGAAAAGGCCGCTGCACTTCGTCGCCGTCGTCTGTCCACCGGGATCGCCAAGAAGGAATCCGACCCGATCGAGTGCGATGACATCCTGGGGGGCGACGTCACGGAAGACAAGGGATTCTGCCAGGCTCTGAAGTCCAAGCCCAAGGTCAAGAAGTTTCAGATTGACCGAGCAGAGTAGCCAAAAGGAACACTCCAATGCCGACCCCTCTGCTGAGCCCCATGGATAAATTTACGGTCGTGGCGATTCCAGATCACATTGACCCTGACCACGCGGAAGTGTGGGAGCAAGAAAACTGGGTTGACCTAATTTGGACCGACGTGACCCTGGACCAGTACAGGATGATTTGTCGTGGAATGCTGCCACAGGACGCGACCCATGAACAGCATTTCTTTTTTGCCGCTGACGTACCGGTCCAGGCGTTGATCCGGTGGGTAAAGGGCAAGATTGCCCAGCAGTCCAGGATGGCCGGGGTTCATCGTCGTGCTGTCTCCACCAAGTTGACCGATTCCATCGACTGTGAGGATATCCTGGGCGGCACCGTCAAGCAGGATGGTGGCTTCTGCGCCGACCTGAACAAGAAGCCACGTGCGCCCCAGTATATGGAGAAGGCGACGGCGCAACGCCGTCGCATGCCCCGTTAACCAGATGTTCCGCACCGGCTCCGCCATGCTGGACGGGATCCTCTCGACCGTTGCGAAACAGCAGTTGGCCAGCAGGGAAGATCGTGTTGATGAAGCCCGGCAACAGTTTGACTCCTGCTCGGTGCGAGAAATGTTGACTGGGATCGCCGACCTTCAGGCCCAGCAGTACCGGGATTTCGACCTCCATTTTGGCAATCAGCCGAAGTCCAATTTTTCCATGACCATCAGGGCTGCCCTGGCCCAGTGGGCCGCAGACATTACTCGTGATGAATCTCGTTGATCTCAACCGTGCCGTCGTCGCTGCTGCCCGACAGGCCAAGCCGGTCGGTAGGGTTTTGTTCGCTGGGCTCACCAGGATCACGGCCGTCAGGACCGCCGACTGGAAATACCGTCAGTATACCAATCCGTCAGCCCCGTCGCCCGCCACGGCCCTGGCGTTGCGGCCAGGCGGCGTCATCACGGTGTCGTTGCAGAATCACCCGGCCACCGCGTATATTGACTCGGTCCGCAGGATCCAGCATAATGGCCGCCCCACTTTCATTAAACTGGTCCTCATGATCGACACGTCCAAGTTGGCCGTGACGCTTGACCATGAAACCAAGTGTTCCTGCCTGTACTGCGGAACAGAACCCCGGGATAATTCGCCGTCGTGCAGATCATGCGGCGCGCCCTTGCCGAACTGCTGAAAAGGAAACCAAAATGATCCGTAGAAATCGCCGTGTTGCATCACCAGAGTTCACCAGTTACGAGGAGGCGTGGGCATTTGCTGGCCCCAAGGTCAAGCAGATTGCCGACGACATCGCCGAGCAACTCCAGATGGTCCAGGAAGCCTTGGCGGCCGAAGGGATCGCTGTCGAGGTTACACCCCCATTTGAAGACCATAGTGACGACTATGGGTTTCTGCTCGGGATAGCAGTCACGGAACCAGATTCTGCCACCGGAGATCTGAACGACGACCTGACTGTTGACGTGCAAGTTAGCCTACTGGACAGCACCGACGCGTCAGAGCCAACCGATCCAGACTGGGGCGTCAATATCAGTGTGAACGTTTCGACCGCAGCTGGCCGAATGTTGGGCGGGTATGCCCCGTATAATTATTCCGATCGAGTCTGGACCAAGAGCCCTGAGGAGTTGACCAGCAGGATGGATCAGTTTGACGCCAGCGCCGTGGCCGATGCGATCACTGATTTCTACGCTAAAAACGCTTAATTCAACATTTTCTTCTCGCCCGTTCCTCTGCCAGTTTTCCCGCCTGATTAAATCGCCGGTCACGTTACTTTATAGTAGCGAATCACCACATCAACCAAACTGCTGGATCAAGAATTTCGATAAATCGGCGTTAAGCCGGAAAACCATGGCTCATGGGAGCCAGCACAATGGAGGCCAAGATGGCTATTGCTCCTGGTGCTTCTCAGCGCGGGAAGCTGGATCGTACGCGCAGTCGTTTCACTCGCGTGACCGAATTTCCTCTGGTCACGGGGGTTCCGTTCACTGAGGAAGGTCAGCTCGCCATGGCGGTGAACACCGGGACTGGTGTTCATGCAAGCCCGTCGATGGCCGTGGCGGCCAACACTGAGGTTCCGCTCGGCGTGATCCTCAACGGCACCATCATGGCGTCGACTTTCACGCATTTCGAGACCGGGACCGTCCCGGCCGCCCTGACCCACCAGCTCAAGTTCAACAACCTGGCGGTGAGTGACCGCTGGACCCCCCTGGTCGAGGCGTATTGCTACGTGGTGGCCAGCGGGCTGGAAATCCCCGTGACCGCAGCTGCCGCTGCCGCGGGTTCCTGTATGATCAATCAGGCCACCGGGCTCGTGACCTTCAACGCCCTGCAGACCGGCGGCATCCTTTCCATGGTTGGGGTGGCATTTGCGATTCGCTATCGCTGGAACATGACCGTGATCCAGTCGTTGTCGTTCTGCAAGTCCAGCCCGATTGGTCGTAGTTCCGAGGGGCTCTACGAGAAGATCATGATCGGGCGCGGCCATGGTTGCCGCTGCTTCACGACCCACTACGACGCCGACGCCATCTGGACCCTCGGGATGCAGACCGGCGCGACCAACTCGCCGTGCCTCGGGGTTAATGGGCTCTGGTCCACGATCACGAATACCACGGGTGGTCCGCTGGCTGGTCCTGGCACGGCTTTCGGGCGCGTCATTTCGCTCCCGAGCGCCAATGACCCGTATGTTGGGTTTGAGTACAACACCCCGTAGCCGAGATGCTGATTTTGCGACTACATAGCGCGGCCCCGATTAAATCGTTAGGCACGTTATTCTATAGTAGCAAATCACCGCATCAACTGATCAGCAGCATCAACGAAAGTGTCGAGACCAATCTCGACCGAATAATCGGCTCCCTTGAGCCCTAACTTTTGGAGGCCATGATGGCACTTGCACCTGGAGCTTCTCAGCGCGCGAAGCTGGATCGTACGCGCAGTTACTTCGAGCGGGAGACCGAATACCCGCTCGTCACCGGCGTGAATTTCACCGAGGAAGGTGAAATCGCCATGGCGGTCAATACCGGGACCGTCGTCCATGCCTCGCCGTCGCTCGGCGCCGCTGTCACGGAGGTTCCGCTCGGCGTGATCCTCAACGGCACGATCGACGCCGTGACGTTTGCCCACTGGGAGACCGGGACTGTTCCCGCGGGCTTGACCTACACGACCAAGTTCAACAACATCTCGGCTGACCCGTACAACGCGGGTCCCCCGCAGCTCGCCGACGCCTTCGTCTACAACATCGTGACGGGCGCCGAGATCCCGGTCGTGGCTCCGGCGCCCGGTGCCGGTTCTTGCTCGATTGTCCTGGCCACCGGGGTCATCACGTTCAACGCCGATCAGTTGAACGTGCGGTTTGGTATTCGTTACCGTTGGGACATGACGGTCGCGCAGTCCCTGGCGCTTTGCCGCATGAGCCCTTACGGGCGTTCGAGCGAGGCTCTCTACGGCAAGATCAACATCGGCCGTGGTCACGGTTGTCGCGTGTTCACCACGCAGTACAACGCCAACTCTGTATGGACGCTCGGGCTGCAGACTTACCCCACGGGGCCGTTTGACGCGTCGCCGTGCCTCGGGGTCAACGGTCTCTGGTCCACCTGCGCGGACAACAACAACGGCACCCCGTTTGGTCGTTGCATCAGCCTTCCGGGCGCCAACGACCCCTACGTCGGGTTCGAGTACAACACCCCGTAACCGCGGGAAGGAATAAAGGAGTCTCAAATGTCGATCTACAGTTCCAAGCTTGTTAACCGCCGGGGTGAAGATGTCGCCGAGCAGCCCCGGTACGCAACCCGGTCCAACGGGACCATCGAGAAGACGGGGTCCGCCCTGACGGACGCCCAGGGCAACTACAACGCCCAGGACCGCAAGGACCTGATCAACGTGATCAAGACCCTGACGGCCCAGATCGATTCTGGCGACGTGGTTCGCCAGGCGTCGGTGGACGACCAGGCTGTCGCGAAGCTGATCACCGCCGCGATGTCCCAGAACGACGTCAAGGCCCCGGGGGGCGCGTTCGAGCGGGTCGGCCAGGTCGTGGCCGATATGGTTTCTGAAACGATGGGCCGCCAGATGTTCACCGACAAGATCCTGGCCCGCAAGGATGCCAAGGAGGGTCTCGGTGTGGTTCCCCCGGTCGAGATCGACCAGATGGACGTGACCGCGTGGCACCTCGTGTCCAACGGCAACGTGGTCGAGTCGCTCGTTAACCCCCGGTACGTCTCGGCCCAGGGCTTCTGGATCACGGGCCTCATCTACGTGGAAGAGCAGGACCTGTTCTTCGCGGGTTCCTCGTTCCTGGAGCGCAAGCACCAGCGGGGTCTCGAGGCCATCGGGGTCCGTGAGGACAACGTCACGAAGTTCCTGTTGGACCAGGCCGCCCCGATCGACAACGACCTCCTGACGTTCGGTACCTTTACCCCGACTGCTTTCGGCGCTCTCCGTGATCAGGTTTGGGGCTGGGGCCTCAACCCCACGACCGCCCTGGTGGCCGTGGACCTGCAGCGCGACATCCTGGCGGACTCCGACTGGCACGATGTGTACAGCCCGGTCGAGCAGCACATCCTGTTCCAGGAGGGCAAGTTCGGCAGCGTGTTCGGTGTGGAAATCTTCACCGACGGTTACCGGCTGGACACCCTCCGGGTGCTTGAGCGCGGCGAGGTCTACATGCTCGGCGCCCCCGCGACGCTTGGTGTGAAGATTCCCCTCATTGCCCTCAATTCGGAGCCCGTCAACCAGCACCTCAATGGAATTCCAAAGAAAGGGTGGTGGTTGTCCCAGTACGAATCCATCGTACTTGCAAACAGCAAGGCTGTGGCCAAGGGCACCAAGCTGTAACCACCGATTGAACCTTTCCTAACCCCTACCTGATTTGTTTATTCATCAGAAAGGCCGGCTAATACCCGGCCTTTCGCACGAAAAAACAAGTCTAACGACCCAACCAAAGGATTTCCCAATGCGCAAGATTACGGCCAACTACTGGGGTGAAGAGTATCTCGACGCTGTCCTACACGAGATGGGCGTCGGTGACGGCGACGAATCCCCCGAGTTGCCCCCGGAGATTGACGTGCCCGACGCAGTCATGCCGGTGGTCCAGAAGCAGTACCAGGAACTCCTGGCCAACGAAGCCCCGGATCCCAAGTATTTCCTGCAGGGGGTGCAGATCACCGTCGCGGATTATTTCGACGGCAAGGTTGAGCCCTACACTCGCGAGGCCGACATCATTGCGATCTTGGCCGACGGGTTTGCCACGGAGGAGTTTTTCGGCTGGCGGGGCGGTTCCCCAGACTACAGTTTCTGGACCATGCACCAGCACGAAATCGCTGATTTGTCCGCAGCCATCGGGGTTGACCCCGATCAACTGTTTGACGACCTGGGCAAGTTGGCCGTGACGGCAGCAGCGGAAGAGGGTCGAAAGTTGACCCAGGAGATCCGTGACGCCAAAGCCGAGGTAGACGAAAAAATCGTCAATACCGTGGAAGAAAACTGGACCCAGCCGATCAATAACATCATCGCGATGTGGACTCGCTATCTGGACCACGAAGTAGAAAATCCCCGCGACGTGACCGTGGATGAACTCGTCGCTATGGTGCCGGATTCCGACGAAATCGGCTACGTCCACATGGATTTCATTGACGTGATGGACCAGGTGCTTCCTGGCTTGGCCCGTCAGGTTCTCCTGGCCCCCGATCCCCGCCAGACCGAAATCCCGTTCCCGAAGCGGCGCGGTCGGCCCCAGAAGCATTTCTACAAGAAGTCGTCGTCGGACCCCACCCTTGTTGACGATTTAGTTTCCGACGTGGTAGACGCGGTCCACGCCCATACCAAGGGCAAACCAGTCCACGTCGACGAGACCTACACGTTCGTCTACGGGTTGGTGACCTCCATGGTGGAGCAGCTGCCTGACGACCAGGTCGCCCCCTGGGGTAACCGCGACGACTTGATCGCTAGGGTCACGAACACCGCATATGACGAATGGCGACGTGATCTTGGCCGCGACCTTCACCGCCATGAACGACCTTTTGGGCGTGGTGGTTTTGGTCGCGGCGGAAACGCCCGTCGCGCCGCCAGCGACGACGATTTGATCGAGCGGTACCTCGGGACCGAAGGGCCGGAAGCCTTTGGGTCCATCGAGGAGATCGAGGAATACTTCAAGCCCGAGTCCCTGGATTATATGTTCGGGCCCGAGGGTGGCCACCCCGACGCCAACGAAGCCCGTGTGGCTGTGACGAGGGCGTGGCAGCAGCGACACGACCAGTAGGTGCAGCATGTCGGTTAATCCTGACAACAGAATCCCCGAGCCTCCATTCACCACCGCAGAAGCCGGGATCATCGGTGACACCATCGGGATTATCTGGGATCAAGTGGATTTCTCGGTGGACCAGTTTCTGGCCGGGCTCCAGGTAGAGTTGGAACATGGGGCCCGGGATCCCGAGACCGACGTGACCCAGGACGACCCCTACGAAACCGGTAAAATCGCTTGGGCCCACCTGAAAGAAAAGCCTGACTACTACGAGGGATTAGCCGCGATGGAAAAAGCCAACGAACCTGCTGCCCAGGCTGCCCCCAAGGACGAAGGCGCTATCCCGATGTCGCCCAACAACATGGTGGCCCCTATGGATTCGACTACCCAGGCGAAGTCCGCTGAAGTCGAGAAGTCAGCGGTGGTGAAGCGTTGCCGCCCCACTGATTGCCCCGATAAACCTGACGATGAAAAGCGCTGGTGCCTCTTGACCCACGACGAAAAGAAAGCCTTGAAGTGTGCCCCGACCCGTGAGGAAGCCGTCAAGCAGGAAAAGAACGTCAACTTCTTCAAGCACCAAGGGACCACCATGGAACCTCGCTACACCATCCTGACCGCCGCGATGATCCTGCGGGAAGCTGCCCAGGGCCGTGACGTTGACGACATGGATCTCTCGTGGGACTCAGGGGCCATCGGGACCATCACGAAGGAACTGGATTCCGCCGCGATCCGATGGGTCCAGTCGGATGCGTTTCCCAAGGACGACGAAACCTTCGAGATGCTGGATCCCGTCACGGATGACCGTGCACTCCCGGCCAAGCCCGACGAGTATTACCCGGTGTTCATCAAGTTCTGCCAGCGGTACGGCTTGGACGTCGAGGATCTGGAAAAGCGTTGGGGTGGCCGGTCCATTGACCATCGGCTTACCGCCGTGGCCCGCGACTTTGCCCACAAGATCGTGCCACAGTGCACCGAACAGTCCAGGGTTTGCCAGGATGTTGGCGGTGCCATGGCGTTCACGTTCGTCTCTCGCATCCCTGGCGTCATCTACATCGCGGCCGAGACGGAAGGCAAGCAGCAGTTCAACTTCAAGCCTCAGTTAACGAGGCAATACCGCGACGACAAGGCCGCCCCGACCAAGCAGGCTGGGGCCAAGCGTGCTGCCCTGGTTAAGCGAAATCGTGACCTCCGGGTTGCCGTCCTGGTCAACGTCAAGTCCATGTGGAACCCCAAGTTCGCCGAGGCGTTGCAGCGGAGCCTCACGAACCTGGGGGACGAGCCCGGCCAGCACCCGCTTGACGAGAATACCCTAGAGGCCCAGATCCCCGACACCGAAGTGGCCCGGGAAGCCCTGAACCTGTACTACACGGTCTGGGCCGCCACGATGGAAACGCTCTACAACTTCGGCAAGAAGGTCGGGAACGAAAATGTCCTGAACGTCACGACCGCTAGGTTGTCAGCCGCGATCACGGACCAAGCCTTCGGGGCCAGCAAGTTGATGCCCGAGCCTCCCGCCCAGAATCTCCAGGCGGAGTACAAGCAGTTCATCCAGATGAACAAGTTGACCAAGGGGTTCGACGTCAACCAGATTGTCCAATGGGCCACCGGGACCGCAGGCAAGACCTACAAGCAATGGGAAAAGGCCCTGACGGACCGGTGGAAGCAGGAGAAGCCCGCCGATAAGTCCACGGCAACTCCGCCGCCGGTTCCTGGTGGGGCAACCCCTCCTCCGGTTCCCCAGGACGCCCGCAAGCAGAAGCAGGGTGCTGTTGCGTCAGTGGACACCGATGAAATGGCTTGGGTCAAGGCTGACCTCGATGCCATCCAGCGTGACATCGACACTTTGGGTTTGGAAGGTGCCGCCCGTAAGAATCTCGATATCATGACCGCTGCGTTGTCCGAAAATCAGGGTGGCATCAACGAGTACGTGAACAGTTTTTCTCTTGACGGTTTCACGGAAGCGTTTGCCCGCTGTGGCATGCAAGTTTCCTCCAAGACCAAGGTCAAGACCGCCGCGACCACCCGGGTATATTTTGACGACCTTGGACTTGTTGCGGTCATCAAGGTGACGCCGGAATCTCAAGCCATCATGGATGAGATGACCCCGCACAGTAAATACGCACTCCTCCTGGGTGACGAGGAACAATTTAATGCGCTCAAAGAAGTAGAAGCGGTAGTGCGGAAGCAGAAACTGTCGACTCCGCCCCGTGGAGCCAAGGTGCAGCGCAAGGCCATGGACTTGGACGAAACCCGCGCTCTTAAAAATACCATGAAAACCCGCATGGCCGACGAGCCCGCAGGTCTGGGCGGCCCGCTGGACCGTGGTGACTTTCACTACATGACTATGGACGACCTTCGGAAAGTCCCGCTCGACCCAATGGCCGGGGACATTGGTGGCGTCAGTACCGTGACGAATCAGTTGCCCCAAGGTGTCGACGATCCTGACGTTGACCTGGAGATTGTTGACCTGCTCCTGGGCCTTGGGGCCCAGCATGACCCTGACGATCAGTATACCCTCATGACCCCGGTGGGTCCCCTGTACTGCCGGGTGGGTCACGATGCCCTGTACTGCCGGTTCCGCGACATCGAGGAAGCCCTTGGGGTTGTGGATTGTGACGCCCATTCGGGCGAGTGGAACCAGTATTACTTTGACGACGAGTCCCCCGAGAAGTTCGTGGGGCGACTGCGCAAGTTGCTCAACAAGGTCATGGAGCCCCCTGTTCCCATGGTCCAGGTCACGAGTCCCGGGATGGCCGACATGTTGGGGTTCGACCAGCCTGGTCCTCTGGACCCTGATCTTGGTGGCCTACCGGATGGCCTGGAAGACTTTTCACAGGTCAGGGGCGCTGGATTCCTCGGGGTCAAGCCCAAGACCAAGAAGCTCCAGAAGGCCGAGGCCATGGCCGACAAGGCCCTGGTACAGATGCTCCAGGAGTTTGGGGCCCAGCAGAACCTTGACGCTATGTATGACTGGGAACTTGACACCCCGGTGGGCAAACTGGGCTGCACGGTGCGTAATGGTGAGTTGTTCTGCCGGTTCGACAACCCCGAGGCCGCGGCCCTCGTGACCTCGTGTAATCCGTATTCCGGAAAATGGAATTTCCATTACACCGGCAAGGACCCCATGGTTGCGGTCGTGGAAGCTCGACAGAAAATTTCACGCCTTATGGATCAGGTGGGTCAGCAGCGCGAGACCAGCAAGATCCGCAAGTTTGTTGACAAGTGGAAGGGAGCCAAGGTTAAGGTTGCTATTCCGCTGGATCCCGACCATGCCTGGGAGCAAAAGATCCAGCAGTCGAGCAAGTCTGGCATGAAGTTTTTCAGCAATGACGACGCCACCTACGTGGTTACGCCCAGGGGCACCTCGTGGATCGTTGCGGTCCCGGGTGAACAACTCGAGGAACCCATCCAGATTTCGGCTGTTCCAGAGGACTCGGTCGCGTTGTCCAGCAACCCTGTGCTGGATCGGTTGCTCACGCGATTTCCCCGGTGGTGCAGGCGCCAAGGGGTTGGCGGTCGCGCAGCGTCGGTCAAGCCCACGGGCATCCTGCACTCCGCTTCCTTGGGGCTCCAGATTGGGTTCCGTGGGGGTGCAGCCGTGCTGTCCCGGGATGACGGTGCCACCTGGGAGCAGGCCAGCAAGGTCGATTGGGACCAGGTTCAACTTGATTGCACAGCCCACCGGTGTGAGCAATACCAAGAATGGCCCCAGGAGGTTCGCGCGACGTTCCAGAAACTAAAAACGCGCGTAGGGGCTAGGTTAGAATGGTACGAGCCAGGCGAGGGGTGGTATAGCAACGACCGAGGTGCGGAACCAGACGACGTAGATCTACACGACGACGCCCTTATGCCAGCGGCCGAGGCGTTGGCCGAGTATACACTGCTGGGTGGACTACCTGATGACCCTGCGGGTCAGAGCCGTAAAAAGCACGCTCACGACCGCTACCAACGCCAACTTGACCTTCTCGCAGAAAACTTTGGTGTGGACCTGCACCGTCGTCATGACCTCCACCAGCGTATCCGCGGGCTGGCCGATCGGTTGACCGCGTGACCCTCGCGCAAGCCATTGCCCTGGCCTGGGTCCAACGGGCCACTATTGACGAGCGTGACGCCCACGCGGTGGCCACCAGCCTGGTCCAGGAAATCAAGTCGATCAAGCGGGAAATCCGCGACGAAATCCGTCGGGCCAGGAAACTGGGGGCGGATCGCTACCAAAAGGAAGTGTTGTGATGCAATCCAAGTCTATGCTTCGAGGAACCCGCAGGGTTGCCGCGGCCCCCGAGATGCCCATTGAGTTTTTTAACGCGTACGTGGAAGCGGCGCTCTGGAGCACCACCGACAACTCCGACGAGCAAGGTGGTGAACCCCTGGACCAGAACTACTCGGTTGACGACATTGCCGACGAGTCGTTGGCCGCGATGGAGCAGGATTGCCAGGCGTTCTGGCAGGCCAACCACGAGGACCTTGGGCAGTATCGTGACCCGCAGTACAGCGCCGCTGAACTTGGTGGCCATGATTTCTGGCTGACTCGGAATGGCCACGGCGCTGGTTTCTGGGATGGCGATTTGCCCGATGACGTAGGCAAGCGCCTGACCGAGGCCGCCAAGGCATTTGGAGAGGACGACCTGTATGTCGGGGACGACGGCAAGATCTACAACTCGGCTACGCCGCACCAGTACAACGAAGCCCTTGACCAGCAGCCCGAGTGGGTCAGGGGTGCTGGAGTGCGCGGGGATAAGGCAGTAAACCGCTCTAAGAATAAGCGTATCGTTCAGACTATGGACGACATTAAAACAGCGTTGGTCCAGATTGGCTACACTCATCGGCAACAGGGTATCGCGGACCAGTACCAGCAAGAAGTGTCCGACGTTGACTCTGAGGTCAAACGGTTAACCACGGTGTTCAAGCAGCATGGACTGGTGGGGTTCCATAATCGGGAGGATGACCCTGCGGTCACGACTTGGCATTTCGACAGTGCTGGTGCCCAGCGTGGATTTGGTGCCAAGGTCATGGTTTATAGCGATCAACCCAACCTGGTCCTGGTCAACGTCATGGATTCAAATTCGGTGAGGTCCTGGTAGAAAATGCCCCATTATAATCCACGGGCTGCGATCCACCCGGTGTACCCCAAGGTTGTGCCAGACGAGTTCAACCCCGGATACCACTCGGTCATGACCCCTACCCACCATTACCGGAGTGTCCCCCAGGGCGACGTCCCGGTGCTGTTGCAGCATTTGCACGACATCGAAAACTATGACGGGCTTCCTACTGATTTTAGGGTCCGGTACACCACGGGGACCGGGAGCAACGCGGCCGGCACCGAGTACGAACAGTGGCCCGGTGAACCCACCGAGGATGCCATCCGGGCCCACGTGGGCGACGAGATCGATTGGCCTGGTGGCCGCGCCGAGGTCGTCGGGATTTACCGGGACATCGACGGTGACATTGACCAAGAAGGCAATGTCGCGTGGGTCACGTTTATCGTGCGGCCTGTGGGCCAGAGGTAGAAGATGTCCAGGTTCAGGATTGCCCAGCCCGACCCCGACGCGATGCCGCTCCTGCAGGTGGGCGACTCAGTCGGGACCCCAGAGGGTCAAGGGATTGTCGTCAATATCGCGCTGCAGATCGCCGACTACCAAGGGGACGTCCAGATCGATCCCCCGGCTATCCTGATCCAGTTGGAATCAGGGCAAACCCAGCAGTTTTGCCTGTGCGAACTGGACTTTGGGTCGGAAGAAATCAACGAAACGGTCGGGAAGGAATTTTCCCGCCTTTGGCCCCCGATCGACATGGATGTCCCGGATGCCGCTGTTGTCCTGGCGGCCCGGAAGGAATAGCGATGCTCCCTGCAGTTGGAACCAAAATCAAGACGCTCGAGGGTGTTGACCTCGGTGGTGGTGCTGTGGTCCAGCGGGTGGGTCCTGGTAAGACCACGCTCCTGTTGACCGACCAAAACCGTATCGTGACCTACCGGGTGCCCGACGATATCGCGTGGGCCCCAGACGACCAACTTGACGCCACTGGGCTGGACGACACCGTCGTGGACGAGTCAGCTCAGGATTTCGGCCCTGCTACCAAACGGATCACCCGGCTCCCCAAGCAATGGGGGCCCGCAGACCCGAACCATTTTTCCCCGATGTCCGACGTGACCTGGCGACCCGAACAGTGGGACCAGCGGTATCTCCGGCGCTGGTACAGCAAGGAAATCGAAATGCCCAAACAATCGGTTGACTATCTTCGTGGAACCCGCCGGACCGCTATCAAGGACACCACCGCGGCCGATTCTCACGCAACCATGGACCTTGTTCAATGGGACCCTGAAGGTGCTGACCAGAAGCCTGCTGAACTGGAAGCTTTGGCCCTACAGTTCCGCCAGGACCTCGATGCCCTCACGATCGAGTGGCATCCCCAGTTCGGCCGGGGCAACAATGTCAGCCCCTCAGAGTTCATGCTGGTCTGGGGCCCTGACCAAGAGTTGGCTCCGGGTCAACAAGATGAACTCTGGCGCTTTATGGTCTCGGCCAAGATGTACGATGTCCGCGAGTATCAGGCGTGGAAACGACTGCGTTCCAGTGACCAGTGGCTCCGGAGTGAGTTGCCCAGGGCAGCCAGGACCGCCGACACCCTGGTGCAGCACCCTGGCCCCATGGAGATCGACGTCGAGGACTGGTTCGACGACATTGATCCTTGGGTAGACTGGCTGGCCCGCTTTGACTCGTTTGACCGTGCAGTCCAAGTGGCCCACAAGGTCGCGGCAGAAGAGGGAGCAGTGCTGGCCCGGGATGTCTTCCAGTACGCCCAGAAGGTCGTGCTGGACGCCAGGGACCGCTACCAGGAGGGCACTCTGGACCTGGACCCTGGCCAACTCGTCAGGCTCAACCAGTACCTTGCGGAGATGCACCTGGACCCCGTGGAAGGCCCTGACGAGACCCGTGGCCAGGACCTTGCTGACATCAGGCAGGTGTGGGGCAGGTGATGTCCCAGATGCCCCAGCGAGGACGGGTCTGGCGGCGCCAGGAGGCCCTAGGACAGGGGCGCCAGCCTCGTCCGGAGTCTGGTCGCCTGGTCGCCCAGCACCTCGTCCTGGTCATCAGGGTGGCCAACGGCGTCGTCCACTACGCCGACTACACTGCCCATATCAAATCGCCCATCAGGGCTGCTTGGCATATGGACCTGGACAGGTTCACGGTGTTGTACCAGTTTGACGCCAAGGCAACGAAGAACAGGACAGCCAGGCTGGCTGCTACCCCGGCGGTCCCGGCGGCTGACCCCGCCAACGTGGTGGACGCCCAAGGGCTCACGACCGACCCCAGGACCATCCCTTACTTGCCCATCGCCGACAAAGTCGTCAAGCAGTACAAAATCATCTCGACCACTGGGTACCCTGTCAGGGCGGTAGTTGAAGGCGATGGCGTTGATCTGTTCTACCAGTTGGACCGGATGTCCAGCAAGAGTGCCACGCTTCAATTGGATTTCAAGCAAGGGGCCCAGCAGCCCCAGGAAGTTATCTTCACGCTTCAGTGCGCCAAGCCCGAGCCTTTTGTGGCCCCGACGCCCAAGTGCACAATCCCACAGTTGCTCACGGCCTTGGCGTCGTTGCAGCACTGTGCCACTAAGCCCAAATCAGCCAAATACACCAAAGACCAGATCGCCAAGGAGACCGCCAAGGCCCAGGTGGTCGATCTGCTGGTCGGGTTGCTCAACAGCAATCCTGGCCGTTGGGGTGAACTTCCGCAGAAACCCAAAGATCTGGTCGCGTGGCTATCCGAAACCCCCGAGTCCATCAAACAGTTCAAAGATCTGATTGGTTTTCTCAAGACCGTGGGAGCGCAACGCTGGGCCGACATTCTGAAGCGGGTGCAGATCCGCCAGGCAGTCGGGACTCCAGTATTGCCTGCCATCGAGGCGTCGATCCTGCAGGTCATCCGGCATGAATGGAAGGGCGACGTTTCACTGGCCGGCCAATACGGGGTTGTACAAAACAATGCCGACGGCACCGTCCTGGTCCAGTTGTTTGGTGCCCCATACCCGACGTTTTTCGCCATGACGCCCCAAGGTAAAATTGCCGAAATGAATGTGTCGCTGTGCGAGGGGGACTTCGCGACCAAGAACCCCCAAGTGATGCCCAGGCTCATCACGGCCGAGATTTCGCTGTTTGCGGCTCGCAAGGGAACCGCGGCCCCGGGCAAGAGCCCAGCGGCCCCCACTGACCTCAAGGCCCTGATGCCCCAGTTTGCCGACATGAAGCCCGAACAACTGCGTGCCCTGCTGGACAAGGGTGTGGTGGTCCAGCAGGACGCCAACAAGAATATGCTGATCCAGGTCAACCGGGGCAAGGACCCTGCCCCGGTGTTCACCCTGCAGGCCCCGACCCGAAACGATACCTTGGCCGACCAGCAGGCTGCCCAGGCGGAATTGCAACTGGAGATCGCCCAGGCGGTTGAACAGGCCGGCACCCCCTACTACTTCATGGTGCGGCCGACCCAGCAGGGCGAGCTTCGCGTCACGGTCCTGACCCCCGACAACCCTACCCCGATCCACAGTTTCAAACTTTAGCGGCTAATCCTGGTGCTGCTGGCACCAGGCCATCACGTTAATCTATAATGGGAAATCAGCCCAGCTGGGCTGATTTTACGCTACAGTTTTGCTCTCCTGACCCATCGAGGAAATCCCCATGTTGAAGGAAACGGTAATCTCCCGTGATGTCGCGACTGCGGCCCAGACACTTGACCACGATGTCGGCGCTGCAACCTACAGTCTTGCTCCTACGCTCGCGACCCAAGGATTCTACCTGCGCGCCGCGGCGGGAAGAAACTACGATGCGTATGAAATTACCGCGTCGTTCGCAGGCGGCGACGGAACTGCGGTGTGCACGGTTAGGCCCTGGTTTTGGGTACCAGCCCATGATCCCACCGGACTGGCCGGCGGCACCTGGATCGCGGGCAAATACATTGAAGGTATTTCGGCCGGGGCAATCGCGACCGACACGAGAGCACCTGCGCGGCGGCTAAATTCGGTGCCGGTGGCCGCTACGCGCTGCTATCTTCAAGTTGTAGCGATCACGGGTACGGCCCCGACCAACGTGTACATCACGTGCTATGGCTTGGAAGGCCCGGTCGCAACCGTCGACGCCGACGCTTTGGAAGTGGACATCGAGGGTGGCGACATTGAAATTGGTGCAGTGGAAATCAAAGACCACACCACCGACGAACGCGGCCATGTCAAAAAGGCCAACGCGGTCGTCGCGGTCGACGACACGGTCCAGATGGTCCAGATCCAGGGCCCCGATGGTCTTGCTACGCCGTCGGGTGCGTCATCGGCGGTACCAGTTTGGGTTGATCTGGCCCACGCGCCCGTCAGTGCTTTCACGCAGGCGACGCATAATAGCCCGGCCGATTTTGCCGCTGGGTTCACGAGCAACGTTTCGGTAACGTGCAGCGGGGCACCTTTCGTAATTTCGGATGCGAACTGCCGGATTGTGTATCTGTTGTACAAACCGGTGGCTGGGATTTGGTCGGCTCCATTGATCAACGGAGCCAATGGCGTGTCAATGACGTCGGCGGCCAACGTCATTACCGTAGTGGGTGCTGGGACACCTTTCGCCGCCGGTGACATCTACTGGGTGGGGGTCCAGCAACGTGTTCCTGCTGCTGTCAGTGCGTTTGCGGAAGCGACTCACGTCTGTCCTTCCGATTTTTCGGCGGCGTTCGCGACCAACGTGACGGTTCTGTGCAGCGGGGCGCCCTTCACAATCGACAGTGCCGATAATCGCGTCGTATATTTGCTGTACCGGCCGGCGGCTGGAAACTGGTCGGCCCCATTGGTCAATGGGGCCAATGGAGTCTCGCTAACCGCCGCTGCCAATGTCATCACGGTCACGGGAGCGGGCACGCCGTTCGCCGCTGGCGATACCTATTGGATCGGGGTCCAGGCACAGGAGAAGGGATTCAGTTCCGCAGGTAACTATAACAATGTTACAGAGGTCAGTCCGATCAATTTAGTGCCGATCACCGAGACACTCATAAACTCGACCAATGTGGCGGCAGCCACGGTTCAGCTCCCGAGTGCCAGTGGCATGTCGATGCTCGGTTTTTCTGGTCTAAGCATTTCCGGCCAGTTGATCGACGTGAGTTCCTTGATCGTCGAGGTCACCGACGACGATTCTGGAACCCTATGGCACCAGGTCTATTTCTATGATTGCGTCAACAATCTCGTCACCAATATCATCACGGCCACAGGCATCACGGTCAACTTTGCCATCAGCGTCGACAACTGCAATTTTCATTCGGTGCGGGTCACGTACGTGACCCCCGACGCAACAAATACCCTGAACGTGCGCTGCCGCAGGATTTATTAAAGGAGCACCAAGATGCAATTCTGTCTGTACAAAGATCGTTTTGTTGAGTTTAACCTGGACTTCACCCAGGCGGCCGGCGCCAGCTATGACGCCTGCACGGCTTCAGGCGACGTCATGGTGTTGGGCTGCAACGTATACGTTGAAATTCCCGGCGGCGGAGATTTGACCTCAATTTCCGTTCAGAGCACGGCCACGACCCCCATGGTTCTGCTCACGGCCGGCGAAGGCATTACCGCGAATCTCCTGGCCCAGAGCCATCCAGCCGCCGCGTGCCAAGCCTGGATTGCGCCCTGGACCCTTCGGTCCGGCCACAAGATCCAGTACACCATCACGGCGGCAGGGGCAGCCCATACGGGCTCGGGCAAACTCATTGTTCACTGGGCTCCAATCTCTGCCGGAGCAGTGTTGACTTAGCCATGCCGATGCTACCTGAAACCGAACTCAAGAAAATTGATCTCGCCGGCACCCAGGGGCTGACCGGCACGGTCGATTCCTTGGCCTATCGGGTCCAAGAGGTCGAGCACCATTTCCACAGCGCCAACCTGTGCTACGGCAAGGCCGCGGGCGACAACATGCTGCTCGATTCATTGGTGCCGTTTGTTGCCACGGCGGGGGCCATCGGGGTCTATGGGGTCGAGACCCTGTGCCACGACGGCACCGTCGTGCAGGGCGGCTCTGCCGTCCAGAAAATGGACTTCGGCCGGATCGTTGTGCTATCCAGCACCGCGGCGGCCGGCGCACTCTACATCCTGCAGTTCCTCCACGGCACCGCTGACATCGGGACCGCCGAGATCGCGACCTCCATGTACTATGTGGTCCCTGGGGTCGGGATGCAGAAATCGAGCGGCATTGTGATCTCGGTGCCGAGAATGCCGTGCAACCACAAGATTTGGGCCAAGACGAAATGCAGCGCCGCAGGTGAAACCATTTCATTCCTGTTCGACATCCACGTGTACCCCGGGTAGCACCATGGACCTAACTGACCGCATAGTTGACTTCCTGGTGGAAGAGCACCGCGACGGTAAGCTGACTCCCGAGCAGGTCGATAAAATAGTGCGGGCGTTCTGTCCTGGAGCGACCACGCGGGATTCCAGTACTGCCACGACGATCAAGATGGCCATTATGAAAGACCACGACTGCCCCTAGCTCCACGTTGATTTTCTTTTCCTGCCTGACCTGTTAACCTTAATCTTTATTAGGTATCGTTTACTGAGCCTTGACCCAGGGATGTAGATGCTGAATCCGATTCCATCTGGACCCAAGCGATCTGGTGTGTACCAGATTGTGAACCGCGTGAACCACAAGGTTTATGTCGGGAGTTCGCACGAAATAAGCTATCGGTGGAAGCAACACCGAAAAGCTTTGGTTTCTGGCACACATCATTGTCGTCATTTACAGCACGCGTGGAACCTATACGGAGCCGACACGTTTGAGTTTGAGGTTGTTGAGCACTGCACAGAGGAACAGTTACTATCCAGGGAGCAAGTCTGGCTCGACGCCGCTGTGGCGCAGGGCATTGCGTATAATGTCTGCCCGGTAGCGACTTCCCCACTTGGTGTAGTTCGATCTGACGAATTTAAAGAAAAATGCACGACATTATGTTGGGGAACCAACGATCCAAGGGCGCGATGCGCTCCCCTGAAACCAGAGCCCTGATGAGTGCCGCGGCAACGGGTCGTGTGGCTTCTCCCGAGACCCTGGCGAAGTTGAGCCGAGTCCCACAAGGGGATCGTGCCTTCCGAGGAAACCCGAGAGAAGCACCGCGTCAACATGTTGGGTAACAAGCATCGACTCGGACAGAGCCCATCCGAGGAAACCAAAGTCAAGATGGCAGAAGCTCATCGTGGCAATCAGAACGCCAAGGGCAAGCATTGGAATCTGTCGGAAGGAACCAAGGAGCGAATGAAAGCTGCTTGGTCCAGACGGAAAGCTAAAGCAGCGGAGACAGTTAATGCGTAATCTTAGACCCGCAGAGCTGGCAAGAGGCTTAGTGCTGGAATATCGTACAGAAAATCCTGGCGATATTTCTCGTTTGGGAGGTACATCGGCGGGGACTACTAGATGGGATCAAGATAAGGGTGAATATTTTAATGGTACAGACCATTATGTCACACTGAAACCAAGCGAACAGATATTTTCGTCGGGGTTCTGGTCTTGTGTGATTGAGTTTACGCCTAATTTTGATTTAGATGAAGGCGTCCAGCGTTCGTGGTTTATGGATAACAGTACAAATGTTTCGTTTGTTAAAAACAGTGTTGGCAGTTTGATTTTTACGGTCAATACTGCGTCGGTAACTGTAACGCTTGCAAACTATAGATCATATTGGAATTCATCCGGAAGAAACGTAATTGCGCTTGCGTACAGAAACAACGCGCAAACTATGTGGCTAAATGGCGTCCAAATCGGAACGGGAGCCGGTGCCAATGCGTCATATTCACTTTCCACATCATATGCTGTTGGTGCAAGAACCACCGGAACATTCAAGTTCTCCGGTTACATTCATTCCATCAAGTTCTTCAAACACGCGACAGCCGGAGAATTACTTACAGCCCAGGAAGCTGCTGATTTTTTCACGCGCGCGACCTACCGGTTCCGTGAACATGCAACTTGTATACTTCCTTTTTCCGCCGCAACCCATGACGCTACTAATAATCGAACTTTAGACGTTAGTGGGAAAGGTAATCACTTTCGATTTGGCGACGGTTCCCTGGTAACAACTTTCCCAACGAAGTTAGCGACCAGGGGATATAGTTTTGATGCGGGTGGTTCTTTGCAGCGTTTGAATGACTTTGGCATCAATGGAAGCGACTTTACTGTTTGCATGTTGTACAAAAAAAATACGGATGTAACTGCATATGAATGGTACAACAGAAATATACTTGGTACAACTGGTTTAGGGCAATATTATGCCGCGGCATCTTATAGAACATTACACAACAACGGGTCCGCGTCAGACATCATTAGTGGCGTATCATATTCAAGCAGCCTTAGATTTTGGACTACAGCTTATGTAGCATCGACATCCAAGGCAGATATATATCTAAATGCAAAATTTGTGGAACAATCCCCAGCGCTTCAAGTAGCCAACGGGTATGGGTATGGGTTTCTTCTTGGTAATAGTACTGACCATGCGTCTGGTTTGAATGGTTCCATCTTCTATTTTTCCCTATACCCATTCGCGCTTACGCCACTTCAGATAAAAGCTGAATATCAGTATGCTGTTTCCGGAATAAACAAGGTATAGAAATGAATACCCTAATCAAAAGTGTAGGTTTCTTTGGTTCACTACGTTCACGGGTATCTTCGGCCGCCGAAAAAAATTTTCGGGCGGCTAAGAAAAAGGTAGCAGCATAATGGTCTTGTTGGTGTGTAAAACGATTGTCTGAGGCCGCACCATGGAAACCAGCACCGTCAAATCCGGCATCTACCAGATTGTCAACAAGGTAAACGGCAAGGTTTATGTCGGGAGTGCCGTTAATATCAACGAACGCTGGTACGAACATAGGCGTACTCTAAATAAGGGCACGCATGCAAACGTGTACCTTCAGCGCTCTTGGTGTGAACACGGAGCGGATGCTTTTGTGTTTGAAATAGTTGAAATAGTTGCAGATGCGCAAGATTTAATTGCACGGGAACAATTTTGGTTGGATCGACAGTGTGTGGTAAGCCACGGATACAATATTTGCCGTATTGCTGGGTCCACGCTGGGTAAGGCACACTCGGAAGAAACAAAAAACAAAATAAGCACTGCGTTAACAGGTAAGTCGCTTCCTTCGGAGACACGCGCCAAGATTAGCGCCGCGAAGAAAGGACATAAGTTTGGTCCTATGTCTGAGGAGCATAAAGCACGCATAAGCACATCCAAAAAAGGGAAACCAGTAGCCACCAAAGAACAGCACGCTACACTAGCAAACAGATTCATAGAACTGAATAAGGCGCGCATTGGTGTTCCTTTGTCCGAAGAGCACAGGGCTAAGATAAAAAACAGCGTCACTGTTGCGCGAGCACTTCGGTCGGCGGGGCAAATCCTTACCACCGATAAAAGCGAGGAATGATTATGTCGATCCTTGATGACCTCGTCCGTGCTGGCCAACTTGCGCTCTACTGGGACTTCCGCTCCGGAACTTTCTTAGACTACAGTGGACACGGTTTCAACGGCACGGTCGGCGGTTCAATGGGTTCGCCGCGCCCCTGGTTGGACGCCAGGCCCAGTGGATACTGCACGAGCGCTGCGGCACTCCCGGCCGACAATTATTCTGGCTGCATCCTATTGGGTCAGCGCCATTACACTCCAGCGGCGGCCCAGTATTGCATCTGGATTGACGCGACCCACTACGCTGTATTTGGAACCGGAGGATTGTTCTCGGTTTATGGTGCCGGTACCATCAGGAACTCGGCCTCGGTCGTAGGGGCCACTTGCGTCGGTTGGAATCAGGTGGCCGGAACCACCGGAGCAATTTATCGGGATGGCAGTTTGCTGGGCGCTTTTTCGGGAAACCTGGACGCAGTGTCGTTGGCGGCTGGAACTAAGTATTTCTTCAACGCCAGTGGTGGCGCTTCGCCCTTGGCCTATGGGATCAAGGCCCTGGTCATTACCTCAACGGTGTTGTCTGCAACGCAGCATAGTCAATTGGTGGCTGACTTGGCGACACGGGATAGATCTTGGACAACCCGCACACACTCTATTCGGCAGGCTGACTGTAGTGTTGACCCTAATACCCCCGGTTTAGTTGCCGCTTGGGATACTATTGAAAACGGTATACTGATCGATATTATCGGTGGGAAAAATGGAACCCAAGTCGGTTCACCGGTATCAGCAAGTAAACCTTATGGTCGCGCAATTAAATTTGGTTATGAATCTGGGTTTACGTTCAACCCAGCTATGGGGGTTACGGGTCCATTCAGTATTTCATTTATTGCTGAACCGACTGAATACACAAATGCTGCCAACCATTTTATTATTCATGGGGCTTCTAGTGGTGGGAACCAAATCATTCTATTCAAAAGTGGTTCTGTATGCAAACTATCCTTTAGCGCTTCTATTGGTGGTACGGTAAGAAGTTTGAACGCAACATCTTATGATTGGTATACTGGACAGTGCAGACACATTGTTTGCTGCTATGATGGTCAATATCTACGGATTTATCAAAATGGCAATCTTGATGCTACTTCACCTGAATATCTTGGGGCAACCACATTTTTTTCCGGTGCCGGAACTGGTGTAGTCGGATATAGGTCCGGTGTTTCCGGAAACGATTACACAGGGTGCATAAAAGGTGTACAGGTTTACAATACCGCTAAGACAGCCGAACAGGTTAGGGGGCTGTACGAAAAATCGGGGCTAAAAGAAATTCAAGAAACATCTTCTTTCGGAGTACCTGTATCAACAGCAAGTAGGGGTGGTATAACCGGTTCCTATTTAGAAAATACCCGATGGGCTTTCGGTTCTACCACCCCGAGATACACTATCGACGTTGCTTCGATATCAGGGGAAGCCTGCAAGATGCTGGTTTGCGGGACCGCGGGACCGCTTTACAAACGAACCCCCAGCCAGTTCACAGACCAGCAAGCCGGCTACGGTTCTTGGGAATGGACCTGGATTAAGTCAGCCGCGGGCAGCATGGACGTCATGGTGGTCGCGAGTGACAAAACCGCCCCCGGGACCGCTGGCAACAACGGCTATTTCGTCCGGGTCGACGCCAACGAAAAAGTCTGGCTGTACAAAGCGGCTGGCGTGACCCTGACGCCGTTGCTCTCGACCGGCAACGATTATGTTGTCGCGGGAACCGCCTATACGTTCCGGTTGACCAGGACATTTGCGGGTGTGTGGACCCTTTGGATCCGGGGCCTCGCGGCCAGTCCAGGTTGGACCTTGGTTTCCAACGCGGGAGGTGGAACCAATCCCACGGCTGCGGAGAACACGTATACATCTAGCCTGTATAGCATCATCGACATTGACGCGACCGACCGGGTTTCCGTCGGGGCGCAGTCCGGCAACTATTCGATGGTTTGGCGACCTTTCGTTTTTTAACCAGGAGACCTCATGGCCACCACGGTTTTGAATCTCACGAGTGCTGACCTTATCCTGCCGCTCCCCGTGAACCAACGGGTGCCGGCCGGTGGGTCACTTTATCTCCCGTACGTCGAATACGATGTCCTGACCAACGATCCTCGGTTCGCCGACATGATCGCCAGGGCGATCATCCGGCTGGACAGCCAGGATAACCGCGTCGACACTTTGGAGGTCAAGGCCGAACCTGTAGGCCTGGATTACCTTGAGATTGCCGACTCTGAAGCCGATTGGGCCAAAAAGAAAGCCACGTTGGCCAGTCTGATTGATATGATCCCCGTGGCCACGATCACGACGCCCGGACTCATGAGTGCCCTGGACAAAACCCATCTTGAGGAGTTACTCGCCATGCTCGATACCCCTGCGGTTCAAGTTGCCGACTACGCCACCACGACCAGTGATCTGACCCCCACGGTCGTGACCGATGGTTTCCCGCTACCGATCACTGGGTTCAAAGAAACGATTGTGTTCGCCGCGACCATCATGGCCGCCGGGGCCGCGACCATCACGGGGATCGTCTGGCTCTGGCAGGCCCTCGCGACCGTACCGGCGTGGTATCCGCTCCGGTCCATCACGCTGGGCAACGAGGCCGTCGTCGTGGCCGACACTGACCAACTGGTTGGAAGCGTTGCGGAGATCACGTGGCCCAGGGGAGTCACCAGGGTAACATGGCAGACGATTTCGGAAACCGGGACGCCTTCGGACCGCAACATCACGATCACGGCGTAGCCATGGACATCCGACGCAAACAGACCCTGTGGGGCGCGGTGGCTGGCGGGGTCGTGGCGACCACTGTCGCGCTCGTGCTCATCCTTGGCGGTCCGCCCTCGCTGATCCCGCACCGGGACTCCACGGGTGCCCGCTCCCTCCTTTGGCTCTACGCCCCTCGCGACATGGGCCGCCTCCCCGCCCGTGCCTCGTGGTGTACCCTCGGCCGCTCGGCTGAGCACTGCTGGCTCATGGACCAACCCAGCGGCACGCTCACCGACACTGGCTCGGCCGCCACCAAGTGGCATATGACCGCCGGGGCGGGTACCCGCCGAAGCGTGGCAACGGGTGTTCCTGTGGCCACGTCGGCCACTACCTGGGATGCCACGAGCGAGCTTGGCGTGGGCACGGATCAGGTGTCCGGCGCCGGGCTAAGTCGCGCCACCACCACCACTGACGCGAGCAACGTGCTGTCCGTGTCCTTTGCTTTCTCGGCCCCCCATGCCGGACCTGGATACACCGGTCAACACCTCATCTATCACCAGGGCACTACCAGTGGATTTGAGGTATACATCACCACATCTGGGTCGTCTGCCACGATCACGGCATATCTGGATGGCGGAGCCCCGACGAAATACCTGAACAGCATCGCCGCTCCTATCAGCGACGGGGCCCCGCATTGTGTTACAGTTGTCATTGACGCGCGAACACTGAACGCTTTCCGGGTATACGTTGATGGGCTGGATTACACGCCAGAAGAGCACAATGCAACATCGGTTGTATCGTTCGCGCCAAATGGCACTCCAACGTTCTACTTGTATCGTAACGGGAATGGCTTGTACTCCCTGGCCGGCGTGGGTGGTAGGGCTCGCTACGATGTCGCCGCTCTCACCTACGACCAGCATCGCTCGATCTGCGGCACCGCGTGGGATGCGCCAGAGGGAGGAGATACCAAGATCGCTCCAGGCGATGACTACTACGCCCAGACCGTTGCGGCTGCGCGCTGCTACGCATCAAGCGCCACCACCGCGACTTGCGCGCCCACAGCGGCCCCGTGGTATGCCTGGGACCGCTCTACGTCGAGCACTCGATGGCCGGTAGAGCCCGCCAGAACCAATCGGCTCAAGTGGTCCATGGGCGCATCGTGCGCCCGCTGGACATGTTCGACGGCCACCATGGCCAACACGGTTTCGCCAGCCGGTACCAACTGGGCAACGGCGATCACCATGGGTGGAGGATACGCGCAGACCGAGCAGGCGAGCGCGTACACCGCCGCGGCTCCGCTCTATCATCGGGTGTGGATGAAAGCCAGCAGTGGCACCATCGACGCCAGCAACGTGGGGGGGGAAGGCCACTGGACCATCGACGGCACCACGCTCGGAGGCGTCTGGACCGAGCTCTACACCGGCCACCCGGCCGTGACTGAGATCCAACCCTGGAAGGCCACGGGGGCCGGGGCGGTCGTTTACCGCGTGAGCGGAGCCAACGTGTCGATCTGGGGGGCCACGCTCACCGAGGTTGCGGGCCTGTCCGTGATCCCCACTGCCGCTGCGGCGCAGTCCACTGCCGCTCCGCGTTGGTCCGTTGACGATATCGCCGATTCGTACTACCCGGCCGGGTCCGCGGTGACGCAGTCGCTCACCACGCTGTCTGGTACGTGCCTGGCCGAGAGCGGTACAGATATTCTGCTGTCTGGATCCTCGACCTGCACCGGGTATTGGAGCGAGCTCAAGATCGTGGGCAAGCCAGCCGCGTCGGATGGCACCTACGGCACCAGCGGGCGCGTAGAGCTGTACGTGCTGGCAGGGCAGAGCAACGCGGAGGGACGCGAGGCCATCGCCAACCTGGACGCAACACTGCTAGGCGTTCCAGCGGGAGTGGACTACTTCCACAATGCTTCCGCGCAATCAACGACGCTGACCAATTACGCCGATTTTTCGACCGCGATCTTGTTCGGTACGTATCGGTTTGGCGCCGCGCCCATGCTGGCAAATCGGTTGGCGGCGCAGCGGCCAAAGAAGCGTGTGGTGATCGCCCATATGGGCCTTGGCGGAACCTCACTCTACGCCGCCTGGCAGCCCTACGACTGGGATGCTGTGCGCGGAGCCGTTATTGGCGAGGCAGCAGGGGTATATCAGTGGTCCACGGTGACCAGTCGAATCAGATCCGCTATCGGCCGCCGCAAAGCGCGATTCGTCGCCGCATACTGGATGCAGGGCGAGCAGGATTGCCTATCGGATGTCGCAGCAGCGGACTACGCCACAGGGCTGGCCCTGCTGCAGTCCGCGCTGGCCGCTGAGTATGGAGCGCCAGAGCGATTCGTGATTGCACGGGTACGCTGCGAGGCCGGCGACACTGGCCGCGCCGTGGTGCGTGCCGCTCAGGAGTCGTTCCCTTACTGGTTCAATGTGGACGATTTGCCGCTGCTCGACACCGTCCATTTCAACGAGGCCGGATACTACACACTCGGGATTCGGTTTGCCGGGTACTACAACCCGAACCCGTAGGAGCATCATGGGACAAACACTTCAGATCATCGTTGGGATCCTCTCTCCTGCAGGTCGCCCTGGCCTCGGCCGTCGATGCCGGCGACATGGTTTCCATCGGGGCGCAGTCCGGCAACTACGCGATGATCTGGAAGCCCTGGGTGTAGCGATGGAACCACAAGACAATAATGGTTTCTGGATTGGCTGTTTGGCGTCCGCGTTCAACCAACATTTATCCACCAGGTTTATCCGGTTGGCCCAACGACCAAGTGGCCCAGTTGCCCCCGTGGATCCACGGCACCTTGACGCCATCATGGTCCGGGCTCAGGCACGGGGTCGATCTGTTCAGCAATATTTGGCCGAGAGGGCCTGGATTAATTCTCGGCAACTGTACCGCTGACCCCTGCACCATGACTGATTGCGAAACCAACTGGCTGGCTTTCATCTGCACCATCTGGGGCGCCATCGTGTACCACTGGATCATTGCGCCGCCCCACGACGAATAACGCCATGTCGTACTGTCCAGATCCAGATGACCGTGGTCGTTTATGTGTAGCGGTTTGCTTGCTGGTTTTACTTATTGTCTGGTGGCTCTGGTGTTCAGCACCCACGAGGTAGCAGATGTTCCGCACGGCTATCGCGATCGACGATCAACTTGACCAGTTGGTCCAGGCGTTTCAAGAGACCGAACAGACCCCCGGGGACACCCCGGCGATGTGGAACCTGGTCAGCAAGGTCAACGGCCTGGTGGGGCCTGCTGGGCGTAATCTCCGGCATTTTGTGGAACTGGAAGGCCGGTGGCTGGCTTTTCCGACTTGTCGACGGGCTCGCGGTTTTATCCAGTGGGACCCAGGAGCAAAAAAATGGCGTCTTCGACAAGGAAGCGGCCGCCTGGTTATGCGCGACCTTGAACCTGCCGTAGCATTTCTGGTCATGGCGGTCGAGTGTGCCGTGGCCGGGATACCAGAGACCCAGGCCGACCTGTTTCTTGATGCCCTTTATGCCCAAGGGACCGCGAGCCCCGCGGCCAATGAGGTCGTGTTGTTCGATCAGGCGTTAGTGTCGATGGAGCAGGTGGGCGACGCTGCCGTGAAGTTGCGGTATTTATGGCTAGACCCTCGGGCGCGCGGCCAGGGGCTTGGCCATCGTGTCCTGAGTCTAATCGAGCGGTTGGCCGACCAGTATTGCTGCGACGTTTGGCTCATGGCCCAGTCGTTCAGGATTCCGGACCAATATAGCCGCGACCTCGACACCGATCCCGGTGAGAATCTCGTCGAGACCGACCAGTTGGTCCGGTTGTACCGGGCCCACGGGTTCCAGGGCCCTGCCCGCCACATGCTCCGAGAGCCTAGGTGTAGAACCAGGGCTTGACTTCTCGGTCTTCATCGTTAGATTTTGCTAGCGTAGCGTTTCCTGGAGGCCCTTGGTGATGAACACCACCAAGGGCCTCGCTATTTTTGGCCCACCTGCCCCTTTCGGTTGAAACCAGTGGGTTTCCCGCATCAATCAGGTAAAACTGTTGTCCGGGGCCAATTTGCTGCTGGCCCACGCTAATCTATAGCAGCGAGGCCAATCCTCGGCCCCCAAGGAAACCAACATGATCTGGACCCCCAAGGTTTATGAAGAAGCCACCGCGGCCCTCCAGGCCAGCAACTCGGTCACGCGGGTGTGCCAGGACCTCTCGGCCCGGTGGGGCGAACTGATTTCCCCCAAGGCCCTGGACTGTGCGTTCCGGCGCGGCAAACTGAAGCAGCCGGCCCAATGGCTCAGTGGCCCTGCTGGCCAGCCGGCCGTCCACTGGACCAACAAGGTGGCCAAGCAGTGCGCCCAGGTGATCCGGCGGCACGGCACCGTCGTGCAGGCCTGCGAGGAAATCTCTACCCTGTTGGGCCGGACCGTCACGCCCTCGGGGCTCCAGAAGGTATTCTTGTCCGCAGGGCTGAAGCCTCCCGGCACCTACGTGGACAAGAAGCTCCGCAAGGTGGCGCTGAGCCAGCAGTCAGCCAGGGCTGCCCAGTACAACCACAAGGCAGCGTTCAACGGGGCCGCCAAGGCCACTGGGCCAGCGGGGCCGGTGTCCAGAGGTGCCGTTGCTGGCCCTGGGCCCAGAGGATACGAACAGACCTACCAGGTTGGGGAGGAAGGGCAGGACGAGCGACAAGACAGCCAGTTCAACCAGAAATTTCTTACGCTGGTTCAGAAGCAAATCAGAACGATCAATGAGCTAGCTGACCAGATGGACGTACCGCCCAAGGTGATCCGGCAGACCATAGCGTCGTTACAACAACAGGGCTATGGGGTAACGCTTGAGCGAGACCAGATTGTTGGTTTTAGTGCGGAGGTTGTCCATGAAGTAAAAGACGCTCAGGAACTTACCGCACAACCTGGAACTGACGGCACCTACTGTTTTGGTGCCGTGGCCGACACGCATTTCGGGTCCAAATACTGTGATGAGGAAGCATTTGTCCAGTATGTGGAATACGCGTATTCGCTCGGTGTTCGTCACATTTTGCACGCCGGGGACATTTTAACCGGTCTGCTGAACCATCATGGCATGAGTTTTGAGGTCAAAACACTTGGCTTTGACAACCAGGTAGAACTTGCTCTGTCGGTTATGCCTCAAAAACCAGGACTATCTTATTTTGGGATTTGCGGGAATCATGAGCTAAATTCCTGGACAAAGTCAATCTCTATGTCACCGGGGGCCGCTCTGGTTCGGCGGGCACGCGAAATGGGGAGAAACGATATTCATCATGTTGGCGACGTCCAGGGTAGGGTAGTGTTCGGCAAGGGTGAACAGTCCATCAAGGTAGAGTTGGCTCACCCGAAGGTGAGCGGTAGCACGTACGCGATCTCTTATCCGGTGCAAAAGTGGGTTGAACGCATGCCTGGTGGTGCAAAACCGCATATCCTTTTGTCAGGTCATCTCCACCAATTCAGTGTACTTAACGTGAGAAACGTTGTCTGCGTGCAGCCCGGCTGCTTCGAGCATTCTACCCCGTACACCCGCGAGATGGGCCTGCACCCTGCTGTTGGGGGTGTAGTCATCTGGGCCAAGCGGGATGGTCTGAACCTGTGGTTCCGGAACGAGTGGGTTGCGACCCGGACCAAGCCGGTGGACTGGACCCAAATCGAGTGATCAATCTTCTGGTGTGACTCTGCTTTTCCTGCTCAATATCGCGCTCATGTAAGGCAAGCTCACGTTAAACTGGTGTGCCAGCATTTTAATCGTGTGCATACCGGCAGCGTATAGTCGCCGCGCTTCCTCTACATTCTGGTTGGTCATCTTGCTATTGATTGACTTCTCTCCTCGAGCATCCGTGCCGTGGCGGCGACGATCCAGAGAGTTTTCGCTGGGAGACCCGTAACATAGATTCTCGATCCTGTTGTCCCCGGGGTTTCCGTTTAGATGTCGCACACAGTATCCTGGCGGGCACGGTTCACCAGAGAACGCCAGGGTAACCAGTCTATGGATTTGCCATTGTGTCATGGTACTCTTGCCTACCTCGGGGTTTGGTTTGCACAGCATCACCATGAGCCTGCCCATGTTGTGCCCTGGTTTCAACACGCGAGTTTTCTGTGTCCTGGTCATGTCGCCGTTCAAGTCTCTGGTGAGCCGGGTTAAACTTCTGACCTGTCCAGCATTACTCACCTGATAGTACCCCTCAAATCCAGGTACGTCTAACCACCGTTCCACCTCGTCAGGTTGGTAAGCCCACCGAGCCCACACCGGAGTAAAATCAATCGTGCAAGGAGGTAGTTTTTCCTTCTTGCCCGGTACAACCGGTGCGTCAGCATCCAGGTAGGCCCAACTGTCTCGCCTGATAATCCTCCCTACCATCTCACGGCAGATGCCATGTTGGGCCGCGATGGCGGACTGACTCCTGCCTCCTTCCGCATACTGCTCCCGTATTTCTCTCACGGTGTCTTCGGTGATTTTACTCATGCCATTACGCTCGCCACCATTATCTGTTCCATGACTTTTACGGTCAACAGAGTTTTCTTCGCGGGTGCCATAGCGTAGGTTGGTTAGGGCGTTATTTTCTGGGTTGCCATCCAGGTGGCGTATTTCTTGTTTCGGAGGACACGCACCCGTGAAGGCCAGCATCACCAGTACATGGACCAGGTAGTGCTCCCCTCGCCTGGTGGGTTCCCCGCCACACCCGCCAGCCAAGGACACGAATAAATGCCCAGACGCACTTTTTACTGGGCGCAACAGCACTCCTTGCCGTTTATACGTGCGCGCGTTCTTCTGAACCAATAGTCGGTCTACGCTCCTCACTCGGCCGAGGTTGGACACCAGATAGGCAGAAAATCCTGGTACCTCTCGCCATTCTTCCCCGGGTAAATCTTTTTCATACAGGGTTCGCTTCTGCTGCGGTGTTACTGGTTTTTCGTAAGGTGCCTGTACGTCTGTTCGTTTCCACACCTGATATTTCACGATCCGACGCACAGTAGATGTGCCCACACCGTATTTTGCGGCCAACTCTGCGAAAGTATACTTGCCGTTTGCGTGTAGTTCGCGCATTTCGTCCACTTGGTCACCAGTCAACGCCGTCACGCCTGTGCGTGGGCCTCGTGGCCTGACGTCCAATTCTTTTTGCCGTGTGGTGTACTCCTCATGCGTTGCCCAACTTAGGTTTTCCAGGCTGTTGTTTTCTGCTCTACCATCAAAATGTAGGCATTTTTGTCCGTCTTCTGGTGTCCCAACGAAAGTTGTTAAAACCAAATCCGATACCATTCTACCCTGCATTTTGCTTCCGTCCATTGGGCACAGCACTACTCTAGCGTGGCCAGACGCACCGTAGGACGGCTTTATGACATGCCCGCGTACATGCCGTTTAAGCCGGCCATTTCGGAATATTTTACGGTCAAGACTCCTGACCCGTCCCCAGTCCGACACTTGGTATCCAGGGAAACTTGGGACATCCCGCCAGCGTTCTACTGCTTCGGAAGCACCGGGTTCAAGACCTGCAAACAAATCGTTTTGCTCAGATTCGTGCGTCATGCTACTGGTCCTTTCGGGTTGGCTGCGTAGCCAACCAAGCCAAAACAGGCCCACGGAGTCCTGGGTCCGGTGCTGCAGCCCCGTGGCGCCAGCGGTTGATGGTAGAGCGGTTGACCCCCAGGGCTGCGGCGACCTCATGGTCTTGCAGTCCTACCCGAGCGACCTCGGCCACGAAGATCCCGTGGAACTCTTGGGCCCCGTAACGTAAGAACATTTCTGCCATGATGGTTCCTGGTGTGCTATCTGCACACTATCGTTTTACCTACCAGCACCCCACCCACCAAAATTATTTTTCTTTTCCTTGACACCTGCCCACCTGTTCGGTATCCTATGGCCTGTCACTAGCCCTAGGAGCCCATACCTATGTCTGAACCCAGTGGCGACCAGCCGGTCGCGCTCCCTGTCGTTCCTGAAGCCGGCCTAACCGTCCTGATGAACCGGTTCATTGTCTCGCAAGTTCGCCAACGTCTCAGATTCGTTTGGGGCAACGACGCCGGTTGGTCCCGCGAAGACCTCTGCCACGAGTTGCAACGCAAGGCCCTGGAGGCATCCCGCACCGCGGATGCCAGGGGGTACAGCGAGCGGCACCGCAGCAACTCCATGAGGATCGCGGTCCAGAACTACTGCTCCAACTTGGCCCAAAGAAATTCAGGGGAAACCCGCGGGAAGCTCCGGAGGACCAGGGTGGCCGACGACTCCCGGGCGGCCTGGTTGGTCGACACCCGGGCCAGCAAGGTGGTCCCGATCGAGATCTCGCTGAAACAGCAGCACCGTCGAGGCCGGTATGTCCTGGTCCGGACCCAGGACGGCAATCAATGGTACCGGCACCTCTCCCGGATCCACGACAGCGAGGCTGACGCCAACCAAGCCTTGGCCCAGTGGCTGCAGCGAGGCCAAGGGCGCCGCAAGGTCGTGATTGACCTGGCCCCGGACCACGATGACTTTGGCCTCGTGGCCATCTCGATCGACGCACCCCGCCGGGCCCCCGATGGGGACCAAGACGGTAGTCTCCACGATTCCATCGCGAAGCCCCCGCGGCACCGGCTAGACATCTCGTTCCAGCAGGTTCACCAACCGCGAGTCCGCCAGTGCCTTGACCTCCTGCTCCACTACCCTGACGACCCGCTGTTCTGCCAGTTTTGCCGGGCCCGCGGGGAAGACCCCGCTGCCCTGGGGGACGCGACCCTGATGCGCCGCGCCATGGAGTTCTGCGGCACTGACCTCAAGGAAATGCGCGGTGCCTTGGCCCAGGTGTACCGAGAGATCAAAAAGTGAGGTACCTGGTCTATCGGGTAGCCTGCACAAAAGCCAAAGGTCAGGTTCCGGAGGTCCAAGGGATCGGGACCCTGACGTTTGATATCGTGGAAGGTTCGGGGCGGTCATCGGCCGACCTGGGGTACTGCATCGACACCCCTGGCAACATGGTCGAGTGGTTTGCCCAGCGGACCGGGGCCCATGGGGACCGATTGATCGGGTGGCACTCGAGAGAAATGCAAGCGGTGCTGTCGGTAGCCCTGATCAATGGGATCGACTTTGGCCATTATTTCCAGCGGCACCAACACGTCCTGGGTGAACGGCACCAGCAACTTCACGGATGGCTCCAACAGCACTGTGGGGGCGGTACCTTGGCCCAGCAGTACAGCGCGCTGAAAATCAAGCCCGCTCCTAACCTCGCCACGCGACTCTCGCTGGACTGCCTTGTTCTGGCGGCCTTGTGGATTAAAATCCAGGTCGTCATGGGGGTGCTTGACATTCGTGGCCGAGCCAGTACCATGGATCTCGTGGGTTCAGCATTTCGCTGCAGTGACGCTGGCCCCGCTGTGCTGAGACAAGTAGAACGAGCAAGCAAAATCATCGCGAAATAGGTGTTGTATGGCCCAGCAGTATTTAGTTGAAATCTCGCCTGGATGCTACGAAGTGGTGGACAAGCGCCCAACCACCAGGAAGCCACAACTTAATCGCCCTCCACGGCCTTCCAAAGCCGCCGTTCCCCCGTGGCCCTGGCGGTTCTGTCCCGAGGACAATTTGATCCTAGACCAGCACGGTGATGTCGTGGCCCGCGATGTTGAAGTCGTCAGTGAGTCCAGGCACAACAACCAAATTCATCTACGGTTTATGAACCATGGATCCCTTTGGGTCGGCAAGACAATTCGGGGCGGGATCCAAGCGCGACCTTCCAGGATTGCCCCGAGGCCCAGATGTACAAAATGTGGTGCGGAAATTATCCAGACCAACGTTTCGGAAATTTGCCGTCATTGCCACGACGCCGCCGCAGAAACCCGGCCCAAAGTCCAGTGCACTGGGTGTGGCAAGCCACTCAGCAAGGCGACGTTGTCGGGGTTGTGTCGGGCCTGCTGGTTGACCCGAGGGGAAACTCGGGAAACCCGCGAGCAGTTCAACCCCTGGCTCAGGTAATTTTCTACTTCGTTCCTTATCTTGGCGATTTCCCGCCTGTACGTTAATGTTTAGTAGCAATCCAGGTGGGCCATGGTGCCCATTGTCCTTTTCTACCCCGAGGTTTAAAATGCCCTGTAGCAAGTGTCGTGAGCAGAAGTCTAAGTCCCGCGTAGCCGTCCCGAGCAATCTTGGCACCATGGATGCCCTGTACCAGGAATACGCCGCCCTCATGACCCCGGCGGAGCCCTGCCGGTCCCCCGAGGCTCTATCAGAGGAATTCAAGCGGCGGGGCCACCAGGACCCTCGGGCCGAGGGTGACCAGTTTCTGGAGGAAATCTTCAGTGACGACTGGGCTGCCTGCAAGGTTCAGCAGAAGGCTGCGGCGGTTGAACTTGATGTCAAGACCGCCGGGTTCGATTCGCCCGAATCCATCGTGGACGAGTTGATCCTCTGGATCGACAACACCGAGCCGCTGTACCGCCAGAAGCTCCTGTGCTACAAGAATCTGGTCGGCAAGGTTGACCGCAAGGTTTACGACGCCGTCAAGGCGGTCAAGTTGATGCTGTACTGCGTGGACGCCGCCGCCCAGAGCTACGTCAAGGAATTCGGGACCCCTGAGGACCATCAGGGCGGCACCACTTGGCACGACGTGTTTCCCAAGAACATCAGGATCGAAGCCGCCAAGGAGTTGGTTCGCCAGTTTGCCCAGGATATGAAGTCGGGCGAGCAGTACCTGCAGGATTTCCACGCGAAGAAATACCAGCCGAAGCCCGAGGCCAAGGCTGCGCCCAAGTCCGCAGCCGTGACCAAGCAGGCGGGTGGCCCGGCCGCCCTGGACAACCTGGAACTGTGGAGTTGGATCGACAGCGAGACCCCGGAGTTTGGCCAGTTCCTCATGCAGTTGCTGGCGTCGGTGCCGGGCGGCGACGAGGCCGAGGGCATGGGCTATGAGCCATTCCCCTTCTTGGGCTGGCAAGAGTGGTCCATGATCGCCGAAATGATGCAGGCGGTCGAGGGTGCTATGGATGTAGAGTATTTGGTGCAAAAACTCATGGGTCCTGATCCTGATGACCGCGATGCAGAAATCCCTGAAGTTCCCGCCGAAGACCTCGCTGATAAGTTCAAGTAGGCGTTCTTAGCCCAGCATGTCCAACCCGACCCCTCGCCCCACCCCCCAGTTTATCCGGATTGACCCCTTGGCCGAGTCGGCCTTGTCGGGCCTGGGGAACCGTGATGTCACGAGGTACTTGGAACTGGCCAAGTTGATTGTCCATCGGTACCTGGAGGAGTGTATCCGCCCTGACGGCCAGTTTCGGCAGTTTTTCGACCGGTTCGCCAATTTCTCCCACGGCTTCGTGGTCAACCAAAATCTGGACCAAGATCCTGATAAGCGTCATATCCAGATTGCCAGGTTTTTCGAGGACCTCAAGGAATCGCCCGCCCAGATTTTCATCCAGACGACTGGCCACGAATATCAGCCGGTCGGGCCCGGCGGCATTACCGATGGCTGGAATACCCGAGATGGTCTCGGCACCCAGGTGGTCCAGGTCACCGACGTGGTGAAAATCCCGGTGCAAATCACTTGCGCGGCCCTGTCGCAGCAAGAAATCGACGACCTCGCCGCCCTGATGGCCGCGACGTTCGGACAGTTTCAGAAATGGACCTGCAACTACATCTTGCGGGCGCAACCGACCGAAACGTCCCGGTCCCAATGGGAACTTCGGCTACCGCCTCGGTACCGCATCGCCAACATGCGGCACGACAAACTCCACGATGATCCCCGCCAGCAGGTCTGGTCGGTCCAGTGCGACCTGGATTGCGTCCTGGAAAACTCCGTGTTGCTCAGTTACCGGGCCCGGCCATCAATGCAGTTGGACGAAACCCCCGAGACATTCGAGGTCCAGGTCCCCACGGTTTTGCTGGTCCGACAAAACTTTTCGGTCCCCTTGAACTACTACCCGCCCCGCTGTGCCATTTATTCCACTGACCCCCGGGTCGCGACGGTTGACCGGGACGAGACTTCCCTTACGATCCGGCCCCGACGGCCCGGCACCTTCACCCTGATGGCCACGACGGAAGACGGGGATCAACAGGGGTGCCGCATTTTGCTCCAGCAGGTCATCACGGTTCGGGCCCGTTGATTCCATAAATCCACCTGGGGCGACATTCCAGCACGTTACTTTATAGTAGCGGCACAGATCTGGTGCTGCTGGTGCACTGATCAATTTTTCCGGGCCTTGGCCCCGTTGCTTTTACTACCAGGAGAATCGTCATGGCGATTGCTGACCTCCGCTTGACCACCAGCCGGTACACTGTGCCCGGTACCATCATTGATTTTGTCCCGCAGCCCCAGGCCGGGACTCCCCAGGGAACCCCGCGGTATCCCTGTATCGTGGGGCGCGGCCATCGTCTTGCGCGGGAAACGTCCATCCCGCACATCCGGGCCCGGGTGTACGGCGAGCAACTGGCGTTCTCCACGACTGCCCCGTATGTGGCTTCCTTGGACCACAACGCTGCCCCGGACCAGACCTTGGCTCAACTGTACAGCCAGTCAGGCCAGCCGGTTGATGCCGATAAATGGCGGTTTCTCGTGGACGTCGCGACCGGGACCCTGTACAACCGGGTCCAGGTCGACGCCACCGCCTACGACCACACCGCCACGTACTACATCGAGTACCAGTCGATCGACCGGGACGTCCAGGACGACCTGCAGTTTGACGATCTTCGCGAAATGCTCCTGGTGGGTGATTCTGGTGGCCAGAACCAGTACGTGGAATACGAGGATTACCGAGTGGTCACGGGGCTCACGGGCTCGGCCACGGACCCCGATGCCCTGACCCCCGGGACTGCCAACACGCACCTGACCGGTACGGTTTCAGCTCTCGTGAAGACCGGGGCCGTGGGCACTGGGCTCGTGACCTTCACGGCCGGCAATAGTTACACCGGGGCCTACAATCGCCGGTACCGCCTTACGGTCAGTGGTGCAAATCAATTTGACCTGACCATCACGAATCTTTCGGGTGGAAACGCCCAAGTGCCCAATGTCCCGGCCAACGCGGCCAACGCGTCTACTTTCGTACTCGTGGGTGGCGGCCCTACTTGGACGAGTGTGCAGATTACTGGAAATCCTGCAATCTACACGGTTACACCGCTCCCTAACTACGTTGAGGACGACGGACTTCGTTTGACTTTTGACCTCAACGGCGGTGCGTTCGGGGTCACTGACTACTACGAGTGGACCGCGTATGCCCCAGGCAAGATCGAGTTCTGTTCGGCCCACGACAACGACAACCAGTACAGCACGGTCAACGATCCGGTGGAACTGGGGATTTTCAGTGCTGACCCGGCCGTCGCGGCCACCCAGGCATCTGGTGGTGTCGTGACGATCCACTCCGACACCGATTACGTCGGGGATTTCGACCGTAGTTACTTCATCCAGTGCACCGCACAAGGCGGTGGCCCTGCTCCTGTGGCCCGGACCGCCACGATCTACTGGAACGGCTACGGCGAACTGCCCTACACCAACAGTGGTGTCGTTACCGTCACGGAAGGCGGTAATGCCAGTGACGTCCTGCTGGAAAACGGTGTTCATCTCGTTTTCAATTTCGGGACGGCCCACGCGTCCATCGACACGACCAACACGATCACGACCCCCGACGCCACCACGTTGTCCAGTGCCATTACCCTGGCCAACATGATCCGGACGCAGTTCAATGCCCACGATTTCGACGCTGGTCCCGTGTGGCACTTTGGTGGTCCTGGGACTCACCAAATCACGGCTGCGGTCGCGACCGATCTTGCGACTCTCCGGACCCTTTGCCTGGATATCCAGACTAAATACGCGGCCCACCTGGCCGACCTGACCGAGCATGTCCTGGCCGACACTATCTGGTCGCTGGATTCCGACCTGACTGTTTCGGCAACCTCGACCCTTGCGGCCGTGATCGCCTGGGCCAACGACGTCAAGGCCAAGTACAACCGACACCGGCAGGCCAACGGGTTCGCCGGGACGGTCCCGCAGTCCGACACCTGGCGGGTAGACGCCAAGGCCGCGCGCCGTAACTTCACCGCCAAGGACGACCGCAATGTGACGGTCACGGTCAACACGTTTGTCCCGGCCACGACGTTCCCGATCTCTTACACGTCGTCAACGCTCGAGGGTGGATCGGGTACCGTGACGATCACGGATTATTCCGACCCCTGGGTGGACCTGCCCGATTCGATCCGCCTGATGGTCCGGAACCTTTCTACCACCGAAAGCTACACGGCCAACAACACCTTCACGTTCTCGACGGTTTGCTACGACACGGTCGACTGGACTTTGGTGTCGCGTTCGTCCGAGACCATCGCGGAAGACGACATCGTGTTGGACACCCTCGGGAACGTCACGGGCACGCCCCTCAACTATTACCTTGACCTCCAGTACACCCCCGAGCAGGTTTTGCGCGTCAAGCGGGCCGACACCGGCGTGGCGGTATCGTACACCTGGATCACGGGTACCCCATATGTCGCGTTCTTGACGGACCCGGCCACCGACATCACGGTGGACTACGAGCATCGTGGCGACGAGCCGGATCCTGGGATGTCGTATTACGTGTCGGCCAATCGGCTTCGTGGTCTGGACGAGTACGATACGCCCCGTCGGTTCCTGTCTCCCGACGAATCCCGTGCAGCCCTTTATCCCGCCACTACCGACAACCACCTCTGGATGGCGTCGGAAATCATGTGGAACGCGGCCCCGTTCGGCATTTATGTCGTTCAGGCCCGGGCTCTTTCGGGTGATAACCATTTCGTCGCCGCAGACTACAAGCGGGCCATTGACGCCACCGAGGTGACCAGCGAGATCAGCGACGTCACGGTGCTGTCTCCGGCTGGCTCCTGGGGGCTCGTCACGGCCTATGCGAAAAACTCTTGCGAGAAGATGAACAGCCCGTTCGAGGCCAAGGAGCGGTTGCTCTTCTGCGGGGCTCCCGTGGGGACCGCGATTGGCGACGAGTCTACTGCCGACACCCTCGTGTACTACGCGCGGCGTTCTTTGCAGTGCCCGCCGTCTGGCAAAGCCAAGGGTAACATCATCCTGCTGGGCAATACCACGGCGACCCGTAGTTTCCAACTGGAAGACGGGTCCAGCACGACCGTTACGCTGGATGGTTCGTTCGTCGCGGCCCACACGGCCGCCCTGGTGGCGTCGTTCCCGAACCCGACCGACACGATTCTGCACCGTGCCTGCGTGGCGTTCGACACGATCGACACCCCCAACGAGAAGGAAGCCCTGCTCCTCGGGACCGCGTCGATCACGTGGCTCGAGGCCCTGGGGACCGGGACTTACCGGTACGCCGAGTCCGTGACGGTTGATACGACCGAAAAGGCGCTCAACGAGATTTCGGCCCGGACCCAGGCACACTTTGTCGTCCGGTACATCCGAAATCGCATGAATGATGCCATGATCGCGTTGGTGCCGCCGAGCCCCCTGGCCGGCGTGGCCCTGCTGGCCGGTTACCTGACTCAGTTGCTCAGTGCCCTGGTGTCGGCCCAGATCATCGCGCCGTACGGGTCGGAGCAGAATCCTCCGGTCCAGCGGGATGTGTCGTCAGAAGATTACCGAGTCCTGGTTGACGAGACTGACCGGACCCTGTACCACTTCAAGTTTTTCTTCAACGGGCGCTACCCGATCAAGCGGCTCTTCGGTCTTTACTCGATTGACACGAAGTTCTGGGCTGCTTCGGCGGCGTAAACAGGAAACCAGGATTGCCGGCGACAACGATTATTCATAAATTGCTTGTCGGAACTATCGTTGCTCGCCGGCCTTTTCACCATGATCCTTGAGTCCAAAGCCCAGTACGACGGAGCCAACGACATCGTCCATGTCGTGTCGTGGATCCTGTTGGACGACTCGACTCCCGCGACCCCGGCGCTGTCGAGCGGGACAGTCCAGTTGCTCCAAGGCAATGAAACTGAGTTCACGCTGGATTTTGACCGCCGGGACGTCATGTTGATCCCCCAGGACGACGGCGTCACCTTCACCGATATTGGCCAGTTCTACTGCTTCGTGATGCACCCGGCTCAACAGCGAAACTTGACCGCCCGGGTTACCGCTACCCTGGCCGATGGGTCAACAGCCACGGTTGTAATGCCGGTGGAGTACAATCGAGAAAACCAACGGGCTGCCACGCTCAATCCAATGATTAGCGGGCGGGAAAATCCGCAGTTTCCCCAGGACCCAAATAAGCCGTAGAAAGACTCCACGATGCTGTACCCCATCAGAGCAGATTGGCCCGTAAGTGTCCCGGCTGGTGACGACTACACCTTCACGGTCGAGACTACCGCGTTGGCGAACACCAGGGCGATCTACCACCCGGTACTCCGGTGCTACAATTTTTCGTCAGGTTCTTTGGACCTGACGATTTCCCACACCCTGGACCTGGGGTCTGGTGATGACCCGCTCCATAACGGGACCTTCACGATGGTGGTGGTGCAGGACACCATTCCGACCAGTTCTTACCTGGACTACGATTTTGGTGGGATCCATTTGGCCACCGACACGACCCTGACGATTTACCACAACGTCACGGTCGCGAACGCCGGGGCTGCAGATCGCATTTTTCACGCGGTACTGTTCGGCGAGGTCGAGACCGCTACCCAGTTGCCGGCGTCGGCGCCAATCGTCCGGAACGCCTAACGCTCAGGAGCTTTAAATGGCACAGAATCTTGATTACACGTTTGCCGCGAATCCTTTCGGCGTCCAGACCCCGCCGCTTGATTACACCCACCAGCACGCCAATATGACCAAAACGTACCATGGGATCGCCATGGCGTTTAATGGTCGGGTGGTTGGTCGTCTGCAGTCGTGGAGTACCGCCGGGGCCAAGAAGCGCGGCGCCAAGGCTGTGTACGAACTGAACAACAAGACGTTCGGACGGCCGGTTGACACGATCCCAGGGATTGCCACGGGCTACGCGATCACGGCCTCGGCCATGGAGATGTGGGGCAGAGAAATTGAATTTGTTGCAGGCTCAACCACGCGATTTGTTGACCTAATCAGCCAGACGGCTCCCTTTACCGCCGATGAGTTCTGGTACAAGGGGTCAGGGCTCTACGAGACTTGGTCGTACCTGGGTTGCTGGCTCACCGATATGGACCAGGACGCCTGGACCGCCGAGGGTGACGCGACCTACAAGAGCAACGTGAACTTCGCCTACACGGCTCGAGTTTACACCAGGCACACAGCCTAAATTTTTGCAGATTTTTTGTTTCTGTTTTGCCATCGTTCGGTAAAACCTGCTACTTTCCTTGTGAACACAGGTGCCCACGGTGAAATTCCTGTTTCAGCGACGGCAGTTTCACCAACCTCGAAAGATTGGTCAGCGCTCCCATCTCGGCAGGCGTTGATTCGGGTGTAGCCCACCCTATTTGTTTCAGATTTATGGCAGCGTTGTGATCCCGGTCGCAGGTGAAACCACACTCAGGACAACAGAACGTCCTGACATTAAGGCCCAGTTTTTCCACCACGTGGCCACATTGGCTGCACCGCTTTGACGAAGGGAACCAACGGTCCGCCACCACGACCTTGGTTCCATACAGTGGGGCTTTGTACTCCAGTTGACGCCGCAGTTCGCCCCAACCTTCATCATGGATTGCCCTGGCCAATTTGTGGTTCTTGACCATGCCCTTCACATACAAATCCTCGATCACGACCGTTTGGTTTTCGCGGCAGATCCGAGTAGTTGTTTTGTGAAGAAAATCGTTCCTGCTCCAGGCGATTTTGCGGTGAAGCCGGGCCAACGCCATCTGGGCTTTCTTGCTGTTCCTGGATCCCTTCTGTTTACGGCTGAACCGCCGTTGTTTCCTCTTCAGTTTCTCTTGGGCTTTTCTCAGGGCCTTGGGCCCCTGGATCTGTTCTCCGGTTGACAACGTTGCGGTAGTCTTGATCCCAAGGTCAACCCCGATGGTGCCATCCGCTACCCTGGCTCGCTCAGAATGCTCGACATCAATCTGTACAGACAAAAACCAAGCGTCAGCAACACGTTTGACCACCGCCCCCATGATCTTGCCGACGAAGCGTAATGGCTCGCGAGTCTTTACCCAGCCCAACACCGGGATCCTGACGCGGGTGCCATCCAGGCTGAATTTATCGTTGGCCATGTAAAACGAGTCATGTTGACCCTTCCGCTTGAGTTTAGGATACTGTGACACACCTTTATGCAATCTGGTGAATGCGTTTTGCACATTATGAAACGGTTGCGCGGTGCAGTCACGATGAACGTCATATGTCCATGGAAACTGTTCTCCACGAATGGTATTAAAGCTTGCGCGTAGTTTTCTACCACTGGGTTTTTCACCTGCTTGATGCAGTCTGGTCCACTCGGCCAGCGCCCAGTTGTAGGTGAAACGGGCCACCCCGCAGGCCCGAGCAAAATATTGCTCCTGCTTGACGGTGGGGACTAAGCGTATGGAGTGCGCCAAGATCATGAACTAGTATTTTACCCTTGTCTAAAGATTTAATATTAAAAATAAAAGCAGCGACACAGAGCGGTAAAACACTCTTGCTGAACCAAGATTTTTCAGTGACCTCTACGGATGTCACAGAAACAGCAGGTGTCGCCATGCCCACGTTTCGCCGGATCGATCAACAAGGTGAACGTGCGGCCCAGTTGCTCCGCTTGGCCACCCGCCTGATTCTTCGATCCCTTCCATCGCCTTCCAGCACCACGGTCGATAATGTGGTCCGCACCCTGGTGAAAGCCTATGGAGTGATGCCGTTGCAACGGATCTCCATGGCCAAGGAAGCGATTGAAAAGGCCCAGGTGACCAGAAGGGCCGAAACCCTCCGGGCAGTCCACGTGATGCTCGAGCAGGTCCTCCAGGATCTCGGGCAGTACCGGGTCCAGCCCACCGTGGTGCCACAAGAGCCAGACGTACTGGCCAGTTGGCTCCAGGCCGTTGGGGACAAGGGTTGGCGTGTCGCCGTCAAGGCCCCGGAGGAACCGGACGACTTGGCCGACGGGTTTGAACTGTCGGCCCAGTACCTTGATTCCATCGTGGTGAAGGTGTCGGCCCTGCTGGCCCAAGATCAGCAGTATGGAACGGTAGAGTTGCCCTGTATCCTGATGCAGGGCTACGCGATCCCGAAACAGACACTCCAGGATTGGTCCGCGGCACCCAAGCGGTTGAACATCACGATCGTGTACGGCCAGTACATTGCGGTCCAGCCGGTCAAGTGTATCGGGGTCCACGCCGATTTATTGGAAATGCGCGGTGGCGGTTTGGCACTTTCCCGCGTCAACGACATCGCTGCTGTTAGCAACGTCACGGCCGCGGATGTAGTGCCGGCTCCCCGGCGCGTTGGCAACCATTATTACTGCCCGGTGTTTGACGCCCGTGACGAGCAACGGCGGCATTTCATGCAGTGGCACCCGCTGGTCCAGCGGTAAAGGAAACCATGGCTCAGAAAACTGGTATCAGGCTCCCGATCAATCCGCCGCTCAATAACCCGGCTCCGGTGCCCCAGCAGGACCCGGGGCAACTGGATGAGCGGCGACTCCGGCAAGTGTCGGTGGCCGACTTGGTTAACCAACACACCCAAGCGACCGGAACCGATTTGTTCGGGCAGTCAAATGACCCGGACCATATCGCTCAGGATTTTCAACAGGACGTCGCGGCGATCCAGCCCGACGCCACGACCATCATGGGGGACCCCACTGCTCCGCCGCCCACTGGCCCCGCTGTTACCCCAGGGGTTGCCCCGGAGCCCAGTGCCCCGGCCCCACAGGATCGTGACGACGCCGCCACCATGCTGAACCTCCTGTCCGACGAGATCGTCCGGGCCAGGCGGGCGGGCAACGAAGAAATCGCCCAGCAGCTCCACGACGTGTTCATGCGGCTCAACAACGATGCCGCGACGCTACAGCGGGTCCACCGGGTTAAACAGGTCAACCCCGTGTTGGCCAAGCTCAAGGCCAACCTGGGGCTGGAGAAAATCCAGCCGGTGGAAGTCCCCTGGGCTGAGTTCACTTGGCGGTTTGCCGCGATCCCCGCGGCTCTGGACCGTTGGGTCGCCATGATGGCGGCGTCGGTTGGCGTGGACTACTGGTCGGTCTTGAAATTAGCGGCGGGGCTCGTCGCGATCGACAAGGAACCCCTGTGGAAGGTGTTCAACATTGACCTGTCGGCTGACTACAAAAACGAGAAGGACGGCACTACCACAACGATCCCCCGGTACATCAAGCTCTGTGGTGTCTGCGGGGCCGACGTGCACCTGGAGGAAATGCTGGACCAGTGTCCTGCTTGTGGAGCCTTGCTGGACCCCTACGACGTGCCCCTTGGCCTCAGGGCCAAGTACGCGGAGGCAGCATACGGATTTTTCCAGGATTCCTTTGGCCCTTACGAAAATCTACAGGACCTTTTTGTCCTGACCCAGGCGGCGATGCCGGACCGCTATAATCAGCGGGCCGACCTCTACCCTTTTCTCAGACTGTCGAGGCAGCCGAACGACTCGACCCCCACCTGAAAATCTGGCGGCGGGTTTGTGGGCGATTGAGGTTGTCACCGCTCAACCCTGAGGCGCAGCAGCTGTACCACAACCACACGGCCTTGATGTGGTGTGATCACCAGATGGCCCAGGACCAGAGCGACGAATTTGACCGGCTCGGTACCTTGTTGGGGACCCGGTGGACCAAAGACCAGGTCGCCACGATGTTCCAAAAGGGCAAGGGGAAAGCCACGCCCGACACCGTCATGATCCCCCTGGCCTTCATCGTGCAGCCGGAATTCCAGGAGGCCCTGAAGTCTATCTGGGGCACCTCGCTGCACAAACCCCGGTGGGTCGGGGACACCTCCGAGGTTGTGGAAGCCTCAACCTTGCCGAAGGAACAGTTCCTGGCCATGACGGCCGCGTCGAGCATCGCGGCCAAGGTCCAGCAGCTCAGGATGCAGCGTAACAACACCCCTGGCTCAAAATAAAGGGTAGACATTATGGCGAACAATCTTCCGGGCGGACCTCCTGTAAGTCCTGGTGGACCTGCTGCCGCGGTTCCAGCGAACCCCCTGGTCCAGACGCCCACGACCACCGTTCCGGTCAACACCGCAGCAATCAACACCAACACGGCCGCGATCCAACAGAACACCGGGGCGATCAACGAGAACGCCGATGCCACGGGCCGCTGGACACGACTCCAGGAGGACCAACGCAAGACGTTCCGTGATTTCCTGAAAGAGGAAGTCGAAGGGATGCGCCAGGCTGCCGCGGCAGCCGGGGATTATCGACGGTACATCTCGGAAGTCACGGGGGCATTTAGCGGGATGGCGGCCAAGATGAAGGAGCAGACCTCCCTCTCGACCATCTACAACAATGCCCTGGGTCAACTATCCGAGGGAACCAAGTCCTATACAGCATCCCTCCAAGCCAACACCGGGGCCATCGGGGACGCTACCCAGCAGTCAACGGCGTTTGTCACGGGGCTCCAGGCCGCCCAGGCGCAGTCACACGAGTTGGCCGCGCGCTACAACATGGACGCCGGGGCAATCGCGAAAGCCGGGGAGACCGCGACCCAGATGTTCGCGACTCAGTTGGGGGCCATCGGGGATGTATCGGGAGGGATCAAAAGTCTGCAAAAAGAGTCGGTCATCTTCTCGCGGTTTTTCGGCACCGACATGACCGCCGTGATGCAGCACTGGCAGGAGCGCATGGAGCACTCCAACATGACCCTCACGGAGGCCAAGGACGAGACTGCCCTGCTGGCCAAGGTGGCGGACCAGTATGCAATTTCGCTGGGTAAACTGGGCGACAAAATGCTCCAGACGGCCCAACTGGGTAAAAAAGAATTCCTCGAGATGGCCAAGCAGATCAATCAGGAGTTTCGCCTGGGGGTCCCGAATGTCGTGGCCTACACGGCCGCGATGGCCAAGATGTCGTTGGAGGCAGCGAAAAAGGGTTCCACCAAGATCGAGCAGGCGACGACCAGCCAGGGTCTCTTGAAACTCATGAACGAGATGACGTCCACGGAAGGCCAGTGGGGCGTCATGGCGTTCAACGCGGCACAAAAATCCTGGCAGCAGTTCAACACGGCCCCCGAGACCATGTCGAAAGAGGCGCGGTCTCGCCTGGAAGGTCGCAGGGGCCAGATTGAGGCGGCGTCGGGTAGCACGGTCGTGCAGGCCGGGCTCATCACCGAGGCCATGAAGGGTACGTCTGACCTGGCCATCAGCGCTCTCAAGAGCATGAAGGAAAAGGCTGGCGGCGACCAGGTGGCCCTGACCGCGATGCTGCGGCCCATCGTCGGGTCCATGACGGCCGCTGCGGACATTGCCGAAGGGCTGAACACCGGGTCAATCGAAGAGGTATTTGAGAAACACAAGGAAGCCCTGATGGGCGAGGCCGAAAAACAAAAGACCGCTACCGAAAAGCTCGTGACTGCTGGGGCCAAGACCAATTCCACGCTGCATTCCATGGCCAAGGACATCAACTCAATCTACCACTGGATGATCGGGATGGCGGTCGGAAGCCCAGTCATGACGGCGCTCAGCACTGTAATTGGGGGTGCGGTCATGAATAAGGTATTGGGCAGCACCATTGCGGCGCTTGGGCCCAAAATCTTGGCCACAGCGGCACCGACCGCATTGTCTACCGTAGCCCCAGCGGCGTTGTCCACCGGGGTGTCAGCTGCTGGCGGTGCTGCGGCCATCAAGACCGCGTTGGCTGGCGGTGCCGCAGCCGCTAAAGCCACTGCGCTCGCAGTGGCGCCGGCAGTTTTGCCGACTCTCTTGGTAGCTGCGGCAGCCTACAGTGGATACAAATATCTTGGGGCCAAAGACGAAGCTAAAAAACTAAGTAAAGGTGGCCGGAAAGTCGATACTTGGGACGTACTGGCCAACCAGATCAATAATGTTTTGGGTGGTGGTGGTGGGTGGCACGCCCGTGAATTCGTCTCGTCAATGACGTTCAAGGAACTGGCCGCCCAGAAAAAGAAAATAGCGCAGATGGAGAAGGAGATCAAAGATAAGGAAACCAACGGCAAAGCCCTGACCGAGGCAGAAAAACAGGAAATTATCCTTAAAAAGCGAAAGTTGGAAGCCGAGAAAGCCAAGATCGCCGCGATCGTGGCCGAGGAGAAAAAGATCAAACCCTTCACCGACAAGGAACTGGCCGAGCGCCAGCTCGCGGTCATTAAACACGTAGCCGGCCGGGTTGCCTCGGGGGCCAACGTTGGGGGCCGAGGGGCAATGGGCAGCGCGATGCTCGGGATGGCCGAAGACTCGGCCAGTATGGCCAAGGAGTTGGTCGGGAGTCTGGGCCTGGGGGTTGGCAGCATGGACGCGGGTGAAACCCTCGCGGGATTTTTGCACGGTGGCTCCCCCGAAGCCGCGGCCTTGATGAAAAAGTTGCAGGCCAAGAGGATTTCTCAGGAGTCATTTGAGTCCGAAGTTGACGATAAGTTGAAGCGGAAGCAACTGGAATACGCTGGGGTCGACACCACTGGAATGAACAGGATGAAAATGTACGAGGAGTGGGGTAAAAAGATCACCTATGGGACTTCGGTCACGGGCCTGACCCCTGAAATACGAGAAGCAATGTCTCGTGGGTCTGAGAAACGTTATGGGGGCACCGGGATCACCGGGGTGGACCCGTCCAGTGACCTCAGCGAGGTCAGGAAGAATCCCGACGGATCAGTTGATTTGGTTACGACCATGAAGGTAACGAGCAAACTTTCAGCAGCTGGTGCTGGAATCATCAATGCGGTCGGCGCCTGGGCCAATAGTGGCGGCGTCGCTGGCTAACCAAGGAGATCAAAATGTCCAAGAAGCTTCAACAGTCAATTCAGAGCGGTGTCGTGAAAGTGCGGAACTGCACCGCAGGGGTCGTGGCCATCACGATCGCGACTCCAGCGGGCACCCCGGTGGTCCTGCACCTGACCGCCAATACCACGATGGAGTTGGCCCCCAAGCACACCACCGCCGAAATGGTCCAGCATGGAAATCTTGGGGACCTGATCAACCGGGGTCACGTCGCGGTGGTCTAACGATGGCCTGCTGCTGTATCCATGACGACCGGGAAGTCGCAGAAGACCTCCTTGTTGTCCACCACGTTGAACCCCAAGGGTTCGGCGGATTGGACGTGCCGGAAAATCGAGTTTTCCTGTGCGATTATTGCCACGGGGTACTGCACCGAGCTGAACAGAAAATGGCCCATGGGAAACAGGGCCATGCCGTCGACATGGTTCAGCGGTATCTACCGAACCAGCCGGGGCGACAGCAACGGATGCTCCGGCTGATCAACATCGCGGTCACGGCCCGGCAAAATCAGCAACACAGCGGCGAGGTCCCCGAGGCCGGTGAAACCGCCGAGACCATCGTGATGTCGTTGGAAATACCCCGTTGGCTCCACCACCGGCTCAAAACCTTGGCCCTGGGGAAAATGGGGCTCTACCGCTACTGCGCTACCATCCTGGAACACCACGCCAACGCGGCGGTGTCGGGCCGCCCTGTTGATCCTCCTGCCCCTAAATCCATCCAGCTGATCAAGCCTCGCTAACAACGATTAAAGACAAGGTAGCAACTCTGGGTCAGTCCACGGATTATTTATTTCCGTGACCAGGCGGGTGAGTTCTGCCCGGTACAACTTCAGGTTAGGGGTGACCAAAATGTAGTGGGGGCCTTGGATCACGGCCCTGACGTTGCAGACGCACGGGCAGGCGTCGGTAGGGTACTCGACATACTCGCATTCAGGCGGGACCACCAAGCCCTTGGACCGGCAGGCCACAGGGTTCACGACCGACGGGATCAGTTGTTCGCCCGAGCAAACAGAGGTGTACCAGGTATCGGGTACCACCACGACAAAACCGTCGCGATTAATCCCAGGCCAGCCAACTTCCCCGAGGCACTGCTCCAGCAGGTTGGTCTCGAGATCAACTTCAAACAGAAACTCATCGTCGGCAGGGAGGTCTTCTCGGATCACCGAGATGCCGCCCGGTGTCTTCTGAGCCAGAGAATCGTCAGGACGGTAGTGCGTGACGTCCAAAAACAGGTCAAAATTGTAGTGGTCGTTGGGGCAAGATAGCAAAATCACTATTAAAACCACCATGCCCAAACGCCAAGGTAACCGGGTAGTCCGGGTCATTACAACACCTCACCTTCTACTATAGATTAACGCAAGGTCATTATTTTCACGATCTTGCTTGACGTTGTCGTTCCACGCGGTAAAATGGCTGTAGACCATGATGGTCATGAGGCAAGCATAATGTCCGCTGCTCCTGGTAATGGTGTCACGACTCTTTCGGTACGGCTTCCCGACGCTGTGCTGGACAAAATTCGCGTCCTGATCGCCGCCCACGGTGAAACCGCCACGTCCTTTATAGAACGGTCGGTCGGCCGACTGGTCGAGGAGGTCAAGACCGGCAATCTAGATGTCAGGCGACCTCTGAAAGCCTGGTGGGACCGGAGTCACCGGACCATGTGGACCGTCCGGATCCCCACGGGACTAAAAAAGGAATCCGAGACCCTAAAGCACCGGATTGCGTCCAGCATGACCAACTGGATCATGCTGGCGGCGATCCGTGAGCTGGAGGAGACCCAGGACGAGTAGAAAAAGGTTGACAAGGTAAACCAACCGAGGTACAACACAGGAATGGCACTGCAGGTTTCACCGGAACAGCCCAGAACTGTCTGCAGTTGGTGTCGGTGTGTCCTGGACGGTCGCGGGCCTGTTCAACCCGAAGAGGTCGCAACCCTAAGCCACGGGATTTGCCGCCCGTGCGAAGCAAGATACTTCGGCAATCTACCACAGGAGTCACAAAATGAATCTACAGGATTTTAACCGTGATCTTGGCAAGTTGACCGACCGCACCGCTGACCCCACCGAGGCGGTCCAGCGGGTGCTCGCGTCATTCGCGGCCGACGCGATGGGCCGCAACCCAGACGTCGACGACGACGGCGAGACCGCAATGGATTTTGTCAGTTTCATGATGGTGTTGCTTCAGAGCGACGCCGTCATCAATCTCCCGACGTACCGGCGCCGGCGGGTCGCGACCGTCAATCCCGACGAGATCGTGGTGTCGGCGGCCAACCGGCACGGCCGCGTCCTGGGGCTTACGTCAAACCAGCACGTCTGGTCCATGGGGGTCAACATCAACGACGCCAACGTCATGACCGCCACGACCGTTGGGGCATCCAGGACTTTCCTGTTCCAGGACATCACGGGTGAGTGGTACGACGAGTGGAGCGGAATCGACTTCCGGACCGACAACTTCCCCGAGAAGCTCCGGACCGCGTTCGCGGCCAGTGAGATCAAGTTCACCGAGATGGTGTCGAGAAACCGCGGGGCTGGTGTCTACGGGCGCCGTTTCATCCTGGCCAAGGCGGCGATCACCCGGCTGGCTGACCGCGACAAATTCCTCAAGGCCGAGGCCAAGCGGTTGGCTCCCCCGGTGGATCCTGCAGCCCCCAAGGCCCCGTGGTCTGGGCCCAGGAAGGTCGGGACTGGCGAGAAGGTCAAGGTCTGGGCGTTCAACTGCTTCGTGGATACCTCGCTGACCGGCGACTACACCCCGATGGGGTCGCTCGAGGAGGTCCAGCGGGAACGCCACCGACTCCGCCAGAACATCCAGACCCTCCGGTTTTGCACCAGGGCCACGGAGTTCGGGTTCTGGAAGGACCACATCGGTACCACCATCGGGCACGAGGACGCTGATCTGCTCGGTTGGCTCAAGGGCGGCGACCCCACTGCCCTGAAGGTACCGGCTTGGTGTCCGGGCGAGTGGACCACGGGGGTCAAGGCCCCTGGGGCCAAAACATTCTTCGCAGCTCTGCGGCGTCCCGATGCCCCCACGGTTCGGTGGCGGGCTTGGCGCCAGACCGAGGAAGTCGCAGCCCCCATGGACGACAGCACCGGCGAGTAACTCCTAAACCAACACGCAGTCCAGTGAAAGGAAAATCATGACGACCAAGTACCCCACCAAGCACGATGTCCGCGAGCACCATGGCAATCTTTACCGTGCGGCCAAGCAATGGCTGGAGCAGCCCGACAGCTGGTCCCCCGACTGGACCGACGACTGGGTCGCGGCTGCTGCTTTCCTGAACCAGCAGCCCGACGGCCGGATGTTCCATGAGACCCCCTGGACCCCCAAGGGGGTCATGGGGTTGTTCTCCCAATACCGGTTTGACGACCATGGTAATGTGGTCCCGACCCCCAGGGCTCCGCGACAGTCCCGCAAGCCCCTGGGGTTCCGGCGGACTGCCACGGGTTACCGTCGGTACCTGAAGCCCGGGACCAGTCAGTACCGCAAGGTCATGGCTTCGGTGGTCCAGGCATTCCAGTGCGGTGGCACCGCTGCCGAAGCAGCCAAGATTCTGGAGACCAGTGACGCCAACCACCTCAAGAACTACCGGCAGGGCCGCCCCTGGACTGCCCCGGTGGTCACGAGCCTGATGTACCGACTGCGTCATGGCAATCCCGGTCTGCATGATCGCCTGGTCACCGAGATCCCGACCAATGTGGTACATAGGGATCCCAAGACCAAGAAGGAGCAGGTGGTCAACACGACCAAGCTGTTCGACACCCTGGCCAAGGAGTTTGCGCCGCCTGATGCACCTGTGATCGACGCGTTCACGACGCCCAAGCAGGAGTTTGCCTTCTACGCACCGTCACCGACGGCCAAGCAGGAGCCCAGCAAGCCCAAGGGCCGCGTCATGAAAATCCAGATCCGCGAGGCCGGTGACCTTCTCCAAGTGTTCCGGACCCATAGTGGTACCTTGGTCCTGACGGTCAAGTCCACCGACCAGCCAGGTGCCCTGATGTCCGCGGTCGACCAGTTCTGCCAGGGCCTCGGCGTCACGATCCCTAAGGTGCTGTAGTGAAATCTCCTTGGCCCACTTGGCTGTCCAGGACTTCCCAGCGCCTGATCTACGTGCTCTGGGTCATCGTGGTGATCGCTGGAATCGTGATCCTTGTTCTTCGCGGCACCTGGTAGCGCTTGCTCACTCCCCAAGACATTGCCCAGCGGATTCAGCAGCATGACCTGAACAGAGCCCGCCGCAAGTCGCGGGGCTTCAGCCCCGGCGAATAGGCGCGGCTTTTCTTCGGCTTCAGCCAGAAATAGGTCTTGACAGCACTGTCTACAGGCACTATAGTGTAGACAGGACGGTAGACACAAAGGAGAAATAAATGAGAACTTTATACGTCGTGCTTGGTTTTGCTGCGCTAACGTTTGTGGGTTGTGGTAAGAGTCCTGAGGCGAGAAGGGAAGAGCTGATTAGTCTAGTAGAACGTAAGGTCCAGCATGACCTGCCCTATGAAGACCACAGCACCAGAATTGTTCATGCAAAAATTAGCGATCCTTACCTATGTGTCTATGTAAATGCAGCAGGAGATCCGCTAGCCAGATACGCAAGCAGCTTTGCTCAAGAACAGGACGTATTGGGCGCGGCAAAGCAAGTTGGCCTTACTACGATCGTGATCCACAACGGTCTTAGATCTAATGAAATCGACACGGTAACCGGAACGTCTCAGATGCGTACTGATGCTCTACCCAGCGGATGCAAGTAGACAGGACAGTAGACATAAAGGAGGAATAAATGAGAACATTAGGTTTTACCTTGTTTTGTCTGTGCTGCCTATCTTGTAAACAGGAGAGTCAATCTGCCGAGAAAGCGGAAACTGCTGATGCTGTTGCTCCGACGTGGCAGGAACAAGAAGCACAACGGGATCAGCAAAATCCGCTTGCTTCCGCGGCCTCGATCTACCGTGAGCTAGTTGACGCCTACGCGGTGTTGTCTGGCAAGGAAGAGTGCGTGCCCTGCACGCAACTGGTGCAACAGGAGCGTCGTGCTCAGCAAGTTCAACGCGGCGGCACTGACGAGCACCGACGCACAGCTTACAGCATCAAGAGTGCGGCCATCAAAGAATGTTGGGGGCATTTTGACGGTTATGAAACCACACGGTTCGATCGCTACCACGAGCGCGTAGGGCGTTTTTCACCAGGTCAACACCAGGTTCTTTATCGACTCTTACAGAAGGGTTTGGTGCTATTACGGCCATGTCGAGCTAAATTATGCCATTTGGCCAAAGACAATATTAGGCGCGAGGCTGAAGGTAAATGTAATGCACTGGGCGTAGTGCTGCTCGCCGTAGAAAAGGCGCTCAAGCAAGCCGGTGCATTCAAAGAGGAATAGGGCCGGTACTCGCCATGGCTAACGCGATGGAATACCAGCGAGACGAGCACCGGGTCCACTTGATCGTGTACCACTTGATCTGGGTGCCCCGACGCCGTAAAGCCGTGTTGATCGGTGCCGTCGCCCAGGACTGCAAGGCACTGATCGAGCGTAAGTGCGCGGAGCAGGGCTGGACCATCCTGGAGTTGGCCATTGACCCCGACCACATTCACCTTTTCGTGCGGGCCTGGCCTACCGTGTCGGCCGCCGAGATTATACAGAAGTGCAAGGGGTTGACTAGCCACGAGCTTAGAAAGCGACATCCCCAGCTCTTGAAACTGCCGTCACTGTGGACCAGGTCCTACTTTGCCTCCACGGCCGGTAATGTGTCGAGCGAAACCATCCAACGGTATATCGCGGCTCAGCGTAAATTCTGATGTTAAAGACCTTCCGCTACCGTCTCTACCCCAGCAAGGCCCAGGCCAAACGCCTGGCCTCGACGCTGGAGACGTGCCGCCGGGTCTACAACGACTGCTTGGCCGAGCGGAAAGTGGCCTACGAGACCGAAGGCAAGACCATCGGGAAGTTCGAGCAGCTCCGTCACGTCAAGGAGATCAAAGCGACCAACCCCTATGCCAAAGGAGTCCACAGCCACGTCCTCCAGGTCACGATCTCGGACCTGGATAAAGCGTTCCAAGCATTTTTCCGTAGGGTCAAGCAGGGCGAAAAGCCCGGCTACCCTAGGTTCAAGGGGCGGGATCGTTTTGACTCGTTCGGGCTGAAAGAACTGGGCAACGGATTTAAGGTGGACGGCCGACGGCTGAAGATCTCTGGTGTCGGAAGGATCGCGGTCAGGTGGCACCGGGAACTGGAAGGCAAGGTCAAGACTATCCGGTTGGTCCGGGCCGCGGGCCATTGGTTTGCATGTTTCTCCTGTGAGGTTGCTGTGCAGCCACCGCTGCCCGCGACGGGCAAGAGCGTTGGGCTTGACGTTGGTATCGAGAGCATCTTGACCACCAGCGATGGCGACAAGGTAGAGAACCCTAGGTGGTACCGTGGCGACCAAGCCAAGCTCAGGGTGGTGCAACGTAGGGTGTCCAGACGAAAGAAAGGGAGCAGGCGTCGGCGTAAAGCCATCAAGATGCTCCAACGGCACCACGAAAGAACCAAAAATCGGCGAAAGGATTTTTTGGACAAGTTGGCTTGCACGTTGATCACAACTAACGACGTCATCGCGATCGAAGACTTGCAGGTCACCAATATGGTCAGGAACCACCACCTGGCCAAGAGCATCATGGACGCATCCTGGGGCTATCTGCGGCAACGACTTGAAGCCAAAGCGGCAGAAGCTGGACGGCAAGTCATCGCGGTACCCCCGGCCTACACGTCCAAATCTTGCTCGGGTTGTGGCGCTATTTTTGAGGATCTGAAATTAAGCACCAGATGGGTCAAGTGCTGCTGTGGTTTGTCTCTGGACCGCGACCACAACGCTGCCGTCAACATTCTTAGGAGGGGACACCTCCTTCGGGAGTCAACGTGGGCCGCTCAAGAGCCGTGCGTATCCCGAGAAGCCGCTGGGCTTTAGCCCATGCGGAGTGTCACCGAGAGTACCAAACCACTATCATGTGGGCGTTGCTTGACGCGGTCGCGGACGCACATCAGTATGCCGATGTCCAGTTGGTCGAGACCCCCTGGACCCTCGTGGCCGACGTCGTGGCCTACGGAGTTCAAGGTAAATCCCCTGCCCTGACGACAGCGGCAATTCAATGTCTGGAGCAGGGATTCGCCGCCGTGGGCACCAAGGCCAGTATTTTATACGACTTGGCTGGTGACGGCAGCACCTGTTGTGTCGTGGATCCAGAAGTTCATGACCCCGAAAAGGTCGTGGCCAGGATGAAAGCCCCGGTGGTCAGGTATCAAGGCCGGATTTTTATTCGCCGTTAGTCCACGAAACTAAAACAGAATCCTGGGGCACGGCAAAATAAATCCATTTTTCTGTAAAAAAGAGTTGACGTTGTCAATCAAATGACCTATATATTGCTTGTAGGCAGCGACAACCAACGGCCCCAAGGGGCCTGAACCAGGAGAACGAAAATGCCCAGCAAGAAGATCGATGGTATCACCCGCAACGATTTCTTCTACGTGGAGACCAAGTTCGTCCGGGTGGAGCCCGGGTTCAACGGAAGGATCACCACGACCGACAACGGAGTCGCCCCCGACGACGACCTCGCCGACCTGGAGTCGATCCGGGAGCACGGGGTCCTGGTGCCGCTCATGGTGCGGCCCGACCCCGAGGGGATCACCAAGTACGTGGTGATCGAGGGGCACCGGCGGCTCGCCAAGGTGCTGCTGCTGAACGCGAACGGCTGCGACATCCGGGTGCCCGTCATCGTCGAGCACGTCAACGAGCAGGACGCCGCCGCCATGATGGCGATGGCGGGGCTCCAGCGCAAGAACTTCTCGTTCGCCGAGGAGGTCAACATCGTCCGGAAGTTCGCCCGGTGGGGCCTGTCCCCGGCCGAGACGGCCAAGAAGATCGGGATGCCGGTGGAGTGGGTGCGGCAGCACCTCGCGGTTTCCGCCGCCCCCGAGTCCGTCCTGGCGGCCGTGGCCTCCGGGGCCATGCCGGCCGACGTGGCGGTCAAGATCGCGAACCTCTCGGCCCGGGATGTCAAGAAGGTCGTGGACGCGGCCCAGAAGGGCCGGGGCTGCGCCCGCAAGGCCTCAGAGAAGGTGACCGGCAAGGCCGCGCGGCCCGGCAAGAAGGTGGTGGTGTCCATGAAGACCCTGCTGGCCGAGACCAAGCGGAACCGGAGCCCCCGGGTGAACCGCTGGATCGAGACCTGCCTGGACTTCGCGGCCGGGATGGTCCCGGCCGACGACCTGGCCGACATGCTCCGTCGCTAGTCCTTCCTTTCCGCTGCTTCCCCTTTCGCCTTTTTCTTTCCAAAGACCTCTTGACAAGTATTGCACTGCGCGGTACACAATAGGTATGAAGACTGCTACCAGCTTCCGCCTGTCCAAGCGGGCCCATGAAATCTTGGCCATCCTGGCTGAACAGAAGGGCGTCAGCAGGACCGCCATCATAGAGATCGCGTTGCGTGAATTGATCACACGGGAAAAGTCCAGTGGGTAGAGCCACAACCCCCACGTTCATCGCGGAGTTTCCCTTGGTCACGACTCCTGATCAGGAGCGTGAACTTGCCATCAGGATGGAGATGGCCCGGCAGATCTACAACGCTGCCTTGGAAGAATCCCTCAGGATCCTGGATCTCATGCGGGAGTCTCGGGCGTGGAAGCAGGCACGGAAGTTGAAGGGGAAAGATAGGACCGCGGCGTTCAAAGCAGCGGTTCAATCTTTTGGGTTCAACATCGGCACAATCTATTTGTTTACGAAAACCTGCCGTAAGTCTTGCTGTATTCAAGACCATGTGGGAGCGGTGGAGGCACAAACCCTGAGTGACCGAGCGTTCAGCGCAGTTCAGCGCTATGGTTTCGGGAAGCAGGGTAGACCACGGTTCAAGGGTTACGGTAGACTTCATAGTGTTGAGGGAAAGAGCAACAAATGTGCCATTATGTTGCGGGGCAACCAAATCCTGTGGATAGGGTTGACCCTGTCCTTAATGCTGGACCCCAAGTCAAACGAATGGCAAACCCAGGCGCTGGCCTGCAGGACCAAGTATTGCCGCATTGTTCGTCGGCGCATCAAAGGTCAGGATCGTTGGTTCTGCCAGTTGGTACAAGAAGGGCGTCCTCCCCAGGTTCATCAGGTAGGTGAAGGTTCCGTGGGGCTGGACATCGGGCCCAGCACGATCGCTGTTGTCAGCGACTCCGCCGCTAAAGTCCAGCAGTTTTGCCCGACGGTTCAAGAACCTTGGGCCGAGACCAGGGTGATCCAGCGGGCTCTGCGTAGAAGCAGAAAGGCTACAAATCCTAATCGGTACAACTCAGACGGCACGTATCAACGAGGACGCGGCCACTGGACCAAATCCACGCGGTATCGGAAATTACAGGTCAGATTGGTAGAACAGCAGCGAAAACTCTCTGCAGAGCGGCGTAGGGCACACGGCCAACTCTGCAACGAGATCTTGGCCCAAGGAAAGGAACTCAAAACCGAAAACATAAGCTATTTGGCTTTTCAAAAGAATTTTGGCCGAAGCATGAAAGTCCGGGCTCCTGGGATGTTCATGGCGCTGCTGACCCGCAAAGCCGAAAATGCTGGCGGGTCCATCACGTTGATCACGCCCAGGACCACAAAGTTGTCCCAGTACGACCACACTGTGGATCGGTACATCAAGAAACCATTGTCCCAAAGGATCCATTGCTTTGGCGACGGTGTTACTAAACCGGTTCAACGTGATCTTTACAGTGCTTTTCTGGCCAAACATTGTTCCAAGGATAACTTGGATGTCCGTCAGGTCCAACTGGCCTGGCCGGCTGCGAAACCGCTGCTGCGACGGGCGACATCCAAGTGGAAAGAATCTGCGAGCAGGAAGGCTTCGGCCATTCCTCACGATCATGATCGTCAGAGCGGATCGTCCGTCAAAGCCGACCCAGACCACGACGAGGCCCGGGATGTTGTAGTGAGGACACCAGACTCACGAGAGCCCGGGAGAGCTGCGGTTAGGAAAGCAGAATCTCATGTTTAGGCATGGGAAGGTCTGGCTAAAGGAAGTCGAGCGTCATCTTTTCAGAAGCCAAAAAGGCCAAGGCCGACGCGACCGTCCTGGCTAACCTAGCCCTGGTGCTCGCGGAAGCCGAACAGCACTTGGCCGACGCTTCCGTGATGGAGCCGGCCGAGTAAAATAAAGTATTGACAAGGTCAATACCCTGTACTATAAAGACTGTAGAGGAGACAGCGTCATGACCACGAAAATCAAGACCACCAGGCACCCTGACGGATTCACCGCCTACGAGATCGCTGGCCTGATGGAGATGGCCCAGCGGTACCTGTACCTCCGGGAAAACCTGAGCCGTACCCACGACATGATGGTCTCGGCCGACAGCATGGTGGCCAAGGGCCTGGACCTCCCCGAAGCCCTGAAGCCCGAGCGACTGCTCAAGGGCATCGCATACTACATCAGCACGGCGTTCAACCCGGATCGCTGTCTGTGCAGTTGCAAGGGTATGTACTTCTGCGACCTGTCTGCTGGCCACCCTGGTCCCCACAAGGATGATACCTTCCAGTGGGACCACGATTATGATGCAGGCGTCGCCGGCGAGATCAAGGAGTTGGAGGTCCTGGACCACGACGAAATCCAGCGGGAAATCGGCATCAGGGTCATCTACGACTCGGTGGACCACCACCACGAAGCCCGTCGGTTCAAGACCATGAAGGCGGCCCAGCGGTTTGCCCACCGGTGGGTCGGGACCACGCCGGAAATCGGCACTGATTATGCTGTGAGCCCCGACGGTATCGGGCGCATCACCTGCGAGGGATGCGACGTCTACACGTTGTTTCCCGACGTGGCGAGGTAGTGTCATGAACAAGACCAAGGTCAAGATCGAGAAGGCCCTGGTGGACGCAAAATTCATCAAGGTGGAGCCGGACTTCTGGGCGCTGTTCCCTTACGGGCCGGACACCCGACCGTGGACCCGCCGAGACGTCAGGGAGTCCAGCGCCATCGCGGCCGAGTACCACGCGGGCGAATGGAAGGTCATCCGGGGGCTCCAGAGCGTCGCGATCAACAAACCACAAGATGTCCAGGTAGCCGTGGACCTTCTGTGCGGAAAGTAGGAAGTGCCGTGAGCAAACCCACACGACATTACCATCGGATTTTCAAGGAAGCGGAAGTCACGGCCTACTACGTGCCCCCGCCCTTGGAAGCACACTGTTATGTTCAAATTTGCAGATGCGGGGCATGGCGTTGCCGCTGGCAGCCCGCCTTAAAGGATGATGGTCGGGTATGGGTTTCAAAGGACGAGCAGGACCCGTTTGTTCAGACCGCCATCAATAGTCTTCTAGGAAAGTGAGGACGCTATGTACGAGTGGCAATACTGCGCCGTCGACACCAACGCCCAGAAGTATTTCCCGTGGACCAGCCAGCGCCGCCAGGCCATCCGGGACTTGCTGGACTGGGTCTGGGACCAGCCCAATCGCGTCCGTGGCGAGCGCGTCGCCCACATCGCCGTGAAGGACTGCTACGTGGAACGTCGCTGGACCGACCAGGGCGACCCCGAGGGAGATCCGGAGGGTAGCGTCGGAGAAGCCATGTGGTACGCCCAGTACCACGGGTGGGTGGACCGACAGGGTCGTTGGGTGGACCCTCAGGACCCTCCTGGCCACAAGGACTCGCTCTGGCTGGACGACGGTAGAGCCCCGAGCGAGTGGGAGCGTGGGCTTTCGTGTAGCCAGGAAGACCGTGACGCCAGCGAGTGGGTCTGGGTCATGACCATCGACGAGGCCAAGACAGCTTTGCAGTCCGGCCGCTACCGTTACGTGTCCTTGGACTGGTCGCTGGAGTCCACGGATCCTGACCACACCGGTACCGACCTGGCCAAGTGGATCCTCCAGGAAGCGGAGGCTGGGCGACTACCACGTCTCAAGTGGTACGTGCATTCGGGTCTCTCGTCTGGTCGGGCAGAAATGCGCCCGTACCTGAAGGCCGCGGACCAGAGTTGGGCGGCCCGAGAAAAGGTGCAAAATCATGACGCCAAGTGAAGCCATTGCCAAGATGTTCCAGATCCACATGAAGGCCGAGGATGACCTCCGGGCTGTCCTGGACCAGTACAACGCCGAGCACAGAACCATCATTCCGGTGGAACGGCTCTGCTACGACGCCATGGTGGAGAACCAGCTGGGTCATACCACCGACATCATTCCCAGGAGTGTGTTCTGCCATTACTACTCGGCGGTCGAGTGGGCGGCCAACTGTCACTATTACCGGGCCAAGGACCTTGAAGCCCAGGGTAAGGGGAAGTAGTATGACCGCCATCAGGACCAGGACCATGAGAAAGCGCTGTATGCTGTGCACAGCCCAACACGAGGGCGAGATCGGGGATCCTTACTGCCCCGAGTGCGGGCTGCTGTGTCGTGGTTTCGAGGCCCTGGCCCACCAGGACCCTGGGGCTGCACTGGACTGGCTCGCCACCATGGAACACTGTTACGGGCTGGCCCAGCAGTGCAGGGAACTCCCGCCTTGCCAGCCAGAACTCACGGCGCTGTTTGACGGACTGCTCCATCGTGGTCTGGCCAGCACGGGCCCCATGAAGGACTTCATCGAGGCGTACTGCCAGTACCTTCAGGACGGCGAACACCTGCTGTCCGAGGAACAGAAGCAGGACCGTGCCCATGACAGGGTCGTGGCCCTGTTCGGGGGCTGATCGTGGTGACGATCCGGCATTATCAGGACCACTGGGCCCTGCAGGGGCGAGAGAATACCCGCAATCTATGGGACGGGGACGTTGCCCCGGACCCGCGGCTTCCCAGGGCGGCCCAGCGTTTCTGGCGCCAGGTGCATTTTCCACCGCGGTGTAACGGTGGTGTCGTGGCTCGTGACCATAGTGAAATCATAGGGATTTGCCGGTACGAAATCGTCAGTGACGCCCCCCGTTGTCGTGGCCAGGTGATCTTAGAGATGGCGGGCACCTGGATAGCTCGCCAATATCGTCGAGATGGTCTCGCCACCCGAATGTGGCGCTTGATTTTTCGGAAACTTCCGAAAGACACCAAAGTGCACTGCGTGGTTGCCACGTGGAGCGGCGCCCGCTTCGTGACCCGTTTAGCCCAGCAGTACCCCCATCTGCATTTTCAGGTTTCTCACGGTTATTGACCCCTCCGCCCATTTCTCCCCACGTTAATCTTTAGTGGAATCCTAGTCCAGCCGGATCAACGGCGTGGGAAATGGTGTAGCCTATGTCTATTGCGCAGTTTTCGCAATTTCGCGATTTTCTCGCGTTGGTCGTCCAGGACACTGATGTCGTGCGGAAAAATCAGGTCCTCCAGGACTCCACCTACATGGAGACCTTGCTGGCCCGGATCGAGGCCCTGACCCCCGACATTACCCTGAAGTCCACGTACGCCGACGCGATTTCTCAAATGGGCGTCGTGAAGGTTGACGATTCAGCCCGAACGATCAATTTCGTGCCCCTGGGGTTCGAGACCAAACTGTCTCGCTACCGCGAGGGCGTCGCCACGGCCCCGAATTACCTGTGGGCCAGGACCACGACTTCTGCTGATCGGGTCCGCTACCTCTTGGCCGACTGGTCCGACACGGTCACGGGTAATGGGGTCCTGCTGCTCAACGAGCAGTTGGAAGTGTTGCGCCGATTCCCGCATTTTGGCTCCTTGCCCGCGACCCCTGATTTCCAATACGAAGAAGCTTCTTGCGCCATCACCTTTACGGTCGGGGACGCTGAATATATCGCGATTGCGTGCAACAGCCACCACATCGTCCAGATTTACGCCTGGGCGGCCCCGTACGGCCATGTCGCGACCATCGGGACCATCGACACCCCTGGGGCCAACGCCACGACCCTGACGAGTCCCACTAGCTTGGCGTTCAACTCCGCGACCTCCATGCTGTACATCGGGTGCCCCACGGGCCAGCCGGCCGGCGCAACCGCAGCCAACGGATTTGTGGCCGCGTGGGACCTGACTATTCCTGGTACCCCGGTGTTTTCCGCGATCCCCTGGTTCTACAGCGGCACCGGTTCCCTGCTGGACTCCCAGGTCCACACGCCTACAAGTCTGTACCACGACGGTACCTACTTGTGGATCGTCAATGGTAATGATTCGACCGTCGGGGCATTTTCCACCACGGGAAATCTCCCGCCTTGCCAACGGTTCCTTGAAGCCCAGGGACCAGGATACCAACTGCGGTCGCCCCGACAAGTCTGGGTCCAGGCAATTTCTGGTGGCTACGGTCGCGTCTACGTGGCCAACTCGGCCACCGGGGTCATCGACGAGTTCGACGGCGTAACTTTCGAGCACCTCCACAGCTACGGGATCCGGGCCAGTGAAGATGGGCTCAATGCCTACACGCGACTGTCCCCCTATACCTATGGTGCCCTGGGGCAACCCGTGGGGGTTGCTTGGGACCAAGTGGTGATTGGCGACCAGACCACCAATGTCCTGGTCGTGGCCGATGCGGCCAACGGACGGCTTCACCGATTTAACCTCGACGCCTACCAAACCGACAATTTCGTGAATTTCGCAGAAGTGGAGTTTGGGGTTCCTGTGGAGTTGACCGGTTGGAGTTTGGACGGAACCGTCCCGATCAATCTCGTGAAAGTATACTACAGGACCGCCGCCACCCAACAGTTTCGTGAGTTGTCCCAGGATGCCACGACCCCAGCGGCCAAGACATTCCAGTTCCGGGTTCAGTTCCACCTGGACACCGAACAGTTCGTCGCGGCCTGGTGGTTCAAAAATCTCACGATTTCTGGGAAACAGGTTTAAAGATGCTCCAGTACAAACCCCTGGCCCACCCTGACCTGGAAATCGCGGTCGTGACCACCGAAACCGATGGGGTCGTGACCGCCTTGACGATTTATTTCCGCACTTTTGTCTCCTTGGTGGACCCCGTCACCTACGCTTCAGACCTGGACCAGGAAATCATTAGTGAGGCTGGCATCGCTGAATCCGCAGTCCTGAGTGACTTCCACCTGTCCTCCCAGGAAACTCGCGGCACCCAGTACCATTATTGCGTGACCGCCGTGGTCACGGTCTAACAATGCCCATCACGATCACGTCGTCGGTCCAGACGGAATTACAGCAGTGGCACTGTTCGGTGGTCCTGACGGCCCAGTCGGCCATCGTGGACCCCGCTGGCTACGTTTCGGGTTCCGCCACGGTCCAGGCCGAGATTTTGGCCAAGGCTGGGCTGGATGCTGACCTCGTCTACGTGGCCACGACCCTAACGTCGACCGCGACCATTGGCTACACCTACCAATACTACCTGACGGTGGTGTTCGGGTCGTCTGCATTGACCGGTGGCGGCCACACCCACGATTGCGACACCGTTGACTACCCGTTGCAGTGCGGCTACACCGCTGGCCCCACGGTCAACCTGGACGCTACCCTCGGGGCCGTCATTTTCAAACGACCCACCACGCCTGACATCACGATGTTTGCCGTGCAGGCCGGGACCAATAATCTGTTTCGGGTTGGCCCTGGTACTGAAATTCGGTTCGGTGGTCACTTCGATTTTTATCCTGACGCCACCTACGACGTCGGGACCGTTGACGCTGGGGTCACGCTTCATCGGCCTCGCGACGTAAGAATCAGTCGGGACCTGTACGCGGGCGGTATTGGTCAGTTCGGCAGCTACGGAAGTTTTGGTGGTTACGTCCAGGCCACCCATGATCGTTTGGTTGCCCAGGCGGTTAACCCCACGACCGACGCGGCAGTTCGCCACCTGTACGTCAACTCGGTGGACAACTCGTTACGCTGGTGGGATGGCACTACTGAACATATTATCGGGGTGGCGTCGGGATCTGACACAGTTGGCCTGTGGAACTGCAGTACCTTGGTGCAGGAACGCGACATCGTGTTTTGCGATGCAGCTGACCATGTTGATCGTGCATCGGCCGCGACGTTGACTGGCCGGACTGTCGTGGGGATCTGCGCGGCCAAGTTATCGTCCACGACTGCGTTGATCCGTTATTCCGGCGAAACCACCGGGTACACCGGTCTAATGCCCGGCGCCGCTTATTACGTGGGCGTTGGGGCCGGAACCATGCAGCAAGGGATCGGTGGTTTTATCGAAGGCTACACAGTGGTCCGGGTTGGCACCGCCAAGAATACCACCACACTGGTTCAATTCAATGGTGAACCCCGCGTCTACTAAATAGGGATCAGCATGGCATACACGACTTACCGCAGCATTTTGATCTCTGGGGCTACCGCTACAGCCAGGTGTAGGTTGCTCGCCTGGACCCTCAAGGATAAGTTGGTCGCACAAGGCTGGGCGGTCCAGGGTTCAAGCGACGGCGTCACTGTCGTGGCTGACTATATGGACGCGGCAGACCGCTGGGTTACTGCTGTTAGCCTGAATAACTCGGCTTGGATTTGTCTGCAAAATGCCGCCGTTGAAACTGCCGAAATCGTCATCCAGGTAACTGGTGAATCTCTGTACTGCTGGCGATCTGATACAGGTGGCTATGGTGCTGGCCAGGGTGCTGGTCTTCTGACTCGTGTGGGAACTTCCGCACCTCCGGCCGATGAGCTTCAGGTCCACGGGACCAACGTGACGGCTGGTTTGGGGTACGACCACTACACCAACATCGCGGCAGACGACACGTCATTTATTTTGTTTTCCAAGCTCGGGGTCGTAGCAGGCCAAGCTCTCGCGTGTGTCAAACTCACAGGGTCTAAGGTTGGGGATATCAGACCTTACTGGAGTTACCTGAACTTTCTCGACGCCGCCGAAGTTTGGGACGTGGCTTCTTTGTCCACTGCCCCAGCAGGTGGTTTTCCGCGATCGTGGCATCCAGCCGGTGGTACCCAAACGTACCGCCTGACTGACCTCTATGCTGGGGGCTCGTTCATGGGGGCCATGGGGGCGGATCCATACACCGGGAAGTTCCCCATGATCGAGACTTTAGCGGTCTGCACCGATGCGCCCTACCAGCATATCCGTGGGGTGGTGACGGGCATTTATCGCACCTCAGGGATCCGGTCTCTGGGCGACCTGTACAACACCGGCGACTACGTGCAGATTGGCAACTATGCGGTTCCCTGGGGGTCCGTTAGCGACCCATTGGTGTAGCAATGGCCGACTACGACACAATAGATTTGATTCCATTGGCTCCTGACGAGGATGCAGCACCTCTGTGGGATGCGGTGGATAAGTTTGACACCGGAACCGACGAGGGCGTATAACTATGGCAACTTGGGCAACTATCCGCAATACTACATTAACGGGGGCAACCGGCACCATCAGGGCCTCCAGGTTTCTGGCGTTCATCGACGAGTATTTGGTCACGACCGCAGGTTGGACGCGAGTCGGGAGTGGAGGCGGAACAGGCAGCGGTCTTTACCAGTGGGGAGCCGCTAAGGTACTCCCGACGTTCGCGGCTTCCCCAGGTTCCATGGCGACGTTGGCCTGGGGTCTTTACCAGAATGCTTCTGGTGCCCAGGTTTTATTCCAGTGTTCCACACAGTACTGTCATATGCAAGTAACACCCACGGGCGGTTTCGTTGTTGGTCCGTCTGCTGAGGATATCCTGCCCACCGCCCCGGCCGACATCATGGTGTTCACGACCTCCACGAGCTACACGAACATCGGGGCCAACGCAGACCAAAAATTCACGTTTGCCTACACGACAGACCACAATTCGTTTATTTTTTACGGCAAAGCACCGGGTGGTACCGATAATGTCGCCTACGCGGTCGTCAAGCTCGAAGACTACAAAGCTGGTGACCTCCAACCCTACTGGAGCTACTGCAACACGCACAGTGGGGCGGATATGTGGACCGTGACGTTTCTTTCCACCACCGTGACGGCCGACACCTGCTTGGGCTGGCATCCCACCACCGGCAAAAAACAATATGGGGTGATCAATCCTACCTGTTTGGGCGGCGGGGTTGATCTGTTTTTGAACATGCCGGTGGACCCAGTAAGCGGTAATCATCAAAAATTGGAAATGCTTTGTGCTTGCACCATAGCCGGCAGCGTACATCTTCGTGGTAAGGTTCCCGGTCTATACCGAGTGTCCGATGCGTTGGCCACTGGGGATCGATTGAGCCTATCAGGTGGTGTGTACGAACAAATTGTAATCGGTGACTATGCTGTACCGTGGATGTCCAGCGATTCCATGTCGTGGTAATGTAGCACCCGTGTCACCGGCATGGCCGACTTTCAATTCACCGATCTAACCTATTGGGATATCCGGAATGCTCTCCCGAGTTTTCCGGCCGAAGTTATCAGTTTCGGTTTTTACGATTATCCACTGGATCCTTTCGGTGCCGACGCCCTGGCACTCACCTTTCTGGAGGCTCAAATGGCCAATTTTCCCCCGCTGTTTCTTCGCCCGACCAATGGTTTGCCCGAACGCCTCCTGACCGCTGACGGCGGTCTACAGGTTGACGTGATTGACTGTGCCGCTGCCTCCGCGGGGGTCAAGTTGTTCGAGACGGTCACGTCGGCCGGCGGCGGCTCCGTCGAGGTGTTCAAGGCGTTTGAAGGAACCATCACGTTCGGAAAGGTCGGCGGCACCGTCAATTTCATGGGGAGTGCCCATGTCGCCACGAACTTCGAGGTCCACGACGGTGGCACCGCCCTGCTCAAGGGCCACACGACCTTGGGGCTTTCGATCGCCGATAACTTCACGGTGGCGGCGAGCCTCTTGGGCAACCTGGTGCTCAAGGCGTCGGCCGGTCACGAGATTTCTTGCACGAGCGGGCAGATCAAGATTTACACGACCACGTCGGGTGACGTTTGGCTGTCCAGCGCCGCGGTCCTAAAACTTGACGCCGCGACCAATATTGTGGCAACCGCAACCGCTGGGTCCATGTCGTTCACGGCCAACACGACCGGTGTCGTGCGGGCCGGCGCCGCCGCCGACTTGACCCTCGGGGCCCGCGGGGTTGACGTGACGCTCAACCAGGCCGGTCAAACCAGCCTGACCGGTTTCGCCGGGACCGTCACGTCGCTGGTCGGGGCCCTCAATGACCTCCGTGGAGACGTGGGCGATGCTACTCCTTCGGCTTTGTGCGGTGAGGCGGGTGGCATCACGCTCGGGGATGTCGTCTGCCTGAAGCACAACGGTGCGGCCGTTAGGTTGTACAAGTGCGACAACACCGACGTAACCCTCAACAAAGCCGTCGGGGTGGCGCTCAACTCGGCGATTTTGAACGCGTCGTGTCGGTACGCCACGGGTGGCAACGCCATTATCAACTCGATCACGAACGTCCCTGCTGATCAAGAAGGCAAGTATTTGTTCCTGGCGACTGGCGGTGGTGTGGTTTTGACTGCTCCAACGACCGGCACTACCGTGGTGGTCGGGGTATTGAGCAAGTCGGGCATTGCAGGCGTGTCTGAAATGATTTTCCAGCCGATGATCCCCATGACGTCCACCCCGTAATCCACCATGGCTAACTTCCCCCCGCTTTATTTGAACCCAACCGTTGGACTTCCTGAACGGCTTCTACCCGCGGACGGCGGCCTTGAGGCCGTGGTGATCGACGTCCCTGTTGCTGCGTCGCCCGTAGACCTATTTGCTTCGGTGACGTCACCGGGCGGGTCCGTGTCGATGTTCTCGGGGTTCGCCGGCACCATGGGGGTCGGGGCTGCCAGCAGTACCTTGGCGCTTGCTGGCGGCCTCACCGCAGTAGGGACCGGCATTTTCGGCTCTACCGTGACGATCGGGAACACCTCGGCTACCCCCACGCTTCAATTGGGTGGCGGTGATGTTTCCAAGTACATTGACGCTGTCGGAATTGTTGGGCCAGCCGGAACACCGTCGGTTCGCTACAATGCCACGAGCCATCGCTGGCAGGGTACCGATGACGGTGTCGCCTGGGTCAATCTGATTAGCAATGGGGCTCCGTTTGCTGACGACGTGTTGTTTGGCCCCGGCCTGGTGCTCAAACGGTATTACGCTGTCGTGCCGCTTTCGCTGGTTGGCCTTGCCACCGACCTGGGAATTTCAGCCACGACGGTCTTGTTGAGCGCTGCAATCCGTGTGTCAACCGCCATCACGTTGGCGGGGGCTCCTGGTCCCCCACAGTCTCTTTCCTTGGGTGACGGTGGCCTGGCCACCAGGTACATTACCGTGACCGACGCGGTAGGGCCCGGCATCGCCCTCAATACCAAAGGCACGTTCAATTTCTTTATGGCGCCCACGACCGTGCCGAACGCGTCTAACTTGCTCCTGACCCTCGGGGCCGTCGCGACTGCCGGGGAAGTGGAAGTCGAACTCCACTATTTCGAGCAGACCACTCTTCCCGACGCCTAACATTTTTCATTTTCTGGTGTCCCAACTGTGTAAAACACAGCCATACGGTTGTAACCCAACCAAAAAGGAATCGATCATGACCAAGCTCACGCTCCTCTTTTTCCTGATTTCCGCCCCCGTGTTTGCCCAGGTGCCCACCGCACCTCCGGCCATGACACCCCCGATTGCCGCGATGACTGCTCCGGCTCCCGCGATGGCGGCAACGACTCCGACCGCGATGGCCCCTGCTGCCATGGCGGTGCCGGTCAAGGTGAACCTGACCCCCATGGCTGCCCCGGTGGCACCCGCGGCTCCTGCCGAGCCTGTGGCGTCGGATGACCCCTCGGTCCCGAACCTCGAGACCACCGTGGCGGTTCCTGCTACCGTGGCCGACGCGACCGCCCCCGTGACCATGTCGGCGACTCCGGTGGGTGGCAACACCCCGGCGGCACCTGCCAAGACTCCGGTCAATTGGGCCGCGATCATCACGGCGATCGGGATGGTCATCACGGCAACCTTGACGCTGTTGGGTGGCTTCGGTTATCTAGCGTGGACCAAGAATGCCCGGGTCCAGCTGATCCTCAAGGCCACCAAAAAGGGCACCGAGGCATTCCTCGCGTACGCCGAGAAGTCTCCTGCTGCTTGGGACGACATCATTGCCAAGATTCTCGACAACACCAACGCGGTCCTGCTGGCGTCCGGCCAGGACCCCATGACCGACGCCGAAAAGACCACGGCCAAGACACTGGCGACCTCGTTCAAGACGGTCGCTGGAAAGTAGAAATCAAAATGCCCGACACGACCGCCGCGTCACTCGACACCGGGAAATTAGCAGAAGAAATTTCAGCTAAGATCCAAGCCGCCAAAGCACCTGCTTGGAAGACGGTATTATGGTGGACCCTGGGGATTGCGGCGGTCGTGTCGCTCATTACCATCTTGATCTTGATGATCAAGAAAAATACCTCAGCACCTGACGCGGTCAACACCATTATGGCATTTTCCGAGGACCAGATCCGCCAGGCCGAAGCAGCCAAAAAAGTGGAGGTCGCCAAGGCCGAGGGAGTCGCCGAAACCAAAATCACAGAGATCAAGTCCATCATGGAGATTCGTGACGAAAATGAACGTCTACGTCGCCTCATCTCACTCTAGCGTGTCATTTTTCAGCGGCGCTGCCATTGCAGCCACTATCCTGGTGGTGGCGTGGGGTTGTGGGGCACCCGCTGGCCCCAAGGTCCCGACGTACCAGGAGGCCGAAGCTCAGGCCCAGAAGGACCTGCCCCGACATGTCCCAGCCGAGACCACCCTGTTTGACGGTGGCATTGGCGACGCTGGTCTGGACATCCTGTTGCCCAAGGGCACGGCAGCTCCCTTTTCTGGTGCCCTTGTGGGGTCCAAGCGGTACGCCATCTACAAGGCGGTCCAGATTGACCGTACCCTCCTGATCAAGAAATACCACGCGGAAGCCCTGGCGGCCCGGACCAAAGAAATCATCCTGACGGCCACGACCCAGGCACTCAAGGAAACGTCCAAGCGAAGTTGGTGGGAAAGGAATGCTTTGTGGGTCGGGATCGTCACGGGGGTCGTGTTGGGCACTGCCCTGACGGTCGGACTGGTCTACGGTATTACCGGGGGCGATGGAGTCAAGCAGTGACACGCGAATCTTTTCAGCCATTGTTGGCCAACGCGATGGGCAAATGGACTTTGTGTTGTCGAGGTCAGGGGCGCAAATGCCCCGAAATCCTCGTGCAGGACAACATCCTGAAGATTCGCGACGACGATGGAGCGGTCGTGTCAATGTCGTTGGACCAGTTCAACGACGTCGTGGCCACGCTGCAAGAAGCCATTCGATTTCGCGCCAAAGTCAGGGGCGTCTGATGCTATTGTTCGCACTCCTCACCTATGGAATCGTGTTTCTCGTGGCCGACGCCCGGATGTTCGGCTGTGACGCGAAACTCTGGAACTCCGGTGGCAACCCCGAGCAGGATTGTCGCGACGTCGGGATCCTGAAAATCCGCCAATGGTTTCTCCGGCACGATTTCTTTTCCGAACTGCTCGGCTGCTATTTCTGCACCGGCTGCTACGCGGGCCCCGTGGCCCACTGGCTCTTAATCTATGGGCTTGGCCCCCAGTATCCCCTGTATCCCCATGGGTCGGCCGGGACCGCCGTGGTCATGACCCTGGTGGCGATGCCGCTCGGTGGTGTCGTGGCCTTCGGGATTGACTCAATCTTGTTGGCCCTGGAACCCAAGTCCAAGGATTAGTCCAGTGCTGATCTCCACCGCCCAGCAGGCCGTGACCCGCCAGATGATCGAGGGGACCAACGGGCTCTTGATCCCCAGGGGCTTGGCATACCCGCTGGACCCATTTCTGCTTGGCACGGTACGACATGGTCGCAAGCTCGGGTTTGAATATGCGATGCTGGTCCCGGATAATCGCTGGCGGCTTGCCGAGGATGCTGTCTACCTGACGGATCGCTTCATCCTGGACGACATTCCCCAGTGGCTGCGGCCAGGCGACTACATCTCGATCGGGCTGCGCGAAATGCACCGGGTCGTAGACATTTCCGACGAGACCGTCATGTTGGCGACCCGGATCATGGCAGACCACGATGCCGGGACCTACGTGTACCACTACTCGTCGATGGCCGAGGTCGAGGGGGCCTACCAGGTTGGCCAGACCAACATCAATGTGGATTTGCCGGTTGGCTGGTTCTGCGTCCCAGGAGACGTCATTTCCATCCTGTACGCCGCGGGCGACCTTTTCCCGTCGTTCGTCCACTACAACGTCGTGACCGCGAGTCTCGTGGGGTCCACGTCGGCAACGTCCCAGTGGTTCCTGACGCTAGATCAAGGGCTGCACCGTGCCCTTGCCGACGCGGAAGAAATCCAGCTCCGGGCTTACCCAGCGTATCAGTCCCGTGCCCTCAAGGTCCCGCAGGCCGGCGTTGCGCTGGTTGGAGTAGTGGGACCCTACCTGTTGGACTGGACATCGGTTCCCTTTCTGGACGGTCCGGAAGTCTATGAGCACCAGACCGTCCAGTACCTGGACGATACGTTGGTCCCGGTAGAATCCCCGTTTATGATCCAGAAAAACGCCGCCGTCATGGACGCGCCCATCCGGGCTGACCAGTTTTTCTTCTGGGACCTGGTAGCAGGAGACTTGAATTACGACGACACCCTCGGGAGGGTCTTGGGAAGCCGCGACGCTGCTGGTTGGTGGTGGATCAAATCCACGATGGCGCCGGCCATGGAAATACCCGTCGTGGCCGCTGCCGGCATGATCATCACGGTGGCACCGGCCTCTCTGGTCGACAATGACTACTTCCTCTTGACCGACGACCTTGACACCCAAAGGATCGAATACCAGGTAACCGCAGGGTACGTCGCGACTGCCGAAACCCCAGCGACCGGTGCCATTACCGTCGGGGCCATCCCGGTGGATAACGACACCCTCGTGGTGGACAACGGGCTCGGCACTGTCGTGATTTTTGAGTTTCAGGCAACCGGGGCATTTATCTCGGCCAACGCTACTTATCGAATCATCGACGTCCAAGCAGCAGCACTCCCGACCGACGTGGCCGTCGCGATCGAGACTGCCGTCATGGCGGTCAGGGCCGTCCTGGGGATCTCGGCCGTGAACGTCGGGCCAGTAGTCAACCTGACCCACGATACTGTGACGACCAGGGCCAACGTGCCCTTGGCTATCACGGGTGCTTGGTTAGGGGCTCCGCTTGCAGGGATGACCGGAGGTTCCCACGCGGTCGAAACCGTTGACGTGTCGTCGGCCTTGATTACCACGGCCATCCAGGTGGCAGCCCTGACCGCCGCAGCAGTCAACCGTTCTGGGCTCCACATCACGGCCCACGCTACCGCCACGGCCCCATCGATTGCTCTTGTTTCCACGGTCCCGGGGCCTGCTGGCAATCAGCCGATCCAGGAGTTTGTCCTGGCCCCTGGGTTCCTGGTGTCCGGGATGTCAGGAGGGTTTGGAGGACGTTCCTGGTCGTTCACGATTAAATCAGAATCGGCCGCGTTGCTGCGGGTCAGGTTCTACCCGAACGCCTGGCAGGATTTCAACCTCGTGGCCGCGGTCGACACTCCTGTGGCGGTCCAGTTGCTCGCGACAGACCAACCGGTAGAACGGATCGACATTTTGGTCGCGAGTGTGCCACCTGCAGTTCCTGGTGGCGAAATCCAGATGACCGACTGGGGCGTCAGCCACGCAAGAATCAGGGCTCTACGCCACACCTACGTGGCCCATGTGCAAGGTGGCCGTACTTTCGCCTGCACGGGTATGTGGGCCAAGCCAGTGTGGCGGTCGCTTGACGATCTCAAACTTCCGATGAACGGCACCGGGGCGCTAAACTCCGGTTTCGCGATGGTGTAGCATGGGTAGCATTCCAGCCCTCAATTATACGATCCGCCATTCCCTGGACCGACTCAAGCGGCAGCACCTCTACTACGAGGAGGAAATCCTCAAGACCCGCCAGCTCGTCTTTGGAATGCCCGGGATCGTCACGACCCCGAGTTACGGGATGGTTTCTGGCACGGATCCGGCCAGCCATGTAACCGGTTCCACTGACCCGTTGGTTGTCTCGGTCAACTCGGGGGTACCCACGACCGTAGACGTGAACCCCGGGACCCTGGTGTTTCGCTCGGGGGTCTGGATGGACCTCCACACCACAGTCCGACAGATTGCCTTGGCAGACCCGACCGTCGGGGTCGCCAACGTCGTGTACGTGCAGTACCAGTTGGAAGATGCCCCGTTGTCGCTCAACGACGCCAACCAGTTGGTCGTGCCCCACACGATGCGGATCGGCGGCACCATTGATACGTCTACCCTGCCCGAATCCATCCTGGTGGCCTGCACGACCGTCACGGGCTACCTGGCGTTCTCGACCGCGACCCTTGACGACGTCGTGCCCATCGCGATCATCACGAACCAGCAGACGTCGGGCGGAACCATTGCGATTTCGATTGACCACACCCGAGAATCCTACACGTGGAATCGTCCGTGGTTCAGTGTCCAGGACGTGGAACACCGCGGCCATGTGGGCTCCGGGACCGTCACGGACACCAACATCCATGGCGTGGGTGTGCCAGACCTGACTGTTGGCGATTTTTCCATGATGCAGTTGCTCCTGGACTACGGGATGGTCGTGGCCGATGACCGTGACACCCCGAAGGTTCCTGGATACCGCTGCACCGTAGAAATGGCAGCACCCTTCCTTGGACCCGATGACCTCGTTGGAACCGCCACGGGCTACCCTGGCGCCATGTATTACGAACTTCCTGACTACCCCGTGGCAGTAGGACAATGCTGGCGAGCCTCCACGCTGGAGGTATTTCCGGCACTTCATGTCGTCGGGACCAACCGGGTGGTATTCCCGTACGAAGCACCTCCCGGTGGCGACACCCTCTGGATCAACTACAACAGGGTACCGGCTTGCGAGCCACCGGTCAACGGCACCACGACCTTTCGGTCCAATAATCCGTCAACCGGCGAGGTAGTGATTGCAGGCGGTGCAACGTTCACGAGTCTGGTCAACGTTGAAGAAACAATGGGTGACGCCTACCTGTTTCCTCAGCAGTACGACTTTTTTGTTGACGGCACCGGGGCGCTGCTCAAAACCCCCCAGGTGGTTTTCTGTTGGAAACGTCTGGATGATATCGGGGCTTCAATAGTCCCGACGATCACGCAATATGGTCCTGGTCGGATCATGGTGGGGTTGTCGGGTGCTGCCGTGGGTTTCGGCACCATCCAGGTATCTATCGTAGGGATCGACACCACCGGGGCCACCATCACGGATGTCTTGACTTTCACGGGTGGCACCTGGACCGACCCCGGTCCGCCTGGCACCACCACGATTGTGCCTGGAGCGTGTCAGGTTACCCCCAGGGTATTTGCGTCGGTCACGAACATTCAGGTATCCGACATTCCGCCCGGTCATGGTCCCAACGCCGGCATCATGGCCTGGAGCCTCCAGACCCCCACGAGCAACTATGACAAAATGAAAGACGCGATGCACGTCGCGTCTGCCACTTGGAACGGCTACTCTTTCTCCAACCTGTTGGACCGCAGGATCATATCCACCACTGTAAAGCCCGAATCCAACGAGATGGACCGCCAGCAGGACGCCTTGGCGTTCATGCTGCACGCCGGTGGTAACTCCACCGTTTACTGCGAAGACCTTCGTAGGCCCAGATACAACTCGCTTGTGGACCCAGATGATGTCTACGCTGGTGGCCTCAACTCTAACCAGCATTACCCACTGTTCCAAACTGGCAAATGGGCAGTTGGGTCTGTCGGTAACTACCAGTCAATTGCATTCCCAGTCGACAATACCGTTGCCGGGCTCGCTTGGCGAGTGTCACTACTGCGAGATGCTCGGCGTACACCCGTAGGCTGGAATCCCACTCCTCTATTTATCGCGTATTATGGTGGTTTTTGGCATCCTTTTGTCATGACCGTGGTGGCTGGTTTGCCCGATACTTACGAATGTGTAGTGGGCGGGGTTCCGTCCAGATGTGTCTTGTACCTCCTCAACATCACGGCCAATGGTTACGTTCTCTACGGTTAAGGACTAACGATGTCCAAACAGCTACGCTATTGGGATTACGGCCGGGTTTACGATAACCTGGATTTCACCTCTGCCCAGTACACCATCCACCTGGCTGGTCCATACCGCGGCTTTGCCCTGTCGGCCAGCCTGACCGGGAACCTGGAGATCGCGGCGGGTTCGGGGGTGCTGCATGACGGCTTCGTCTGGTCCGAGGACGATGTCACACCCGTGACGTTCGTGCCTCAAGTTGCCGCGGCGGTCTGGACCGTGGTCGCGACCCATGTGAATCGCCAGATTTTCGGCGGTGAGCCGGTCCTATACGAGTTGCGCCTGGGCTATTTCGGTACCGTGGTGGACGGGGCTGTCCTGGGTTGGATCCTGTACCCCGGGGCCAACGCGGTCCTGACCACAGCGATGTGCAGGACGGCCCCGAGCCTCCTGAGCCAAGCCAACCTGTACGCCTCGATGCTGCCGGACGAACGGTTGCCTCCATTCAACGACCAGAATGGGTGCTTCACCCAGACGGTCGACCCTGACGTGACCCTGACGTCCCTGGCGTTCGACGCAGGATTTTTCGTGGTCAACCAGACCGCCGCCCACGCGGTCCCGGGGCCTCCTGGCACCTCCGAGGTCATCCAGCATGTCCAGTTCTACGCGGGGACGCGCCCGGCCTTTATCCGGTTGTACCTGGACGTCCCTGGGGCCGCCAGTACCGACGTGACCGTCGAGGTCTACGATACCGCCTTGGCCCCGGTGGCCTGTACCGGTGGAGTCATCAGCAACACAGTCGGGTGGGAGGAACACGTCGTCACGGTGGACCCCACGGCCGGGACCTTCACGGTCGGGATGCCCTGGACCATCCGGGTGACCCAGACGATGGACCCGGGCCTGACCATCAGGATCGCGCGGATCCGCTGCGAGTTCTGGCCCTTCCCGTAGGCGCAACATGCGAACCTTAGTTAAGTTCTACCAGAATTTCACCGAGACCTCGACCAACCGGCTCGTGACCCGTACCCTGGGTAAGCTCGGGGTTGTGGACCGCGAATCCTTGGTGGCGGCCCGGACCAAACCCAGTCCCGGAGATTGGTGGTACTGTGACATCGTCCAGGAAGTCTGTGCCGGGGCTGACCGCGGGGTGTTTGTCCTGCGGCCGGTGTCAAAACTGCCGGTCCTGGAACAAGACGGGTTCTCAACCGTTGATATCCTTCACCTGGTTCCGGGGTTGTACACGAGCCAGCGGTGTCAGAACGTCATGCTGTTGCACCCCAAGCGTCCTGACCGCCACTGGATTGCCTCGAGCGATCTGCGACGCCACATTGTAGACCGCCATATGCTCCCGGGGGGCCGCTACGGGATCAACTCGGTCGTGGTGGTGTTTGACGGGGCCGACGACTGGCCCAAGAAGTACTCCTGATGGGCAGTTGTTGTCGAGGCCGCGGGGCCACCAGGTCCGCAGGGGCACCCCAGCACCCCGACTGCCGAGACGTGGAGCAGGCCGGGGCCCTCATGATGGTGTATCCCATCTCCACCCCCCAGGGGATGCGCCTGGTCCTCAAGACGGCCCGGCACGGCCTTGTCGATATCGGGTCATACGCTGTTGCACTTCAATGCGGCGGTTCTACGGTTCAACTGCTCCGCCGCTACGCCCCAGATCTACAGAAACTCGCCGCTACCCAACCGATCAAGTTCGCCCCGTGGGTCGGGAAGGGTCTTAGCCTGTCCGATGCAGTCGCGATGCTCCGATAATCCCTCTTGACACCATGGCCTTGATCCGGTAAAACCATCTTGCGGCCAGGCCCACCATCAAAGTTTCCTTCGGGAGCAGGTGGGCTACGTCGTCACCCCAAAACCCGCCTTGTGGCGGGTTTTGTGTTTCTGGCTTTAATATCAGCCAACAAAGCGAAGCCGAAAATAAAATGTTGACAAGCGCAAACACCTGAGCCATAATATCCATATGACAACCCAACGATTACTTTTCGTCGATAAGTGGGTTTCTTTTCCCGGTGGCTGTGTGGTGATGCCCCTGGCCGAGAAGCCTTCAACTGTATGGACTTTACTGGCCTACACCGATCTCAGTCATCCGCCTACGCTACCGTGCCGATTAACCAGGGCCGACGGTGCGATGTATGAAGAAGAAGCGTACGACTGGTGTTGGACAGACGGCAAGTTCCGCTACTTCAGTCATGCTGGCAACGGGCCCGTGTGGCTCCTGCTCGAGTACAAGTGATGGCCAGGTTGATCTGCATCGGTGACGTCCACGGTCACCTGGACGAACTCAACGCACTCCTGCTTCAGGTGCAGGTACGGCCAGGAGATCGTCTGGTGTTCTTGGGCGACCTGGTGGACCGTGGCCCCGACTCCCCCGGGGTGGTTCGACGAGTCCGGGGACTCCTCCACACTTTTCCTGGTTCCACAGCCCTGTTGGGCAACCACGAGAGTCAACTGGTGCAACTGGCCAAGCGGTCTAATTGCGACCAGTGGATCCACGACCTCACCGATGAGGAGTTCCATTGGCTCACGGGGCTCCCGGTGTTCACACGGGACCCTGAGCGCAGCATCCTGATGGTCCACGGGGGTCTCTACCCCAGGTACTTCGCACACTACCCCGCGGGTGTCCCGGTCGATTGGGAAGCAGTCGCGGCACTGCCCCGCAAACAGCGCGAACGGATCCACCGATTTTGTCGCGTCCGCTACTGCGACCCCGATGGCGATGTCGTAGCCCTTGGAGAAGAAACCACCGAGGACCACTTCTGGGCCGACCTGTACGACGGCCGCGAGGGTTTCGTGGTGTTCGGCCACGAGCCCTACCGGGATGCTCCTCGCCGATTTCCCCATGCCCTCGGGATCGACGGGGTGTTCGAGATTTTGGCGGCCGTGTGGGACCAGGGCCCCGATCCGGTCATCTTCCGGCAGCCGACCATCACGGCCACGACCGCAGCAGTAGTCCGGATGCTCGCCAACCTGGGGGTCAAGATCAAATGAGCCAAGAAATCACCCCGGCCCGCCCGATCGACGCGTATTGCGCGGGGATCCCGGCGCTCGGCACCACCCTAACCCTGGCTTACCTGGGGTACGGGCTGCCCCAGTTACTCCTCGGGGTCGTGTTGTCCAGCCTCGCGGGCCTTGGGGTCTCGGAATTTCTACTGCACTGGCGAGACTGACCCACGGCAGCCCGCACCTCGGTAAAACCGAGGTATGCCAACTTCCCGTCTAACTCCCGGTCGTCCCGCCATCTGCCAAGCCTGCCCGCTCCAAGAATCAGCGGGGCTCACTCGTCACTGCTGTTCCGTCCAGCAGGGTCGTGACACCTCCCTGATGATCATCGGGGACCACCCGGTTGACCTACAGCCCCATGGGGCTGAGCCCTTCACTGACCCAGCGGGTCAGATGCTCCAGCGGGTCATGGGGCAGGTGACCCAAGGGAACAGTGGCGTCGCCTACGGGTACTGTGTGCGGTGCCGCCCGATGGACCGGGGCAAGCCTGACAAAACCCGCCCGGCCACCGCCACGGAGGCCAACCACTGCCGGGTCAACGTCGCGAAAGACCTGGCCCTGCTGAAGCCCAAACAAGTGGTGTTGCTGGGCCTCGGGGCTGCAAAACTCCTGGCTCAACTGCCCGATGGTTCGGCCGTGTCGGCCAAGGTTCAGTTGGGCGACCTGCGGGGCCGCGACCTCCACTGCACCGCCCACGACGGCACCAAGATCCCCGTGATCGTCACGTACGACCCGGAGTTCATCCAGCGGAACCCCACGGTCGCGGCGACGTGGCGCGACGATTTCCTGCGGGCCTGGCTTCGGGGGTCCGGTCGGCTCCCAGACGATTCCCGTGACGGCAAAGTCTACACCCTCGACACCATTGAGAAGGTTAGGAAGTTTGCCCGGCGGGTCGCGAAACTAAAGCGTGGCGATATTTTGGTCCTGGACTACGAGACCGAGGGACTCGGCCGCGTGGAAAACAAGATCCTGACCGCTGGTTTTGCATTTGACCCGGACCACGCCTATGTGATCCCGATGCAGCACCAGGAAGCCCCGTGGTCAGGGCCCGAATACCGAGAAATCGTGGGCTTGATCAAGCAGATCCTGACCAAGCCGGCTCCCTACTGGATCGGGGGCCACAACCTCAAGTTCGAGTTGCAGGTAACCCGTGGGCAACTGGGTTTTGAGATCGACCTACCCTGCTGCGACACCATGTTGAGGGCCCATGCACTCAATCCCGACTACGGTCGGGTGGATAAAAAGTCTCAGGGCCACGACGACGATGCTGTTGACCAGATTGTAGACACCACCGGGGACATTCAGGTCGGGGGTTTCGGGCTCAAGAGCCAGTCCAAGGAATGCCTGAACTTTCACCACTATGAAGACGAAGATGTGGCCGCTACGGTCGGGCGCCGCAACGAAGCGAAGTTGGCGTTACTGCCGCTCGACAAGGTTATCCGGTACAACGGGATTGATGGCTTCGTGACCTTCCGGCTGAACCACTACCAAGACGTCATGGCCGAGGCCATGGGGTACCGAAAAAAGTTGACTCGGTTGTGCCGTGGCATGCACACCAAGGTCTTGGCCGTCCTGGTAGAAATGGAAACCAACGGGATCCGGGTGGACAAAGAATACCTCCGGATGTTGCTCCACGACGATTCCATCGTGCAGACCCGAATGCAGGAGATTTCCCAGGAGTTTTGTGCCCTGCCCTCGGTCCAGGAGGCCAATCGACGCCTCCTGGCCGACAGGTATGGTGGCCAGGCTGGCCTGTGGGGCCAAGGGGCTGGTGAATCCTGGGTGTTCTCGATGCGGCAAGCTCTGTCCAAGAAAATTTTGCTGATTGACGTCCTGGAGTTGGAGCCCCTAAAGCACACGGCCGCCGGGGCGGTGTCAATCGACAAAAAATTCCTGGAGAACTACGCCGGGGTCCCGGAAGTAGACCTTCTGGCCGAGTGGACCGCACTCGCAACGATCAAGTCCAGGTATCTCGTCGGGACCAACAAGGTCATGCTGGCAGACCCGGACATGCGGGATGGGCGAGCCAGGGCGCAGTTCCGGCCAGCCGGCACCATCACGGGGCGGATTTCGGCCGCCGGGATCAACGTCCTGAACGTGCCGAAAAAGGCCGAGGACGGGTCTAAGAAGGCGTCGGCCTCACTGATCAAGCGGATGTACATCTGCGATCCTGGTCATGTGATGGTCTGCGGTGACTACTCGCAAGCTGAGGTCCGGTGGCTCGCGGCCCTGACGCAAGACCCCGATATGCTCAAGGCGTTCGGGGCTGCGTGGGATATGCGGGCCTTGTGTCTCAAGGACCCATCCCCTGAAAATCTCAAGCGGCTGGACGCCGAGGGTGACTTCCACAAGCAAACCGCCTCGATGGTGTTCGACGTCCCGATCTCCAAGGTTACGAAGGAGCAGCGAGGCCAGTCGAAAGGCGTGGTCTTTGGCCAAATTTATGGTCAAGGATTACCGGCACTTGCAGCGATCCTGAAGAAAACCAAGGCCCAGACCGAGGAGTTCATCACGAGGTTCTTCGCGCGCTTCCCCGTGGCCAAAGACGCCTTGGCCCAGATGGCCCAGGACGGGTTTGAAAATGGGTTTGCCGAGTCCCCGACGGGCCGGCGCAAACAATTCGTCACCAAGATGATCGCGGGGGACGCCCAGGCTCTACAGTATTGTTCTGGTAAACTACGGTCGCTCCGGGGCCGTGAGGAGCGGGTGGCCCGCAACATGCCGATCCAGGGGATTTCCTCCGACATGAACCTGACGGCCTGCTACCGGATCATCCAGTATTACCGACGACACAATCTTCCGTGGCGCCTGATCAACTCGGTCTACGACTCCATCATGCTGGAAGTACCGCGTCAAGATGCCGAGCACTGCGTCGAGGTGGTGCAGTCCATTATGGAACGGGAAGATTTGCTCGCGGGATTTGGGATTGACCCAGGACTCAGGTTCCTGGCGGAAATGTCCGTCGGGACCCACTGGGGCAACCAGGTGGACATCACGGCAGGCGAGCAGCAGTGGAAGGTGGGGTGCAGGTCCTGCAAAAAGTCCCGCGAGGAGAAAAAGAAGCCGACCAACCATCGGTGCGAATCATGTGGGTCCACCGACGTATACCTCGAGTTGATCAAGGGGCCACATGATTTGGCGTTTAAGTGGCTGGATCGCCAACTCAGGGGCAAGGCGTGATCGAGTTACCGGTCAAGGTAGTGGACTGTGCTGTCTGCCATGCCGTGGATCAACTTATCTTGACCTTCGAGGCCACTGGGTTCGGAGCACTTTATCGTGTGGTGTGCCCAGGATGTGGCTACTCGGCCCCGCCGAACAAAACCGAAGAAAAAGCCGTGGCCCGGTGGAACTCGTGCCAGTCCAGCCGCGGTAGGGTAAAACGAAATAAAGAAAAATGACATGGTTCATCACACCGCAGTTAATGCAGCAGTACCGTCTGGCTTGCGAGAAATCGCCTTGTTTGCCGGAGCAGGTGGAGGAATCCTCGGCGGACATCTCCTCGGGTGGAAAACAGTCTGCGCCGTCGAAATCACGCCGTACGCCCGGGAAGTCTTGTTCGCCCGACAGGCCGACGGAACTCTTGAACCCTTCCCCGTCTGGGACGACATCCGTACTTTTGACGGACGCGCTTGGCGAGGCTATTGTGACGTGGTTTCGGGAGGATTTCCTTGCCAGGATGTCAGCTCGGCCGGAAAAGGTGCCGGTATTGACGGCGAAAGATCAGGACTCTGGGGCGAGATGGCGCGGGTCATCGGTGAGGTGCAACCCCGATGGGTCTGGGTGGAAAATAGCCCATTGCTGGTTTCCAGAGGACTTGTCAGAGTCGTCCGTGACCTTACCACGCTGGGGTATAGTTGTGCGTGGGGACGTGTGGGAGCCTGGCAAGTCAGTGCCCCGCATCGTCGAGATCGATTCTGGCTCATCGGAAATCGTGAGTGCCCAGAGTAATGTCAGGGTTCCTTGGCCAACCCCCATGGTCACGGATGCTAAAAACAAAGGTGGAAAAGGGCAACTACGCCGTAAGTATCCACCGCTCAATGCCGTCGTCGGGATTGAGCGGTCCAGCAAGGCTACCGAGGCGTTGGCCTGGCCAACGCCTCAGTCCCGAGACTACAAAGGGGCACCAGGAAAGGGCTGTGTTGAGCGTGGCGGACACCAGTCAAGTTTACCAATGAAGATTGGGCAAGTCACCGAGGCGTTGGCCAGGCCAACGCCTCGGTCCTGTACCGCCACGGCCGCCACCATCACGGAGCAGGCACAACAATGTGCTGCTGACCGTTTCCCTAATCTGGAAACCGTGATGGTCCAGCGGGAACATGGGGCAGTCGGGGGTGCCTTGAATCCAGCATGGGTGGAGTGGCTCATGAACTGGCCCGTGGGTTGGACCAACCTGAAACCTATCCGGGGATTTAACCGCTGGCGTCGCAAAACCATGGAATCCTCCTGGTGGGCCCGAGATCCAGCCGACGAACCCGATACCAAGGTGCCGCGCATATCCGTGGGGAAACTGCACCGAGTTGACCGACTCAAGGCCATCGGGAACGGTCAAGTGCCCCTCTGCTGTGCCTTGGCATTCCTGACGCTCCAGCGGGAGTTACTGACATTTTTGAAAAATCACCCTTCCGGTCGGTAAAATACCCCCAACTTCCCTCAAAGGACTTCCATGCCTGACCAAAAATGTACCCCTTTTGATGAACAATGGCTTCGGCTCCAACCCTGGCAGGTTTCATTCCTGCTGGCTCCCTGTCGGTGTAAAGCCCCGGTCAAGATGGTGTGGACCTTGCCCGGAGATTTCCCGGCCATTATCTGCACCACCTGTAACTACGGGATTGTCGGCGACACCGTCGAACAGGTGGTGCTGCGGCACAACCATGAGCGTGCCGTTGTCTCCGACGTCAAGTCCTCGCATTTCCCCACTGCTGACCTACAACTCCATTACGCCGTGGACCTCTTGGTCGCGCTGTTGCCCTGTCGAGAAGTCCAGGACGGCATCGATGCCCTGGTCCACCAGGGAAAACTCCCGGCCGACAAACCCTACTGTGTCCATCGGGCTGGCCCGGCCCATTGTGCTGGGTTGGAAAAAGACTTCGCTGAGTTGAGCGGCACCCTGGCCAACCTGGTCTTGAAGGATGCCAAAGCCGGTAGCATTCTGAAATCCGGCCAGACCGTGGAGCAGGCCAAAGCACTGGACGACGCAAGTCATAAATACTGGTCTGAGATCAACGAACGGGCCAAAAAGAACGTTCAAGAGCATCCCGACACCGTAGACTTGGATAATGCGCGGGGGAAAAAAGCCGCCCAAGCCAAACTGGCCAAGATGTCCCGTGAACAGATCTTGGTCGGGATGTCGCTCAAGGATTTTTATTCCACTGAATGTGGTGCAATCCCGAAAGTCAGCGAGGCCGAATGGAGAGTCCTCATCCAGGACCGTTTGAAGCAACTGGACGAGCTGGACCGCCGCGTTGCCGAGAAAAAGGCCAAGATGGCCACACCGTCGGGCCTCAAGACCGCCACGGTGAAAAAGCCGACCAAGACGACGGTCAAGAAGGGCGTGGTGCCGGCACCACCGGCCCGTAAATCCATCCAGGCCAGGGTGCCGTGCATCGCCGACGAGAACGAGAAAATCCAGGCCATGCACCTGCCGCCCAAGGGGTCGATAATCTTGGTGCTCGGTAGCGACGAGGCAGTTGCCGCCCAGCAGGCTGCCCAGAAGACCAAGGTTCTTGCCGAGCAAGACAAGGCCAAGGAGCAGGACGACCATGATCCCAAGGCTACCGAGGCACTCCAGACCAAGCTCCGGTCAATCGCGAAGGTTGCACTGCAGCGAAGCGGTAACATCCTGGTCAAGTCCCAGACCCAAGTGATCCGGGTGCTGTATCGTGAACAGGGTAACCTGTACGAAATCTCAAGCATCCTGGGGAATCCCCACGGATTCGTGGTGCAGCGGGTCGTGTATGTGGCGGGGGTTTCAAATGTCCCCACTAAACTGCCCGGCCAAGACATGGAAGCGGTCCTGGGGATCGCGACCCCCGGGCCCAACAACGAGATGAACAACACCGTCTGGTATGACCGGATTGACCTACGGCCCCGCGACGGTACCGTCGCGGCAGGACCGTCGCTGCATCTTTGCTGTCACAATGTTGAAGCCCAGGTTTCCGCTGGCCCCACGTTAGCCTCTATCGTTGACACCACCAAGCCGGCTGAGCCGGAGAAAGACCAGTCCAATGCGTAGTTTCATTATCGTCAGTGCTCTGTTGCTCGCGAGTTGCATGGATCCCTATACGACGGCCCGCCAGACCATCCTGGTGGCCAAGAATGTCGTGACCGTCGCGGACGCGGGATTCCAGACCTTCTGGGACGCCAAGCAGGCCGAGTGCCTCAAGCAGTTCCCGGCCCAGGACCCCCAGTATGCTGCGTGCGTCAAGCAGGTCAAGGACGTGATGGCAACCTGGACGATCTCCAAACGAATCGCCGATGCCTCGTGGGCCGAGGCCGAGGCCATCATCACGGCGGCCGAGCAGAAGCACCAGGGTCTGCCGGTTGACTGGATGACTCCGGCGACTCGAGGGATCTGTGTCGTGGCCCAGGCGTTGGAGTTCCTGCCAGCGTCGGTCAAGCAGCACATCCAAGGGATCCTCGCGCTGGTCAAGCACTACACCTGTGCACCCGCCGCCAAGTAGTTCTTGCTCCCATACCATTCTGGTGCTACCCTACTTGTCCGGAGGTCGTCGTGCCTGACAAACCCGTACCGGACAAAGAATCCCATCCGTTCAATCTCATCGGTCACTTCAGGTCAGAAATGTACCGGCAATACCGAGCGTTGCTCAACGCCAGCACTTGGCTCCCGATGGACCAGTTGGAACCGAATAGACTCTACTGGGTCTATGCCCGTAACGCCTACCAGGGCATCTGGAGTCCCCAGGATCGCGGGTTTTGCATCTTGCGGGAAAAGTTTGGTTCCCGATACCTTTTCACCGAATACCACTGGGACACCGGCAAGCCCTTCGGGACGGTCAAACCGTTTGGCCTTGTTGATGGCGAGGGGCCATTTGACCTGCAGGACCCTGACGGCACTTTCGCCCGACTTGACCTACTGGACCGTCTCCACGACGAGCCAGAGAAAATCGGGTTGGTCACGATGGCCCTTGATACCCTGCTCGGTAAAATCTGCCCGTAATCCCAACCATTAAGCTAGATTTAATGGTTCCGCACCCCGAGGTCCAGATGGCCAAAAAGCGAAACGACGAAGAACAATGGCGTGATGTCCCTGGATACGAGGGTCTGTACCAAGTTTCTTCGTGGGGCAAAGTCAAAAGTCTAAGCCGCCAAACCCGGAATGGCCCAGGTGACAACCACTGGATGTGGTCCAAAGACCGGATTTTGGCTGCACCAATAGATGCTCGCGGATATCGCTATGTAGGACTACCGCGTTTTGCTGCTGACGGACAGGCCACCTGCACGTATAAAAATCATCGCGTGCACTTACTTGTCCTGGCAGCATTCGTGGGGCCCTTACCCCAGGACCAGATGGGCCGGCATTTAGACAACAATAAACTAAACAACAGATTAGACAATCTTGCCTATGGAACCCACCAAGACAACATGAACGACAAGTTCGTTCATGGCACTAATCCAGCAGGTTCAAAAAATCCTGGGAGTAAACTAAGCGAAGACGATGTATTGGCGATACGAAATGCTTTTGTTCGTGGTGCCACCCAAACCAGTCTAGCGCTAGAATACCACGTGAGCGTCGGTAGCGTGTGCAATATCGTGCATGGCAAGTCATGGCAGCATGTCACGATGCCACCTAAGCTGCTGCGGTACTTAGAACAGCACCCTGTTTCAGCAAGCTACCGTCACCGCGGTGACAGACGAGTCATGACTGAAGCGCAGGTCGTAGAGATACGACAATGGTATGATCGGCATAAAAAGTCCGTCGCGAGCACCGCGCGGCACTTTAGCCTTCCGTATGGCAGCGTAAGAGGCATCATTACTGGTCGTACCTGGCGATCCTTGCTGGAGCAAAAATAATGCCTGTGAAAAAATACGGCGCTGCCGAAATCCAAGTTCTTGAGGGACTGGAGCACATTCGTAAGCGTGTAGGAATGTATATCCCCGACACTGGACCTGCCGGGGTCCACCACCTTCTTCATGAAGCTGTTGATAATGCCGTGGACGAGTTCCTAGATGGCCACGTTGACGAAATCAGCGTCACATTGCTGCCAGATGGTGCTGTTGTTCAAGATAATGGCCGTGGGATTCCAGTGGAACATCATGAGCAGGCCAACTGTTCCACCTTGGAAGCTGTGTTCACGCTGCTTCATGCAGGTGGCAAGTTCAAAAAAGGCGCCTACACCAGCGCTACCGGGGGGACTTTCGGCGTAGGTATAAAAACTCTAACGGCGCTCTCGTCCCACATGGTTGCCACGACTGTGCGGGATGGAAAATGTTGGCAACAGCAGTACCATCAGGGCAAGCCCACCACTAAAGTCCAGCGGGTTAAATCCGACTTGGCCGCTGGTGTCAGGGTGGAGTTTCACCCCGACCCAACCATTTTCGGCGAGTGGAAATGGCAGCCCCGGAAGGTCGCGGCCTGGCTCCAGGACACCGCGTGGTTGTGCCCTGGCCTGACCATTATCCTGACCGTCGGGGACAAATCAGTCCGGTACCATAGCCCCGACGGACTCGCTGGATTACTACGGCACGAAACCCCCGACGCCGTGGTCCAGGGCGACGTGGTAGAAATCCACGTTGAAGGGGTCGTGGACGCGGCGTTCTGCTGGACCGACGTGGAAGGCGAGCACTGGCGTTCCTGGGTCAACGTGGTGAACACCCCGGGCCACGGGGTCCACGTCAAAGGCGCCACCAGGGCGATCCAGGATTTTCTCCAGGAGTTGTCCGACCAGAAGATCCGGGGTGAGGATCTTCGCGATGGCCTCGTGGGTGCCATTCATGTCCGCACCCTGGAGCCGAAATTTCAGGGCCAGACCAAGCAACGGTTGGACAACCCCGAGGTCGAGACCCAGGTCTACGGGATTGTCCTGCAGCACCTCCGGGACCACCGAGCAGCCCTGCAGGACCAATGCTTGGCCATCGTGGCCAGGGCCAAGAGGATCCAGGACGCCCGCCAGAAGTTCCGGGCGGAACAGTCGGCCATCAAGAACGTCAAGGTCAAGCGAGGAGCCCGGGGGCTCCTACCGGACAAACTCGTAGAGGCCCCTGACTGTACGGCTGACGAGCGGGAACTCTACATCGTGGAGGGTGATTCGGCCGGCGGCACCGTCAAGAAGGCCAGGATCCGAAAACGCCGAGGCAAGGGTGACCACGAATACCACTACCAGGAGGTCTTTCAACTCCGGGGCAAGGTAGCGAACGCAGCCCGAAAAGGCGAGGTTGAGGACCTGCTGAAAAACCAGGAGGTCAAGGACCTGATCACCGCGATTGGCGCTGGGATTGGTGACTCGTTTGACCTGACGAAGTGTCGGTACCGACACGTCTACCTCCTGGCCGACGCCGACCCTGATGGCAAGCACATCGTCGCGTTGCTCCTGGGACTGTTCGCCCGGTATTTCCCAACGTTGATTTCCGCCGGGATTATCCGGGTGGTCCTGAACCCCCTGTTCATGGGGGTCACGGCGACCAGCAGGGTCTACGGCGATTCAGTCGAGGAAATCCGAGCAACCCTGGGGGGCAAGCAAAACATCAGGATCACGCGGTTCAAGGGCCTGGGCGAGTCCAACGCGTCTGACCTCCAAGCCTACGCGCTTCACCCCAAGACCCGCCGGGTCCTGCAGGTGGAATGGGATGACAAGCACGACGCCAAGTTGGTCCAGCGGTACATGGGGCTCGACGTCACGGCCCGGAGGGAAATCCTCGGGATTGTCGATTAAGTGTTGACAACGGCAATCCGCCGGTGTACAACAGGACCATGAAGACCCGTCAGATCAAGGCAGGCAAGGTGTACACCGGACGAGACGGCGAGGTGCGCCGTGTCCTGGACATCTACAAAAGTTGCGGTGACTACTTTGTGCGTTACTGTCTATGATCGAGGAATACATGCGCGGAGACGACTTGGACAGAAAGACGGTGCTCAAGGAATTGGCCGATCACATGGATGTGATCGAGACTGCAAAAAGGTGGGGACGATGATCGAACCCAATTATGACGATCTCGATCCGTGTATTGACCCCCGATGGACGCCGGGAAGTCTGGCAGTAGCAATCACGCAGGTTGTTGACGGCACCGTGTTGGAGGCCGCGGAGGAGCATTTACGGAGGGCCGATGCGGTAGAACGGCTCATCCGTGCGGGTGTCCGTGTGCGGGAGGCGCGCAGGTTGTGGCGCGACCCAAGCGTGGACGCCACGGTAGCCCAGCGGGAGTACGACGCGGCCCTGAATGAACTGGACGCGGCAGTGGAAACTGCGGAGCACTGGATAAAATGATGGTCATCGGCATTATCATCACCGTCATCTGGGTTGTCGCGATCACGGTTGGTCTCATGGGCGGTCCACCTACGCCGCGGAGAAAATGATGGCTTTTCGCATAGAGGTTGAGCCTAACGACCACTGTTACGACACCGACGATATGGTCGCGTGGTGTGAGTAACACAAGCGAGCCAACACCATGAAGGAACATTTGGTCGCGTCTGATTTTAGTTGTCCTATGCCAGACCGGCCTTCGGTCTTGGCGCCCGGTGCGGTGGTGCCGGGTGACTACGACCACTATTACTGCCCGCGGTGTCACACCAGAGTACACAAACTCCTCCACGGCGTAGCCAAGACGTGTAAATGCGGCCTGACCATGACACGCTACGGCAACGGGCTTGACATCGAAATGGACGTGGACCTGGACGAGACCGCGCCGGTGGGCCAGGTGGTAAATTGAGAACCAGAAACCATTTATTGGCAGCAACGAAAGACATACAACATGGATGACCTCTCCAGAGCCAACGAAGCGCAGCGAGAAATAGATGAGTTGCAGCGCGCATTAGATTACGCCCAAAAGGAAGCGCAACACCTCAAGGTCATCATGAGGGACGCATTGGTGCCGTGCCCCAGGTGCAACGGGACCTTGTGGGTTGGTGACCAAGATAGCGGTGATGTTTGCCCATGCGATTCTGCTGGATATGTCCCAGGCTACGTGCCGGCGACCGACGCTTCGCTGAAGCGACGGGAAAAGATCGCGTCGTCTCCTTGGACCTCTGGACTCGCGGTCCAGGTGGCTGGAATGGACGGTGGCTATCCCATTGAGGAGTATTACCACCCCGAGGCCGACGCGGTCGACAAGATCATGACGGCCGCGAAAGAATTGGAAACTGCTTGGACCGAATTGGAAGCGGCCCAGACGGCGTACCACGTGGCCCTAAACGACACCACCATGTCAGTTGATGAAATCAATACTGCCACGGTTTTGGCCGCAACTGACCGACGCGATCGGGCTCGTGCGGAATTGCGGGCGGCTACACTGTCTGCGGCAGAATATGACTACGCCGCAGACAACGGGAGCGAGCCATAATGCGCGAGTTATGTTTCGTTATCAACGGCGAAGAAGTCGGGGTGGGGATATCGGCGGAAAGCACGCTGGCTGCCGCGAGAAACGCGGCCCTGGCATACAGCGCCAACACCGGGCGCCCAGTAACTGACTGGGACGTATACGATGAGGCTGGAGTAATCCTTTCACCCTATAAGATCATCGGAGATGGTGTCCCGGACCGGATGTTTCTCGCGCTCCGGATGGCGTCGATCTGCCACACCGTCGGGTACCAGGATTGCCCCGGCCACGTGTACGACGTGTCCCAAGCCAAGGTAGTTGTGGGGCCCACGGCGAAACCAAAATACGATTACGCCGATATAATCCGAGCACTAGAACTTGAACTTGGTCAGCCACCGTACCGCGCCGCCCTGTTGACCGCTATGGTAGAAAACAGCGTGTTGCGGGAAGAGCGCACGCTCATGCAAGGCCAAATGAAAACAATGAGAGACACACTGAAAGCGTGTTCCAGGGTAATCAACGATCCAGAGTATCCGGATAGGCCAGTACTTAGAATTTGCATCTGGGAAGCACTAGATCTAAAGGGCCCGTGGTGGTGAAACCTTGACCGGTACACCAAACTGACGACATGGCTGCGTGGCGCGAATACCATGAACGAGGCAGCACCATGACCAAGCACACATTTACCGATTTGCTCGGGCGCGATTTCAGCGTACAGGTAGATCTTGATGCCGACGGGGATGACCTCTTATCCATAGAGGACCAAGGACACCACCCCATTATGCTGTTCTGTCACACCGACGCGATCGAACTGGCCAAGGTGCTACTTCGCTACGGCGCGCATGGGCGAGTTGAGCATGTCGACTGCCCAGATTGTGATGGTACTGGTACGGTCAACCCAGGGCATTTTCAGTGCTATAGTTGTGGAGGTACTGGCGAAATGTCAGGGAGTACAACACACGATGCCCACGACGCGACTCTGGGGTCATTGTGGAAAATGGCAAGGTGGTAGAATGAAATTCACCGTAAAGGCCACGGTAGACCCCGATCCAGATGGTCGCCACTGTGGCCCGTGTCCCATTTCCAATGCGGGTTGCACGTCGTTTTGCGTGCTGTACGGGCACCGTGATTTCGACGACCAAGGTATGGTTCGTCCTGTTGCTTGCCTGGAAGATGAAAAAGCCTGCAAGCTCTTGGTAGATTTTGAGGCGTCGTTGCCGAAGGTGCGGCCTGCCGTTTGCCTGGAGATGTATCCGTGACACAGTTACGCGATATCGACGACCACACCAAAGGAGTACTCCGCAAAATCATCAATGCGGCATCTTGTGGGGCAGGCGCTACGCTCAATAGGCTGGAAGTGCAAGGGCTGCTGGCGTTACCAGACGTGCAAGACGCCATGGTCGAGTGGGCGCAAAACTTTCAGAACAAGGTTGATTGGGTCCGACGCTTTCAAACCAAAGCAGACCTACCCCCACCTGTCTGCTATCTTCCGCTGACTGGACCACCACCCGACACCAATTTGCTGGGCCGTTGCGCCCAGGAAACGTACTCAACCTGCAGTACCTGTTGGAGCTTGCAGGACAGGAGAACACCATGACGTCCATGGACCAACCATCTCGACCTTGCTGTCCACACTGCGGCCGGCAGGACTGTGGTACCGCGGAACAAATCCCCGGCTGGACTATCTCGTGCGACGACACCACCACCTATAACCTCGATGGCTCGTACACGATCAGGCGAGGAACCGAACACGAGTTTGGTGGTTTTGCCCGTGACCGCGAAGACCTTTTACTGGACGACCTGATCGAGGCGCAACAGCGAGTCAAGGACCTGGAAACCGAAGCGCAACGACTACAGGGCATACTGGCCACGGCAGCCGAGGGGTATGGGTTGGGAGCAATGTGTTGCCGCACCCTGGCCGGACTGGACCGCGGGGCTCAAGACGTCGCGTCCCAAGTGGCAAACGGAGCGGTGCATAGGCTTCGAGCCGATCTTGACGCGGCCCGCGCCGAAGTGCAGCGATTACTGCGGATAAATCAGCACCTCGCCGACAACACCGCTGAAGCGGCCACCCGGGCTAACAACCATGCGTGCAAAACAGTAGATCTGGAACGCGAAGTCATCCGGCTGAAGGCGGCACTAGACGACGCCAACGCCGATATCCTGGCTACCCAGGCAGCCCACTCATTCACCGCAGGGGAACGTGACTACTTTCGGGGCAGAGCCAAGACGATGCAGCAGGTACTCCTGCAAGCGGTCCGTGACCGCAGTGCGCTTGGCTGGCCCCAGTGTGGCGACGCAGCAGGGGAGCCGATCAAATGAGCCGGCGAACAAAGTTGACACAGCGTAGTTCCAGCAGGATACTGGTGCCATGCTGTACCAATACCACAACATCCACGTCAATCGTTCTGCCCAGCAGCTTGCTCGGCGGAGAATCCTCCATCATATCCTCGAGGCCGTCAGTCTCGTGGCGGCGATTTCTCCCTGGGTGCTGCTGCTTTGGTTGTAACGGAAAGGAAATAAAATGATCACCCTCAGCATTTCCGACATGATGGACATTCCAGATTTCACCCTGGAGGAGCGGCGACGGATTGACCAGTATTATAAGAAAATGCGGGCCAAGCACGACTTCCGCTTCAAGACAACGGTTCGACGGGTCAAGTTACCGCCGGACCATTTCCGCGACGACGCCGACAAAATTCGCCACTGCTGCGCGACCGCCGGGGTCGTGGGCCAGTCAATGTACCGATAGGGTCCGACCGGTAAAACCAGTATACACCACAACCAAGGAGACCCAATATGCCCCAAGATAGTCAACGGATCGCCGACGTCAGCCAGGCCCACAACGAGATGGTTTGGCGCCTGACCAACGACTTCTTCACGTCGCTTCCTGAAAACCAGCGAAAGCAGAAGGGTCGCTGGGCTTTGGCGGCACGGCGCCTCTCAGACAACGAGGTCGCGATGGACGGTCGGGACGCCCCCTATTCCCCCCAGGAACTTTCGGCTCTTTGTCGGTCGATTGACCTGCGAAAACTGAGGGAAGCCCACCCCAATCTTGTGACACCAGAACGCGAACGCATTTTTTCTTTCATGCGGGTCCGATATGCCCAGAAAATGCCTTGGTTTCAGATTGCCTTGGACGCTAATCACGCCGGGAAGATTCTCAGGGGTAGGCCGTGGTCTGCCAACGGTCGTGACGCCAGTAATTTTTACAGCAAGCACAAGCGTTTCTGGCCCGGCCCGGCCCGTGTGATGTTGGACACGGTGGAAGGATCGACCCTGCCTCCGGCCCAGACCGTCATTGACTACGATGACGACAGTTGGGATGACGAGGACATCGTGGTTGCGCCCACGACTCCGCTGGCCCAACACGTCCCACTCAACAGTCGGCGGCGACCCCCAGTTACTACCGGCGAAGGTCTGTTCTCCGAAAATACCCGCACGCCCGATCCCGTGGGTTTAGACCTCACGAGGAAAATCAAGGGCGGCAGCGTAGTCGTCAAGGTTGACGATGGTCCTGGTGGTAGTGCCACCACGACATTCACGGTGCAACACGAAGGTTCCAGGAATGACCGCATCACCCAGCAAGTCATCAAGATGGCCCAGCAGGTCGCGACCTTGGGATGCCCCAGCTAGGAGTGCACCATGACGTCAGCCCTCGATGACTCCAACTACACCCTGCCCGATTCCAAGGGCACCGGGCTCACCACAGCCGAAACCAAGCGGCTCACCCAGAAAACCAATGAGCTGCGGGATTCCCTGGGCCAGACCTGCAAGCATCTGGTCAAGCCCCCAGCCAACGCCAAACCCTGGAAGCGGGCCAAGCGCAAGTGGTCCAAGGAAGCGTGGCGTCAGTACCTAGATGGCCATGGCGGGCCCGTCCTGGACGATGCCTTGGCGGTCATGCCAGCCGAACTGATTGACGACGCCGACGCGGCCGAGCCCCAGGACGAGCAGGAGGTCGCGTGCGCACCCGACCCCTAGAGACAGCAGTGTTGTTTGCCGCGGCGGTCCTGTTCATCCTGCTGGTTCTACCCTACCTGTTTGCCCTGGCCGACTGACCGTCGGTAAAACCTGTCCAACAAGAGGTGTCCGATGGAAAAAGATTCCGTCGTTGAATCTAGCGTGACCCACGAGATTGTCCGGGACTGCCTGGAACAGTACGGCCGCTACGTCCTGTCCGACCGAGCAGTCCCCAGTGTCCTGGACGGCATGAAGGTGGGGGGTCGCCGTACCCTCTGGGCCTTGTGGAAACTCGGTGCCCTGGCCAAGAAAATCCCGATCAAATCCGCCCAGGTGGTCGGGAAGATCATCGGGGAATACCACCCCCATGGTGATTCCGCTGCCTACGGGGCCCTGGTCCACATGGTGCACCTACGCCATCCCCTGGTCCACGGGGACGGCAACTTCGGTGACCCCACGACAATCCCGGAAGACGTGTTCGCCTCCGCGAGGTACACCGAGTGCAAACTCACGGCGTTCGCGGAACGGTTGTTCGACGACATCGACGTGGTCCCGATGGTGCCCAACTTCTCCGAGACCACCGAGGAACCGCCACTGCTACCTGCCCGACTCCCGATGGTCCTGCTGAACGGCACCCAAGGGATCGCGGTCGGGTTGTCCACTTCCATCCCGCCCCACAACCTTGGGGAAATCCTGGACGCCACCTTGCTGGTTCTGAGGAAGCCTACCAGCACCCTGGACGACCTCCTCGGGGTTGTCAAGGGCCCAGACTACGGGTACGGGACCCTCACGTCTCGTCGTCAAGACCTCGCGGAACTTTACGACACCGGCCAGGGACGCCTGACCTTTGGCAGTCAATACAGCATTGAGGACACAGACCACCGGGGAGTCAAGAAACTCGTGATCACGGGGTTGGCCCCGGAGGTCAAAAAGAACAAGCTCCGGGATACGGTTCAGGATTTGCACAAACGCCGCCTGCTCGAGAGTCCCCTGACCGATGAGTCCACCGCCAAGACTGGGTTGCGCTTGACAGTGGAGTACCGAGACGCCGGGATCCTCCAGGCCAGGGTGCTACCGCTACTGGAGTCAGCCGTGCAATACCGGTGGTACTGTCTGGACCAAGACGGCACCGTCCGGAAGTTCACGTTGCTCCAAATCCTCCAGCAGTTCGTCCAGTTCCGTCGGGATATTGAAACCCTGGTGTTGAAGCGGCGACGCAAGCAGCTAAAACATGACCTCGGGGTCGCGGAAGCCAAGTTGGCCGCGACTCAACGGCTCCCCGAGGTCGTCAAGATCCTACAGGCCCAGCAGGACGAACCCGAGGCCAAGGCTGCGTTGTGCCGGTTGCTCTCCATTGAGGAATGGCAGGCCGACGTGATCCTAGGGGCTACGGTCAGGTCCTTGGCGCGCTACGGGGCCGATGCAATCAAAGCGACCGTCACGAAGCTCCGGGGCAACTTGGCCACGGTCCAAGGGCAACTCCAGGACATCGACGGGGTCGTGGCCATGAGGCTCGAGGAAATGCGCCAGTACAACACTCCCAGGGGCACAGCACTCCGAACCCGTACCAAGGACCTGGGGGATTCGGCCAAGCAATGGTGTGGGGTCCTGCCTGACGGTACCGTGGACGTTTCAATTGACCTGCCCACCCGATCCAAGGCGCAATGGCGCTACTGCGGATTTTTCGCCGCCGACAAGTTCGTGGTCGTCAAGGCCAACAACGCCGCCGCAGTCGTTGCCCCCATGTATCTGGACCGCTACCAGGCTGGCCCGACCGTCGGGGCCACGGCAGCCCAGTATTGCCTCGTGGCCGACCAGGATGGCCGGTACTGCTGCTTCGAGACCGACCAGCGCCGCGCTACCTTCCCGGTGTTCCGGGGGCAGGGCAAGCCCTTGGTGGTGGCAGGGCTGAACCCTGGGGACAGGTTGCTCGTGGTGGAGCAGGACGGCACCGTGCGGTGGCGAGACTTCACTGACATCAAGGTGACGCGCCCGAACGTCCAGCCCCATCGGCTGCTTCGGTCCGGGCAGATCCTGACGGTAGTGCAGGTCCCCCGGGACACTACCGTGATGCTGACGACCGGAGAGGAACTAGGATCAGCCGAGCAGATTGACCCCGATGCTGGCATCCTGGTGGTCGGGCCCCACAACCTGGTGGTCCAGGATAACCGTCGCGGCACCATGAGCAAAAAAGAAACCATCAAGGCCGTGCAGGCTGGAAACGTCACGGCCGTGATGCCGCTACCAGAGGAACCAAATGCTGCTGCCTGAAAATGTTGTCCAGGTTTTGCGGAAGGTGTACTGGGATCTCCACGGGCCAGAAAGCCCAGAGGGCGTGGAACGGCCCGAGGATTTTTGGCCTCCTTTGGTCCCGGTGGATTTCCGGTTGAGCCAAGGGTCGAGCGGAACTTCCGTGGCACTGGTGTGTCAGGACCAAGAGTTTCGTGTTCGACTAGGCCGAACGCCCCGCCCTTCCGGAAAATGGGACTGTGCTGCTGATTTTCTGGATCACATCCCTTGGATTCCAGGTACGTTTATCCAGTTGGTACCCGTGCGGATTAAACACCGACCCGTTGACGGCGCTGTTGTGAAGTTCCAAGGGCAAAACACCCGGTACCCAATGCTACCGACGGGTCCTGTTAGGTCGTTGACCCCCCAGGACCCCACCGATCAACAAACCTGTAGCCTTCGTGTAGCGCCTGGTGTCGCTGCTAGGGTTCAGCGGTGTTGCCAGGTGGCCAACAGTCACCATGTCCCGGCCCGAGACCGTCTACCAGGTGCCCTGTTGACCCGTAGGCATAGCTGCTGGGCTGTCGGGACCGACCGGGCCCTGATGGTCGCGGTCAAGATCGCGACGGTGGAGGACTTACCCGCGTGGTCCTTTTGGCTGCCGGGCAACCAGGCCGAACTGGTGACGTGCCTCCTGGGCACCCAAGACCTCAAGTTGTCTTGGGCAACGTCGGGCAACCACATCACCACGACGATCGAGTCACAGGACCAACGTGGATCTTGGCGGTACCGGCTAGACCACCTGGACCGTGCCCTGCAGCACCTGGGCAAGATTCTGACGGCACCTCGGGTACTCCCTACCCCGGGGCTCTTGGACGCTGTCCAGTGGGCCTGGGACCAGCATGATGATCGGTGGCCGCTGTACCTGGTCCCGGACCTCGGGGCTCCCTGGAGCTTTTGTTTTCACAAAATCGGTGACGTTGTCCAGGTGGTCGCGGCTGTTCCACAAGATGTAGACGGCAATGAAGTTAAATTGGTGATGAAGCCCCTGGAAGCATCAGGCACGACGCTTCCGCTCGACACCTGGTACGACGCAGAAAAACTCCTGTTCGGGCTCAAGACCGCCGACGAAAAGACCCAGTGGGCCTGCGGGACCTTGGACAATGTCACGGATCACTTCTCAGTGCTGTACTGCCGGGCTCCTGGCATCAGGGTTGTCCTGGCTGCCCAGCGAAATACCAAAGCCGACGAGGCTCTGGCGAAACTGGAGCGGTAAAACAACCCCATGAAAACACCAGAGCCATCGGCTTTTTTGCTCGGATTTGACGTGGGGTTCAGCAGCATCGGGATCGCCAGATTGGGCATCGTGGCCCAAGGGTTGACCTTCGTGGACGCCACAGTCATCCAGACAAAAAAGAGTGGCAAAAAGCGCGAGGTCAGGGCCGCCGACGACAATATGCGCAGGATCGAAGAAATCGCCCTCAAGTTGAGCCAGTGGGTGACCGACGACATCGTGGCTATCTGCTGCGAATCGCAGTCGTGGCCGATCCAAAAGCAGGTCTGCATCAAAATAGCGTTCACCTGGGGGATCATCGGGGCCTTGGCTTCCTTGCGGGAAATCCCGATTATTCAGTCGTCGCCCCAGGAAGTCAAAGATTCCCTCGTGGGTAATAAATCGGCTTCCAAGGACGACATGATCAAGGCGATCCGAAAGAAGTTCCCCGAGGTCCCGTGGCCCAACGCCACTACACTCCACGAGCACATGGCTGACGCTGTTGCCTCGGGGCTCGCGTGTCAAAACCATGCCGTTATCCAGGCGGTCCGAAAAATGAGGATGAGATAATGGGACCACATTGGGAAGACATTTATGACGATGAAGGGTGGGATGAAGCTGTGGCAAAAACTGGCTTGCCTACCGGCCAAACTCCTGACGACAGCGAACTGCGCCGCATCCTCCTGACGGAAAATGGAGGCAGTGTTTCCGCTGGGATTGGTGGCGTCTACGCCTACGCAGCACCCCCGCTGGACCAATGGATCCCTGGCCCCCAAGAGTTCTACACCGTTTCAGTGCCACCCCTGACCGAGGAGATGGTCAAGGACCTGCTGGCCAGGGTCCAGCGGCTCGAGCAGCAAGTTGCTGACCTCGTGGCCAAAAAACCGAAGCCTCGGGTCCGGCGCAAAAAACCGGCATGAGCACCACGGTACTACACCAAGACCGCGATGGTGACGTTACCGCCATGGTGGTGTCGTCGTCGGGGGAGTTACCGGCCAAGGCACCCAAGGGGTTCCGTGGCCCGGGTAAACGGCTGAAGCGCCTTGTTGAGAAAATCCGACGTCGCGGCAAAGTCAGGGGTATCAGCACCCACGTGGACCACGATGGATCAGCCTGCATGGTCTTGGGTGAATGCCTTGAAACCATGCGGAAACTACCAGACAACTCGATCGACGCCGTTGTCGCGGACCCACCGTACGGCCTGTCCCGACACCCACCTGAAATGATCCGCGAGGCACTATCGTGTTGGTTGTCTGGAAAACCCTTTGTCCCTGCCAAAGGGGCTAAAGGCTTCATGGGTCGTGACTGGGATTCCTTTCCCCCAGGACCAGAAGTCTGGCGAGAATGTTATCGTGTACTTAAACCAGGGGGCCACGCGGTCATATTCGCAGGGACCAGGACACTTGATCTGATGGGCATGAGCCTGCGGCTAGCCGGATTTGAGGTGAGGGATTCCATTGCTTGCTGGATCATGGGGTCGGGGTTTCCAAAAGGCGGATCGATTGGACGGCAAATCTACAAACAATTGGGCAAAGAGAAGTCACGAAAAGTAATCGGTGAATACCGTATGCCTCTGGACAGCACCGCACCGAATCGACGCCCATCCCAGGGCTTAGGCTACCAAGGCAGTAAGACCATTGGTGTGGGACGAAACGTCACGACATCGGCTACCGAAGAAGCCGCACCATTCGAGGGCTACGCTTCCCAGATGAAGCCCTCGCATGAGCCGATCCTGCTCGTGCGCAAAAGTCTGGATGGCACCCTGGCCAACAACGCGTTGGTCCATGGGACCGGCGGGCTGAACATTGATGCGTGCCGGGTGGCGTTTCAAGGAACCACCGACGAGCAGGAGTCTAAAAACAAAAACCAGCATGGTGACTTTGGCTCAGGGCAACGAGGCAACAAAATCTACGGGGCAGACTTAAACGACAGAACCAACTACGACGCACCTGGCCGTTGGCCACCAAATACAGTTTTCTGTCACGCGGATGGCTGCCGACCCGTGGGGTCCAGACAAATACAAACTGCCAGCCGTTTGGGCGTCCACAAACTAGATGCCCATGAAAATAAAACCCAGAGCATGGGCAAGGAATCCAGGCCAGCAGGCACACCTCTTACCCACCACTGTGACCCCGACGGCAAAGAAACCGTGGAACAGTGGGCCTGCGTCGAGGGGTGTCCAATCGGAATGCTGGACCGGCAAAGCTTAGAGCAGGGGATACATGGTGCAGGGAAAGCGCGCACCGGCGTACACGGCGGGGATTATAAAGCAACATCTTGGAAAGTAAATGGTGGGGCTCCCAGAGAAATGGGACGGTTTGGAGACCAAGGTGGAGCCAGCCGATTTTTCCCGTGTTTCCCCCAGGACCAGGATCCATTTTTCTACTGCGCCAAAGCATCTCGTCGTGAACGTGAACTTGGGTGTGATGCTGTTGAGCCCAATAAACAGGGTACCCGCAATACCCACATCTCGGTCAAACCACTGCAAGTGATGCGATGGCTTTGTCGATTGGTTTCAACCCCAGGGGGTGCCTTGATCCTCGACCCCTTCATGGGGTCCGGGACCACCGGGGTCGCGGCCCTGCTGGAAGGCCAGCGATTTATCGGGATTGAACAGGATCCCCGATACCACGAAATCGCGGTCAACAGGATCCACCAGTACAAACTGCACCGCGGCAAGGCCCAGCAGGGTAAAAAGAAACCAGCGAAGTCCGCTGCTGCCAAACCGTCCCTCTGGGACCAAGGAAAACCATGACCAAGGATAAAGACCAGACCCCTGACGACAAAGTCATTTCCATCCATTCGGTCAAGCCGCCCGTCGCGACCGACGAACTGGAGTGTGACCACGAGTGTGCTGATTGTCCCGAGCGCGACGAGTGCGAGGAAGTCCAGCAGACCGGCTGCGGGGATCCTCTGTGCCCCGAGTGTCAGTCCAGACGGGTCCAGCAGATCCTGGAGATCGCCCAGACCATCCAGGCCATCCGGGAGGTCGTGTCGGGCGACCCTCTGGACGGCACCTGCAAACCACTCTGTACCGCAGCCACCAGGTTGGCCAAGGCAGCCCAGTGGATTTCCACCCAGGTGTACACGGGCGACCAGGAGGACTAGGATGGCCAAACGGAAAACGTACCCCGTGGTCCAGTTGGCCCACTGGATGGTCAAACGTGACGGGCCACGGTGCGAATGCTGGGACCAGACCCATGACGTCTCGTGGGTCTGTCGTGACTGCTGGGGCACTGGTTTCTCCGGAGGCTACACCCTCCACGCCGCGTCAGTAGGCTACTACCTGGTCAAAGACAATACCGCACCAAAAGAATCCGAAGACACGTGGGCAACCCGGGTGTACCGCCCAACGCATCAGTTTGACCCCACCAACTACGCTCTTGGAGACATACTGGTTGATCTGACCAGCCCAGCACGTTGGAAAATAATCGCGGCTTCCGTGGCCGGCGAGATAGAAACCCGTTTAGTCCAGCCATACGAGACTGCTCAACGATTTCCCACTTTGTAAGGAGGTCATCATGGCCAAAAATCCAGAAAAGAAATTCGTGCATTTTGTCCCGGAGCCCAAGGTTGGGCATGGCTGCGACGAGTGCGGCGACTGTGAGGATTGCGAACCCGATGAGGGGATGCTGCTCGACGAGATGATTGGGTCGATCCACGGGATGTTACTGGTCGTGGAAAAGGCCCAAACCCTCATGAACAACACCAGCGTACAGGATACCCGCGACGACCTGCGCGGCATCCAGGTCAAGGCTACCCGCCTGGCCTGCACGATGATCAACAACATCGAGGTCATCGAGCACGTCGTGGTCCCAACCGAAACCAAGGGGAACTAACCATGCTGCCGAAACTCACGTCTCCACGGATGCGCGGGCCCGAAGTTCTGGATTGGCAGAACAAACTCCTAATCTTGAAGTACGATCTTGGTCAATATGGGGCCGACGGCGTGTTCGGGCCTGCAACCGACCAAGCGACCCGCGCGTTCCAAACCACAGCCAACATCACGGTTGACGGAACAGTGGGCCCCGTGACCCAAGCAGCGGCTGACAAAGCCATCGCTGACCAAAAACCCCCGTACTCAGGGGTCATGCGGTTGGTTTCGCTCCGGGATGTCCTGCCTGTTGGCCAGACCACCATGATGGGGTTCGACGCGTCCTGCTACGTGTGGCCCGAGGCCGCCAAGGCCATGTGGAACAAAGGATACCGGATCGTGTTCCGCTACCTGCGGTTGTGGGATCGATGTGTCCTAGACCGGCCAGATGGGCAGGGTGGTTCTGACTCGCTGTCCAAACAAGAGCGCGATGAACTCCTGTCAATGGGATACCTGATCGGCCTGGTGTCGTTTGCCACGTTGCGTTCTGAACGCTACCCTTTGACCGCAGAGGGCGGCACTAACAGGGGCGATATTGCCGGATGGAACGCGACAGAGTTAGGGTTCCCCCAGGGGATGCACCTGCACTCCGACCAGGAATATTCGTCGGTGCCGCCCGGTAGCAAAACGGCACTCCCGGCCTACGAGAACGCCCGGTTTGACGTGATCCGCGACCGATATTCGATGGTGTCGTCCCTGTACGTCGGGACCAACCTCGGGATGACCGGCAAGGAACTGTGCAGTAACATCGTGACCCCCAACTTCTGGCGCTGCGCCGTGGTCGATACCCCCACGCCTTCGCCCCGAGGGGTCAAGATCCAACAGGGGTTCCCCAAGACAATTACGGTCGGGGGTAGGAAATTCGAATACGACCCCGACGTCGTCCAGGCCGACTTGCTCGGTGACTACCCCGTGTTTGGTTCTGCGTAAACCCCGCCTGATTTATTTTCTTCTCCGCCAATAAAGTAGTTGACAAGCGCAATCCACCGTGCTACCAATAGAAGCATGGAAACCAACACCACTACCCCGACGACCCGTATCCACCCGACCAAAACCGTCCTGCAAGGGATCAACGAGGCCATGGCCACGTTCCGTGCGGACTACATGGCTGACCGTGCCCGCCAGGAAGCCGAGCAGCTGCGACAAAACCCCAGCCCGGCTGGCCGTGAGGTGGTTCGCGTCCTTCTGGCCCGCGCTCGTGCCCTCCGCGGCATCTAAGGAGCCACCATGGACACCGGCAACAAGTACGAGGAAACCAAAAACCTGACCACCACCCAGATCGCTGCGCTGGTCCGCCGGGAACTTCGCGCGGCCCAGAAAACCCGGGGATTCCGCTGCAGCGTCAAAACCGACCATTTTTCAGGTGGCTCGGCCATCAGGGTCCGGTTGGACTTCCCTGAGGATGCTGATCGAGTCAATGCCGCCACGACGATCCAGTGGGCCCGGGAAATCCTGGACCAGTACAACCGGCAGGATGTCGACCTCCTGACCGACTACTTCGACGTCCGGTTCTACGGGACCGTCACGTGCAACCTGCACCCCCTACCCTACCTGGCCCGTGACGTTGAGGAGGAATAGCATCATGACCAACACGATCAAGCCGCCCGCCATCGGACCGCTCCCCCGGTTCCTCGTGATGTCGGCGTCGACCACCCCGAGTTCCACGTGCTGGGGCGTCTACGGGCGAGTCGCGGTCCTGGAAATCCTGGACCAGTCGGCCCGGCCCACCTGCATTCGAGACACCCGAGGCGCCAAGGTCCTGGCCACCTGGGAAAACTGCAACATCGGGACCACTGACCGCTGTGCGTACTGGAGGGCGGTCCGGGAGGCCCAGGAGTTCGCGGCGACCAGAAATGCCAACGGATAAAGTGTAAATACCCGTTGACAACCGCAACCAAGACAGGTAAAGTGACTGACATGCGTACCACGAAGCCCCGTAAACCCAAGGTAGTGCTGCCTCCTGTTCCGCCTTCCCCGCCCCCGACCCCCGAGGAGCAGTGGCGAAACATCAGGAAAACTACCATCGGGGTGATCCAGTATCACGTGGCTCAAGGGATTAAAACCCGAAAGGATCTGGACCAGCGGATTCAATCCGGTGACCTCCTTGACGTCATCGCGAACGCCTCCAGAGCCATTGAGAAGATTTCGGCCGGTGAGATCGCCAGTCGGGCAATCCGAGCTGCCAGGGGATCGGTTGACCCATTGTTCACGGTCCTCAAGGTGGAGTTGGCTCGTGAGACCGACGAAATCTTACGGTACCGGCCCTGCAGCCCCGACGAGATGGTCCAGGTGACCAACCTGGCCCGCAACCGTGGGATCGGCGAGGTGCTCCGCGATCTCGCTGCGGACGTCCAGGTAGCCGACAAGGCCATGGCAACCCTGGGGGTCGTCGATACCCCTTGGGGCCCCGAAGACGACGAGGAACTCCTGTGGGCGCAGGAAACCTGGAAGGTGTGACGTGAAGATCCAAGGCAAGTACAACACTGCCGATGTGTTCAACGACCACGTTGAGGCGTCGGCGATGTCGCAAATCATTGAGTTGCTCAACCAAGAGTTCGTCCAGGGGTCCAGCATCAAGATCATGCCGGATGTCCACGCTGGAGCGGGCTGCGTGGTTGGCACCACCATGACGCTACACGGCAAAGTCGTGCCCAATCTCGTGGGGGTGGACATTGGCTGCGGCGTAGAAGTCCGCAAGCTCTGCGGCAAGCCGGACTTCAAGAAGCTCGATAAGGTGATTCTGGACCATGTGCCGTCTGGGTTCAACGTCCGCAGCGCCAGCGGCATGCACCGATTGCTGGACAAGAATGCACTCGCCAGCCTCAAGTGTGTCCATGCAGTAGATCTACGACGTGCACACCGGTCGGTTGGCACTCTCGGTGGCGGCAACCACTTCATCGAGATCGACGTGGACTCGGAAGGTAAGTACTGGCTGGTGGTCCACAGCGGCTCCCGCAACCTGGGCAAGCAGGTGGCCGAGCATTACCAGGCCGCCGCGGTCAAGCAACGGAGCCAGCAGGACTATGGGAAGCAGGCCATGGTGGACCACCTCAAGGCCGAGGGCCGTGCGGCCGAAATTTCCGACGCCATCAAGGCCCTGAAGATCCCGAAGATCCCCCAGTACCTGGCCTACCTGGATGGGGACCTGTTCCGTGACTACCTCCACGACATGGAGATCGTCCAGGACTACGCTCGGCGCAACCGAGCCGCGATCATCGAAACCATCGACGACGAAATGGAGTTCGCTGCCGACGACCACTTTGAAACGGTCCACAACTACGTGGATCTTGACCACATGGTCCTGCGGAAGGGCGCGGTCGCGGCCTATCAGGACCAGCGGCTCGTAATCCCCCTGAACATGCGGGACGGGACCCTGCTGTGCCGTGGCCTCGGCAACCCCGACTGGAATTTCTCTGCGCCCCACGGGGCCGGCCGAGCCATGGGGAGGGCTGAGGCCAAGCGGCGCCTATCCATGGACGACTTCCGCGAGACCATGCAGGGGGTCTACTCAACCTGCGTGGACCCAGGAACCCTCGACGAGGCCCCTGGGGCGTATAAGCCGGCCGAGGAGATCCAGCAGTATATCGGTGACACCGTCGAGGTGCTGGACCGCTGGAAGCCAGTCTACAACTTCAAGGCGCGAGAAGGCTAGGATGTTCACCATCACGACCATCACGGTAATCGAGCCGCGCGGTGCCACCGACCTGGTCCTGATCCACACGGGAGGATACCGTGACGTTGCAGTGCAACCAGGCTATGGGCCACGGGGCCCAGTGGGTTCGGGACCACCTTGGCCGTGAGCCCGACGAAATTATCAAGGAAAAATAATTGCATTTTATTATTGACAACGTCAAGTATCTGCGGTATTGGTAGGTGTAAGGAGACTCCACCATGTCGATCATACATTTCTCAACCGACCGACTGCTCGACGGCATCGTCAGGATGATCAGGATGGCAGGCTACGCCCCTGGTTGTTCCTTGGCATCGGCTTCCCTGCCGGTCAACCTGGCCATCGAGGCCAAGGTGCAGTTGACTGCCAAGGAGAAGCGGCAGTTGAAGGCATGGCAGACCAATCCCAATCTGTACGGGTCCCAGGGATTTTACCATCCGTAGCCGGAAAGCCCCGGCTAAAGCCGGGGGATGAAGGGCGTTGCTTTCTGTTGGTACACACTTCTTTTTAACCACGTTATACTATAGTGCATGGTAGTTAAAGCATACCGATATCGTCTGTACTGTACCAAGGCTCAGGTCACCAGCCTGAACCGCTGGCTCGACTTGTCCCGTTGGGTCTACAACAAGACCCTGGAAGTCCGGAAGACCTCGTGGGAAACTGATGAAGTCAGGATCGGGCTGTTCGCGACCAACAAACTCCTGCCCCAATGGAAACAAGAAAAGCCAGAACTTCAGGAAGTCCACAGCCAAGTCCTGCAGAATGCCCAGAAGCGTGTCGACACTGCTTTCCAAGGATTTTTCCGCAGGGTCAAGAATCACGAGACCCCCGGGTACCCCCGGTTCAGAAATCGTTTCCGCTACGATTCGCTCTGCTGGCCCCAGTATCCTGGAGGTGCCGTCCTGGACGGAGATATCCTGCGGGTCCGGGGCATCGGGGACATCCGGATCAATCTGCACCGTCCTGTTGAGGGCAAAATCAAGACCACGACGATTTCCAGAACCTCGACAGGAAAATGGTTTGTGATCTTTTCCGTTGAAGTAGATGTGGTTTGGTTGCCTACGTCCCAGCGAGCCATTGGGCTGGACGCTGGGCTAGAAAATCTCCTGACGTCCGACCAGGGCCGCGTGATCCACAACCCCAGGTTCCTCCGGCGTGGCCAGCATGACCTCAAACGGGCCCAGCGAAAACTTTCGGCCACAGCCAAGGGGACGGTCGATAGGGCCAAGAAAAGGAAAGTCGTCGCCCACATCCACGAGCGGATCCGAAATCAACGGGTTAACTTTGCCCACCGGATTAGCCGATATTTCGTTGATCATTATGGCGTTATTGTGTTCGAGGACCTCAACGTCCTCAACATGGTCAAGAACCACTGTTTGGCCAAGAGCATTCAGGACGCAGCCTGGACGATGATCAGGACCTTCACGATCTACAAAGCGGCAGAAGCTGGTAGAACCATCATCCTGGTCAACCCGGCGTATACGTCGCAAGATTGCTCGCGGTGTGGTCACCGAGAAAAGAAGCCGTTGGGCCAGCGGGAGCATCGTTGTCCTGCCTGTGGTCTGGTGCTTCATCGGGACCATAATGCAGCCATCAATATCTTGAGACTGGGGCTACAGTCTCTGGCCCTTGGGCCTGCAAGTCCTCGACGTAAGTCGGGGAAATAGTCACGT
>Ga0265297_10000258_pt1 | contig 177412 bp, 153 predicted proteins | sample Munlanlwell13791_FD_192502 | JGI IMG/M metagenome (GOLD analysis project Ga0265297, IMG submission 192502) | Leachate microbial communities from a municipal landfill in Southern Ontario, Canada - Leachate well 137-91 | ecosystem: Engineered > Solid waste > Landfill > Unclassified | place...
GGTTTCAAAATTTCTTTTTCTTTAACCAAATATTCTAACAAACCTTTCATTGATTCATCAATTTCTTTGTCTTCAACCTTAATTTCTTCTGCCTTAATCTTGATTTTATCCCAAGCTTTTAAGGTGAAACTTGGCAATTGGTGAATGGTTGCTTTAAATTCAATTGGATTACTTGGTGCTAATTTATCAATGGCAATTTTTGGGGTGATAAATAAACGCAAATCATTTTCTTTTAAAACTTGGTTTAGGGCAGTGTCCACAATATCTTCAATGGAGCTTTGTAATAAATACATTTCTCCCACTTGCTTTTTGACTACTTCAAAAGGAATTTTTCCAGCTCTAAAGCCATCAATTTTTAAATCTTTATTGATTTTTTTAGCGGTTTTCTCCAAAAATTGTTCAATTTCCTCATACGGAATGCTGATTTCAAAGCTAATTTCTTGATTCTTTTCGTCAATTTGTTTGTTAGCTGTTAATTTCATAGACAATAAATTAAATTTTAAATGGTTTTTATGTTTTTTTAGATTATCACAGAGCTTTTTTTTTGTAAAGTTGAATTTGCTGACTTAATAATGGTGCTTATAAACAAGTTATCCACAAGTGTTTATAATAAAAATTGTTTTATTTTAGATAAATTATAATCGTTTTTTCGTTTTTATAGTCAAGTGTGTACAAGCGTGCTATAATGCCTTTGTGAGTAGGTGGTTCGGACTTAAACCTTAGGTCGGGGTCCAATATAATCGCCTATAAACAAAAATAAAAAATAAAAATAAAAGTATGAAACAATTTAAACAAGCCATGTATCACGAATTGTTCGTGAAAGATTGTACCAATATGTCTTACTTTGTGCTTTTTGCCTTAGTGATTGGTGCTAACTTGGTTTTAGCTGGTGGTTTGATCTAATAGTTCAAATCTCTAGTATTGGGTAAATACTAAAAAAACGCTTTTTTCTCCTTGAGGACCAAGCGCTTTTTTAGTTTTATAGGAAAGTTTTTAATGATTATCTTCGCCCACGATTGCCACCTCTGCCTTTGCCACGATTTCCATTACGGGTTGGTTTTTGTTTGCTGGTTTTTTTGTCGTCCCATTTTGTTTTTGCTGAGACTATGGCAGAATCATTTGTTACCTTTGGGTTAATAAATTCTTTTATTCTATTTAAGGTATCATTATCAACAAAATATAAATTTTCAATCATTTTTTTCAAATCAAACAAGTCAGTTTTTAATTTAAGTAATTCCCCCGCTTGTTTTTGAGCCAAATCAATTTGTTTGTTATATTCAATCATTGATTGGAGGTTATCTTCTGTTTTTTTGATTAAATTGGAAATCTTTTCTTTTTCTTTCTCTATTTCCGGTGATGATTGTTTGCCCATTTCAGCTAATTCGGTTTGGATTTTTAAGTATTTGTTTTCGATTTTTTTTATATCATTTTTAGTGGTATCAATATTTTTTAGGTTTTCAGCCGTCATATTTTGTTGATATAAAATCGCCAATTCTTGTTCTTTTCTGTTTAGTTTATTGCGAAGATCAGTCAATTGTTTTTGAATTTCATTTTTTTCTGTTTGGTTTGGTCCAGTTTCCCTTATTAGGTTTTCTAAATCTTTATATTTATTTTTAATTTCAAATATTTTTTTACTGAGTTTTTTGATTTTTTGATGGTTTTTTCCAAGCGAATAACGAAATTCTAAGCATTGTTTGATTAAATCACTATTATTTGAGGCCATAGCCTGTCCAGTTTCTTGCAAGTATTTTTTCAGTACTTTTTCATTGTGTTTCTTGTTTTCCATTTTTTCGGCTGAATAGTTATCAAATCCGGTAATTGTTTTGTTGGCAATATCAATAGTAGTACTGTCTGCATAGGACAACCTTTTGTCTTTTAAAATATTAAAATTGTCATCTATTTTTCCTTCTTGTTTCAAGGTGTTAAAGGTTGATACGACTTTGTTTTTACGTTCTTTTCTAGCCGCTATTATGTTATTGTATTGTTGGCGATCAAGAAGTATCTTTTTTTTCTCTTCGTCTGTATTGGCAATTTTTGTTTTTAATTGATCAATTTCATTGATTTTTAAATTATAAAATCTAATTTCAAAGTCAATCGCTTGTTTAAATTTTTCGATGGCGTTGGGTTTTTCTAGTATTTCCCCATTTATTGCTAGTTTTCTTTTTAAGTCATTTTTTTCTATTTTTTCCAAATCAGTTGCCATTTTTATTGCTTTCATTGAAGCAAAATTTTTTTGTTTAGTGGCACGAATATATTTGCTTAGTTCAGCTAGTTTTTCATTTCGGGGGTCTTCTTTAATACAATATTTTATTTTGTTTATTGTTTTTTCATAATATTCAATTAGTTTTAGAACATTGCTCTTTTTGAAATTTTCTAAATCATATTCTTGGCTACCAGGGGATTGTTTTTTGATTTTTTCATCATAGCTCGCTAGCTCAGCATAGAGTCCGGCCAGTTTGGTATTGATAGTGATTATAAGCTCTCCAGTTGTTTTTGGTGGTTTTTCATTGTTTTCTGGTTCGTTTGATAATCCTAAGCTTTGTTTTATTGTTTTAATCTCTCTTTGCCATTGATCCAAGATATTCCTTGTTTCGCTTATATTTATCCTTTCTTTTTGGGTTGGTTGCGTTTTAAATATTTCCCTTAGTTTTGTCATATTTGTATTTTAAATAAAAAAATAAGCATAGTTGTTCTTTTCCATTGTAGTAAATTTTTGGGTTTTTCACAAATCACTTGCCAATTTAAAAATCTTATGTTAAATTAGACCTGCGTTTCACGAAGGTCTTGGTGTGAAGATTTTTGTGACGAACTCTATTTGCTCTGTGCTCTCAATTATATTTTTAATATTTAAGAAAACTATGCCTAATTTAAAAGCGGCGAAAAAGGATTTAAGACAATCTGGAAAACGCCAAGAAAGAAACGAACAGACTTATACCAAATTGCGCGATTTAATGCGTCAAACTCGTAAGTCTGCCGAAGTCAAAGATGTTAAAAAGACTGAAGAATTAGTGAAAACTGCCATTAAAACCTTAGACAAAGCTGTTAAAAAAGGTTTTATGAAGAAGAATACTGTTTCTCGTCGCAAGAGCATTTTGGCTAGACGTTTGAACGAAACCAAAAAAGCTTAATCGTTATATATGAAAAGATAGGGGTAAAACTCTATCTTTTTTGTTTGTTAGATAAGAAAAAATAGTGATTTTGTCATTCCGAACTTTATATAAAAATGATTTTAAATTTATATAGTGATAATTCTTATATTAAAGATGCCGAAACAAGTTCGGCATGACAGAAACGGGTTTGGCATTACATTGTTGTTTAGTTGTTGGATTAGGCTAGAAAGATGAAACCACCATCGTCACAACCGGCATTAGTTGTATTTGCGCTATTGCTGGTCTTTGTTATAATTAAGCTTGTAATAAATAAAATTTATTAACGTTTTATAAATGTAAAAAGAAACTAATTTATGGCCAAATTAGCAAATGAAGAACAAATTATCAGGGAGGCCCAGATTGATCAATCAAAGTTTGCCCTGATCTATCAACATTACTTCGAACAGATCTATTATTTTTTGTTGGCTAAAATCCGCAATGAGGCGGACGCCGAAGATCTAACGGCAATGAGTTTTGCCAAGGCTCTTAACAATTTACAGAAATACAAAGAAGGTAATTTCCGGGCTTGGTTGTATCGGATTGCCAATAATACCTTTTTGGACTTTGTTCGCAAGGAAAATCGGATTTCCCATGATGAAGATCAAATGATGAATATTGTTGATACCAAAGCCGAGGACGTGAGTGAGGTCGTGGATAAATCTATAATGATAGAAAAGGTCAAAGAAGCGATGAAAACTTTACCGGATAAATATCAAACTGTTTTGTCCTTGAAATATTTTTCAGATATGACTAATGGTGAAATTGCTGAAATGTTGGACTGTCGGGAAAACAATGTGGCTGTGCAGATTCATCGGGGAGTGAAGTTGTTGACCGAACTTTTAAATAATAATTAAACTTTTACATATATGAAAAAATTTGATGAAAAAGTAGTGGAGAACTTGCTGTTTGAAAACGGCCAAGTTTCTTTGCAAAAAACTCACAAAATCAGTGAGGACAAAAAGGATCAAATTTACGAGAAGGTTTTAAGATATTCTCAAAATTTATCATTAAAAGACAATTCTATGACAGCCTCAAATTCATGGCTAAAGAGTTTTGCTTTATTGTTGGGTGGCGCTGCCATCGCCGCTATTGCCTTTGTGTCTATTAATTATTGGCCAAGCAATGAGGGAACAGTGGTGGTTGCTCCGGAAAATAATAATACTGAAGTAGCTGTGGAACAAGCAATTCCTTTAGCCGCGACAGTTGCTTATGTGGATGGTGGTTTAGAAATTAAGAATGGTGATACTTGGAAAGCTTTGGCTGTGGGTGATGATTTGAAAGCCGGTGATTTGGTCAGAACTGTTGCTCCGGGGCGTGCTATTATTAATTTTGACGATGGTAGCGCGGTCCGTTTGGATGCTAATACTGAAATGTTAATTCAAGAATGTAATAATGAATCGATCATTTTGGCTCAAAGCAACGGTCAAATTTATAATCGAGTTCATAAGTCTGATAGTTTGATTTTCAGTATTTTGGGAAATGAAACCAAGATTACTGCCATGGGAACGGCTTTTACGGTGAATATGAACCGAGCCGATCAAGTGATTGTTAAGGTTTTAGAATCAAAAGTTAAAGTAGAAGAAAATCAGAAACAAGAAGAAGTTGTTGCCGGTGAAATGGCTATCGTTAATCAAAAAGAAGAAACCGTTAATAAGAGTGCTTTGGCCTATGGAGAATTACAAGATGATTTCCATCAATGGAATAAGGATGAAGATGTAAAAATTGAAGCTCCTTTGGGTGTCTTAGCTGAAGTTCCGCCAGTTTTGAAAATCGTTTCTCCAGCTGATGGTGCGGAAACTTATGCCGCTAGCATTGATGTGACTGGTAAAACTGATGGTACTAAATTATTAGTAAATGGTAATGAGGTTTCCATCAATGAAGGTCAATTTAGCAAGAGTGTTGCTTTGTCTTTGGGAAAGAACGTGATTGCCGTTAAATCAGTTAATGAATTTGATAAGGTGACCGAAACCTCGATCATTGTTTATAAAAAAGAAAAAGTAGAAGAAGTGGTTGAAGAAAAACCAGTTACTACTGGTATTTCCCTAAGTGGTGCCGTGGCCGATGGAAAAGTGAAATTATCTTGGTCATTAAGCAATATGACTTCATCTCAAGGCTTCAAAGTGGTTTATAATGAAGTTGGCAGTCCGGTTTATCCAGGTGATCAATATCATTATTTAAGTGATGCCGGCGCTCGTAGTGACGTCTGGACAGATTTGAAGGCTGGTAAAACTTATTACTTCCGAGTTTGTGAATATTTAGGTGGTAAGTGTGGTGTTTACAGTAATCAAGTGAAAGTCACTATTCCGGCGACTAGCACTTCTACTGATAATAGTAATGGTAGTATGTCTTTGTCCGGTTCAGCTGCGGAAGGTGGAAAAGTTCAATTGAAGTGGACTTTGAATAATATGACTTCATCTCAAGGTTTCAAAGTTGTTTATAATGAAAGTGGTAATCCGGTTTATCCTGGTGATACCTATCATTATTTAACTGATCCAGGAACTCGCAGTGATAGTTGGACCGGTTTAACCGCTGGAAAAACCTATTATTTCCGAGTTTGTGAATACTTGGGTGGAAAGTGTGGAATTTATAGTAACCAAGTGTCATTGACGATTCCTCAACCAAGCGTGGCAGTTCCAGTCGGAACAATTTCTCTTTCCGGAAGTGTGAATTCCAACGGAGTTGTCAGTTTATCTTGGGGCTTGAATAATATGACTTCATCTATGGGTTTCAAAGTGGTTTACAATGAACTTGGTAGTCCGGTTTATCCTGGTGACACTTATCATTATTATAGTGATGCCGGTGTGCGCAGTGATAGTTGGACTGATTTAACTCCAGGGAAATCCTATTATTTCCGAGTTTGCGAATATTTAGGTGGTAAGTGTGGGGTGTACAGTAATCAAGTTAAATTGACTGTGCCGAGCGTGGAAGTAATTCCCTAAAGATAAGCGTTACTGATTAAAAGCATCCCGAGCAATCGGGGTGTTTTTTTGTGATTAAAAAAAACCGCCAAAGTCTAAGGCGGTGGGATTTATTCAAGTAATTTGATAACTCCTTCAATCAACAACAGCAGTCCGGTGTTGATGAGAAATGTTTTGAACATTCTTATTCGTAGCTTTTTCATTCCTATGATTTTTTGGTCGTGGGTCTCGTCGGCTTTGAGCGTTTTTGCGGAGCATAGTAAAAACGTGAGTAGCAGCATTATCATGGCTGCCATTAAAATGATACCGCTGATAATCAGCAACAACCAGGCGGTGGCTAGCTCTAACATGATATTTCCCTCCTTTATGAGCTAAATTTATGCTTATCTTTGAAAAAAGTCAAAGATAATATGGTGTTGCTTTCCTAAACCACCAACATAAATAGTTCCATTAAGAAACGATTCAGATCTTCCTGGTAACCGGTTTTGAATTTTTCATCCCAGCGAACTAAACAATGATAAATATGTTTTAGTTTATCCAAAGAAAAACTTTTGCTTTGTTCGCCGATGCGAGTTATTAAAAAAGGATGCAATTTTATTTTTTTAGAAATATCAGCTTTGCTTTTGTTATCTAAAAGCAGTTGTTTGATTTGAATCAATAAGCGGAAGTGGCGAATTAACAGATTCCAAATGGCCATTAATTCTTTTCCCTTATTGATTTCATATTCCAAAAGTTTGTAACTTTCCTTAAAATTTTTCTCAATGATTTTATCTATCAGTTGAAAAATACAATCTTGATAAGTGCTATTGGTTAAAAAATTTACATCTTCCAGGGCGATGCGCCCATCTCCTTTGTAGGCGATTAACTTATCAATTTCATGTTTTAATTGCCATAAATTCGGCCCTATCCCTGCTGCTAACGCTTTAATCGCATCTTCGGTGATTAGCGCTTTTTCATCATTAATATAATTCTTGATCCATTTGTTAAGAGCGAATCCTTCCAGTTCCGGGAAAATATAAAGTTCTTTATTGGGAGCCAGTTTTTCCAATAATAGTTTGTGCAATGATTTTTTGCGATTAAAATCCTTAAAGGTTTCGTAAAAAATGATAATGTTTTCAGCTCCTCGTAATTTTTCAAAAATATCCTCAATGTTTTTTTCAATATTTTTATTTTCCAAAATATTTTCTATGATAATCAATCTCTTGGTTGCTAAAAATGGAGCACTTAAAAATAAGCTTTGTAGTTCCCCCCAGGTTTTACTCGTTTCCGCTAAATCCAACTGATCAACATTAATGGAGGAGGGATCAAATCTTTCCTTAAATGAGTTTTTTAGTTTTTTCAGATATTGGCGCGATGAAAAAGTATCGTGGCCATATATTAAAATCAGCATGAAATTTTTTTAATCTTATGTTTAGAGTTTAGCAATTTGTAGAGTTTTCGCAACCTTGTAAATATTTCTCCAGAATTACTAGTGCATTTCACCCCAGCGTTCATTGATTTCTACGTTAACCACTAAGGGAACCGCCAGTTTGTAAATATGTTCCATCATTTTATCAATTTCTTCACCGTATTGTTTGGCTTTTTCTCGGGGTGCACTAAAGACCAATTCGTCGTGCACCTGAAGTAACAATTTTAAATCAGGATTTTTATCTAACAATTCTTGTTTAATTTTAATCATTGCCAGTTTTATTAAATCAGCGGCTGTTCCCTGAATTGGCATATTGATGGCTGTTCTCTCGGCGGCTTTGCGCACCATTTGCACCGAAGCGTTAATGTCTGAAATGTAGCGACGACGTCCAAATAGTGTTTCCACGTAACCGTTGTCCTGGGCGAATCGGACGAGCTTATCAAAATAAGCTGGAATGGCAGTGTATAATTTGAAATATTTATCAATAAATTCCTGGGCTTCAGCGCGGGAAATATTAATTTGATTGGCCAGTCCGAAGGCGCTTAAACCGTAAATCACGCCAAAGTTAATGGCTTTAGCTTTGTTTCTCAATTCTTTGCTAACTTCATCAAGTTTCAGATTGTGAATTTTAGCAGCGGTGCTAGCGTGAATATCTTCATTATTAGTAAAAGCTTTAATCATTTCTTTGTCCTGCGCCAGAGAGGCAATAATTCTTAATTCAATCTGAGAATAGTCGGCGCTGATCAAAACTCGGCCTTCTTCGGCTAAAAATCCTTTGCGAATGGCTCGCCCAGTTTCATCTTTAATGGGAATATTTTGCAAATTAGGATTACTGGATGATAAGCGGCCGGTGCGAGCGATGGTTTGATTAAAAGAAGTATGAATTCGTCCGTCGGTTTTTACCAATAAAGGCAAAGATTTGATATAGGTTGATAATAATTTATCCAAGTGGCGATGTTGTAAAATCAAATCAATGATTTCGTGTTCGCCTTTTAATTTTTCTAATTCACCGGCAGCGGTGGATTGTCCGGTTTTAGTTTTTTTGATATTTTCCGTGGAGATTTTCAACTTATCAAAAATAATTTCTTTGATTTGTTTGGGAGAATTAATGTTGAATTCTTCCCCGGCCATTTTAAAAATTTGCTTATCAATTATTGCCAACTCTTCACTGAATTTTTTTTCTAAATCAGCAAAATAAGGCAAATCAATTTTGATACCGTTCTGTTCCATTTCTGCCAAAATTGGCATTAGGGGCATTTCAATTTTTTCAAACAAAGGTAGCAATTGTTTTTCGGCAAGCATTGGTTCAAAAATTTCCCAAAGTTGCCAAGCGTTGTCGGCATCGGCGCAGGCATAATCACTTAGTTTCTCGGCATCAAAAAGTTTCATTAGATTGGCCAAATCGCTTTTTCCATCCCAGCCGGTTAATTCCAAAAAGCTGGTGGTTTTTGTTTTCAATTCGGAAAACGCTAAATGATCCAAATCATGGTGACGTTGGTCCGGATTCAACAAATAAGAAGCAATCATCGTGTCAATCATCGCTCCTTTGATTTCAATGCCATATTTTTTAAAGATTTTCCAATCAAATTTCAGGTTGTGTCCGATTTTAACAGTTTTAGGATTTTCTAGAATGGTTTTAATTTCTTGTAAAAATTCCGTCTGTTGTTCGTGATTCAAATAAACAAAAACTCCTTGGTGTTTTTCCCAAGAAAAACTGCAGCCAATTATTTCTGATTCGATATCATCTAATCCGGTGGTTTCGGTATCAACGGCAAAAATCGGTTTGCTTTTTAATTCATTAATAAATTTTTGTAAATCCGGTAGTTTCTTAATCAGTTGATAATTTTTTTTATGAGATTCTTGTTCTGTCACGCTCAGTGTTGCCTGTCCGCGTAAAAATTCCGGGACTTTGTCGGGCAGTGTAAAAAATTCATATTCTTGGCAAACTTCATTGACAATATTCATGTCAAAAGGTTTCAGACGGGCGTCCTCCAATTCAAAGTTTATTGGAACATCGTTGATAAGGGTAGCCAGTTTTTGGCATTTAAAAGCTAGCTCCTCATTATCAATCAATAATTTAATGATGCGATCGGTAAATTTTAATTCTTTTTTCTCCTTTAGTTTATCTGGATTGCTTTTTAAAATTTCGTATAAGTTTTCAATACTTTGAAATTCTTTAATTAAATTGATGGCGGTTTTGTCACCAACGCCCGGCACGCCCGGGATATTATCGGAAGTGTCACCTTTGAGCGCTTTGTAATCAATAATTTGACGTGGACTTAGACCGTCATATTTTTCTTTGACACCAGCGTCATCATATAATTTAAAATTGCCAACGCCGATTTTTGGCATATATACAAAAATATTTTCACCGACTAATTGTAATAAATCATTATCACTGCTAACCACAAAAACTTCCACGTCCTTATATTTTTTATTGGTTTCAGTAGCGATGGTGCCAATAACATCATCGGCTTCAAAACCTTCTTTGACGTAAATTGGAATTCCCAGTTTTGCCAAAGATTCTTGTAACATGGGGATTTGTTCATAAAACCCGGCTTCCTGGCGAACGCGTTGGGCTTTGTAATCGGCGAAATCGGTGGTGCGGGATTCGGATTTTCCCACATCAAAAGAACTGGCTAGATAATCCGGTTGCAAATCCTTCAAAATTTTGAAAAGAATGGAAAAGTATCCGAAGACAGCGTTCACAACAACCCCTTTCTTCGTGGTGAGTGGGGGAATCGCATGCCACGCTCGGTGCAATAAAGAATGTCCGTCAATAATCACCAGTTTCTTTTTTTTCATATTTATTTAATTTTATTTATAAATGATATTTCAAAAGTGTTGCAATGGCGATGGCGGCAGTTTCGGTTTTTAAAATTCGTTCGCCCAGTTTTATAAAATGAGCATTTTCCAGTTTTTGTAAGATTTTTAAATCTTCCGGAGAAAAACCACCTTCCGGCCCAATAAACACGTTAATCGTTTCGTCGATGTGAGAGGCGTTTAATAATTTTCCCAAATCACTCATTTCAAGATTTTCCTGAGTGTGAAAAATTAAATTTAAACCGGCTAGCTTCAGATCAAGATTTTTCAAATCCATTGCTTCATTTATTTTCGGCAAATAAAAACCATGACTTTGTTCAACCGCTTCGGAACTGATTTTTACCATGCGTTCAGTTTTGGTTTGGTTCTTGATGGTTCTTTGTGTTATAATGGGAGAGATTTCATCAATTCCCAGTTCGCTGCATTTTTCCACAATGAATTCCAGCTTGTCTTTTTTGGGAATACCGACAAATAAATTGATGCGGGCTGATGGATTTTTCTCATTTTCAGTTTTTTGCCAACGCAGATAAATTTCCTTTTTATCAATATTTATTTGATTGATTTCATAAACGAACTTCTCTCGACTATTGTTCAAAAGGGTAATTTGTTCACCGGCTTTCAATTTTAAAACCTTACTGATTTGGTGATATTGTTCAGGATATGAAGTTTTGCTGAGAATTAAGGTTTTCCCCAAATATTTTTGGTGAAAAGAGAAGAAAAAGTGATGCATAAAAAATAAAAATAAAGTTTTTCTAATTATAACACATGAATCAAAGTCAACAAGAATATTTAAAGATGGTGGAGCGGGGAGATAAGATCGCAATGTTGTTTGCCCCGTCTTTTATTATTGATTTTGATTATCCGGCGATTATTGGGATGGCCAAGGCTTTGGGTGCTGGTTTGCTTAGTGAAATTACTTATGGCTGTCATTTGGTCAATAACCATTATAATCATTACATTAAAAAGCATAAAAATCAAAAATATTTTATCAATACCACTTGTCCGACGATTGTTAATTTGATTAGAACTCAATTTCCTGACTTGGAGAAATATTTATTGCCGGACATTTCCTGCGCTTTATCTTTTATTGATTTTTACAATTTGCTTCATCCTGATTATAAATTAGTGTTTATCTCGCCGTGCGTGGCTAAGCGCAGTTTTGAAACGCCCCGTTTACCGGAATGGTCGTTGACTTTAACTTTCACTGAATTAAAAGAATTATTTGAATTGAAAAATATCAAAGTCGAAGATTATCAAAATTCCAATGATCGTTGGGATGATTTTTCTCGTACCGATACGAAACTTTATCCTTTGGATGGGGGGCTTAGCGCGACTGCTCGCTGGCAAGAATTTTTTCCAGATTTGCAGGTTTTTGTTGGGTCCGGTTTGAAAAACTTATTACCGATTCTAATGCAAATGAAGCAGGGTACTTATGATAAAAATTTATTAGATATTTGCGCCTGTGAAGGTTCCTGCGTGGGTGGACCGTGTGTTTTTAATAAGAATTTGCCATTGGCGGAAAAACGCAAAAAAGTGATTGATTACTATAAGCTTTTTGCAGATAATTCCTAACTTTGGCAATCTGTTTCTTTTTTGTTATAATGGACCAAGAGTCCATTTTTATTTTGGCATAGATTTCGTTTGTGAAAAGGCCAGGTTTTTTTATATCAAAAATTAAAAATATTTTTATGGCAATTGATCGAGAAGAACTAGAAAAACATTTATCATCTGAAGAAAACTTGGATGAGTCGGCGCGTTTGAAACAATACGCTGCTGCTTTACCCGATGAGCCGATGATTGTTTCTAATCTTAAATATAAAAAAAGACATTGGTTCACCAAGTGGTGGGGCGTTTTGATTATTATTTTTGTGTTATTGTTTGCGATTTTTGCCGCTATGTTCGCTCATTTTTATAAAGATTTTTTGAATAAAATGGAAGCCGGTACCATCCAATGGGATGTTTATTATCAAGGTTTTGATTTCGCCACTCGTTATGATTTGTTGGCGATTTCTCGCGATACCATGAGCGATGATCCTTGGTGGGGCCACCCGGATGCCAAAGTGGTGATTGTGGAATTCGGTGATTATACTTGTTCCTATTGTCAGGATTTTAATAATAAAATCATGCCACAATTACAGGCGAAATATCCAAATGATGTATTGTTTATTTATCGTGACTTTCCGATTTTATCCGGCGCGGAAGGGGTTTCTGTGCAGGTCGCCAATGTGGCCAATTGTATTTATAATAATCTGAATGATCAAACGGATTATTGGAAAGTGGTTCATAATTATTTATTTTTAATGACTGATAATCTTGGGGGAATTCATAAAGACTTAGAAGGCTATTACAATGTGGAAGCGGCAGAAAAGTGTATTAATGATAAGATGTTTTACAATGAGGTTTTGCGCGATTTCAATCAGGCGGATGAATTGGGATTGACTTCAACCCCTTCGTTCTTTGTAAATGGTCATTATATGCAAGGAAGTTTGGAAGCGGAAGAATGGTTTTACGTGATTGATAAATTTTTAGCAGCTAATCAATAAATATTATGGTAGAAATTCGTATTCATGGGAGAGGCGGTCAGGGCTCAGTCACCATGGCTGAATTGTTGTCTTTGACGGCTGAGAATTGTGATAAATTCTCCCAGGCTTTTCCGTATTTTGGCGTGGAGCGTCGGGGGGCGCCGGTGATTGCTTTTATTCGCATTGATTCAAAATTCATTATTACGCGAGAGCAAATTTATAATCCTAATTATGTGATTATTCAGGATCCGACTTTGGTTGGGGAAAGTTCTGTGCAGCAGGGAATTAGCGATAAAACCGTGGTGATTATTAACAGCTCCTTGGATAATAATTATTGGAAAAAGTTTTTTAAAACTAAAGTGAAAATTTATACTGTGCCAGCCACCGATTTAGCCATGCAAGCCATTGGTAAGCCGATTGTCAATACGGTTTTGATGGGAGCGTTCGCCAAAGTTTGTCCTGATTTGGATTTGGCCGGAGCGCAAAAAGCGGTGAAGCAATATTTGGGTAGTACTTTTTCACCAGAATTGGTCAATAAAAATTTGGAAGCGGTTAAAGCCGGTTATAATTTTATAAAGTTAAATGATTAATGATATGAAAAAACCGATTTCGGTTCCGGCTGGAACCAGTTTAAATAATAAGACCGGAGCGTGGCGAACTTTTCGCCCGGAGATTGATTTTGAAACTTGCACCGGTTGTGGTATTTGCGAAACAGTTTGTCCGGAGCCTTGTATCAGTAATAGTCACAAGAAAAATAAGATGGGCAAGGAAGTTCGGCAGATTGATTATAATTATTGTAAAGGTTGTGGTTTGTGTGCCGCCGAATGTCCGTTCAAAGCAATTAGTATGAAAACCGAGAAAAAATAAATTAACTATAAATTAATATGGCAAAAGTAATGGAAGGATCACGTGCGGTGGCGGAGTTGGTCCGTTTGTGTGAACCAGGCGTGGTGAGCGCTTATCCGATTACTCCGCAAACTCATATTGTGGAGTATTTGGCAAAATTTAAAGCTGATGGAATTGCCACCTATGAATATGTTCGTGCTGAAAGTGAATTTTCGGCGGCGTCCATCGTGCTTGGCGCGTCTGCCAGTGGAGTTCGGGTTTATAGCGCGACCAGCTCCCAGGGTTTATTGTTGATGACCGAAGTTTTATTCAATATTGCCGGCATGCGTTTGCCGGTGGTGATGACTTGTGCCAATCGTTCCATTAGTGCGCCCATTAATATTTGGAATGATCAACAGGACGCGGTCACCATTCGTGATTCCGGTTGGTTGATGTTTTACGGAGAAACCGTGCAAGAAGTTTTGGATTTACATTTGGTCGCTTATAAAATCGCCGAAAGTTTACAATTACCGGTGATGGTTAATATGGATGGATTTATTTTGACTCATACTTTTGAACCAGTGAATATTCCTGCCAAAAGTTTGATTAAAAAGTATTTACCGAATTATAAACCGGTTTTGGGTGAAAATTTGGATCCGGCCAAGCCAAAATCCATGGGAACTTTTGTTAATCCGAATCATTATTTTGAAATTCGTCAGGAATTATTTAATGATGTGCGAGACAGCGCCAAGTCTATCAAAAAAGCCATGAAAGATTTTAAAAAAGTGTTTGCTCGAGATTTGGATTTGTTGGAATATTATGGTGACAAAAATGCTAAAACGATTTTTGTGGCCATGGGCTCAGTGGCTGGTACGGTGAAAGAGTTTATCAATCAACATAATAAAGTCAGTAAAGATAAATTAGCGATCATTAAAGTTCGTTGTTTCCGTCCTTTCCCGGCCGAAGATTTAATTCAATCTTTGAAAAATGCTAAGAAGGTGGCGGTTTTAGATAAAGCGATTTCCATGGGCGCCGAAGGTATTTTATCTGGGGAAATTAAGCAAGCCTTATATGGAAAAAAGAATTTGTTGATCAAGGATTATGTCGTTGGTTTGGGAGGACGTGATATTACCATTACCTTATTGAAGGATATTTATACGGATATTTCTAAAGAAAAAGTTGGCGGATTAATTTTTAAAGGAAAATAAAAATATTTATGCTTGATAGAATCAAAAAAAGATTTTTTAAATTTAGTTTTTATCAAATTCTGAGTTTTGTTTTTTTTGCTTTGATTCTTGGCGGAATGTTTTTAGCACATGTTATTTGGGCGGCGGATCCCATTGCTGTTAATTATCAGGTTCCGTTTGGTGGCTTGACCAGCAGTGACTTGTTACCTGATTACATTAATAAAATCTATAAATGGATGATTGGCGGTGGTTTGGTTTTGGTGGGCATTATGATTACGGTTGGTGGTTTTATGTATGTATCTTCTGCTGGTGATTCCAAACAAATCGCTTCCGGAAAAAAATACATTATAAATTCTTTAATTGGCATGTTATTGTTGGTAAGTTCTTATGTGATTTTAAATACTATCAATCCTGATGTCACCACTATGGAGGCCTTAGAGGTTTCAACCATTGAGCAGAAGACCATGCCTAATGGAATTTGTGCTTGTGATTCAAATAGTGATTGTCTTCAAGCTAATACTTATTGTATGGGTTCAGCTGATACCACGCCTTTTAATCCAAAGGTTAGTAGTGATGTAGCCGAAGCTTTGACTTCAGTTTTTAATGTTTTTATGACAGTTGCTACTTTGCCGATGGGGGTTGGTGTAACCATTGGACCAAAAATCGTTGCTCAAGGTGGGATCAAGACGGCAACGCAAAGTGCGGCTACTCGTTTTGCCACTGCGGCTGCCAAGAAAACCGCTGATTTAGTAGTAAAAGCAGCCACTACGGTTAAAGATAAATTTGTTTGGGTTTTTAAAAATCCGGGAAAATTTGCAGTGAAAACGGTTAGTACTACTGTGAAAACTGCTGCCGGAGCTTGGGCGGCCAAAGAAGTTATTCTATTTGTTGGTTTGATTATTATTGCCAATATGGGTTTCACTTTTGAATTTAGTGCTTCTTGTCCTAATCCCAATGGAAAATCATTGTGTGTTTCGGATATTTTTAAATATAATTTGATTCCACATGGCATGGCTCCAAGTAACGAGCCGGGTATTGGTATAAAGGTAAATATTGATAATGGTAGCATGGAACCGGCTGATGCTCCGCGTACTTTTTTGTATAATAGTGATGGTTCGTTACCGGTACGTCGTGAAATGTTGGGTGACGTGACTGGAACTTATGCTGTGCATTATTTTGTGCCACCGTTGGGAAATATTGAACCGGCATATTTATTTTTCGGCGGTAAAGTATTTCCCGGTTTAACTAATCGCGATGCTTGTATGCCATCAAATAATCATTGTCCTTGTATGGAATGGGAGGTTTGGGATAAAACAACCGGAAATTATAAATGTAAACGTCAAGCACGTTGCGTTACCGGACAAGAAATTCACCCACGTTTAAATGATGATTATTCTTTTTGTTTGACCGGTAGTCAGGGTGAGCCATGTAAAGATGATAGTGATTGTCGAGTTGGTAATCAGTGTGTGGTTATTCCAAAAAGTACTGTTGATAGTTTGTCATTGTTTAAAAAAGGAATTACTGGTGCAACTAGTACCGTCCAGGGTTTAACTACAGACTTAAAAACAGCCACTGGTGGAATTTATGAATTGAATCCTCCTTATGCGATGCAGCAGGTTTGTATGCCAACTTCTGGTGGTGGTGCTAGTGGCGTTATTGACAGCGAATGTACGATTGCTGATAACAGTGCTTATTGTAAACCAGGAACTGGAATTGCAGATCGTTTAATTCCGTGTGTACCAATGAAGGCAGCGGCAGTGTCTGAGCAGGATCCGAGTAAAATGGCCGGGTGTAATCCGTTGAATTATATTTGTTATCAAGAAAGTTCTGGTAAGCCATTTTATCAAGTTGCTAGTTTGGAAACACGTAAGAAAATTTTACGATTTCCATATACTTATCAAGCCAAGAGTGTAGATGATTGCTTTACTCAATATTCTAAAGTTAGTGGTTTAGCCGACAAAATTGAAGGTTTAATGAATGGTAATGATCTTAGTAATTATAATCAAATTGTTTTGTATGTAGATGGCGGGAGTGGTTCTGAATTTGAGAATTCAAGGTATGAAAATATTTTAGGATATGTTAATCGTTGGGGTTTGTCCGTTGATCAGAAAAAACAAATAATTAATAAGGTGGTAAATGATTTGATATATGGTGGTAGTCAGGAAACAAAAAACCTCACAAAAAAATATTTGGCACAATTAATTGCGGACAAAAAGAATTACATTTTACAACAAAATGGGCAGTGTTATTTAAACATTAAGGATGCTTATGACTTTGTTTCATTTAGAGATGATGTTGTTCGATATTCGGATTTGCGTGTTGGTTCAGTTTTGATGACTATGACTCCATTTGTTAATTTATCATTATTGTCTGGTGAGATTGGGTCTTGGTTTGACGCAAGAGTGGTTTCTGAAAATTTAAAGTGTGATGCAGGATTAACCCCAATTAAAGATTTGTTGTGGTTTAAATTTACACAGGTTAATTAATTTATAATTTATTTTTTATATTTTTATGCAAAAACAATATCAAGCTCTTTATCCCGGGCACACTGCTTGTGCCGGTTGCGGTGAATTATTAGCTATGCGCCATGCGCTGCAAGCGGCTGGTCCGGATGTGATTGTGGTGGGCGCCACCGGTTGCAGTGAAGTGACCACTTCCGGTTATCCGGATACTGCTTTTGGTATGCCGTGGATTCATTCGTTGTTCGAAAACGCTGCTTCGGTGGCCACGGGAATTCAGGCGGCTTTGCAATATCAGAAAAAAGATCAGAAAATTAAAGTGATTGCTATGGGCGGAGATGGTGCTACTTTTGATATCGGCTTTGGTGCCTTGTCTGCCATGTGGAGTCGTGGGGAAGATATTTTGTATATTTGTTATGATAACGAAGCCTATATGAATACTGGCGTGCAAGCCAGTGGGGCGACTTTGCCTGGAACTTCAACTACCACCAGTCCTAGCGGTTCAGTAGAAAAGGGAAATGATTTACCGAAAAAAGATATGCCAGCGATCGCCATGGCTCATGGTTGTGTTTATGTGGCTACCGCCAGTCCTGGTTTTCCTTTTGATATTCAAAACAAAGTAAAGAAAGCTTTGACCATGAAAGGTTCAAAATATATTCAGTTATTATCACCTTGCGTGCCAGGTTGGGGTTTTTCCACCGATCAAGCGGTGAAATTGGGTAAGCTTGCTCAACAAACCGGTTTGTATCCGATTTTTGAAGCGATTAATGGAAAAGTTACCAGTGTGATGAAAGTCCCGACTACCACGCCTAAAGTGTCGGCTTATTTAGAATTGCAAAAACGTTTCAAACATATTTTGAAAGATGAAAAAATTATGGCGCAATTACAGACGCTGGCTGATGATAATATTGCTAAGTATGGGTTGTAGGTAAACACCAAACAATTGATTAGAATTCTTGTGTAGGGGCGAATAATTATTCGCCCTGTTTTGTTTTGTTTGATTAAGAATATGAAAAGATATTGTTTGTATTAGGGCGTTGCAATGCAACGCCCCTACGATAGAATCTTAGATAACGAACATTATTGCAAATCACATAAAATTGTTATTCACGATAAAAGGGCGAATAATTATTCGCCCCTACGGTAGAAAAATATAATGACGTGACGATTTCTTACGGTAATCTCTTCACAAAAGCTACAAATTCTTCAACGGCTTTGTCCATCTTGCCGCTTTTGTTTTCAATTATCAAATCATAATATTGCGCGAAGGATTTTTCTTCCTCGGCGTTTTTCAAACGAGTTTTAATATCTTCTTCGGTGTTGCTGCCGCGCCCACGAAGACGTTTTTCTAAATCTTTAAGTGGAGCGTCAATAAAAATCAACCAAGCTTCCGGATACTGATCACGAATTTGCAAGGCTCCTTGAATATCAATATTCAAAATAATATTTTGAGTTTTGATGGTATTTTCCAAAACATCCCGCGCTGTGCCATAATAATTTTCATGAACCATGGCATATTCAATCACTTTGTTGTCTTCAATCAGCTTTTCAAATTCTTCCTTAGTGATATTGATGATTTTTTTATCTTCTGGAATTTCACGGGGAGCGCGAGTGGTATAAGTGGCGCCGGTTTGTAAATTCAGATTACTATGATTTTTCAAGACATCAATAATAATAGTGCTTTTTCCTGCTCCGGAAGCTCCGGAAACAATCAAAATATTTTTATCTGGATTAATTCCATTCAAATAAGTTTTCAATTCAATCGGTAGCTTGCTGTAGAAATTTTGTTTTTCACCTTTCAAATCAATAAATTCCAATTCTTGAGCATGTAAAAACACGCGGCCCAAATTAATGGAACGATATTTTTTTTGTTTGTATAAAGGATCGCCCACAATGGCATGACCGAAAGCGTGGAAATGGGCACGGATTTGATGAGTGCGTCCGCTTTTTAGATTGATTTTAAATAAAGAAAAATGTTTGTAACTTTTGATCAAGGAATATTCAGTAGCGGATTCCTTACCGGTTTCAGCGTTGGATGGTCTGGCTACCATGCGTTTTTTGTCCTGGCTACGTTCCAATTTGAAATTTATAACACCACTTGGCTGATTTGGTTTGCCAAAAGCTAAAGCAATATAATTTTTCTTGATGGTTCTGGCTTGAAATTGCTTTTTTAAATGCTCAAACATTTTTTTTGTGCGAGCAATTACCAATAAACCGGAAACCATTTTATCCAAACGATGAACTACCCCTGGACGCAAAGGATCTTCACCGATTCCCTCAAGTTCAGGGTGTTTTATTAAAAGTTGTTGAATGGCACTGCTTTGTTCAATGCTGGCGCTACCATGAGTTGATAAACCAGCTGGTTTTTCAATGATAATATAGTTTCTATCAGTTTTGATAATTTTGATTTGTGGGGCGTTGGTTTTATCATCAGCGACTTTGTTTTTATTATCAAAAACACAAATAATTTCATCATTTAAGTTTAAAAAATGATGAGGCGCGTCCACCGCTTTGCCGTTGACGCTTACCTGACCGTTTTTGACCCAATTTTGGATTTTACTACGGGAATGTTTTTTAAGTTTGGCTGACAAAAATTTGTCCAGACGTTCGCTTTTTTCTTCTTCAAAAATGAAAGTTTTTTTCATATAGTCATTATAATAGTTATTTAATTTATTAAATCACATCTTGCTATATTGGGCAAATCATAATACTATAAAGGTATAATTTTAAAATTAATTTAAATATTCGATGAGAATCAAGTTTTTCGGTTTTTTGTTGTTATTGTCCGGAGTTTTTGTTCTTACAGCTTGCGGCAATAGTGATAAAGCCCAATATGAATTTGTAGAGGTTGCCTTTGGTAATTTGGATCAAGTCGTTTCGGCGACCGGTTATTTACAACCCCAAGAACGGGTTAATTTATCTTTAGAAATTGGTGGTAAAATTACGGATGTTCCTGTGGATGTTGGTGATTTGGTGAAAAAAGGAGATTTGTTGGTTACTTTAAATTCCCGGGACGTGGCTGCTCAGTTGGTTCAGGCCAGTGCCGGAATCAGTAGTGCCCAAGCCCAGCTTAAGCAATCCGAAGCCAGTTTATCCATGCAGGAAGTTTTGTTGGCTGATTTAAAGGATGGAAATAGTACTGAAAATATTTCTGTGGCAGAAACCGCTTTGCTTAATGCTCAGAAGTCATTGGCTGATTTGAGTGTGGAATTGCTTAATACGGAAAAATTAAATACTAATTCTTTGGCTTTGGCCTATGATGGTGCCATTGGTGCTTTGGAAAAATCGCTAACCTTAGCGCGTAATTCTTTGTATACCTTAACAGATTTACAATATGAGTATTTTGGTTCTGCCAATACGATGGATGGTGTAGCCTTGGTGGATGCAAAAGCTCGAGCGGTTGAATCTTTGTTGGGCGTGGCTAATGCCGGTCGTTGGGCCACTCAATTTTTACACACCTATTGTGAAGGTACTTGTGCTTTAATTTCCGGTTTGCGAACGAATCTTAATTATGACGATATTGATTTGGCTTTAAATAAAATGGTGCTAGCCTTAGCAGATTTAAAAGCTGCTTATATGACCATTCCGATGGATGGTACTTTGAGTCTTGCGGATCAGACAGTGGTTACTACCGAAAAAAATTCCTTGGATTTTGAAGTGACTACTTTATCGGCTAAAACCCAGTCTTTGGCAGTGCAAAAAACCACCAATGATAATGCTTTGAGCAGTGTGCAATCTCGTTATAATGGTGCGGAAAATGCTGTGCAAAGTGCTGTGGCCAATTTGAATTTAGTTAAATCCGGTTCCACCGAAGGTCAAATTGCTGCCCAGGAAGCAGCGGTGAAGCAAGCGGAAGCGGTGGTTTCCATTCAACAAGCGATGTTGGAGCAAGCGAGAGCATCTTATAATATTGTGGCAGTGAATTTGGAAAAATATCAATTATTTGCGGTTTTTGATGGAATTGTGACGGAGCGTTTGGCTAAAGTTGGCGAAAGTGCAGCTCCTCAACAAACTCTTTTGACTTTGATGAGCACCAATAAATTTGAATTGGAAGCCAGTATTCGTGAAACTGATATTGATAAACTTAAAGTTGGTAATCTTGTTAAGATTAGCTTTGATGCTTTGCCTAATGAAGAATTTACAGGAGAATTAATTTTTATTGATCCGGCTGAAAGTGTTCAGCAAAGTGTTATTTATTATGATATTAAAGTTATCTTGACTGATGAAAATAATAATATTGATCGTTTGAAATCCGGAATGACCGCCGATTTGGGCATTGTGACAACTACTAAGGAAAATGTGATGTCTTTGCCTATGGGTGTGATTACTTATCGTGGTGGAAAAGCTTATGTTTCCATTTTGCAAGAGGAAGAAGTGAAAGAAATTGAAATTCAAACTGGCGTGGAAAGTGGTAGTTTTGTGGAAATCGTTAATACTTTGAAACCCGGTGATAAAGTGATTAGCTCTTTTATTGATTAAGGTTTTTCTATGTTTAAATTGTTAAACAATTGGCGAATATCCTGGTTTTTAGCAGTTAGATCTATTTGGCGGGGTAGTAAGGGAACTTTGGCTCTGACAATTTTGGTTATGGCCCTGTCTTTTATTAATATTATTTTCATGGCTTCATTGATTTATTCTATGATGGCGACCATGGAGCAAACTTTTAGAGATGATGTTTTAGGTGATATTATCGCTTTACCAGAAGCCGCGCAGAAAATTACTTTTCAAGACCAAGATGCCAATACTCATGGTTTGGCCGAGAAAAAATCTGATTATACACCTGATTATATTTACGATCGTGAAGCCGTTCAGTCAAAAATAAATAGTATTCCGGGGGTGGTGGCAACATCTGCTCATTATTCAGGTAATGCTAGCTTTTTATATGATCCGGAAAATGATGGAGAAAACGAAGAGGAGGGAACTTGGGCCGTAGATTCTATTGATGTACAAGAAGAGATGAAGGTGACGGGAATTTATAATAAAATGGTTTCCGGTAAATATTTGGAAGAAAATGATCGAGATTATATTATTATCGGTAGAGATATTAGTGGAGGATTTGGTAGTGCCTATAAAGATGAGTCTTTGGGCGGAATCGTGGTTGGTGATAAGTTGAAGCTAACTTTTTCTAATGGTGTACAAAGAGAGTATACAATAAAAGGAATTTTTGTTACCAAAAACATGGTGGCTGACATGACTGCTTTTTTAACAGAAAAGGAAATGGAATCAGTTCTCGGTACGAAAAATATGACCTCTAAGATTTTAATTCGTTTGGCTACACCTGGTCAGGAATCGTCTTATATTAGAAAAATTGAATCCATGGGGATTGAAGATTTGGACATGAAGGCCTGGAAAGATTTTATGGCTTCATCGGCTTCTTTTATGGATAGTTTTATGATTATTAATTTGATTTTGTCTGGAATCGGTTTGGTGGTGGCCGGAGCAATCATTTTTATTGTGATTTATATTAATGTGGTTAATAAGCGAAAGCAAATTGCTATTTTAAAAGCGATTGGTATGGATGCAAAAATTATTGTTAATTCCTATGTTTTGCAATCTTCGTTTTATGCGATTATTGGTATTAGTTTAGGTTTGGCTTTTATTTATGGTTTTGTGATTCCATATTTTCTTGCTAATCCCATGGATTTACCGGTAGGTGAAGTGAGTATCACTGCCAGTCCAGATACTTTGTTTACGGCTGCTATTAGTTTGATTGGAGTGGCGATTTTAGCGGGATTTTTCCCAGCCTGGATGGTTAGTCGAGGTCAAATTTTAGACGCCATGCGTGGTGAATAATTTATTATAAAAATATGTCATTAATAATTGAAGGTAAAAATATTAAGAAGATTTTTCCTGGAGCTGTGCCGGTGCATGCTTTGAAAGGAATTGACATTGCCATTAAGGCGGGAGAGTTTGTGGCGATTATGGGACGTAGTGGTTCAGGAAAATCCACTTTATTGCATCAACTGAGTTTGTTGGATACGCCGAGCGAAGGTGAGATTATTGTTGATAATCAAAATATTTTAAAATTAACGGAAAAACAAAAAACTTTATTTCGTTTAACTCATTTTGGTTATGTTTTTCAGACTTATGCTTTGTTACCGGAATTCACTGCTTTGGAAACTGTATCCATTCCATTAATGATGGCGGGTGTTTCTTCTGGTGAATATACTAGAAAAGCCAAGGAGATTTTGGAATTAGTAGGTTTGGGACATCGTTTGCATCATCGGCCGTCTGAATTGTCCGGTGGCGAACAACAGCGCGTGGCCATCGCCCGTGCCTTAATTCACAAGCCGAGAATTGTGTTTGCCGATGAACCTTGCGCAAACTTGGATATTGGTGCTTCCAATGTCATTATGCAATTGTTTTCTAAATTAAATAAAGAATTAGGACAAACAATTTTAATTGTTACCCATGAACCAGATGATGCTAAATATGTTGATCGTATTATTACCCTGGATGATGGTTTGCTTAAAAAAGGTGATGGAGTTCAGTTGAGAGTGTCTGATGAAAAATAATTATTGTAAATTTATAGTTTTATGGCACAAAAAATTCGCAAAGTAATTATTCCGGTGGCTGGTTGGGGAACTCGTTTCCTTCCTGCTACTAAAGCTCAGCCTAAAGAAATGTTACCGATTGTTGATACGCCAATTATTCAGCACGTGGTGGAGCAGGCGGTGGCGTCTGGTATTGAAGAAGTTATTTTAGTGACTGGTGCTTCCAAACGAGCGGTGGAAGATCATTTTGATTATAACTATGCCTTGGAAGAACATTTGGAAAAACAAAATAAACCGGATTTATTATTGGAAATTCGTCGCATTGCGGAAATGGCGACTTTTGTTTACGTGCGTCAAAAGGGACCTTATGGAAATGGGACACCGGTTTTAAGTGCCCGAGATTTAATTGGCAATGAACCATTCGCCGTGATGTGGGGTGATGAATTCTTTTTCTCAGATTACAAACCACATTTGCGACAATTGATTGATGTTTATGAAAAATATGAACAACCAGTTTTGACCGCCTATGAAGTGTCTTCACGAGATGTGGAAAAATATGGTATACTAGATGCAAGCTTGATTCAAGATGGCATTTTTCAAGTTAAACGTATTGTGGAAAAGCCAAAGCAAGCGGAAGCTCCTTCCAATTTAGCATCTTTGGGTGGTTACATTTTAACGCCAGATATTTTTGATATTTTGGCGAATTTGCCTTTAGGAAAAGGCGGTGAATTGTGGTTAACCGACGCGATTGCCAAGTTATTGGAAAAGCGCCCGATTTACGCTTGTTTAGTGAACGGCACCTATTATGATACTGGTTCTAAATTGGGATATTTAAAAGCAAATGTGGATACAGCCTTGCGCCGCGATGATTTAAAAGATGATTTATTGGCATATTTAAAAACAAAGATTCAATAAAAAATATAATTATGAAGTTGTCTTCCTTCAAAAAATTAACACTTAAATTTTTAGTGTTTTCATTTATTTTCATTTTGCCCTTGAGCGGCTTTGGTTGCAAATTAACTTCTTCGGAAGTACAAGAAAATATGAAGGCGACCACTTTGGAAGTTTGGGGTGTTTATATGGATAGTCAGGATATGAGAGAAATTATTAGTGATTATCGAGTTGCTCATCCTTATGTGCAGATAAATTATAAAAATTTTCGTCCGGAAGAATATGAAACAGAATTGTTAAATGCCATGGCTGAGGATCGTGGTCCGGATATTTATTTGGTACACAATACTAAAGTTTATGAATATCGTAATAAACTTTATCCATTGCCGGCCAGTATTAAAGTGGCCACGGTGGTGGAAACTGGTACCATCAAAAAAGAAACTTCCGTTGTTTTACAAACCAATGCCGGTTTGACAGTGGGGCAATTGAGAAAAGCGTTCGTTGATGTGGTAGCCCAGGATGTGATTATTAGTAATCCGGAAACCAACCTGGAAGAAATTTATGGTTTGCCTTTAAGTATGGATACTTTAGCTTTGTATTATAATGTTGATTTGTTGAATCGCGCTAATTTGCCAGAACCACCAAGCACTTGGATGGAATTGCAAGAGATGGTTCCAAAATTAACCAAGGTGGATGCCAATGATGGGATTGTTCAGTCGGCGATTGCTTTGGGTTTAACAGATAATTTGGATCATTACTTTGATATTTTATCAGCTTTGATGTTGCAAAATGGAACAGTGTTTTTGAGCGAATATGGTCAAATGGTAATGGATAAATTACCCAGCGAATTACAAGGAAAAACTGACACTCCTCCGGCGATGAGTGCTTTAGACTTTTTTGCTTCCTTTGCTAAGCCATATAAAGTGACTTATACCTGGGATCAATACATGGATGAAGCGGTGCAAGAATTTGCGGCCGGTAATTTAGCGATGTTTATTGGTTATCAATTTCATAATGAAACTATTACTGGTTTATCTCCAAAATTGAATTATCAAATTGCTCCATTGCCTCAAGTAAATCCAGAATATCCTATTAATTATGCTAATTATTGGGTGATGGGCGTTTCTAAAAAAACCGAAGCGTTGGACATTGCTTGGGATTTTATCCAGTTTGCTACACAATCTAGCGAGGTTTCAAAATATTTAACCGCCAGTGGAAAAGTGACTGCTTTGAAAGCTTTAGTTAAAGATCAACAAACGGATGATTTGGGGGTTTTTGCTAATCAGGTTTTAACTGCTAAAAGTTGGTTTCATGGTGAAGATTTTGAAGCAGTGTCTAATATTTTTAAACAGATGGTTGATGATGCCGCTACGGATAATTATGAAAGTATTAGTGATTTGGTGAAAGGTGTCAATTTACAATTGAATAGTATTTATAGATAAAAATAAAAATATATGAGATTTGTAAAACATTTTAGTTTTCTGTTAGTAGCTTTTTGTTTTTTATTTGTTCCTTTTTTGGGACAAGCGGAAGAAATGGCTTGTATGAAAACTAAAAATTGTGTAGAGGTTTCGGCATCTTGCAAGCGTATCAGCTCTTATTCTAAATCAACCGATCGTACTGAAATCACATCAGATGCTGGTAACGGTGGCACCGGTGTTTCTAGTGTCAATCTTCAAATTTTAAATGTAGTGGATTTGGCTGTCTTGGATAGTGCTACTGCCGATATAACATCATTGTTAGCTTATGTTTGTCAGTTTGATAGTATTAGCAAAATTTCCGGTGCAACTGATTCAGACAAAAAGGCTGTTTGTGTTAAATATAAAACAGTGGATAACATAGGTACATCAAAATTGGATGCCAACGGTAGTTTTTATAAATGCGTTTTTGGGGATGCGATCGCTACCAGAAAGCCTGTTACCGAATTATATATTTGTCCAACTGGGACAACTTGTACTAATAAATGGGAAGTTGCGGCTATGGCTACAAGCACTACAAGCACTGCTTTTGGTTCCGGTAACGTTACTTGCGGTAATCGAACTTTTACCTGTACTCGTGGTGGTTGGTTTTCCGGAGTTTCTGATCAATGCTATTGTTGCGGACAATGTGTTCCCGATGATTTGTTAACAGTTGGCAATACGGTTTTGAAATGGTTGTTTGGGATTGTCGGCGCAATTGGTTTAGCAATGTTTGTTTATGGCGGGATTAAATGGATTACTTCAGCTGGAGCGGGTGGAGAAGTGACTGCTGGAAAAAAGGCAATGACCAATGCCATTATCGGTTTAGTAATTATGTTTTCGGCTGGTGCTGTTGTGAAATGGCTTCAGGAGTCATTGATAACAGATACTTCCGTTCATGTTAATATTACCAATGAAGGTGCAAATTACTCTACTTCAAGTACCAACACTGGTGCTTCAGCAACTGAAGTGCACGGGACGACTAAAATGGGTGAATCCTGTTTATATAATCAAAGTACCAAGAGCAGTTATTGCGCCGATGGTTTATATTGTTATTCCATTGATCAAACCAAAGGTGTTTGTTTGCCGCAGAATCCGGAAAAATCAGTTGGGCCAGGCGGTGAGTGTTATATTTTACCTGGTGATGGCACGAAAGATATGTGTAAATCTGGAACCTGTCAGTCGACTGATAAAACTGCTGGCACTAAAGGAACTTGTCCAACCGTGGAAGATAATCCGAGCGTGACCATTGGTGATACGTGTAAAACCGATGCGGAATGTGCTAGCAAAAGTTTATTTACGGTTAGCGCTAGCTGTTATAAAAAATCAGGATCTAGTACTGGAAAATGTATTCCCGCCAGTGGTAGAAATTTGGATAGGGGAGAATCTTGTTATGTCTTACCAGGCACGGGAACTAATGATTGTTTGACAGGTTTGTTGTGTGTGCAAAATCCTGATGCTAGTGATCCTAAATTAAATCGAACAACCGGGGAATTGGGAATTTGTTATAATTATAAAAACCAGAATAGAGGATATGCTTGCACCAAGTCATTTGAATGTGCCAGCGTTGATTCTTGTTTGAGTGTTCCCAAAGCAGCCAATAAGTCTTATTGTTTAAAAACCGGAACAACGTTTAATGATGCCGAAGGAGCTGTTTGTGAATCAATTACTTTGGCCGATGGAACTTCGGACGTGGATAGTTGTGCTGCCGGATTAACTTGTATGGAAGTTGAAGGAACAATGCGTTGTTCTCGTTAGTTGATTTGTCTAAAAGTAAAATTTTCGCTATAATGTAGGTATTCTAATACCCTAATTAAAAAATAAGAAAAAAAATTATGAGAACAGTGAAAAGCTTGGTTTTGAGCTTAGTGATGGGTTTGGCAGTTTTTATGCCTTTAGCCGGTGCTAGCGCTTTATCTTTATTTCCAGATGGAAGTGGGGAAAGCATGAGAAGCACCATTGGTTTATCCGATCGTTCCTTGCCAGAAATTGTGGCCAGTATTATCAACATTGTCTTGAGTATTTTGGGTATCGTGTTGGTAGTCTTGATCATTTATGCTGGTGTTAAATGGATGACTTCCGATGGCGACAAGGGTGTGAAAGAAGCTAAAACCATGTTAACCAATGCGGTTATTGGTTTGGTGATTGTGGTGGCCGCTTGGGCGATTACCTCGTTCGTGGTGAGCAGCATTATGGGCTCCGTTGGTGATAGCTCTGTTATCTAGTTAAAATATAAAAAGGAGATTTATTCTCCTTTTTTATAGAGTTGTGTCTAGTGCATGACTTTATAAAAAATGAGAATAATAAAAATTGATATGAATAAATTAAAAAACAAAGTTTGGGGACTATTTTGCTCGTTGGCTATTTTTGCTGTCCCATTGTTAGTTTCGGCTACGGAGTTGTACAGCCCCATTGATAAATCAACCAGTGTTCCAACTCTTATTGGTAAGGTTTTGAATGTGGTGGTGGGCGTAGTTGGGGCGATTGCCTTAGCATTTTTTATTTATGGTGGTTTTCAATGGATGACTTCAGCAGGTGATGGAAAAAAAGTTTCTAGCGGTAAAGATACAATGGTTTGGGCGATTTTGGGTTTGGTAATTATTTTTTCTGCCCGAGCGATTTTGACTTTCGTTCTTGGAAGTTTAACCGGAAGTAAATAAATAAAATATAAATATGTTTTTTAGAAAATTTTTTGTAGCTTTATCCATTGTTTGTGTGTTCTTGCCTACTTTGGCTTTAGCTGCGCCAGATGTGACACCACCAAAAACAACTACGCCGGCGGCAACTAGCACGACCAGTGATTTTGGTTTGACCACCAGCGCTGATGCAGCTGGTTTACCAAAAGGACAAACTGATTTAATGGGTTTAGTGGCTAATATTATTAGTACGGTTTTATCTTTAGTTGGTGTAATTTTTTTGGTCTTATTTATTTATGGTGGATTTATTTGGATGACCGCTGCCGGCGATACCTCTAAGCTTAAAAAGGCGAAAGATTTGATGACCAGCGCGGTAATTGGGGCGGTTTTAATTTTTAGTGCTTATTTTATTACTAAATTTGTGATTAACGAATTGGTTAGCAGTACTACCATCCAAAGCGGCAGTACAACTACTGGAACTGGAACTACCACAGGCGGAACGACCACAGGTTCAACGCTTTGGGATTAATTTTATTGATTTTTATCAAGTATTAATATGAAAAAAATATTTTCTAAATTAAGTTTATTTTTGGGAAGTATTTTTTGTTTTTTTCCGTTTTTGGTTAAGGCTGCCAACGATTATGGAACCAGCGATTTGGCTACTCGGGTTGGTTTCAGTACGGAAAATATGACCAAGGAAATTTTGCTCCAAAAAGTTGGCAATTTCATTTCTATTGTCTTGGGGCTGTTGGGTGTAGTTTTTCTAATTTTTATTTTATTTTATGGTTTTCAATGGATGACTGCCGGTGGTGATAGTAAAAAAGTTCAGGCAGCCAAGGATGGTATCGTGAATTTGGTGATAGGTTTGGTTTTAGTTTTATCAGCTTATGCTATTACATCTTTTGTGATTAAATTATTAACTAGTGTTAATCAATAATATGTTAAAAAAATATCTTGTTTCGTTTTTAACTTTGGCTTTTGTTTTTGTGCCATTTGCGGTGGGTGCGGCAGGTTTAAGTGATGCTGCTAAAAATCTTGATTCCACTGCCGGGAAAATGGGTTATGCCACTGGATCAAATGTCAGTTTGGAAATTATGATTGGTAAAGCGATTCAAGTATTTTTAGGTTTATTGGGGGTAATCTTTTTGGTAATTACTATTTGGGCTGGTTTTCAATGGATGACTGCTGGTGGTAATACTAAAAAAGTGGATGAGGCTAAGGCTTGGTTATTTAATGGAGTGATTGGTTTGATCATTGTGATGAGTGCTTATGCCATTTCCAGTTACGTTGTTTCAACTTTAGTTAATAATTTAGGAACTATTCAATAATATGATGTCAAAATTTACAAAAATTTTTCTGGCGATAGTTTTACTTTTTAATTTTGGATTTTCCTTGATGATTGCGGAAAATGTTTATGCCTCCGATGTTAAAACCAATATTACCGGACGTTTGGATAATGTGGGAAAATCAAGCGGTTATTCCACTAGCACTTCTGGTGAGCAGGGTTTAGTGACGATTGTTGGAAATATCCTTAATATTATTTTTGGTATTTTGGGTGTGATTTTATTGGGATTCATTTTATATGGTGGTTTTTTATGGATGACTTCGGGTGGCAATACTGATGGTGTGAAAAAGGCTAAGCAGATGATTACCAATGCCATAGTCGGTTTGGTGATTGTGGTTAGTGCTTTATCGATTTCTATTTTCGTTAGAAAACAATTGGAATCTTTGGGTACCACCAGCACGACGACTAGTACTACTACAACGCCTTAATTTTTAAAATAAAAATATGAAAAAATTCTTGAAATATTTGGGTCTTTTCTCAATAGTTGGCGGTGTTTTGTTATTATTTCCGGATTTTTGTTCAGCTGATGCTTTATTGGATAAAGTAGGGCAGCAAAGTGGAGCGCCACAAACCGATTTAGTGACTTTAGTGGCTAATATCATCAAAATTGTTTTAAGCATTTTGGGCGTGGTTTTCGTGGTTTTAATGATTATTTCCGGGGTGAAATGGATGACTTCGGATGGAGATAAAGGCGTGAAAGAAGCCAAAACCACTATTACCAACGCGGTTATTGGTTTAGTGATTATCGTTTCCGCTTGGGCAATTACCAGTTTTGTGGTTAGTTCACTTCAAGATAGCATCGGTGGATAGTGTTTATGAAAAAATTCCTTTGGGGCGTATTGCCTAGCCATAAAGGAATTTTTTTATTGCCAAAATGATTTTTTTTAGTGTAAACTGGTAACAGATAACCGATTTATTATTTAAGATGAAATATTATGTCAGGACATTCCAAGTGGGCAACCACTAAACATCATAAAGCTAAGGCTGATCAAAAAAGAGCCGGCGCTTTTACCAAAATTGCCAAAATGGTGATGGTGGCGGCGCGCGATGGCGTTGATCCAGCCCATAATTTTAAATTGCGTTTGGCCATTGATAAAGCTCGTGAAGTTAATATGCCCAAAGATAATATCGATCGGGCGATTAAAAAAGGAGCTGGTTTAAGTGAAGGTGAAATCTATTATGATGTTTTGTATGAGGCTTACGGACCAAGTGGAGCAGCGATTTTGATTGAAGCTACCACTGATAACAAAAACCGAACTGCCAGCAACGTGCGTGCTATTTTGAATAAAGGTGGCGGCAGTCTTGGTGCCAGTAACAGCGTTCAGTATATGTTTAAACGCAAAGGTATTTTGGTGATGCAAATTCCGGCTAATGCTTCGGCGGATGATTTGACCTTGGATTTGTTGGATCACGGTGCTATGGATGTGCAGGTGGAAGAAAATGTTTTGGTTATCTTTACTTCAGTGGAAGAATTTTTAAACGTGAAAACCTATTTGGAAGAAAAAAAATATATTATTGATATGTCGGAAATTGAGTATGTGGCTGATTTGGATTTGGAATTAGATGAGGAAAATGCCGCTAAATTGGAAAAGATGGTGGATTTATTGGAGGATGACGAAGACGTTAATAAGGTTTATACCAATGTTAAAAATTAAAAATGAAAACAAAATTGAGCCGGTGATTTTAGGAATTGATCCTGGTTATGGTTTAGTCGGGATTGGGGTGATTCAGAAGCAGGACCGAAAATGGAAATCTTTATATCATGGTTGCATCAAAACCGATGCCAAAGCTTGTTTTAGTAGTCGCTTATTGCAAATTTCTGAAGAATTAGGCAATATAATCAAGCAATATAAACCGGTGGCGTCCGTGGTGGAAAAGTTGTATTTCAATAGTAATACCACCACTGCCATTGACGTAGCCCAGGCACGCGGCGTGATTATGTTAACATTGTTGCAAAATGGTGTGGAGGTTTGTGAATTAACGCCGTTGCAGGTAAAGCAATTCATTAGTGGTTATGGTCGCGCTGATAAGACGCAGATGAAACAAATGATGAAATTATTGTTGGGACTTGATAAATTACCTAGTCCGGACGATGCTGCCGACGCTTTGGCGATGGCTTATTGTTGGGAATCATATTCTAAATTTTTAAAATTATAAGTCATGAAAAAATTATTATTAGGGTTACTGGCTGTTTTTAGTTTTGTGCCAGTGGCCAACGCTGCCCAGTTAGAAGTTTTTCGGGCGCCTCATCATTGGTATTTACCCATTAGAACTTTATTTGATTATTTGATGGATAGTGGTTTATCCATGGATTATTTGTATTGGTTTGTTTTGTTACTTTTGAGTTTAATGATTGTTTTGGTTGCTAATCAGTTGATTGGTTTCAAATTTTTCAATATGTATTTATTGGTGGTGTGGATTTTTCTAGCGAATATCTTGGGGTTGCCTTTATTTCTAATATCATTGCTTGTGTTTATTTTATTTTCCGCTGGTTTAAACGTGTTGTTTGTCAGATTTAAATTTTTATATTTTTCAAGAATCTCGGCACATTTAGCAGTCGGGATTTTTTGTATTCTTTTAATTTTATTGATCGCTTTGCAATTCCGTGTGCCCATGGATGGTATTAGTATTTTAAGTTTAATTATCTTGTTGTTTTTCACTCAGCATTCAACCGTTAAAGACGCCGATCGTTTGGGTTCGGTTTGGTTTTCCTTAGTTGTAAAAAGTTTAGTGATGTCAGTATTTGTCTATTTTGTGGTTAGTGCCGCGGTGGTGAGAGATTTGTTTTTGGATTATCCGGATTTATTGTTATTGTGTATTCCAATTTTGTTGTGGTTGGGACGAAGAACCGGTTTGCGTTTATTGGAATTGGACCGTTTCTCTCGTTTGATTCGCAAGGAAATGGATGAGGATTATAAAGATTTAATTTCCTAATTTCTATGTTTAGTAATTTTATTAAATTTTGGCGAGCCCAACGCAATGTTCTGGGAATTGATGCCCGGGATCTTTTGTATGTGCCAAAAAATTCTAAACATGCCGTTTATCTCGCTGATAGTAAACTTGCTTCCAAGCGAGTTCTGAAGGAGCATAATTTACCGAGTAGTCGCGTGTTCGCGGTGATTCATAATCGTCAGGAATTAAAGGATTTTGATTGGAATACTTTGCCATCGTCTTTTGTGTTAAAACCAAATCGTGGCATGGGAGGAGCTGGCATTGTGGTGGCTTTCCGTAAAAAAGGGGATTATTGGCTGTGTGCCGGTGGTAAAAAATTTGATATTGAAGGTTTACAAACACATATTATTAATATTTTTGATGGTTTATTTTCTTTGTTTCATCAAAAAGACATTGCTTTTTTTGAGGAGCGAATTAGTATTGACAATTATTTGAAACAATTTTCCTATAAAGGAATTCCGGACATCAGAATTTGGTTGTACAATTACATTCCGGTGATGGCGATGTTGCGTTTACCTAGTGCTGCTTCTGGCGGAAAAGCTAATTTAGCCCAGGGTGGGATTGGGGTTGGTTTGGATTTGAGTACAGGCCAGGGAATTCACGCGATTGTTAAGGGGAATGTGATTATTGATACCATTAAAATTCGCAAATCTGAATTATCCATTCATTCCATTCGTATTCCCAAGTGGAAAAAAATCTTAAAATTATCCATTGAAACCGCCAAGGCTTGTAAAATTAAATTTACCGGTTTGGATGTGGCCATTGATAAAAAAATCGGCCCATTAATTTTGGAAGTTAATGCCCGGCCTGGTTTGGAAATTCAAAATGCCAATATGTCTTCTTTGAAAGATCGTTTGCAGCGAGTGGCTAATTTGAAAAAAATAAGTACAGAAAAGGCTTTGAATATTGGAATTTCTTTGTTTGGCGGTAGTGTTGAACAGGAAATTGAGCTTTTGGCTGGGAAAGAAATCATTGGTTTGAAAAATGAAATTGAAATTTTTGATGGTGATAATATTATTGCCAAAGTAGTGGCCCGAGTGGATAGCAGTAATTTGCAAACCGTTGTGGATCGGGATTTGGCTATGAAAACCGGTTTGAAAGAAGCTTTGGAAATTTTCAAAGAATTTAGTGATACTTGTCCTTGTTATGATCAGGTTAAAATCGATCGTTGGTCCAAAGATGTGATGAAAAAAGTTAAAGATAAAACTGATTTGATTGAGGATGTTAAAATCATTAATAGTAAACATGGTTTGGTGGCGCGCCCGGTTTGTCGTATGAAAATGCGTATTTCCGAAACTGATTTTACTGTGTCCGCTTTGATTATGTCTCGTCGCCAAGCGGCTCACAAGGTGGTTTTGGGCCAAGATGCGCTGAAATATTTTCTATTTGATGTTAATAAAAAAGATAATTAAACATCAATGAAATTAAGCGCTCAACAAAAAATATGGCTGGAGATGAACCAGGAATCAGCGATTACTTTGGATTTGCATTATCATCATTTGGCTGATATTGAAAACGTGGTGGAAAAGTTTTTGAATGATAGTTTTTTAGATAAAAACCGATACTTGATTTTCATTCATGGGCATGGGACCGGTGCCTTAAAAAATAAATTACAAGAAATTTTAAAGAATCATCCTTTGATTGAGGAATCGTGGTTGGCTAGTCACGGCGGCTGCACTTATGTTAGTTTAGATATTTATTAGGAGAATAATTATGCGCGCCATCATTCTTTCGGATACGCACAATAACTTGGTGAACCTGGAAAAAGTTCTAAGAATTGAAGCTTCGGCGGATTTTTTGATTCACTGCGGAGATATCAATGATCCCGAAACTTTGCAATATTTAATCACTAATTTTTCCAAACCGATTTATCTTTCTTTGGGAAATTGTGATCAGGCTTTGTGGTATTGGTGGCAAACTCAAACGAATCGGCCGGACAACATTCACGTTTTTAAAGAATGGGGAGAAGTGGAAATTGCCAATCGGCGCTTTGCGTTTTCTCATTATCGGGAAGCGGTGGAACACATTCGTCAGCAATATGATGCGGTTTTTTATGGACATAGTCATCAACCTTTTATTGATGATTTGCAGGGCGGACATTGGTTATTGAATCCGGGAAATGTTGCTGGTTTATATTATCCACCAAGTTATGCCATTTGGGATTTGGGGAAAAACTTTTTCAAATTAAATCTACTTAATAATTTAAAATAAAATTTTATGCAAACAGCAATTGTACAAAAGGGTTTGGAAATTTTTGATCCTTTGTTGCGGGACTTGGGCGCTCAATTAAAAGAAAAGTTTTCCAATCATGATTTTCAAGTAAGTGAAAAAGCCAAACAAGAATTGGTGACCACCGCTGATAAATTATCAGAATCCTTTATTTTGGCAGCCATTAAGGAGAATTTTCCAGATCATGATATTTTGAGTGAAGAAAGTGGTGAGATTTTCAATGGTAAAAAATCACCGTATTTGTGGGTGGTGGATCCTTTGGATGGCACCACTAATTTTGTTTATCGCAATCCATTTTTTGCTATTTCGGTTAGTTTGTTTTATGAAAAAGAAGTGATTTTAGGTTTGATTTATAATCCGATTTTGGATGAAATGTATGTGGCCACCAAAGGCGGTGGGGCTTGGTGTAATGGCAAAGCTTTGAAAGTCAGTCAGGCGCAAGAGTTTGATCAATTAAAAATTACTTATTGTTATGGCGCTTCCCGGGAAAGCCGTTTGTCAGCTATCAAATTGCATAGTTATTTTAAAGAAAAAAGTGATATTCGGCAGTTGGGTTCGGCGGCTTTGGAATTAGCCTTATTGGCTCGAGGAATTACCGATGTTTTCATTGTTCCGGGAGCTTTGCGCTGGGACGTGGGAGCTGGTGTGTTGCTGGTGCGAGAAGCTGGTGGCCGAGTGATTGATTTCCATGGAGAAGAGTGGCATTACGATAGCGCCGATATGTTGGCTGGTAATGGTAAAAGTGAAAACGAGGTCTTGCCAATTATCCAGAAATTGTTGTAATATAAAACAAGAATTAAATTAATAAAAGATATAATTGTATGGGTAAATTTTTTGTATTTTTTGGAGTTTTAGTATTAGGCGTTTTGGGTTTTGGCGCCTGGTTTGTTTATAGCGCTACCGCGTTTCCTTTGGATGATTGGCAGGGAACGGTTCAGTTGGAAGCGGAAAGTGGTAAGGTTTATGTTAAACAAGGAAATTTGGAATATCAATTAGTTAAAGAAACTTTGGAATTAAAAGAAGGGGATGGTGTCAAAACCGATGCTGCCAGTGAAGCGAGTATTTCTATTGGTGATGGCGCGGTTTTGCGTTTAGCTGAAAATACCGAAATTACCATTAGCCAAGCCGATATGGCTTCCATGTGGGAACAACAGGTTAATGTCAAAGTCAGCGATGGTAAGATTTGGTTCAGAATTTTGAAATTATTTAATGATCAATCCAAGTGGGAAGTGGAAACCCCGTCGGTGGTCGCTACCGTGCGTGGTACAGCGTTTTCCATCGGTACCGAAGGTTTATTCGTGGGCGAAAGCCAAGTGGCTGTGAAAAACAAGCGGTTGGGAAATCGTGCCAAAGAAACATTGGTCGGTTTAGGAGAGGTGATGAATTTTTCCAATGAAGATGGTCAGGATGGTTTCAAAAAAGTAAAATTAGATCGTGAGAAAATGGATGATACTTTGAAGCAATGGGTGGATGGAAACTTCAAGAATGATAAGAGTTTTCAAAAATTAGCCCGAGAGCGCGTTAACGCTCGTTTGAAAAATTATATGGGAGCGGAGCCGGGGACTTGGAAATACAAGTTGCAACAGGAAGCTGAAAAAATCCGTGAAAAATTTATTGATGATGATCAAACCAAAGCGAAATGGGAGAACTTTAAGCAACAACGTCGTTTGGCTGAAGGAACGTGGTTGGCGGAAAAAGGTGATGCCAAAGAATTACAGAATTTCTTAAAGGATCAAAAATTAGATAAGTCTTTGCGTGAAAAGATTTTGCCGGAATTAATGGGTGAGGATAAATTAGACTGGCAAGAAATTATGCCAGATCGTGAATTGCCTAATCGCGTTTTTGATTGGAATGAACTTGATACCACTTTTAATCGTTTAAATAAAGATTTGGATAATTTGAATTTTGATTTTGATGTGAGCGGCTTAGATTCCTGGTTGAAATTCCAAACTGATAATCCAGATTATTTCCGTTTGATTGATGCTTATACCAAACGTTGGGCAACAGTGGATTATACTGATCCTGCTCAAATTCAAGCAATGTTAAGTAGTCCGGAATATTTGAATTTGATGAATTTCTTCATGAAGCTGGAAGCCAATGGAGAATTGGAAAGTACTTTTAATCCCACCATCAATCGTGTTAATGAGCCGGCCGATGAAATTAATTTGCTTGATAAACCTGTTATTGAACCAGTGGAAATTTTAGAACCTGGTCAAACTCAAGTGGTGGAAGAACAACCAGAACCAGTCCAGGAACCAATTACCGACGAAATTATTTTAGATTTTACTTTCTAATTTTTTAAAATATGAAAATTAGTAAGCAACAAATGTGGAAGTGGGGCGTGGGTTTGTTTTTGATTTTGATTTTATCTGTTTTTTATCTAAGTGATTTTTGGAAAACTTCCAATGAAAAATGGTGGGATAAATATTTTGCCTGCCAACAGTCGGAAGTGAGTCAAGAAATCGTTGTGGTAGAAATAGATGATCCAAGTTTGGCGACCATTGGTATTTGGCCTTGGCCACGCACGGTGATGGTAAACTTGTTGAATAAAATTCAAAGTGCTAATCCGGAAAAGATTGGTGTTGATGTTAATTTTGTGGAAAAAACCAGCTCTGAATCAGATTTGGCTCTGCAGGAATTTTTAAATACCAATGCTAATGTCTATATTCCCATTGAGGGTGAAGGTTTGCGTTTGTCATCTAATCAATGGTTGGCGCAGCAGTTTATTCGTCCTTATTATTTATTGGAAAATAATCGTCAGGGACATATTAATTTTATCAATTCTGATGATAATGTGTTGCGCCAGATTCCGGCCAGCTTGGCAGATGGTCAAGGAAGTTCTAAATATTCTACCTTTAGTTCCTTGTTAGCTGGTAAATCATGGAATGCTGAAACCGGTCGTTTATATTTTTGTCCACCCAAATATTTTTCGCAAGTGAGCGCGGTGGAGGTTATCAATGAATTATCGGAAACTGAATTGAATGATTTGTTTGCTGGAAAAATTGTGATGATTGGTTTAACGGTCGCGGATTTGCATGATTATGTTTATACTCCGTTATCTCAAGGTGATTATATGTATGGCGTTTATGCTCATGCTAACGCTGTTAATACTTTATTGTCTGACAAACAGTTTCATGAATTGCCGTTTTACTTAGATTTTTTACCGTTCTTTTTAATAATGTTGATTTTCTTAGCTTATTTATTGATGACAGAATATTACACCATTACCAATGCTTCTGTTTTGGCGTTGTTATTGGTGGCCGCCTGGTGGACCAATATGTTGTTGTTTGATAGCGGGTGGCAATTTAATGGTTGGTATTATTTGCTGAGTTTAATTTTTATTTATTTGTATGTTTTGGTGGTTCATTATATTTTATTGTTTATTGCCAAGCAGGATTTACGTCGTACCTTTGGTTTCTATTTGTCGGAAAGTGTTTTAAATGAATTGATTGCCAATCCTGATTTGGTGAAATTAGGTGGCGTGAAACGCGAGATGACCGTTTTGTTTTCCGACTTGCGTGGTTTCACTTCTTTGTCAGAAAAATTAAGTCCAGAGCAATTGGTGAAAATTCTCAATATTTATTTAACCGAAATGAGTGATGTGGTTTTAAATGAAAACGGCGTTATTGATAAATATATGGGTGATGCCATTATGGCGTTTTGGGGAGCGCCTTTGGATGATGCTCGCCACGCGCACAATGCTTGTTTGGCTGCCTGGAAAATGAAAAATTTATTGGTGGAATTGAATAAGAATAATGCCTGGCAGGAAGATGTCATTTTGAAATTAGGTATTGGCGTGAATAGTGGTGATATGATTGTGGGAAATATGGGTGGCGCTAAGCGTTTTGATTACACGGTGATGGGCGATAGCGTCAATCTTGGTTCTCGTTTGGAAGGTTTAAATAAGATTTATGGTAGCGAGATTATTATTAGTCAATCGGTTTATCCAAAAGTGAAAGATGAATTTGCAACGCGCATTTTGGATCGCGTGGCGGTTAAAGGAAAAACCGAACCGATTACCATTTATGAATTATTAGGACCGGTGGCCGAATTATCCACTGAGAAAAAATATTTCGCTGAACAATTCGCTTCCATGTTTGAAAAATATTTGGCCAAAGATTTCAGCGGAGCTTTGGAGATTTTAGAAAAAATGCCAGCCGAAGATTTATCCGTGACTGTTTATCTAGATCGCTGTCGTGAATATCTAAAAAATCCCCCGGCCGAAAATTGGGACGGGGTTTATGTGTTGAAGACAAAATAAAAAGTTTTGAACTTTGATTCGTCTGATAAACTGATGGACTATGATTTTGTTTTTTGTTGTTTTATCTTGGTTTGTCATCCTGGGGCTGAGCACTGTATGTCAGTGCGAAGAACCCAGGATCTCGACTACGGTAGGGATATGATATTGGGATTCTTGTGTAGGGGCGTTGCATTGCAACGCCCTTTTTCCATTGATAAACATGGTCACGTTCATCAGTTTTATCAGATAAATCAGACGAATCAGAGTTCAAGACAAAAAAATACCCCCACCAGTCAGTTTTTACCTTGCGGTTAAAACTGACCAGCGGGGGAGAGCTTAAATCGTTTTCATCAACACATGCCGTCGATCGGTTTCCATTCCGAAAACCTCCATGACGTGTATTGTGTAGGCATGCCAGCCTTTGGTGTTTGGGGCGTTTGTGGTGACGCACCAGACAGACGAGTAAGGGGATGGCATTCGATACATTGCTAACACCGTCTTTTCCGCATTGGCGGTGACTGTCACTTTATCGATGTCACTATCGAAGTCGGCGACTGCTGCACACACATCGATGCTACTGCCAGCCTCGATACTACCGATGTTATCATCGGATTCTTCGTCGATGATGATTCCGGTGTCCGAGACTGTTTGTAGTCGCATGTCGGTCGGCCAGATATGGATGTACATCACCCTTGAAGGGGTGGCGTTTTCCACACTGATGGCGATGTGCCCATCATTATAACAGTTCGTCTTTAACATAATGCATCTGTTACTGCAGGTCAGCTCGCCGGTGTCGTAGCCGTAGTGCGCGCAGGTGAGACCACGGAAGTCCTGGCCATCACATTCTTCTTTCCCTTCTCGAATGCCGTTGCCACAGGTCAACTGTTTGGAGGAAAAAGCGTTGAGGTAGGTTTCGATTTTCCTACGTTGTTCCTTGTTTGAGTTGACGACGAACAGGTTGATAATGGCTAAAATAAAAGATATGATTGCAAAAATTGCACTGAGAGCTAAAAGTTTGTTTCCCATGATAAATCCTCCTTTGGCCGAGAAGGCCGGATATTGCAGTTAAAATGTCAAATGGCTATTATATATTATAGCATATTTTGGTGTTTAGGTCAATGTTTTTGCTTTAAAATTAGAGAAAAATGGTGGTTTTTGGTGGAATTTGGCTAATGTTGGGGAAGAATGTGGTTTTTTTTTGTGGTTTTTAATAGCGTTCCTACTATAGGCGAGATCCTGGGTTCTGCCCCTTGATGTAATTTCAAGTTTGTATTTAAGCCTCGCACGGGGCAGCCCCAGGATGACAATGGGTATCAAAAAAGAACCGGCTTCGCCGGTTCTTTTTTGATTGTTGTTTGCAGTAACGTTCATGAGTTGGAATTCTCCCGTAGGGGCGAATGACAATTCGCCCTTTCCCGTAACAAAGTTCAAGACACAAAAAAACCGCCCTTTCGGGGCGGTTTTTTCTATCATAAAGATAATTATACCTCAATAATCACCGGCAAGACCATCGGACGACGTTTGGTTTTCTTATATAAGAATAAACCTAATTCATCGCGGATTTGTTGCTTAACGATATTAATATCGGTGGGCGTGGCTTGGGTTTCAATGATTTTCTTCACTTTCTTGCGGGCTTCGTTCAATAATTCACGGCTTTCTTTCATATAGATAAAACCTCGAGAGATAATATCAGGATTGCCAATAACAATATTAGAACTATGTTTAACCGTGGCGATCACCACGAACATTCCGTCTTCGGACATCATTTGACGGTCACGCAAGACCACTTCGGAAACATCACCGACGCCTAGACCATCAACCATCACGTATTCGGCCGGCACATAGGAGCTAGTTAATTTACCAATCACCTTTTGAGTGGCGCCTAAACGAGAAAATTCAATGGTTTGACCATTGTCAGCCACAAAGATATTGCTTCGTGGTAAACCAAGATCAGCGGCGATTTCCGCGTTGGCTTGTAATAAGAAATGGTTAGCTTCAATAGGGATATAATATTGTGGCTTAATTAAGCGTAACATCAATTTAATATCTTCTTTCTTAGCGTGTCCACCGGCGTGAATATCCATTAATTGATAATGAATGATTCGTGCACCTTTTCGGGTGATCAAATCCTTCAAACTTTGAATGGTTCTTTCATTACCAGGAATGACCGAGGAGGAGAAAATAACAGTATCGCCTTGTTTAAAGCTTAATACTTTATGTTCTTCAGAAGCCATTTTCATTAAAAAGGCTTTTTTCTCACCTTGGGCGCCAGTGCCGATAAACACTAATTTGTTATCTGGGTAGTTGGCAGCTTCATCACTTTCAATCAAAGTTTTCGGTTTCATTTTGATATAACCAAGTTGGTGGGAAATTTCCACATTGGATTTCATGGAGCTTCCTTCCAAAACGATTTTGCGATCATAATCTTGTGCCAACTGAATTAATTGTTGGACACGAGTAATTTGAGAAGCGAAAGTACCGATAATAATACGGCCTGGGGCTTGTTCAAAAACTTTACGTAATTCTTCTCCGACGATTTTCTCCGAAACCTGGTGACCGGAACTTTCGGCGGAAGTGCTGTCGCCCAATAAGGCTAGAACTCCGCGATGTCCAATTAAGGCTAAACGGTTTAAATCAGCTGGTTTACCATCAACTGGTGTGTAGTCAAATTTATAATCACCAGTATGGAAGATTGTGCCCAAAGGAGTTTTCACCACGATACCAAAAGTATCCGGAATACTGTGATTTAAACGAACAAATTCAATAATAAAGTTCTTGCCCAAACGAATCACACTATCATCATTAACCATAGTGATTTTTAATTTTGGCAAACCTTTAAATTCGGCATAACGTTTTTGGATGATGCCAGCGGATAATTCACCGGTAAACATTGGTGGATTACCAAGTTGTGGCATCAAGTGAGGAATTCCACCAATATGGTCGTAGTGACCATGGGTGATGATTACTCCTTTGACCAAATCAGTTTTATCCTTTAAATAACTGATATCGTTGATAATGTAGTCAATGCCCGGCATGTTCTCTTCCGGAAATTGCAAACCCATATCAATGATAATAATTTCATTGTCACATTCCAATAATGTCATGTTACGACCGACTTCTTCTAGTCCGCCCATAACAATGATTTTTAATTTAGGAGAGTGATGTCCGATTGGAGCGGCATCACTTGCTCTGTGCGTTTTATAACGCCTTAACAGAGGCGTATTAGCGCTGTTGTCTTTTTGAATCATAGATTTTCTTAATAATTATAGAGTAAAAGGCTTAAATTACCATTTAATTTGGCTTTTTGATTTTATATACAGATCGTTTAAATTATTCCAACGACCGGCATAATTGTTAACAAACATATCGTGATAGTTTTTGATCTCATTCTTCAAAGCATAAAAATATTTTGGAGAATATAAGAACAAGGCTACATTTTCTTCAATGATTAATTTCTGTAATTCCGCATATTTTGTTTGGCGGGTTAGAATATCATGAGTTTGACGAGCTTCTTCAATCAGGGTATCAATTTGCTTATTGGCCATTTGAGCCAAGTTTAAACCGGGATAATCAATTTGGGTGGAGTGCCAAAATGGAAATAAGTCAGGATCAGCACCGATGTTTTCCCCATAAATAATAGCATCGTAAGATCTTTCCTTAATGGTTTGTTTAATTTCAGTTGTATCAATTGCTTGAATCTCCACTTTAAAACCGAAACTTTGCCATGCTTCTTTCAAAGCATTGGCGACGGATAAGATTTCTTCCGTATTAGGAATGCTTAACTTTAATGTGGCTTCGGTTTTCATACTATCAATGGTTTTCTTCCAAACATTGTCTTCGCTTAGCGTCCAGCCGTTATCAATTAATAACTGTTTAGCTTTTTCAATATCAGTTGTTTGTTGCGCCAAATCTTCGCTATAGGCAAAAGTTCCAGCTAAAACCGGGCCACCGACTGTTCGAACATTGCCTTGAAATAAATCATTAATAATTTTATTTTTATCAATGGATAAATTAAGTGCTTGGCGAAAATAAGTATTTTTCGTTAAACCATCGGATTTAATGTTATAAAAAACCGCTGTGTATTGAGGTAATGTTAAAGGATAGGCAGTGATATCATTGTTTTCATCTTCCACAAAACTTTTTTCTTTGCTCGGTAGATTTCCCAAGGCAGTGATATCTCCTTTAATTAACGCATTAATGGCTGTTTGTTGATCATCGTAAAATTTAAAAGTAATTTCTGGGATATAAGGTTTCTGTCCGTAATAATTTTCAAAATAACTTAAATCATAAGTGGCGATATTACCAAAACTATCTTTTAGTAATTTTTCAAATTTATAAGGTCCGCTACCGATGGGCTTAATGTTATATTGAGCCAAAGGAAAATTCGCTGGTCCAATGTTTTCCCAAATGTGAGCCGGCAAAATACCGGTGGTAAAGGAATGGATAAACGGTGCATAGACACTATCGGTAGTGAAACTGACAGTCTGTTCATCAATGCGGTCAATTTTGACATTGGCCAAATTAAGATATTGCGGACTTTTGTATTCCGGATTTTGAATCACATTATAAGTAAAAATGATATCATCAACAGTAAGTGGTTCATCATTATGAAAAAACAAATTTTGTTTAAGGGTGAAAGTGTAGGTTTTTCCATCTTCGGAAATTTCGTATTTTTCAGCCAAATCAGGAACTAATTTCAAATCTTGATCATATTTTAATAAGCCACTGTAAATCAAACGACATAAATCCGCATCAGTACTGTTGCCATTACTTAAAATTGGATTGATATAAATTGGATCTTGAATCATCCCTTCGGTGATTGTTCCCCCGAAATCTGGAGTAGCTTCACTGTTGTTTTGATATAACAAGACCAACAACCATACTCCGGAAATGGCGATTACTAAAATCAAAACATCAATTAGGAGACGTTCCCAACGATTCAAATATTTGCCAACATGGCTTAATTGCTTCCAACTTGGCAGTTTCTTCTTATTCAAGGATTTTAAGAGTTTTTTGTCCAGATGTTCAAGGGGGTCTTTTTTCTTGCTTTTGAAGAAAATCACAAAATAAAAATTTTAAGTATTAGTATTGGGGATTCTGTTAAAAGGCACTAAACAATCACGGTTTATTATGATAAATAAACAATGCTGATAGCAGAACCGAAGAATATAATAGCCGTAATAATGGTAAGCCTAAACAAGATTTTTTCAACACTGCGGCGAGTACTGTAAATATTACCTTCTCCGCCGAAAGTTTCGCTTAAACCAGCCCCACGATTTTGCATTAAAATCATAATCATTAATAAAAGGGCGGCAATCAATTCAGTAATTTCTAAAATACGAAGCATATAACAAAATTTAAGAGTATTTATAGCTTATAAGTAGAATATCAAAGCCATTATTAAAAGTCAATAAGATTTTTCTTGACATTAAAAAAGAAAATGTATAATATAAGTAAGACTTTTTATGTAACTATTTTTATTTTAATAATAATCAATTAATGATTATGGCCAGCAATATTTTAAAGATTGAGGATTTGAAGCCAGGCTTGACCGTCAAAGTCCATCAGAAAATCAAGGAAACCAATGCCAAAGGCGTGGAAAAAGAGAGAGTTCAGATTTACGAAGGAATTATCATGGAAATGAAAAAGAATGCCATGACCATTCGTAAGATTTCTCATGGTATTGGCGTGGAAAAGATTTTTCCTTTGGATTTACCGGCGATTGATAAGATCGAATTGGTGAAAGAAGCTCGTGGTACTGTCCGTCGTGCTAAATTGACCTATTTGCGTAAATCTCCTCGTGTGATGAGAGAAAACTAGGATTTTAAAGACTTTGTAGATAGAAAAAGTCCCCGAAAGGGGGCTTTTTTGGTGTAAAAAAACACCCCCGCCACGTTTTACCTTGCTTGGTAACGCGTTGCGGGGGAAGAGGGGGAGTTTGTTTGTTTGTTTGTTTGTGGGTTATTCGGCGGGCGTGGCGGGGCTGTCGGCGGGGGTGGTGGATGAATCATCGTCGGGGGAATCATCCATTGCATGGCCCCCAACGAGCTTTTTTAATTTATGGGGATGGTCCCAGACGCTTGCTGACCAGATAACCCCCACGAGTAATGCAATCACAAAAAACATCAAACTGAGTATTCCTCTGCTGTATGATGCAGCAGGGTCATTGCCAGCTCTGATGAATTCTGTCAAGTAGGCAATCACAACACCAATTAACATCCCCAGCATGAAACCCATCATATAAACACTGGCTTTATTCTTTTCTGCCTTTTCTTTATTAATAATGATATTCATGGCTTGCCTTCCTTTGGCCCTAAAAGGCCGGTTAAATTGTTAAATAACTTAGCATATTGGGGAGATTTATTCGGCGGACGGCGGGGCGTCGTCGGGAGAGTCGTCATCTGCGTTGCGGCTGATTATCAATATCGGCCACGTTATGATTCCAATCATAAGAATTGCAAAGAAAATGGTTAACGGCAACCTGACGTACGATACATAGTTTTCGTAGCCGATTTGCTTGATAATGAAGTCAGGTGAAATTGTCATTAATGGTAGTAAGATACACAAACAAACCAGTACCCCGTGGAAGAAACCTATTCCATAATGCATCTTTGCATTTTTCGTTTCCGTTTCTTTTTCTTTCATGATTTGTCTTCCTTTGGTCTTAAAAGGCCGGTTAAATTGTTAAATAACTACTATATAATATAGCATATTTTGGGCTTAAAGTCAATGTTTTTGCAATAATATTAAAGTAAAAATGGGGGAAATGGGGTTTTTCCGGTTGGTTTTTGGTTATTTGGCTAATGATAGATGAAAATTGTTTAAAAATGTTCGTGCCAGTGGCGAGATCCTGGATAAATTTTGCAGAACGCAAAATTTTCCAGGATGACAGAAAGAGAGTGGTTATACCTGCATCGAGTAAACATGCGAATAACCGGCAGGGTTCATGGTGATGCCGTAAAGGATTTGGGCTGATTGCATGATCACTTTATTGTGTGTAATTAGCACAATTTGAGTCAATTTGTTGATATCAGTTAAAATATCCGCTAGTTGTTGGGAGTTTAGTTCGTCCAAAGCAGCGTCGATTTCGTCCAAAATGACAAAAGGGGTTTTTTGGGTATGGACAATGGCCATAATCAAAGCTGTGGAAATTAAGGTTTTTTCACCACCGGAGAATAAATTCAAATGCTTGATCTTTTTGCCTGGAATATACGATTCAATATCCACTTTAATCTCATTATTGCTGATTTCCCCTTGCAACGATGCTTTGCCGCCTTTGAACAAGGTTTGGAAATAATCATTAAAAGTGCTGGAAATATCCTTTATTTTACCGGTAAATTCGGTTTCAATCAGTTTTTTCAATTCAGTATTGATGGCTTCCAGGTTTTGCGCGCTGTTGATCAAATCAGCTTGTTCACGATTTAGATTTTCATAGCGTTCTTTTAAGGTTTCATATTCTGTCAGGACATTGTCATCAATTTCCCCGATGGCCATTAATTTACCTTCACATTTGGCGATTTCCTGATTGATTTTCTGTTCATCCAGGTTATTATCAAAATTTTCCAAGTCGGTTTCTTTAAAATCCACAAAACTTGAGCTTTGTAATCTTAAATCATTGGCTTGAGTTTTGATATTCTCCAAAACGTGTTGGGCGCGCATCAAATCATCATTGTGTTTCTGGGAGGTTTTTTGTTGATCTTGGAATTGTTCCTGAGCTTTCAAATATTGATCATTCATTTGTTTGGCATCAGCCTCAATATTTTTCAATTTTTCATTAACCGTTAAAATCGCTTGTTTTAATTGTTCGTTATCTTTGCCTTGGTTTTTCCCTTGTAAGTTCTGATAATATTTTTCTTCCAATTCTAATTTATTGATTTGTAATCTCAATTGGGTGACTTCCTGTTGCGCCTGGTGCAATTTTTTTACAATATCTTTGGATAAATATTTAAACACTTTATAGCCACCTTTGATGATACCGCTGGATTCAAAGATTTCGCCTTGCATGGTGACAATTCTCACGGAATAATTTTGAGAAATTTGTTTAGCAGTTTCAATGTCATTGCTTAAAATGGTATTGCCTAGCACAAATTGAAATAATTCATCGTATTGGGCATCATATTCCAAATAATCCAAAATCGGATGGCAATCATTATATTGTTGTTGGATTTTTTGAATTTCCGGTTTTTCCGGGCGAGCTTGAATCTTATTTAAAGGATAGAGATGTAAGACGCCCAGCTTTCTTTCTTTGATTTGTTTGATGATATTAACGGCCACGTCATCGTTGCTAACCGCTAAACCATTTAAAGTTGCACCCAAAACCGCTTCAATGGGTAATAAATATTTTTCATCACAGCTGAATAAATTTTTGATAAAACCTAAAATCTCAGAATTCTCTTGTTGTCTTTGTTGAATAAAACGTTCAATTTCGCCGGGAATATATTCCTGCAGATTAATGTCTTTATATTGAGAGAGTAGTTTCTCATTGTTTTGTAAGGATTCTTTGGCGATTTTTAAATCAGCTTGGCCTTTTTCAATTTTTTCATCCAAATCAGGAATGATACTGATATTTTGATCGTTCAGTTGATTATACAAAGCTTGTTTTTCACCCAATAATTTTTGATATTCTTGGTTTAACTCCAAAAATTGTTGATTACTCAAAATCGTGGTCAATTCATCAAGCTTAACTTGTTCTTGATTGGCATTGTTTTGTAATTCCTGAACTTTTTCAATGTAAAAAACCAATTCTTTTTCAATTTTTTCGGAATTGTTTTTCCAATCAAAATATTTTTTTAATAATCCTTGATTTTTATAGTGATTCAATTTTTCTTCCACTGCTTGTTTCTGTTGTAAACGTTTAACGTCTTTTTCCATCCATTGCAAGCGGGGCAACATTTCATTAATCAAATTATTAAGATACTGGGCTTGCTCGGTATTTTTCTGTAATTGTTTTTGGCTGTTTTCCAATTGCATTTGAGGAGCTTTGACACCGGTGGCATCGGCAAAGAAATGCTGCAGATCTTCTTTGTTGAAATTTAGTAATTGATGAATGGTTCCCTGGGAGACAATGGAAAAACTTTTCTGCCCGATTTTTGCTTGGCTCAATAAATAATTTAAATCACTGACTTTAATCAGATTTTTATTTAAACGATATTCGCCTTCACCTTGGCGATAAAAGCGGCGATTGATTTCAATATTATTATAATCTAAAGGAAAACGTTTGGATTCATTGTTTAAACGTAGAGATACTTCGGCGTAATTGCTACTTTTGGTTTTCGGAGAGGAAAAAAGAATATCCTGACTTTGTTGGCTACGAATGCTTTTACTGCTTTGTTCGCCCAGCACCCATTTAATAGCATCAATAATATTTGATTTTCCCGAACCGTTGGGTCCGACAATGGCGGTAATGGTTTTTGGTAGGAAATCAAAAGAAGAGGGTTTGGCAAATGATTTAAAGCCGTTTATTTCTAATTTTTCCAAATACATAAAAACACGAAAATTTATTTAGAATTTTTTGATGATGTCCGTGGGCATCATTTTTTGATAGAACTATTATAACATATCTTATTTTTTATAAACAACCCCGTTGATAAAACTAGAACAAAAAAGTAGAACAAGAATTGTCAGGGAAAAATGTGGATGTTATACTGGGGGAGAAGTAGGGAAGGGGAAGGGGAGTTGCCTGTGGATAAAAACGATTTTCTTTACGTTAATTTCACTTTCAATTTGCTATAATAAATAAAAATTTAAAAACAATTTTATGGTCAAAGACAAAAAGGTAGAAGAAGGGAAAGAGGTAAAAGATGGTAAAGACGTTAAAGCGGTGGATGCAAAGTCCAATCCAAAAAGTAATGCCATTCAAGAAGCTTTGAGTCAGATTCGTCAACGTTTCGGTGAAGGTTCAATTATGCGTTTGGGTGAACAAGGACAAAACATTGAAACCATTACCACTGGTTGTTTGTCATTGGACTTGGCTTTGGGCACTGGTATGCCTAAAGGCCGTGTGATTGAGATTTATGGACCAGAATCTTCTGGTAAAACCACTTTGGCTTTGCATGTCATTTCTGAAGTGCAAAAAGCTGGTGGCACAGCTGCTTTCATTGATGCGGAACATGCCTTGGATCCGGAATACGCTAAAAAAATCGGTGTGAAAGTTGATGATTTATTGATTTCTCAGCCGGATTTCGGTGAACAAGCTTTGGAAATTTTAGAAACTTTAGTTCGTTCCAGTGCGGTGGACGTGGTAGTGGTGGACTCAGTGGCGGCTTTAACTCCCAAAGCGGAAATTGAAGGTGAAATGGGGGATTCTCATATGGGTTTACAAGCTCGTTTGATGAGTCAGGCTTTGCGTAAATTAACGGCGATTATCAGTAAAACTAATACCATTGTCATTTTTATCAACCAGTTGCGTATGAAAATCGGTATTATGTTCGGCAACCCTGAAACCACGACCGGTGGTAATGCCTTGAAGTTTTACGCTTCGGTGCGTGTGGAAATTCGTAAGAGTGCGCAAATCAAACAAGGTGAAAATATTATTGGTAACCAAGTCAAAGTTAAAATCGTTAAAAATAAAGTTGCTCCACCGTTCAAACAAACGGAATTTGATATTATGTATAATGAAGGGATTTCTGTTTCCGGAGATGTCTTGGACACCGGCGTGACCACGGGAATTATTGAAAAGAATGGTAATACTTATAAATACGGTGAAACTCGTTTGGGCGTCGGCCGTGAAGCTGCCAAACAATTTTTACGAGAAGATCTTAAACTTTTGAAAGAGATTAAAAAATCGGTGATGGCTAAAGTGAAAGGCCAAGCATAGAAAAAAAATCCCCGTTGATGCGGGGATTTTTTAATTAGAGAAACTGTTATTATTTCGTTTGTGTTAACACGGAATATGATTTTACCGAAAATAATCGTAAACGTTGAGAATTATATTTGTTTTTTATAAAAGTTTAAAAATGGAAAGCAATCTCTATCGTCACATTTTTAATTTAATTATCGGCTTCAATCTATACATTCCAGATGCCGAAACAAGTTCGGCATGACAGACCGCAGGGGTGGTATTACGGTAGCTTATTTGCCAAAAATCTTTATAAAATGATAAACTTCTATTAAATAATCATTAATGATTTCTTATGCGTTTGTTTAATAGTTTAACTAGAAAAAAAGAAGATTTTATTCCTTTGAAACCGGGAGCGGTCGGTATTTATGCTTGTGGTCCGACGGTTTATCATTATGCCCATATTGGAAATTTACGATCTTATATCTTTGAGGATATTTTGCATCGGGTTTTGAAAATGAATGCTTATCAAGTGAAGCACGTGGTGAATTTAACCGACGTTGGTCATTTGACTGATGATGGTGATGCTGGCGAAGATAAAATGGAGAAGGCCAAAAGACGAGAAGGGAAAAACAGTTGGGAAATTGCTGATTTTTATATTGATGTGTTTAAAAAGGATTGGCGTGCTTTGAATTTAAAAGAACCATTTGCTTGGCCCCGCGCCACTGCCTATATTGATGAACAGATTGATATCGTGAAAATTTTGGAAAAGAAAGGTTATACCTATAAAACCAGTGATGGTATTTATTTTGATACTAGTAAAATTAAAGATTATGGCGCCATTGCCCAATTGGATATTAAAAATTTACAAGAAGGGGCGCGCGTGGAAATTAATCCGGAAAAGAAAAACAAAACCGATTTTGCTTTGTGGAAATTTTCTCCGGAAAATTCCAAACGTGATATGGAATGGGATAGTCCCTGGGGAGTTGGATTTCCAGGTTGGCACACGGAATGTTTGGCGATGTCTTTACATTTGTTAAACGGACACAAAGATTATGAACATAGTGAATCTTTTGATATTCATTGCGGTGGTATTGATCACTTGCCAGTGCATCATACCAATGAAATCGCCCAGGCTGAGGCAATGGCTGGCCACAAATTAGCGGAGTATTGGTTGCATAATGAATTCGTGGTTTTGCCAGGTGATACTAAAATGTCTAAATCAGCTGGTAATTTTTTCACTTTGGGATCTTTGGCGGAAATGGGTTATCATCCTTTGTCTTATCGATATTTATGTTTGGGAAGTCATTATCGTAGTAAATTGAATTTCAGTATGCAGGCCTTGGAAGGCGCGCAACGTGCTTACGTCAAAATTTTGAATTATTTGGTTTTGTCCAGCAAAGAAAAAGGACAGGTTAATCAAAGTTATAATGAATTATTCAGTGAAGCGGTGAATGATGATTTGAACATACCGAAAGCTTTGGGGATTGTTTGGGATTTATTGAAAAATGAAGATTTATCTGTGGCGGATATTCAGCAGACTTTATTGCATTGGGAACCGGTTTTGGGTTTACGTTTGCATGAAGCTAAGCAGGTTTTACAGGAATTGGATGATTTGCAAACCATTCCGGATAACGTTAAGGAATTGGCTGAGCAACGTTGGCAGGCTAAAAAATTGCGAAACTGGGCGGAGTCTGATGCCTTGCGTGATCAAATTTTATCTTTAGGTTTTGTGCTTGAGGATATGGCTGAAAAATATAAGATTAAAAAATATTATGGTGACTAAGAAAAAGCCGTTTTTGGTTTTATGTCCGATGGCCGGATTGACCGATTCCCCTTTTAGACAACTTTGTCGGGAGTGGGGTGCTGATCGGGTTTACTCGGAAATGATTAGCGTTGATGCTTTGTATTATAAATTCAAGAAAAATGAAGAATTTTATCGTTTTCAGGAAATGGAACGTCCGGTGGTTCTGCAATTGTTTGGCCACAAACCAAAATTGTTTTTTGAAGCTACTAAAAAATTAGTGGAATCAAAATATAAACCATCGGGATTTGATATTAATTTTGGTTGTCCGGCGAAAAAAGTGGTGCATACCGGGAACGGGGTGGCTTTAATGTTGAAACCGGAATTAGCACGAGAAATCGTGGCTGCCACTATTTTAGCGGCGGAAGATGTGCCGGTATCCATTAAAATTCGTGCCGGAAATAAAGATATGACGGCTTTGAAATTTTTGGAATCATTGGCAGATTTATCTTGGAAGACAGTAATGATTCATTGTCGGACCTATGAGCAGGGTTTTGCCGGGAAGGCCGATTGGTCTTTGGCGAAACAAATTAAAAAAGTTTATCCGGATAAAGAAGTGATTGTGAATGGTGGAATTATGACCCCGGAAGATGCTTATCATGCCTGGAAAGAATCCGGTGCTGATGGTTTGGGTTTGGGCCAGGGAATTGTGGGCAAACCGTGGTTGTTCGCGCAGATTAAAGATTATTTGGAAACAAAAAAATATGCGGAGTTAAATTTAGAGCAGATAAAAACTGTGGCTCGTTATCATTTACAAGTCTTGGTAGAAGACAAAGGAGAGTCCAGTATTATTACTTTGCGAAAACATCTGGCTTGGTATTTTAAAGGATTTCCCGGAGCAGCCCAATGGCGTGATCGCTTGGTGCGAGTTTCTACCACTAAAGAGGTTTTGGATTTATTGGATGAGATGACGATTTAATCAATCCATTTTTTAAATTTGTAATAGACCAGGGTAATACTGGTGAAGGTAAGCATGATGGCGATGATTAGCCAAAAGCCATTTTCACTATTCATAAAAGGCATTCCCATGACCGTATTCATTCCGAAAATGGAAGCAATTACTGATAACGGCAATAATAGGGCGGAAATCGTTGTTAATCGCCGCATAATTTCATTGGTGTTGTGGGCAATTAATGAAGAATGAGTATCGTAGAGAGCGGTAATATTTTCTTTGTAATTTTCAGCATCATCACAAATATCTTTGGCATAAACAATAATACTGTGAAAATGATTTCCTTGGGTTTCAGAAATGGGGTATATCGCTTCAACACTGTGATTTAGTCGTTCCAAGATATTTTTATGAGGACGCATTAACTTATTAAAAGCAATAATATTATTTTTGGTTTGCAAAATTTCCTGAATAGATTGTTTTTGTTTCTGTTTTCCAAATAATTCCTTGGTGATTTGTTGGGTATCCAAATTGAAATGATTCAACATGGGGAAGCAGTAATTATAAAATTCATGTAAAATATCCAGTAAGAAATGAAGTGGGTCTTCAGACAAATATTCTTTTTTTAGAGAAGGATTATTTTTTAAGGATAAAAATAATTCACTTAGGATATTGGTTTTTCCGTCTTCAATGGTAATTAAGAAGTCTTTACCGATGAAAAAATCAAATTCGGTTGGATTGATTAGTTTTAAATTTTTATCATAATAGGGGAAAAGCAAAATCATAAAAAGGTAAGAAGAATGATCAATGAATTTACTTCTTTGTAGTGGAGGAGCACTGTCACGTAAGTCACTAGCGTTAAATTTAAAATTTCGCTCTAAATATTTAAGCGCTTTGGGGCTAGCTTTGCGAATGTGAATCCACGTAAAATTGGCACTACTGAGAGTATTAACTAGTTCTAATTTTCCTTTTTGATTTTTCATATTTGGTTTGCTTTTTTCTGCTTTTCATTATATCATAATTTTGATAAAAAAGAAGTTTTTCTTTATGTTGGATGTCATTTATGAAGAAAATCGGCCTTGGGGAAACTTTCGTCAGTTTTGTTTAAACTCAAAAGTGACTGTAAAAATACTTACCGTAAAAGCAAATTCAATTTTAAGTTTGCAGTATCACACGCAACGCAGTGAGTTTTGGAGAATTGTCAGCGGAGAAGGTTTCGTGGTCAAAGGTGAAGAAGAAATCCCCGCGCAAGAAGGTGATGAATTTTTTATTCCTCAGGGGACGTTGCATCGTTTGAAAACTGGTGATAAAGATATGCAGGTTTTGGAAATTTCTTTTGGTAATTTTGATGAGAACGATATCGTCAGGTTGGAAGATAATTATGGGAGACGGTAATTGGAATATTTGTTGGAGTTTGCTATAATCATCTCAATATGGAAAAAAACAAAAAATCAAAATCAAAAATATCGATTTTTAAGTTAGTGTTTTTTGTTTTAAAAGAATTTTGGAAACAAAATCCTTGGTTTTATTTTTTCTTGATTTTTGTATTTATTTTGGTGGCTATTTTGCCATCGGTGGAGCAATTTGTAGTTGGTAAAGTGGTTGATAATTTTGTGGGCTTGGCTAGTTCCGGTTTGGGGTGGTCTCCGGTAGCCTGGTGGAGTTTGATCGCTTTAGTGGGAGTATTCTTTGTGACAGCGTTAGTTTATCGTTTTGAAACTTACATGCAACAGGTAGCAGATGCTTTAAACGCTGTCTATAATGATAAAATCTCTACTTTCCCGATTTTGTTAAGCACCGAAGCTCAGAATATGGAGAATCCGGATTTTATTTATAAATTAAGTAAACTTCAAAATAATGTTTTTCGATTGAATAATATTTTTTATACGGTGTTGGATGTTCTTTCGGTATCGGTGGCGGTAGTGGTAATTGCTGTTGGTCTGTGGTTTTATAGTGCTTGGCTTTTATTGTTTTTGTCATTGGCCATAATTCCTGGAGCGATTGTTTCTTATATTTTCGGCAAACGCGTTTGGTCCATTTGGGATGATTCGGGTGAAAAGAAAGTTTTATATATGTCTTATCGTTTGGCTTTGTATCATCAGGACTTGGATGGATTTCAAGAGATGAAAGTTAACGATTATGGAAAATATTTGGCTGAGAAGGCTTTATATTACAACTATTTGTTTGTGAAAGAATTGGTGAAAAATGAAAAGAAAAGATTGTATGCGGAAATATTTGCTAGTTTAATTGAATACTTTTTTATTGGGATTTCCTTATTCTTGATTTTAAATTTATTTTTAGGTGGCCAAATTACTGTTGGTATTTTTTACTTTGTTTATGGTTTATTGTTTTCTTTTCGTTCTTATAGCCAAACATTGTTGCGCAGGATGGTGGTATTGCAAGCTGATAAAAATTATTTGGAAAATTTCTATGATTTGCGTCATCAGAAAAGAAAAATTGTGCCTGGGAAAATTAAAATCCAAACCGATCGTCCGGTTAGTGTGGAATTTAAAAATGTTTCTTTCCGTTATCCTAAAACTAGAAAATGGATTTTCCAAAATTTAAGTTTCAAATTATCAGCTGATGAGGATGTGGCCATTGTTGGTCAGAATGGTGCTGGAAAAACAACTTTAGTTAAATTATTGTTGAGAATTTATGATCCGGATAAGGGTAGAATTTTAGTTAATGGTCATGATCTAAAAGATTTGAATTTGGATCATTATTATAAATTGCTGGGATTGTTGTTTCAATCTTTTTCCAAGCCAAGTATTCCGGTGGAAGAAAATATTTATTTGGGAAATGTTCATCGTGAATTAAATTTAAATGATATTAGGGCGGCTGCTAAAAAAGCAGAGGCCGATGGATTTATTAATAAATATCCGAAGAAATATAAAACATTCTTGAGTAAAGAAGTTAAAGGTGGAATTTTGCCGTCCGGTGGACAATGGCAACGTTTGGCGATTGCTCGGGTGTTTTATAAGAAACCGAAATTAATTATTTTAGATGAACCAACCAGTGCCATTGATGCTTTGGCTGAAGAACAGATTTTCAATAATTTGTATGAGTATGGAGATAAGGCCACGATGTTATTTATTTCCCATCGTTTTGCTACTGTGAAAAAAGCCAAACGTATTATTGTGATTGAGAATGGACGTTTGGTGGAGCAGGGTAGTCACGATGAATTGATTGCCAACCATGGTTTATACGAGCAAATGTATTTGGCGCAACAATCGTAAATTAAAAAGCTTTGTTATTTTTTTGTTTTTTGCTATAATGGTTCTAACGCGGTCACTGGCACCCTATTATCACTATAAAGGGGCACGGCCATACCGCGTTACACAAGAACATCAAGTAATTGGTGTTTTTTTGTTTTTAAATTTAGTTTGTGCTAAAATCTTTTTTATCAAACAAGGGAGGTTTAGCATGGGACGACCAAATGCAGATCGGCGTCAGTGTATGTATTGTGGGGCGAAGTTTCATCGGGATGAATTTCACGGTAATTGCCCAAAGTGTGAATTGGTATTGGCGAAAAATGAGATTTTGAAATATCATGATCCGCCGGTGTATGCTAGTTTATCCGGAGTTAAATTCAAACGTCCGGTTAGTGCTAGCGAATTGTTATGCCGTAAATGTTCAGAGCCGTTTTCATCTTGGGAATCATTTACCACACCGGAAAAGGTTTTGTGCCAAGACTGTGCAGCTGAACGTCTTTCAAAAGGTAAAGGTTAGAACAGACCCTTTACAAAATAAAACGTTCGTGTTATTGTTTGAATCATAAGAAAGGAGGTGCCGTTATGGTGATTTTAACGGATCAATCGGCACAAGAATCCAAGATTTGCCCGCTTTGCGGCGTGGTACGGTGGAAAAAGGATGAAAATCTTAAAAAGGTGACCTTTCATCCGGTTACCTTGAAGAAAGATCCTGAGGTTTTTATTTGCCAGGATTGCTTGGAAGAGTTGTCCGAATTACCCAACGAGTATCGTTGGATTCGATTCCTGGAGCATTCTTATGAGCGTCAGCAGGAGATCACCTCTCAGCCGAGGGGAATTCGAACAAATGAAGAACAATACGGTCAGAAAGGCCGTTAAGAATAGGAGAATTCAATGGTTACCAGAAAGCATTCGCACGAATTTCAGTGTGCCGTTTGCAGTAAGGGAGAAAATTCTCGGCTTTATTGCAAGGGCGAGTTCCGGCATTTGGAAATTGTTCCACCGGAAGACGAAACCGAGGAAGAAAATTTCCCGCATATTCGAAACCTCTGTTTCAAGCACCATGATGTGCTGGTGAAATTTGATGGTTGTGACCGCTGGGAGGAGTTTGTCAGTCTCTGTCGCAAAGAACAGGATGGAGACATTGAAGAATATGTTCATCCGGTGGATGAGCGGGAGGAATATGAGCTCGCTCAAGCGAGGCAGGAAGAAGCCCTGGCCGCTGCGAAGGATCAACCGCTTCCCGAGGTTCCAATCGGAAAAACTTTGTTTCTCTTCGGTGAACGGGATTATCAGGCGGGGGAGTCAAAAAAGAATAACCGTCGCCGTCAAACGCGGTTGCAATAATCAGTAGGCGCATTTTAATCGAGGCGCCTTTTTTAGTTGTAAAAAAAGATTTTTTGTTATAAATTTATATGGTGATTAATAAAATGATTATAATTTAAATATAAAAAATATGACGATGTACAATCCGCAGGAAATTGAGAAAAAATGGCAGGATAAATGGTATTCTTCTGATGTTTTTAAGGCTGACGATAATTCTGCTCAGCCGAAAAAATATATTTTGGATATGTTTCCTTATCCGTCCGGTGCGGGATTGCACGTTGGTCACCCGGAAAGTTACACTGCCACTGATATTCTAAGTCGTTATTATAGAATGAATAATTATAATGTTTTGCATCCGATGGGTTGGGATGCCTTTGGCTTGCCGGCAGAAAATCATGCTATTAAAACCGGCGTTCATCCTAAAGCCAATACGGCTGATAATATTGAAAATTTTCGTCGTCAAATTAAATCTTTGGGATTCAGTTATGATTGGTCTCGGGAAATCAATACTTCTGCTCCGGAATATTATCGTTGGACCCAATGGTGGTTTCAATTTTTATATAAAAATGGTTTAGCCTATAAAAAAGCCGCCAAAGTTAATTGGTGTGATAAATGTCAAACGGTAATTGCCAATGAGCAAGTGGTTAATGGTAATTGTGAACGTTGCGATAGTCCAGTGATTCAAAAAAATTTGGAGCAATGGTTTTTTAAGATTACTGAATTTTCTCAGGATTTGATTGATGGTTTGGATAAATTAGATTGGCCAGAATCAACCAAAATCCAACAATTGAATTGGATTGGTCGTAGTGAAGGTGCAGAAGTTATTTTTAATGTTGGTGGAGAATCGTTGGTTGTTTATACCACTCGACCTGATACTTTATTTGGTGCGACTTACGTGGTGCTGGCACCGGATCATAGTTTGTTGGAAAAATTGGCTGATCAAATTTCCAATTTTGATGAAGTGAAAATTTATCAAGAGGCCACTAAACGTAAATCTGATTTGCAACGTACTGATTTGAATAAAGATAAAAGCGGCGTTCGTTTGGAAGGTGTTTACGCCATCAATCCGGTTAATCAAGAAAAATTACCAGTGTTTATTGCTGATTATGTTTTATCAACCTATGGCACCGGCGCGATTATGGCTGTTCCGGCTCATGATCAACGGGATTGGGATTTTGCCAAAAAATATGATTTACCGATGATTGAAGTTTTGCAATCCGCTAATGGAATCAGCGAAGCGGCTTGGGAAGAAGACGGTGAACATATTAATTCCGATTTTTTAAATGGTTTAAATAAAGTTGAGGCGATTCGTAAAATCAATGAATTTTTAGAAAGTAAAAATTTAGGAAAAGCCAAAGTGAATTTCCGCTTGCGTGATTGGTTGGTGTCGCGTCAACGTTATTGGGGCGCACCGATTCCGGTGGTTTATTGTGAAAAATGCGGTGAGCAATTGGTGCCAGAAAAAGATTTACCGGTGATTTTACCCGATGACGTGGATTTTCGTCCAACCGGCGAATCTCCATTAACGCGGTCGGAGAGTTTTCATAAGGTTACTTGTCCAAAATGTGGGGGAGCGGCGCGACGCGAGAGTGATACCATGGATACTTTTGTTTGTTCTTCTTGGTATTATTTGCGATTCATTGATCCAAAGAATGATCAGAATTTGGCGTCTGCTGATTTGTTGAAAAAATGGTTACCGGTGGATGTTTATTTGGGCGGAGCCGAGCACACGGTTTTGCATTTATTGTATGCTCGTTTCTTTATGAAGGCTTTGCAAAAATATGGTGATTTTGATTTGGCTGAAAATTATGCAGAACCGTTTTATAAATTGCGTCATCAGGGAATGATTTTGGGAGAAGACGGCAATAAGATGAGTAAATCCAAAGGCAATGTCATTAATCCGGATGAAGTGGTTAATGAATACGGTGCTGATACTTTGCGTTTGTATGAAATGTTTATGGGAGCTTTGGAAGATATGAAACCCTGGAATACTAAAAATATTTTGGGTGTTCGTCGATTTTTGGAAAAAGTTTGGAATTTACAAGAGAAAATTCAAGATGGCGAATTTCCAGAAGTGGAAAAGGTTTTACATCGTACTATTAAAAAAGTGGGTGATGACATTTTAGCTTTTGGTTTTAATACTGCTATTTCACAAATGATGATTTTGGCTAATACGGCTAAGGATGGTTTGAATCAATCTCAATTTGAAAGATTTTTGAAAATATTGGCACCGTTTGCGCCGCACCTTTGTGAAGAACTCTGGTCATTGTTGAAGCACGAAACGTTGATCGCTCGCGAAGCGTGGCCGACTTTTGATGAAAAGTTTTTGCAGGATGATACGGTCACCGTGGGTATTCAAATCAACGGTAAAGTGCGAGATAGTATTGAATTTGATAAGAATTTAAGCGAAGCAGAGGTAAAAGAATTGGTGTTAGCTCGGGAAAAAGTGCAAAAATGGTTGGAAGGGCAGAGTATTAAAAAATTTATTTATGTCTCTGGAAAGATTATAAATATTGTTGTAGGATAATTATCTAATGGACTATCGCCTAACTTTGTTTTTTCGTAAAATAAGGTTGGTCGATGGTCTCATTGATTTGCTTTTGTTTGAACAAAGGAGGGGTTTAAATGTTACGATTTCATCCGGAAAGAGATAAGGTCTGGAGATTGGCTTTGGTTGGTTCGGTGTGTGCGGATCAAGAATTTTCCAATCTGGAAGAAGAACTTCGTCGAATGTCCAACGATAGCCGAACGTTAATCGTGGATATTACTAAGTTATCGGAGATTTCCAATTCCGGTAAAGTTCTTTTACCCCATTTGTTTCAGATGATGAAGAATAACGGGTTTAATCGGGCTAATTTACTGGCTAGAAAACATCAACGGCATGAGTCCAAAATTTTTGAGGATATTTTGGATCGTGAATTCGGTCCGGAAGGGACTATTTCTTTGGAGTGATGATTTTTCATCTGGGCGTGGTTTTCACGCCTTTTTTTGTTGGTTTGATTTTTATCAGAAAAATGCTTAATATGTATTCAGCATCGCGGGATTAGTATATCGGTATTATGTCAGCTTCCCAAGCTGAATAGGCGAGTTCGACTCTCGTATCCCGCTCCAGAAAGTTTAATAAATGAGCCGAAGTGGCGGAATTGGCAGACGCGCATGGTTCAGAGCCATGTGGGGGCAACCCCGTGAGGGTTCAAACCCCTCTTTCGGCACCGGTTAATTTTTTTAGATCTGATGTTGGAGCGTGCCATGGTGGTTAATAAATAATAAAAATATGAACAAAAAAATTCTAATTGAAATCTTTGGTTGGTACGGTGCTTTGGCAATTATGAGCGCTTATTGTTTGAATAGTTTTTCTTTTATTTCGGTTGATGATTTGTCTTATCAATTATTAAACGTGACCGGCGCGTTGGGGATGATTGCCATTAGTTATTATAAGCAAACCTATCAACCGTTAGCGATAAATATCTTGTGGGTTTTGATTGGTGGATTGGCTTTAGTTAATTTATTGATTTAATTTATGCCACACGATCATCAACCTAATCATGAGTGTTCCGTTTGCGCAGCCGAGCGACCAATGAATCCAGCTAATTTATGGATTGCTGGGTTGGTCGGTTTTGCATTGGCTTTTTTCTTTGCCGGTTTAGATATTGTTTTTGGTCTTTGGTTTGAAGGTGCTAAATGGATTTTGATGATTCCTTTGTATTCATTGTTGGGTTTTGTGGCCGGTTTAACTTGTTGCGGGGCAATGATTGCTTCTTTGTTGTTATCATTAAGTAAACATTGGCAGGAGCATCAAACGGGAAAAGCGGTTTTGAAACCATATTTGATTTTTATTTTAGGAAGAATTTTAGCCTATGGTGTTCTAGGATTTGTGCTTGGTTTTATTGGTAAAAATATTTTGGAATGGTCATGGTTGGGTAATGTGGTTTTGTGGGGCTTGGCGTTTTTGATGATTGCTTTGGCTTTACAATTGTTAGGCGTGCGATCTTTTCGTAATTTACATGTTCCTGGTTGCCATCATTTTGGAAAATCCTGGAAAAGCAGTCGTAATTTATATCCAATTTTTCTAGGAATGATTACTGTGTTTTTACCTTGTGCCATTACTTTATTTGTCGGCGAAAGAGTGATTGCCAATGCTAATCCCTGGGAAGGTTCGTTGATTATGTTGATTTTTGTTTTAGGTGGGGTTATTCCATTGTTGGCATTGATTTTTTTCAGCACAAAATTCGCGCAAAAAAGTGATTATTTTTTAAAAATTTCGGGATTTTTTATTTTATTCACGGTTTTGTATAATATAATAGAAAGTCTAGGTTTGTTATAAAAATTTCCTGGCGGCGGATTAAAAACCAAAAAATGTCTAGGTTAACAATAACAAGAATGAAAAATTATGGAGTTTATAAGAGATTTTAAAAATGTATCCAAAGATGATGTCGAGATTGCCGGCGGCAAAGGTTCATCGCTTGGGGCAATGACAAAAATGGGATTATCGGTTCCGTCTGGTTTTGTTATTCTTTCAAATACTTTTGAAAAATTTTTGGAGGCAACGGATTTAAATGTTGAGATAAAAGCGATTTTGCATTCGGTTAATAAAAAAGAAATGCATACTATCGAAAATGCTTCGAAAAAGATTAAAGCACTCATTCTACGAGCTGAAATACCTGAAGATATAGCAAAAGAAATACGTAAACATTTTAAAAAACTTGGCACTAGATATGTCGCAGTTCGTTCATCTGCAACCGCTGAAGATTCTGCAAATGCGGCGTGGGCTGGACAACTTGAAAGTTACTTAAATACAACATCGAAAAATTTGTTAGAAAATGTTAAAAAATGCTGGGCTTCATTATTCACTCCGCGGGCTATTTTTTATAGACTGGAAAAAAAGTTACATGATCAAAAAATATTTGTAGCAGTTGTTATCCAAAAAATGGTGAAAAGTGAGGTGTCAGGAGTAATATTTTCCGTTCATCCGGTTACCCAGAATAAGAATCAGTTAATTATTGAAGCTGGTTTTGGTTTAGGAGAAGCGCTTGTTTCGGGGGAAATTACGCCGGATAGCTATGTTGTGGATAAAAAAGATTGGTATATTGTGGATAAAAATATTAATGCAGAAAAAGATAAGCAAAAAATTCAAAAATTGTCAGATGAGGAAATAATCAAACTTGCGAAATTGGCTGTAAAAGTAGAAAAGGCTTTTGGTTTTCCAGTAGATCTTGAATGGGCAAAAGAAAAGAATAATTTTTATATCATCCAGAGTCGTCCGATTACCACTATGAATGGCGTGGTTTCAGCTAATCAAAATACTTTTGATTATATAAAAAGCCAAAAGTGGTTTTTTGGGGTAAGAGCTGATGAATCACTGCTTTTTTATTCAGCAAAAACTGGTGGTTATGATTATATTAAACGAAAATATGGTATTAGTTTTGCCGAAACGTTGCTTATTCCGCTTAGAAAAAATTACCCGATAAGGGTTTTCAATCTTTTGCAGGCAAAAGATTTTCATACGGTTTCAAATGAAAAAATCCTAAAAGATCCTGAAATTTTGGCATTATATATTCAAAAAGATAATGTTGTTTATAAAAAAATAGATATCAAAGGTGAGAAAATTCTTTTGTCTTTGAAAAAAGATGATTATGATCATAGTATAAGTTTATTTAATGAGCTCCTTTCTCTTTATGAAATAGTCAGCGCTCACTTTATAATTATTTTTTCATTGGGTTTAAAATTAGCTGAAAATATTAATAATCTCCATGGCATCAAGCGTGTGAGCAAAGCTCACGATGTTTGGAGAAATAGCGTGGCGTTTAAGGAAGAACGAATGGGTGAAACTTTATTCCACTTTTTTGAATATTTAATAACTAAGAAAGGATTAAGACTTGATCCGTTACTTTTGATGAAATTTCTTACCATAAATGAAATCAAGGCGTGGTTGGCTAATGATTTAACCGATGAAGCAATACAGAAAAAAATAATTTTAAGAAAAAATCAAGGATTTGTTTATTTGAATTTAAGAGATAAAAGCCGAGAAGTTATAGATGACTTATCAGAAATTAAGAAAATACAAAAGCATTTTTTGAAATTAGATAGAGATTCTAAAAAATTGAAAAGTGGCAATGAGATTTTCGGACAAGTTGCTTATGATCCTAAGAAGTTGGTAAGAGGAAGAATTGTGATTATTAAAGACAAGTCTGAACTAAAAAGCAAAAGTCATTCAATCCCCGGCAAAATTTTAGTTGCTATACAAACCACCCCCCATTTTATTCCTTATATGAAAAAGGCTAAGGCAATCATCACCGATGAGGGCGGATTGACTTGTCACGCGGCGATAATTGCTAGAGAATTTAGAATTCCTTGTGTTGTGGGAACAAAAATTGCCACCAAAATTTTAAAGAATGGTGATTTTGTTGAGATTAATACTGATAATGGAGTTGTCAAGATTAAAAAAGGATAATTTTTGCCCAGTCGTTGTGTTTGAGAATATTATCGAGAGAAAATAAAGTTTATTAATGATATAATGGACAAGATGAAAATAATTTAAATCTAAATATAAATTCTATGCTACAACATCTAGCAATTATCATGGACGGCAATCGTCGTTGGGCGAAGAATCAAAATTTGTTAAGTGTGGAAGGACATCAGAAGGGTTATGAAAAATTAAAAGAAGTGATGACCTGGTGTTTAAAAAAAGATATTAAGACTTTGACTGTTTATGCTTTTTCTACGGAGAATTGGAATCGCAGTGAGGACGAGGTTAATTTTTTGATGACTTTGTTTCACCGGGCGTTAACTGATGAATTGGCAGAATTTCATTCCCAGGGAATTAGGTTGAACGTGATTGGCAGTCGGGAACGTTTGTCTGCAAAAATCGTTAAGGCGATTGCCGAAGCGGAAGAAAAAACCAAGGATAACACTCAAGGGACTTTGAATTTGTGTATTAATTATGGTGGCCGTTTGGAAATCATTGAAGCTGTTAAGAAAATTGTGGCTAGTGGTGTAAAACCAGAAAATATTACGGATAAATTAATTGCGGATAATTTGTGGATGGCCGGGCAAGCTGATCCGGATTTAATTATTCGCACTTCCGGTGAGCAACGCTTATCTGGTTTTTTAACTTGGGAATCGGTTTACAGTGAATTTTTATTTTTAGAAAAGCATTGGCCTGATTTTAGCGAAGCTGATTTTGATCAGGCATTGAATGATTTTAATAATCGTCATCGCCGTTTTGGCGCTAATTAAATTTTATGTTTATGTTTTGGTTTTGGATATTTTTTTTAATTTTGATTCTGGGCGGTTTAGCGCTCCAACTTTATTTTGTGATAATTCAACCGTCATTTTTTAGTGACGCCCCCTTCGTTCCCGCTGATGCCTCGGCGGTGGACAAAATAGTATCCTATATTCCTTTGGAAAAAGGAAAAAAGTTCTATGATTTGGGTTGTGGCGATGCTCGGATTTTGTTGGCGGCTTATAAACGAGAGCCGGAAATGGAATATATTGGAGTTGAAAAAAATTTATATCCGTATTGGCGAGCACGTTTTAAATTGTGGAGAATGGGTAATCCTAAAAATATTAAAATTTTAAAAACGAATATTTTTGATTTGGATTATAGTGATGCGAACTTTATTTATTTATATCTTTTTCCAAAAGCTTTAGAAAAACTATCATTAAAGTTTCAAAAAGAATTAGCTCCTGGTAGTCAGGTTTTTTCCGTGAGTTTTAAATTTCCTGATCGTCAGCCCATTGATGAGATTGATTTTGAAGCAGTTCACGGTTGGGATATTATAAAAAAGATGTATATTTACAAATTTTAGTTTTTGGTATTGCTTTTTATTGTATTTATGGTTAAATAGATTCGTCTAAGAAAGGAGGGTTTCATGAGAGTTAAAGAATTTAAAGGTGTTTTGTGCAAGTATGTGTATATTCCCGGAGAGTTCAATATTTTCCAGGGAGTAAAGAAGGGCCGGCCGCCGAAGTCTTCCCGAGGCGTGACCCGTCGTAGTCGTGGGTACGGTCAAGGGGAGACTGTTGTCCATGCTCGGTTCATGGTGGAAGTTGATCTTGGTGTGTTGGAAGATCACTTCGATCGCTGGCCTCCGGCCATCGACATTATTGGTCAGCTTCATTTGAAGTGGCCACGGCTGACGAAAAATCTGCATGAGGCTTTGCGTGCTACTCAGCCGACTTATTTGGTGGTGGAAGGGCACTGTTCCAACGATGGTGATTATTCCTACACCATTAGTCAGGAGTCTGTTAATAAGTGGGTGAGTGAAGCTGAGCTCTATTTGGCTCAGCACAAATAAATCCCACAATCATTTTTCAAGCGTTGGGCGTGGATTATTTCACGCCTTTTTTATTTTTTTAAATTTATGCTATTATTAAGAATATAAAAAGAAAAATTAATAAAAAAAATAGTATGCAAAAGAAAACTACAAAAAATTTGAAAACAAAAAAGGCTTCTGTTTTGGAATCAGCCATTAAAAATGTTAAAGGTAAACAAGCTGTTAAGCCAGCTAAGGTTAATCAAACAACCAAGTGTATTTTATGCAGTATTTTGATTATTTTTGCTGGGTTATTTGCATTGGGGTTAATTTTGATGGTTTATTTTCAAAATGATGGTTTATGGTCTCGTTGTGCCAACGTTAATATGAATAAATCTGGAGAAATTAATAAACAAGTAGCTCCGGCTGCTTTGGCTAATCCTGCTTCCACTTTTTGTTCTGAAAATGGTGGACAATGGAAAACCTGGAATAATAATGTCGGTGAAGGCGGAGTTTGTTATTATTCAGAATCACGTCAATGTGAAGAGTGGGCGATGTTCCGTGGTGAATGTCCAGTTGGTGGCGCTGATTTAAGTGCTTATACTGATAATAAATCCAAACAATATTGTTTGATGGTGGGTGGAACAGTGGTGGATGATAATGATTGTACTTTACCAAGTGGTACCACTTGTAACTTGGTGGAATTATTAAGCGGTGTTTGTCTAGCACAATAAGTTTTGAAAAGTTTTTAAATCTCAATCGTTGTTTTATTGAAGCCGGTTATTTTTCAGAGGATAAATCTTAAATATAAAATTTATGAAATGGCATTTTCCTGTATTGGGACTGGGGGTGGCGGTTTATTTAATAACTGCTATCCCTGTGTCAGCCGCTTACGATTTACCGGTCCGAATCTATGATTTAAAAACAAAAACTTTTACCAGTGATTTCATTGTTTCTTCGGAAATTAATACGGGATATAATTTAGCCGGCGGTGATTTGAATGGCGATGGGCTAGCGGAAATTGTGTTGGCTCCGATTGCCAAGCAAACCGGAAAAATTAAGGTTTATTCCAGTAAAGGAGAATTATTAAGTGAGTTTTATCCATATCATGAGGGTTTTAGTGGTGGAGTTAGTGTCGCGGTGGCAGATCTTGATGGTGATGCTAAAATGGAAATTATTACCGGTGCCGGTCCTGGCGGCGGTCCTCACGTTCGTGTTTTTGATATTAAAGGAAACCCAGTAGTGATGGGTGGTTTTTTCGCGTTTGATGAGAACAACTACCGAGCGGGGATTGAAGTGGGAGCGGCTGATGTGGATGGTGATGGAAAGTCAGACATTAGCGTGGTGAGTGGTTATGGTGTAAAAGCAGAAGTGAAAGTTTTTGGGGCTGATGGAAAACTAAAAAATAATTTTCCAGTGGATAATTTCGGAAGTTTATTTGGCTTGCGTGTTTCTCGCGTTGATTTGAGTGGGGACGGTTTTGATGAAATTGTGGTGTCTGGTAAATATGGCAGCCAACCACGTTTTGGTGTGTATTTGGCCGATGGAACTTTATTGCAAAATAATCAGGTTTATAATAATTTGGGCATTCAGTCTGGAGTTGGGGTGGTTGGTTATGATTTGAACGCTGATGGTGCTGAAGAAATGGTTGCTGCTCCGGGGTTTAGCGCTGGTCCTCATGTGAAGATTTTTAAATCCACTGGCGTGATGGATTCTGAGTTTTTTCCAATTCATAATAGTAATGATTATGGATTGAGTTTTTCAGTCGGTTCTTTCACACTAGCCGGTGCTCAGGAAATGGCTTTTGTGCAACAAAATACTAAATCCAAAGAAGGTATTTCTGGTAGATATATTGAAGTTAACGTCACCAAACAAAGATTTTCTTGGTATGATCAAGGGTATTTAATTGATGATATTTTGACTTCAACCGGAAAACCGAGCACTCCAACGCGTTTGGGGGATTTCAAAATTCTCACGAAGCGTGAAATGGCCTACGGTGGTGATGGAACGCAAACCTGGGGAATGCCAAAATGGATGGGTTTTTATTATTCCGGTAATTTACAAAATGGAATTCATGCTTTGCCATATATTGATGGTGTGAAAGAAGGACGAAAATCTTTGGGTCGAGCCGTCAGTCACGGTTGCGTGCGTTTGGCTGATGAAGAAATTGTAAAGGTTTATGATTGGGTAAAATTGGGGGATAGAATTAGCGTGGTGAGGTAAGATTTTGTTTTTTCCACCATCACTTTACACGAGCAAATTAAAGCACTCGGCTTCTGTTTTTTTTTTTTGAATTTCTTGCTATACTTATTTTAGATTTTAATTTATTTTTAAAAATAAAAATTTTTTGAATTTAAATCAAAAAGTTAATAGTATTTTAGCTTTGCTATTAATCATGATTAGTTTTTCTGGAGTTGTGGCATACTTATTATTTGGTTATCAATTAAATTTAGCTAAACAATTTGCGGAATCACCACAAGTAAGCTTTAGTAATTTTGCGCATACAATCAATAAAGAAGAAAAGGGTATTAATTGGTTACAGTTTCTCGATTGTTTCAATGGAGGAGGCATATTAACAAGAAATAGTAGCGATATTGCTTTTGATGATAGTGTGTTAAAAATTATGGGTGGCCAGTTATTTAAGGAAGGTTATTGTAAAGGACAAGGTTTTGTTTTTGGTCATGCTATGGCTCGATGGGAAGATTCTTTGATTTATACTTATCTTGAATCTACAGAGGGTAATTGTTTTGGAGACTGTCCCGCTGAAAGTCTGATTAGAAAAGTTGAATTGCTTGATCTTGCCAGTGGTGAGAAAAATGTTTTATGGTCTGGTATTATGAAATTCGAGAAAGAAGGGAAAGTAGTAGATATTACTAATTGGGCGGCAAAGCATTTTTACATCATTAACAATAATTTGTATTTAAATATAGGAAAAGACTGCTCTGAGGGTTGTAGTGGTAGTTGGAATACCGGGGTTACTTTCCGTTTGTCTTTGGATAATCCGCAAGAAATGGAATATCTTAATTTAGAGGGGCAATTGCTTGAATATAATGGTGATTATTATGAATACAGAGAGTTTAGTGATATTCCGGGTGGAGGTGTTAATTATTTTGAAAAGTATGATTTGTTAAAGAAAGATAAAGTTAGTAATTATGGTCTAGAATCTAAGCTTGGCACATTGTTAGATGAAAAATTAGCGGATGAATCTTTTATAAAATCGGGTTCTACAAATGTTGAGTTGAAGGGCTTTTCCGATGGTAGTGTTATTTTTTATGTTAGTGCTTCAAGTTATGATGATAGAATTGGTGAGACAGATCACTTTATTGCATCTTTAAATTTAATGAGTGGTGAATTTAAAGAATTAAGTGTGGAACCGGAAATGGATGGAATATTAAATCATGGGGTTACGGATTCAAATGATTTATTGCTAGAAGGATTTCAAGATAAATATCGAATGGTCCCCGTGTCTGTAAATATCTATAATTAATAAAATTATTATAATTATAAAAAGAACTCCTTTGAAAGGAGTTCTTTTTATTTAGACCTCCCTCCAAAAAGAAAAAACGCCTGGTAAACATTTTAGTTTGCGGGGCGTTTTTCTGATATTTTAGTTTTTGGCCGGCTTGCGGCCGAGGCGGGAGGAGCGGAGGAGTGGGCGGTGAGTCGGGCGGGGTTTGGTGGGGTGAGTAGTGGCGGGGTTGCAGAACAGTCTGTTCAGTTCCCGCTCGGCGCGCTCACCGAAGTCGAGGATCTCGGAGATTTGCTGAAGTGTCAATTGATTTTCCATGGTAATTTCCCTCCTTCCCATGGGGTTAAATTATTAATATTTTACTATTTAAAGAATAACACAGAAATATGTATGTGTCAATACTGAACACTAATTTATTTCTATTAATTAAACGTTATTTTGTCCTTATTATTACAGGGGTTTTATTCATTTGGAGAATATTCATTTTTTTGCTATACTTATTTTGTATTCAGAGCAAAGCAATTTTTTTTGTATTTTTTATTAATTAAAACAAAAATGAAAAGCAAACTTTTACCATTATTTTTGATGATAGGCTTGCTAAGTAGTGCGAGTTTGGTTTATGCCTCGCAGAGTTTGAATTACCGAGTGGATAATCCTGAAGCGATTGGTCCAAGTTCTACTTCATCAAATTCTGCTCAATATAATATTTTATCCGAAGTGGGTGATACAGTGGTTGGTCAATCTGATTCAGCTTTGTTTAGTGTTCGTCATGGCGTTACCTATGAAGAATCCGGAGTTTTGGGAATTGACCTTATTGTCATTCCGGAAAAACGTTCTCCTTTGGTTGGTAACAATGATAGCCATGTAACAGTGGAAGTGCGAGCGACCGGCTCAACCGTTCCTTTGTTTAGTGCTTTGGTTGATACTGATGTGGATGGAGAATATCATGGTTTGTTAACTGGTTTAGCCCCAGGTCTTTATGATGTAACTGCCAAGGCGTATTCGCATTTACGTCGCAAGTTGAGTAACATTGCTTTGGGGGATAGTGTAACTGTTGATTTTACTGCAGCTGGTACGGATCCGGTTTTGTGTGGAGATGTTAATTTGCTTTTGGGAGATAACAAAGTGAATTCTTTAGACATGACGATATTGGTGGGACAATGGTTCGTTAACGATGAACGTTCTGATTTAAATCAAGACGGAATAGTAAATTCCATTGATATGACCAATATGGTTACTAATTTTAATTTAGAAGGCGATGAATAAAATCAAACAAAAATTTTTAAAAATAAGCCATGTCTTTTTGATCATGGTTTTAATTTTGTCCAGTTTCAGTTTTTCAATCAAAGATGCCCAAGCTGCTCCTCCGCCAATGTTTACCTTAACGGCTGCCGAAGCTCAGGGTGTGGGTGTGGATGAGTTTTATGAAGGGCGTTGTTTTAGAGTTAATATTAACTTGCATACTGGAAACCAAGCGACTGGTGGAGCCGATGTGATTATTGATTATGATAATACTAATGCCACCATTGTGCAGTCTAACTGCGTGACGCCAGCCACCACGGTTTATGCTGGTAGTTTATATAATGTTTATCCGGTTGGCGGTAATTCGGTGAGTGCCAGTCAATTGACTTTGAGCGCTTACCAAAACCCAGGAAATTCTTATACCAACAATGCTTTGGCGGTTTATGGATATTTCTATGTTTTGATTAATGATCCAGATCCAGCTTTTGCTTTAACTTTTGATTATACAGGTGGAAGCACCACTGATACTAACATTGCTCAATTAGGAACCGGTGTTGATATTATTGCTTCGGTGGAAAATTTAACTTTAAAATTAGTTAATGATAGCGCTAATCCATATTTTGATGGTTATAATCCTTTGAATGGTGCCATTAACGTGCCGGTGGAAGCAGCTATTGCTTATAATATGAAGGACGATCAGGCTGGTGTAAATAATGCCACTCGCGCTGCCACGGTGGATCAGGGTAGTGGTGCGGTTGCCGAATCAGTGACAACTTCTTGTACAACCACTAACGCCAATCGTGTTCCGGTTTGTTCTGCCATTGTTAATCCTGCTGGATATTTTCCATATTTAACTTTGATCACTGTCAGTGCCAGTTTTAGTGATTTGGGAAATCCGACAGTGCACAATGCTAATGCTACTTGGTCTTTCACCACGGAAGATGATGTGGATGAACCTTATGTGGAAAATGAAAATCCAGCTCCTGGTGCGGTTAACCAAGCGGTTGATACGGATGTGGTGTTTAGAATTAAAGATTATAAAAATCAGGGCGGAATTATTCCTGGTTTAGGAGTGGATATTGATACCGTTTCCGTTGATGTGGATGGAATCACTTATACAGCAGCCGGTCCTAATTTCTTTACCTATGCTGGTACTGCGGAAAATTATTTGATTACCATTGATCCGGCAGTAGATTTTCCTCCGGCTTATACGGTGAATGTTTCGGTGGACGGTGCTGATTTACATAATCCAGCCGCCAATGTGATGCCGACTCACAATTATTCTTTTATGACCAGTGATGTGAATGCTCCTTATATTGATAACGAAGATCCAGCTCCGGATGATGTGAGCGTGACTGCTAATAGTAATGTTGTTTTCCAGATTCATGATGATGGTGCCGGTGTTGATATAGATACCATTGTGGTGAACGTGGCTGGTGTGGAATATAGTTTAGTTGGTCCAAATACTTTGACGGTGACAGCTTTATCTGCACCGAATGATTATGAAGTGACGGTTGATCCAATCAGTGATTTTACTGGTGGTCAGGCGGTGTTGGTGGTAATTGATGCTGATGATTTGTCAGCGCCAGTAAACCATATGCCAACTTATTATTATGTGTTTGGTGCAGCCGGTGCCGGTTGTCCAGTTTGTGATATTTGTGACGATTGTCCAGTATGTCCACCGCCTGGTGGTGGTTCTTGTGGCGGTGGTGGTAGCTCTACATTATATCCATCTATTAATAATCAACAGATTTATCAAATTGATGAACATAGTATTTTAGTAACTTGGTCCAGTAGTATGCCTGGCGATAGTCGTGTTTATTATGGTACTGATTCCGTTGCTGGGCCGAATCTTTCTGCTGAAAATTATTCCTATGATTCTCGAGAACTTGTTTCTGGTGATGGAAAAATTTATCATTCTGTAACCATTAATGGTTTACAGGCTGGAAATTTATATTTTTTCCGACCAGCCAGTTTAATTGAAGGTCAAATGTATTTTGGCGGTGAAATGGCAATGACACCAAAGTTTGAATCTCTAACTGTTGTTAATCAGGAGTTTTTAGATCGGGCTTGTCCAGTTTGTGCACTTGGTTCAGTGTTGGGTTGGCAAGAAGAAAAAAACTCTTCGGTTAGTTGTGAACCGATTGTTAAAGAAAAAGTAGTCGTTCAGGATTCATCAAGGTTCATCAGTGGGAGTACTTTAAAATTAAATGAAGTTAACGGTTATGCTTATGAATTGAATGCAGAAGTGATGTCTATCAATTTATTAGGAAATAATGAATTAATTTTGCGGGGTGTCGGTAAGGCAAACTCCGAATTTATTTTAAACTTAGAACCGCAACTTGCCATGTTTCCAGTGATGGTTGATTCTATTGGTTATTGGGAATTCAGAATTGATAATTTACCTAAGGATCAATTAGGAATATATAAAGTTTATGCTTTAGAAAATAATGATGCCAGTGTTTTGGTGGAAAATTTAATTGGACAGTTTATGGTTCGCGAGAGTGTGCAGATGAATCGTGATGGTGTCCAGGTGGACTTGGGCCATACTGGAGTTTTGGGTTCCTTGACTCCCTTGGTTCAAGGGGAAATTGTTGAATCTGTGAAGGATCAGGGGACACCTTTGTATATTTTTGTGTTAATTTCCGTAACTGCTTTATCAATGTTGTATAATTTGTATTTGTTTTTAAAGCAAATAAATAAGAATAATATTTTAAAATAAAAAATATGGGCCGATTTATTAAATTAAGAAGTATTCTGTGTCTCGCCTTGGTGCTGGGCTTATCATTTGGATTTTTTCTAAATGATGTGTCGGCTGTTCAACCAAACACCATTAATTACCAAGGTCGTTTGTATGATTTGGCAAATGCTCCTTTGTCTGGCCAATATGATTTTCAATTTAGATTATATGATGATGTGTTAAAAACCACTTTATTGTGGGGACCAGAAGAATTTACCAACCAAAGCGTAGTTAATGGTTATTTTGCTGTACCGTTGGGAAGCATTGAAAGTTTTTCCGTGGCCGGTTTGGATTTTACTGATCAATATTATTTAACCATTCAGATTAAAGAAACAGCTGCTGGTATTTGGGATACCGAAGCTGATCCGCCGGTACCATTTAATTCCTATGCCTACAGTTTAAATACTCAAAAATTAGACAATGCGGATGGTTTTGTGGATATTGGTTTGGGTATTTTGGCTGGTTATCAGTTGGCTGGCGCGGAAACTGCCTTTGCTATCAATACGGCTGTTGGTTTTACAGGTGATTTATTATCTCTTTCCAATAATTCCACAAATTATTTACGAGTGGATCATGCTGGAGATATTTACTTGACTGATACGCAGACTATTAATATGACGAATAACTCGGTTAATAATTTAATTGGCATGAAAATTACTAACACTAATGATGTTGATAATTATGCTGGTTCGGTTTTGGAATTAAAAGGCAGTGGTGCCGATTATACTAATAATGTTTATTTTGGAAAATACGGTGATGGTTTTTGGGTTCCTTCTTGGGCTGGTAATGGTGTGTTAGCGACTGATAAGAATTTGGTAATCGCGGCGGTTGATGCTTCTTCCCGAGTGAGTTTTCAGGTGGGTGGTGGTTACACCACGCCTAGCACAGTAGCTTATTTTGATACTAAAGGTTTGAATATGTTGCCTTATGATGTTGCTTCTGGGGCGACTGGTAAAATTAAGTTTTTTGAATTGGCCGCTAATGGTGGTGATGCAATTGAGTTAAGAGCTCCTGATGATATTACTGCTAGTTTTTCTTTGACTTTTCCAGCTGACGATGGTGGTGCAGGAGAAGTTTTGCAAACGAACGGTTCCGGTATTTTATCCTGGGGTGCTGGTGGTTCTGGTGGAGAAGTTTCAACCATGGATTTATCAGCAGCTTCTTATAATGGATCTTTTGTTTCTGGTGGGAAAATCGGTTATGACGCTGCCAATGAAATCTGTGAGCTTGAATATCCGGGAAGTCATTTCTGTTTAACCAACGATATTATTACTATTATTAGAACTGGTGATATTTCCAGTTGGACCGGTACTGCTTGGATTGCTGAAGGTCCTCCGGGCTTTACTTCTAACTCCAACGACTGTAATGGTTGGACTAGCAGTGTAGTGACTACTTTGGGTGCTTTTTGGGAATTTTCCAGCAGTGGTGGTGGTATGGGTTGGTTAACCAATTGCGGTAGCAGTAAACGAATTGCTTGTTGTCAATAAAATTTAAAATATAAAAGTTTATGAATTATCATTCGGAAAGAAAAACTAAACAAAAAACTTCGCCAATATATTTCTTTTTAGGAATTATTTTATTGGGCGGATTGTTTTTAGGTTTTGTTTCTAGTGCTCAGGCGGCTACTCAATGGGTTAATAATCCTGGTTCTTGTAATATTAGTGATCCCACAAATTTTCCTGGACAAAATTGTTCTCCGGAAAGAATTTGCGGTGATAACTCTGGTATTTCTCAGTGTTATAATACAACCACGTTGTTGCCTCCGGCTGTCAGTGCCACTTCTAATACTTTGTATTCGGCCACTTATCCGAATGGTGGTTATTTGGTGAACTGTTATACGGCGGTGGATGCGGCCGCTCCGTTTTGCGATAATAGTGGCAGTTATTGGTGTAATAGAAGTACTACTTGTTATACCACGCAATTACGTGACACTATTTGTACCGCCAATGTTTGGGGTGCTTCTACTTGTGGCGCTTGTCGAACCGGTTACGGTGATTGTAATTTAGATGGTGGGGTTTGCGAAGTTCAATTTAATACTACTAATTATCCAAGTGGTGGGAATAACCATTATGGAGCGACTTGTGTCATTGGCGATGTTCGTTGCGATAGCACTTATTATGATTGTGATGCTAGTGGTGTGGCTGCTGGTAATGGTTGCGAAGCTTTGCGTGCCGGTGCTTGTACCACGGGCGGTGGTTTAACCGGAACTTGGTCTTGTGCCATTGATGCCGGCGGTTCTTGTACTGATGGTGGATCAAATTATACTTGTACTTGTATTCCTCCTAAACAATATTTTGAAACTGGAACGAAAGCTCAATATGGAACAACCGATCCTTTGTTGTGGGGTGTGCAATTTGGTGCTGGTCCATTGATTACTTTTGGAAATAGCACAGATGAAGATTTATTTGTGGTTAACAATGATGGTAGTGTTGGTTTGGCGCAAATTACTGCGCCGGGCGTGACTACTGATAAATTATATAACGTGGCGGGCAGTTTATATTGGAATGGTGTGATGATCGGGGCGGGCGGTGCCGGTATGTCCGATCGTATTCAGGATTTAGATAATACTACTTTTATTGATGTGGATACCACTGATGATGGTTTGACCAATCAAATTATTGGAACCGTTGAAGGTATGGATATTTTAACTTTAGGTAGATATGTTAGTATGTTTGGTCATCCTAGTGCTTATGAATCGGAGATTCAAATTTTTGGTGGTGATGCTGCTCCGGCCAGTGATATTACCGGTGGTGCAGTGGTGATTCGTTCCGGTAGTGGTGATACTAATGGGCAAGGTGGTAGTGTGAATATCCAAAGCGGTAGTGGTGGTACTGACGGTAATGGTGGTTTATTTACTTTTCAGGCCGGTAATGGTGGTTTGAGTGCCGGATCCGGCGGTGCGTTTGAAATGTATGCCGGTAGCGCTTTATCCAATACCGATATTGGCGGTTATATTACTTTGCGTGCTGGTGATGGTCAAACCGGTGGAAATTTATATTTATATGGTGGTAATTCTAATGTCCCTGGGAATAATGGTGGTAATATTATGTTGCTTCCAGGTAATAGCGGTGTGGGCGGTGCTAATGGCGCAGTGCTTGTAAAAAGTCATGATGGTCATAAGGGAAATTTGATTTTTGATGAATTGGAAGCAAATGGTAGTGAGTATGTTGGTTTCACTGCTCCCGATACCATTGATGCTAGTGTATTGTGGACTTTGCCGAACGCTGATGGTGCCGCAGGCGAACTTTTGGTTACAGATGGGGCTGGTAATTTATCTTGGATCGCTGCCGGTTTGGGCGGTGATAATATTTACACTGCGAATGGAACCTTAACTGGCGATCGTACGGTTACTTCCAATGGAAATAATTTAACTTTTACAGGTTCTGCCGGTAATCAGGTGTATTTTGAAGCCAATGATGCTCCTAATTCCACTTTTATACATGTTAATCCTGATGAAATGGAATTTAGTTCATCAAACGGTTTAACTAGTGGTGGTATGGTATTTAATTCCAGTGGTATGTCTTTGAATTATAACGGAGGGGTTGCTGGTAGTACGGGGTTGTATGTGACATCAAATATTGAAATTCAAGATAATATAAATAGTCGGGGTGCTATTTATGGTGGTGATTATGAAGCGAATTTTTTACCAAGATCTTTGGTAACCAAACAATATGTGGATAGCGTGGCTGGTGGTGGAGTGACTACTTTGAATTTGACGGTGGCCACTAGCTCTGGAAATTTCTCTTATTCCGGTGAAGGTGGTTACGTGGCTGCTAATTTAATGTGTGAGGATGAATATCCTGGCAGTCATTTTTGTGTGACCAATGAAGTAATTAGTGTGATTAGAATTGCTGATATTTCTGGCTGGTCAGGCACAGCCTGGATTGCTGAAGGTCCTCCGGGATACACTTCAAACTCTAATGACTGTAATGGTTGGACAAGCGCTGTGCTTTCTAATTTGGGTGCGTTTTGGGAATTCAATAATACAACCGGTGGTATGGGTTGGTTAACTAATTGTGCCAGTGTTAAACCGGTGGCTTGCTGTCAATAAAAATAGAAATAATAATATTTAAAATATAAATCATTATGAGCGATCGAACAAAAGGTCAAAGAAGTAAAGAGAATTGGTTGTTTAAATTATCTTTCTTTTTTGTGATAGTTGGAATTTTATTATTTGCAATTACCGGTCAGGTCAAAGCTGCGACGCAATGGGTTTCCGATCCAGGTACTTGTAATATTACTGATCCAACCAATTTTCCGGGACAAAACTGCGCTCCAAATAGAATGTGCGGAGATTCTACCGGTATCGCTCAGTGTTATAATACGACAACTTTGTTACCGCCAGCGGTTAGTGCCACTTCCAATACTTTGTATTCTGCTTCTTATCCTAATGGTGGTTATTTAACCAACTGTTATGCAGCTATTGATGCGGCTGCTCCATATTGTGATAACAGCGGAAGTTTTTGGTGTAATCGTAGTACTACTTGTTATACTACTCAGGCTCGTGACACTGTTTGTACTGCCAACACTTGGAATACCGCTACTTGCGGATCCTGTCGAACCGGTTTTGGTGATTGTAATTTAGATGGTGGAGTTTGCGAAATTCAATATGGAACCACTAATTATCCAACCGGTGCTAATAACAATTATTTAAACTGTACAACCGCGCAATGCGATACTGGTTATTTAGATTGCGATGCTGGCGGAATTGACGTTGGTAATGGTTGCGAAGTTCAAAATGGTGCAGCTTGTACTTTAGGTGGATTAACCGGAACTTGGAGTGGTTGTTCTTGTGTGGTAGCTAAACAATATTTTGAAACTGGAACAAAAGCTCAATATTCAACCATTGACCCTTTATTATGGGGAGTACAATTTGGTGCTGGGCCATTAATTACTTTTGGAAATAGCACGGATGAAAATTTATTTATTGTAAATAATGATGGTAGTGTTGAATTGGGACAGATTACTGCTCCTGGTGTTACCACTGATAAATTATATAACGTGGCCGGCAGTTTATATTGGAATGGTGTGATGATCGGGGCGGGCGGTGCTGGTGGTGGTTCTGCGATTTGGGATACTGATCTTGATACTGGAATTCAAACAGAAGAACTTGCGGATGAAGATATGATTAGAATGGATATTGCTGGCAATGAAAGAGTGCTTTTGCAGGAAACATTAGGAGAACCTATTATGGGAATTACTAGTCCGAATGGTGGTTATGCGGATTTTTTGACAAACATTAATGATGAATATGATCACTTTGAAATTCATACGGCTGATGTTTTGGATCAGTTTGGAGGAGATTTGAATTTTAATTTCAATCCGGAAGAAGGTTGGGCCATGTATTATGCCAGTAATATCGCATCTATGGGTTTATCAAGACAAACTTTTCATGTTGATGTTAATAATCATCAAGATGCTTTAAGAATCAGTCAGGATGGTTATGTCGGTATTGGGACAAGCACTCCAAGTTCTTTGTTGAATGTTCAAGGCGGAGCCAATGGAGATGCTATTTTGTCGGTTGATTCGGTTGATGGTAATAATTTAGGAAATGCCGCTAAAGTTATTATTCGTAGTGATACCGATAATGGATCTGAAAGTCCGGGTATTTATTTAGCGGGGAATGTTGGTGAATATGGTCATGTATTAGGTAATGCCACTGGTCTTAGTTTGTATTCTGATGGTTTATCTAATGTTGATTTTTTTACGAATGATATGAACAGAATGAGAATCGACAGTAATGGTAATGTTGGTATTGGAACGACTACACCAGGATATCCCTTAACTGTTGCAAGTGTGGCTGGTATTAATACATTTTATCAAATTGCAGATAATAGTAGAGGTGGTGTTTATATTGGTAATGCGGGGCAATATTCCGGTGATGAGGCTGGTTTGTATGATTTTGGTGGAGATGTTCCAATCTCGGTTTATGATGCTGCTAATGATTTAATACATTATTCGCATTTAACAATTTCTCCTACGACTTTGCGAGCGAACATTGGTTCAAATTCGGTTGATCCATCAGCTCTTTTGAGTTTAACAAGTTTGGAATCTGGTTTCTTAATGCCGAGAATGAGCACTGTTCAACGTGATGCCATTGCAACTCCAAGTACTGCTTTGCAAATTTATAATACGACCACCGGTCAATTTGAATATTATAATGGTGCGACGTGGGTGGCATTGGGTGGTGGTGGCAGTGGTTCTGTGATTACTTCCATTGATTTATCCTTGGCGACTTATAATGGCGATTTTTCTTCCGGTGGTTTTTCTGGATATGAAGCGGCTAATGATATTTGTAATACTGATTACGCTGGCAGTCATTTCTGTCGTACGGATGAAATTATTCAATACATTCAATTATATGGTGCGACCGGTTTATCTGGCACTTCTTGGATTGCCGAAGGTCCTCCAGGGTTTACTTCAAATTCTAATGATTGTAATGGTTGGACCGATAGTTTAGATACCAAATTGGGTGCTTTTTGGGAATTTTCTGCTGATGGTGGTGGTATGGGTTGGTTAACAACTTGTGCTGTTACTAAGCAATTAGCCTGTTGCCAATAACCTTGTAAATAATAATATTTAAAATACAAATTCGTATGATTAACTCACCGAATAACAAAAACAAGAAAATAACCAGTGCCTGGCATTTGGTTTTTCTTTTGGTAACGATATTTGCCTTTGCTTTTGCAGGACAAGTGATGGCTGCTACTCAATGGGTTTCCGATCCTGGAACTTGTAGCATTAATGATCCGACAAATTTTCCAGGTCAAAACTGTTCTCCGGTGAGAATTTGTGGTGACAGCAGTGGCATTGCTCAGTGTTATGATACAACAACTTTGTTGCCACCGGCGGTGAGTGCTACTTCCAATACTTTATATTCTGCTTCTTATCCAAACGGTGGTTATTTGACAAACTGTTATGCCACCAAAGATAGTGCTGCCCCATATTGTGATAACAATCAAGCTTATTGGTGTAATCGTAGTACTACTTGTTATACTACTCAGGCTCGTGACACTGTTTGTACTGCCAATACTTGGAATACTGCTACTTGTGGATCCTGCAGAACTGGTTTTGGTGATTGTAATTTAGACGGTGGAGTTTGTGAAATTCAATATGGAACCACTAATTATCCAACCGGTGCTAATAACAATTATTTAAACTGTACAACGGCTCAATGCGATACTGGTTATTTAGACTGCGATGCTGGCGGTATTGATGTTGGTAATGGTTGTGAAATTCAGGATGGCTCTACTTGTACTTTGGGTGGATTAACCGGAACCTGGAGTGGTTGTACTTGTACAGTAGCTAAACAATATTTTGAAACTGGAACAGAAGCCCAATATGCTACTACCGATCCTTTATTATGGGGAGTGCAATTTGGCGCCGGACCATTAATTACTTTTGGAAATAGTACTGATCCAGCTTTATTTGTGGTTGAGAATGATGGTTCAGTAAATTTAGCGGCTATTTCCGCGCCGGGCGTGACTACTAATAAACTTTATAATATTGCTGGTAGTTTATATTGGAATGGCGTGATGATCGGGGCGGGCGCCAGCGGTGATGGTTGGGGATTGACCGGTAATGCCGGCACGGATCCTTTGACTAATTTTATTGGGACAACCGATGCTCAACCGTTGACTTTTAGAACTGAAGATACTGAATGGATGCGTATTACCGAAAATGGATATATTGGGATGGGCACTGAATCTCCGGAAGAAAGTGTTAGTATTAAAGGTGATGTTCTGATTGGTCAAAATGAAGATATGATTATTCCGGCTGGTGGTATTGATAGAAATCTTTATTTAAGATCTAGAGATGGTTCTTTGCCTGGTAACCAAGGTCTTGTTAATGTGACCTTTCAACGAGATGCGGATAGTATTTCTAGAATTGGAATAAATAATAGCAATTCTTTATTGTTACAACCTTATAACACCGGCGCCTGGCAGGCTGGTTTGTCCGTGGCTAGTACGGGAAATGTTGGTGTGAGAACAAATGTCCCTTATTATCCTTTACATGTTGCTTCTCCTGATAGTTCTATCACCGCGTATTTTGAAGTATTAGATAATAGTCGTACCGGTGTTTATATTGGTAATGGTGGAATGTTTTCTGGCGATGAATCAGGTTTGTATGATATAGGTGGAGATGTCCCATTGGCAGTTTTTGATGGAGCAAATGAATTAATGCATTATACGCAAAATATTGCGGTGGATGTTAGTAGTCCACGCATGGCAGTTGGCTCTTATACTGTTGATTCATCGGCTGTTTTGAGCTTGAATAGTTCCAATGCTGGTTTCCTGATGCCAAGAATGACCACTTTGCAACGTGATGCCATTGCTACCCCAAGTACTGGTTTACAAATTTATAATACGACCACTGGTCAATTTGAATATTATGATGGTGTTAGTTGGGTGGCGGTTGGTGGTGGTGCCGGTAGCGGCGATACTATTTATACTGCTGATGGTAGTATTGCTGCAAACAGAAATGTGACCATTGATGATGGTAATTATTTGCGATTTAGAGATCAACAAGATGATCAAAATTATTTATATTTTTTAAGTGATTATATTACTAACGGGAATTTAAGAATTGGAGGCTTTAATAATACTGAAGGTGGAATCAATCATTATATTGAATTTAAGGATAATATGAATATCCATTCAGAAAGTGGGGTTGAAATCGCCACACCGAATAATCAAATTGATCTTATGTCTTCCAATAGTAATTTGCAGATTGGTGGTCAGAACTGGTTTTATGACAATAGGCCCGTTGGTAGTAGACAGGGTTTGATTTATGCGGATGACTATTCTGCTGATTTTGTGGACCGTTCTTTGGTTGATAAGGCTTATGTGGATAGCGTGGCTGGTGGTGGAACTACCATTACTTCCATTGATTTTTCTGTGGCCAGTTATAATGGATCTTTTTCTTCCGGTGGTTTTGTCGGTTATGAAGCGGCTAATGATATTTGTCGCACCGATTATCCGGGAAGTCATTTCTGTCGTACGGATGAAATTATTGAATATATTGATAAACATAGTGCTGCTGGATTTGCGGGTAGCGCCTGGATTGCTGAAGGTCCTCCGGGCTTTACTTCTAACTCCAATGATTGTAATGGTTGGACCGATAGTGATAGTGCAAAATTAGGAGCTTTCTGGTCGTTTTCCAGTACTGGTGGTGGTATGGGTTGGTTGACCACTTGTTCGGTTATGAAACAATTAGCTTGTTGTGAATAAAAGTAGCAATAATAATATTTAAAATATAAATCATTATGAGAGATCGAACAAAAGATCAAAGAAGAGGAAGCAAACTGTTAGTTCAGTTTAGCTTTTTCTTGATGTTAGCGGGAGCATTGTTTTTTACCAGTGCTTGGGCGACTAATGCCGCTACCCAATGGGTTTCCGATCCGGGCACTTGTAACATGACAGATCCCACAAGTTTTCCAGGTCAAAATTGTGACCCAGTAAAAATTTGTGGAGACAACGCCGGCATTGCTCAGTGTTATAACACGGCGACTTTGTTACCGCCGGCCGTCAGTGCCACTTCTAACACTTTATATTCTGCTTCTTATCCGAACGGTGGTTATTTGACTAACTGTTATGCCACCATGGATTCGGCTGCCCCGTATTGTGATAATAATCAATCTTTTTGGTGTAATCGCAGTACTACTTGTTATACTACTCAGGCTCGAGACACTGTTTGTACTGCCAACACTTGGAATACTTCCACTTGTGGATCCTGTAGAACTGGTTATGGAGATTGTAATTTAGACGGTGGTGTTTGTGAAATTCAATATGGTGTGACTAATTACCCAACTGGTGCTAACAACAATTATTTAAACTGTACTACTGCTCAATGCGATACTGGTTATTTAGACTGCGACGCTGGTGGTATTGATGTTGGTAACGGTTGTGAAATTCAAAATGGTTCCACTTGTACTTTAGGTGGATTAACTGGAACCTGGAGTGGTTGTACCTGTTTGGTTGCTAAACAATATTTTGAAACTGGAACGCAAGCTCAATATGCTACCACCGATCCTTTATTGTGGGGAGTGCAATTTGGTGCTGGTCCTTTGATTCAATTTGGTAATAGCGGTGCCTATGATTTATTTGTAGTTAATAATGATGGTAGTGTTTGGTTAAATGAAATTATTCCACCAGTTGATCCAACTGGCAGTTTATATAATGTGGGTGGAGATTTATATTGGAATGGTGCCATGGTTGGGTCCGGTGGTGGATCCGGTGGTGGTTGGGTGGATGACGGCACGGTGGTGCGTTTGGAAACTGCTACGGATTATGTTGGTATTGGTACTAATACCCCTCACGCTAAATTGGATATTGGTGAAGGTACGCTCTCTACTCCTTCCGGTGATACGAGTATTTTATTGACACATGATGGTGGCGATACATTTTTAGAAACCGCTTCTACTGATATGGCCGAAGGTTTAATTATGCATTCCAGTGTTGGTGGTCCGGCTTATGATTATGGTGTTGTCAGGCAGATTGCTAGTACTGGTTATGCTAATGGCTGGGAAAGAGGCTTACATATTTATACTGGAGACAATAACGAAGGTAGTCCGGATCCGATTATGTTTAGCATTGAAGGAACCGAAAGAATGCGAATAACCGATAATGGTAATGTTGGTATTGGCACTACGACTCCAAGTGTTAGATTGGCGGTGGATTCCGGTACCAATGGGGAGATTGCTAGTTTTAGAAATGGGGATGCGAGATTTGTTTTTGGTGCTGATTTATATGGTGGTGAAGCTGGTTTATATGATGGTAGTACTGGTGAGTTGATTGCCGGGCAATATCTAGGAAATCCTAATTTGGTGATGTTGGGACAATATGCCATGTATATTAATCAGACCAGTAAGAACGTGGGTATTGGTACTGATAGTCCATTTACCCCATTGCAGGTAAGAAGTACCAGTGGTCTTAATACTTATTTTCAAATGGATGACAACAGTCGTGGTGGTGTTTACATTGGTAATGGTGGAATGTATTCCGGTGACGAAGCCGGTTTGTATGATGTTGGTGGTGATTTTCCCTTGGCTGTTTATGATGCTTCCAATGATACGGTGAAACTCGGTCATTATATTACCGTGGATGTTAATTCTGGTTATGTCGGTATGTGGGAGTCTTCTCCAAGCGCTCAATTGGAAATTACAGATAATACAAGTGCTTCATTTGAACCTTTGCTTTTATTGAGTCATGGTGCGGCTGGTCAATCGGTTGGTTTAGTGCCGGTTGGTGCTAATCCGGATGGTGTTGTTACTTCTCCACGTGGTTCTTTGGCCATGGATTATAATAATGGGATGCTGTATATCAATCGTGATGGTGTAACTGATTGGCAATCTTTAATGGTGGGAACTTCCATTTGGGATGGTGATACTGATACCGGTATTGAAGTGGAGGAGACATTGGATGAAGATTATTTACGTTTTTATACTGGTGGTAATGAGAGAATGAGAATTACCAATCAAGGTAATATTCAAATGGGACAAGGCGGTCATTTGGCAGCAACTTTGTCTGTTAATGGTATGCCTGGTCAAGCTATTGCCGGTTTTCGCGATGCGGATGGAGAAGATATCTTTAGTGCCATTGGACGTTTGTCCACCAATAATTTTGAATTTATTATTGGTGATACCACTGGTATTTATCCTAATTCTTATGGTGGCAGTACCGGTATTTCGCTTAATCAGGCATCAGAATCCATTACCTTTGGTCGATCCCAAATTCGTTTTCAAGAAGGCGGTGGCGGTGACTATGTCGGCTTTTTGGCTCCAGCTTCGATTACTACGCCGGTTATCTGGACTTTGCCTGCAACCGATGGAACTGCTGGTCAAGTTTTGAGTACCAATGGCGCGGGAATTTTATCTTGGGCCAGTGGCGGTGTTGGTGGCGCACAAACTTTACAAGATGTGGCTGACTATACCATTGCCAGTGATGGATATGTAGCTGCAGATTTTGGTGCAGCTTATTTTGAAGATGATGGCGGTGGTGCAAAATGGGAAGCTCAGGCCGGTGGTTATCAAATGGCTATTGCTATGTCCGGTGCGACATATCTTAATTTTATTTCTGATAATGGTGCAAATCATTCTGGCCAAGTGGAATTTATGGATAGTCGGCCGTTGGGTGATCGTCGAGGTATTGAATATCTTGCTGATTATTCCGTGGATTTTACCGATCGTTCTTTAGTGGATAAGGGATACGTGGATTCAGCTGTGGTTTCCAGAAGTGGTTGGACTGATGATGGCACAGCGGTACGTTTGACGACGGTTACCGATTTCGTGGGTATTGGTGATGCTACCCCTTCTTATAAGTTAGATGTAAATTCTGGTAGTGATGGAAATATTGCTAGTTTCCGAAATGGTGATGCCGCGTTTCTTTTTGGTGCTGATTTGTATGGTGGCGAAGCTGGTCTGTATGATGCCAATACCGGCGAATTGATTGCCGGACAACAAATGGGGAATCCAAATTTGGTAATGTTAGGTCAGTATGCGATGTATATTAATCAAACATCTAAAAATGTCGGTGTTGGTACCGCTGCTCCAGATCGTTTGTTTCATGTGGAAAATTTGGATGCGGTCACTAATGCTATTACTTATGCTGAACGATTAACGCACACTTCCAGTGGGGTGGTGGCAGCCGGTTTTGGTACTGGTATTGAATTTGAATTGGAAAATGCTACTAATACCAATCGTATTGGCGGTAGTATTGCCAATGTTTGGGGTAATGCCACGAATGCTGCCGAAGATGGGGAGATGGTTTTCCGAACTATGTTAAATGGAACTTTAACGGAAGCGATGCGCATTGATGACGGTGGTAATTTGGGTGTTGGTACTTCTAATCCAGCTGGCTATAAGTTGTATGTTCAAGGTGCATCTATGGTTGATGCTGGTGAAAATACCAATGCTTTTATGGTTTATAACGGACCTAATGATAATAGACAAATTCGTGTGGATGGTGATATGAACTCGGTTTTGTTATCCGAAGATAATGGCTATGTGGGTATTGGTTTATCTGCTCCGACGCAATTATTGCATATGAGTAGTCCGGCTACCGCTGCCAGTATGTTATTAACTGATGAGGTTAATCAAATTGGTATTCAGGTAGGTTATGATGCAGGTGGAGGTTCATATTTGGAAGGGGATTATTTCGGTAATGATCGTAGTTTTACTATTAAGAGCAATTCCGGTTATAAGTGGGGATTTTTTGGAGTTGATGGAATGGCTGGAATCGGTCAGTCAGCTGATGATTTAGGTTATGCCATTAATGTTGATGATGCTGGTAAGGTGGGTATTGGTACTAATGCTCCAAATCGTTTATTGCATACGGAAACTTTGGATGCGGTTACTAATGCTGTTACTTATAATAGTCGTTTGACACATTTTTCTTCCGGGGTAGCGACTGCCGGATTTGGTACTGGTATGGAATTTGAATTGGAAAATAATATTAATGTTAGTAAAATTGCCGGTGCCATTGAATCAAAATGGTTTTCCGCAGTTACTGCAGAAGAATTTAGTTCCATGGCATTTAAAACCATGGTGGATGGTGTTTTAACTGATTCTCTATATATTGGTGAAAACGGAAATTTGGGTATTGGGACATCGAATGTTGGCGATCGCTTGGTGGTTAATAGTTCACCTCAGACAAGTAGTAGTTTTATAAGAATTAATAGTTATTTGGGAGATGCTTATCATATTGGTTTTGATGAGGGGTATGGAATTTTTGATTATAATCATACTGGCACAGGCAGTGATTTGGAATTCATGAGTTACGGTAATGATGTGATGATGCTTAACGATGATGGTTCGGTGGCTATTGGTGGTGGTAGTGATCCGGTTGGACCAATGTTGACCATTATGGGGTCTACTGCTACGGGTGATGCCCCAATTCTAAAATTTATGACTAACGATCCAACTATTCAAAGTGAAATTTATTTTTCTCAAACTGGTAATTCCACTTATTGGGATATTAATAGTTCCGGTGATGGTGGTGGTTTGATTTTGATGAATGCCACTGAAGAAATGGCTAAGTTTGCCGGCAATGGGATTGTTTTTAACGAAGGAGGTTTAGGTACCTTAGATTTTCGTATGGAAGCTGATACTAATATTAATGCTTTGTTTATCGATTCCACAGGTACTGGTTCGATTGGTATTGGCACCGGTGTTCCGGATAGAGCTTTCCATGTGGAAGTCGCTGACGGCATTACTAATGCAGTTACTTATAACGAACGATTGACTCATACTAGTGCGGGAACAGTGACGACCGGGTTTGGTACTGGATTGGAATTTGAATTGGAAAATGGATCTAATATTAATAAGATAGCTGGCACAATTGAATCGATTTGGGGGAGTGCCACTAATAACGCTGAAGGTGGTGAAATGGTTTTTAAAACCATGACGGCCGGTAGTGTTTATGAAGCGATGCGTATTGATAATTATGGTGGATTGGTGATTGGGACTACTGATTCTGAAGGTTACAAATTGAAAGTAGAAGGACACGTTTTATTTAATAGTCCGGAGTCGCCTGGAGCTTTTGTGGTTAATAGTGATATTACTGGTAATAATCAGATTCGGGTGGATGGAGAAGATGACAATGTTATTCTTTCTGAAAGTAGCGGTAATGTGGGTATTGGTATTGGTGCACCTACCGGAAAATTACATATATATAATGGATCAGCATTAAATGGTAGTTTGTTGTCTTTTGGTTCAGATGCTGGTTTAAATCAAATTATGTGGGGAGATGGTAGCACAATGGTCTGGGATATTAATCGTGGGGCGAATAATGGTGCATTATATATTGAGAATAATGGATCATCATTAATTCAAATCACCACTAATACAGGATTGCCGGCTTTTACAGTAGCTGCAACATCCAGAACTGTCGGTGTTTTTAATCGTCAGACTACCGATGGTGTGATTATTTCTTTGCAACAAGATAGTGTACAGGAAGGTACCATTTCTGTTTCCGGGACGACTGTTTCATATAACGCCTTTACCGGTTCTCACTATACTTGGCATGAAGGAACCATTGAAAAAGGAACTTTGGTTTCCATGACTGGTCAAAATAAACATTTGAATGATAATGAAAAATCCGAAGTTTTGTATGGAGTGGAAGTGACCAAACAAATTAACAGTCCAAAAGTTTTGGGTTCATATTTATCTATTTTGGAACCGGAACAAGCATTATCCAATACTAATCCAGCTTTGGTAATGGCGGTGGGTAACGGTGAAGTGTGGGTGGCTGATAAAGGTGCTAACATTGAAGCTGGAGATTACTTGATTTCTTCTGATGTGGCCGGTCATGCTCAAAAAATGAATTCTGATTTCGCGTTGAACTATGTGGTGGCGCGTGCCGCCGAAGATATTGATTGGTCAACCGTGACTGAAACTTCTGCTGATGGTGTTAAACATAAAATGATTACTGTCTTCTTTGATAGCTTGGTGGTCAATACGCAAATGGTGGATGTCATCAAGAGTAATCAAATGTTAGGTAGTAAATTAAATTTAGCGAAGATGGATGTGGCTGATGCCAATAAGATTAAAAAACAATTGGGTGGAGAAATGAAAGTTGGTTCAAGTGCTTCTAGTTCTGCGATGCAAGTTGGTCAAGCGACCATTCCGGGCAAACGCAGTTCCGTGGATGTGACCTTTGATCAATCTTATGACAACGCGCCTATTGTGATGTTAACTTTGGCCAGCGATTCCAGTTTGATGAGATATTTCGTGAGCAATGTAACTTCAACCGGTTTCCGTTTGAATTTATATCCGACTCAATACCAAGATACTTTGTTTAACTGGCAGGCTTATCCTTCCAGTAATGTTCAAACAAGTAACTCTGAGGAAGAAGAGATTCTAGAAGATTTACCGGAATATCAAGTGGAACAAGATTTGATTGTGATTCCTCCGGTGGAAGAAGAACCGGTGATTGAAGAAGAGCCGACAGTTATTGAAGAAGCGGCTGCGACCGGTTTGGAAATCTTGGTGGAAGGTGATGCCAGTCCAGTGGCGGAAGAAACTGTGGTGGAAGAAGAATCTTTAAATTTAGAGGGTGCTGAAGATGTCTTATATAATGATAGCTTATCCATTGTGGAAGTGGGCGATGAATTAGGTGAACAAATTTCTGAAACACCAGCCGAACCAGAGGCTCCAGCTGAAGTTCCTGTTAGTCCAGAAATTTCAGAAACTCCAGCGGAAATTTTGGAGTAAACCAAAAGGATTTGCTAGCTTTTAAAAGCTTTGTTATAATAGGAAAAATGTTTTTAATTTATTAAAATCAATAGCTATGAGCGAAGAACAAAAAAATGAAACTCCGGTTAAGGCAAAAACCAAAAAACCTGTAAAACAAGCATGTACTGAATGCGATGATTGTGAAGATTGTGAACCAAGCAAACCAGGTCGCTGGAAAAATTTGCTAGGGGTGGTGTTGATTTTAGCGATGGGTGCCGGTGCCGTTTGGGCTTGGCAACATTATGGACTAAAGGCTTCGGCCAATGGTACTGATGAAGTTAGAGTTGATGCTCCAGCCACCACTGAATTAAGCACTGAACAATTATTGGCGAAAGTGGGCACTCACATTGTTTTGCCTGTGGGCGAAACGCCAACCATTGCCAGTGTCGTGGATGCTGACAAATTAAAACAAGAACAGGCTTTTTATCGTGATGTGCAAAATGGAGATTTTGTCTTGATTTATCCTCAAGCGCAAAAAGCTTTCATCTATAGAGATTCAACGGATGTATTAGTGAACGTTGGCCCGGTTTATATGAATGATACTGCGACCACCGAAGAGCCAGTGGTGGAAGAACCAGCCGTGCCTGCTGAACCGCTAAGCATTGAAGTTCGTAATGGCGTGAACAAAGCCGGTTTGGCCGGTGCCTTGCGTGATGAATTGAATTTGGTGGAAACTTATAATGTGAGTAAAGTTGGGGACGCTGCCAATAAAAATTATACTGAATATGTAATCGTGGATTTGGCCAGTGCTGCTAATCAAGCTAGTTTAATCGCTGAATTAGAGGCTAAATTTGGGGTTAAAGCGGTGAAAGAATTACCTGCCGGCGAAGCTGCCAGCGAAGCCCAGGTTTTGATCATTATTGGACAATAGAATTATCGTCTTTGTATATAGAAAAAGAGCCTTTCGGCTCTTTTTCTTTCCTCCCCTGTTGACTAATTCCGAAGGATTCTATATTATATATTCAATCAAAAAAATGATTATACAATAAATAATAAGTAATGTTTTATGGCTCATAAGAAGGCGTCAGGCTCAACTGCGTTAGGCCGAGATTCACAAGCGAAACGGCTCGGCGTTAAAACCCACGATGGTCAAGTAATTGAACCTGGACAAATCATTGTCCGTCAACGTGGTACACGTATTCGTCCTGGAATTAACGTGAACAAAGGTACAGATGATACTTTATATGCCAAAAAGGCTGGTAAAGTGAAATTCTATACCAAGAAAGTCTTGTTATTCAATGGTAAATTGGAAGCGAGAAAATTTGTTAAAATCGTATAAGAGATAAAAAAAACCGCCCTGAAAGGGCGGTTTTTTGTGTGGTTGGATGGGGGGGTGTCATCCTGGGGCTGAGGCCCGTATGTCGGGGCGAAGAACCCAGGATCTCGACTACGGTAGGAACGTTTTAGCAATTGGCGAGATCCTGGATAAATTTTGCTAGGAGCAAAATTTTCCAGGATGACAATGTTCAGGGTGGGTATCACGCAAAAGGGCGTTGCAATGTTGAGTTTACCCCGGCGAAGGCCGGGGCCCCTACGGTAGAGATTGTATAACACGATTGGTTATTTCAATCACGTTTTAATTGTATTTCCTGTTATATCTTCCTCTCCAAACTCTTCTCAATAAATTTCACAAACAACGGGTGTGGTTGTAATGGGCGGGATTTAAATTCCGGGTGGAACTGGGTGCCCACGAAAAATGGGTGATTGGGCACTTCAATGATTTCCACCAATTTATCGTCCGGGGACATACCGGCTAAATCCAAGCCTTTATCTTTTAATAATTTTCGATAGGAATTATTAAATTCGTAGCGATGGCGATGACGTTCGTGGATCAATTCTTCATTGTAGCATTGGAAACTGATGGTATCTTTACGTAAAACACAAGGATAAGAGCCTAAACGCATGCTGCCACCATATTGTTTCTGTTTAATGTATTCTTTTTGCTCCGGCATAATATGAATGACCGGGTGCGGGGTTTGAGGATCGATTTCTTCGGAATTGGCGTTGTCTAAGCCGGCCACGTGCCGCGCGTAATCAATGACGGCGATTTGCATGCCGTAACATAAACCAAAATATGGAATATTGTTTTCGCGGCAATATTTAGCGGTTAAAATCTTACCTTCAATGCCTCGACTGCCAAAACCACCGGGCACTACTACGCCTTGATAATTGTTCAATTTTTTAATGCTTTCTGGATTCTTTTCGAATTCTTCGGAGTTGATCCAATCCAAGTCAGCTTTGACATTATTCTTCCAGCAGGCGTGCTTAATTGCCTCTATCACGGACACATAGGAGTCAGGCAGGACAAAGTCGCCGGTTTCAAAATATTTTCCAACCACGCCGATTTTGACGGTTTTATCAACAGTTTTAATGGTATTTAATAATTTTTCCCATTCCGCCAAATTAGTGGTTTTTTCTTCCATGTGTAAAGTCTCCAAAATCTTATTTCCCAAATTTTCTTTTTCAAAATTGATGGGTACTTCGTGCACAAATTCAATATCCGGCGCGGAAATGGCGTGATCGGCGGGAATATTGCAGAACATCGCCAATTTTTGTTTACGCGGTTCATCCATAGGCACGCGAGCACGTCCCAAAATGAAATCCGGCTGAATGCCAACGCTGTTCAAGGCACGCACCGCAGTTTGAGTCGGTTTGGTTTTCATTTCTCCGACCATCGCTGGAATCGGTAAATAACTAACCATAATGACACAGACATCTTTTGGTTGTTCCTGGCGCAACATGCGAATTGCTTCTAAAAACAAGGCATTTTGGTATTCACCAACGGTTCCGCCGATTTCAATTAAAGTAATATCAGCATCATTGACTTCACTGGCTTTGCGAATACGATCAATGATTTCCATCGGAATATGCGGAATAACTTCCACGCATTTGCCTTTGTATTCCAAATTTCTTTCTTTATTGATGACATTTAAATAGACACGACCCGTCGTCATATAATTGGTGGAAGTCAAAGTCAAATTTAAAAATCTTTCATAGTTTCCCATGTCTGGGTCGGTTTCATCACCGTCCGTGGTGACAAACACTTCACCGTGTTCCACCGGATTCATGGTGCCGGCATCCACATTGATATAAGGATCAGCTTTCAAAACTGTCACTTTGTAGCCTTTGCTTTGTAAAATCAAAGCCACCGAGGCGGTGGCAATGCCCTTACCAACGCTGGACATTACGCCTCCCACCACGAAAATGTATTTCCCGTTGTTCATATTTATTTTTTTTCAGGAATTAAAGTGATATTAAAAAATGATTCTAAATTTTCTAATAATTTAACTTTAATCAGATAAGAGCCGGCTTTTTTAAAAGGTTGATCAATGATAATTTGCTTAGCTTCAATTTCGTAGCCTTTTTTTGATAACTCCCCGGCTAGATTTTTAGCATTGATGCTTTTGTATAGAGATCCGTGTTCATCGGTTTTAACCGGAATTTGTAAATGTAATTTTGGTAATTTCTCAGCAGTTTCCCAGGCTAATTTTTTCAGTTTTTCTTGTTTTGATTGTTGGGCGTTACTCAATTTTTTTTGGGCAGATAGATTTTGTCCGGTAGCGCTGAGCCCTAAACCGTTTGGCAACAGATAATTACGGGCGTAACCATCATTAACTTCTTTGATTTCGCCTTTTTTACCAACGTTTCTAACGTCTTTTTGTAGAATGATTTTCATAAGCGGATTTTTTTATATTTTTCGGTTTAACGTCTCCTTTATTATAGACTGTTTATTCGTGGTTTGGCAATCTGTCTTGAACCGGGATTCGTCTGATGGATTGATGGACTGTGATATGGGGAAGGGCGTATGCAATACGCCCCTACGGGAACATTTTTTTGTTTTTGTGTTTTTGATATTGTGAAATGATGGTTTATGTTTAAAGGGCGAATAATTATTCGCCCCTACGAAAGAAATGAAAAATCACAAACGTTTTCAAAAACCGCCCATTAGCTCGGGGAGGTCAGAATTTTGGAGCGAATTGTCTTGAACTCTGATTCGTCTGATGGATTGATGGACTTTGATGTTGTTTTGTTATTACGCCAAACGTGAATATTGTCATTTTGAACTTGTTTCGGGATCTTTAATATATGGTTGATTGTATTTTGTGATTGTTATTGTATTAAAGATGCCGAAATGAATTCGGCATGACAGAGGCGGCAAAAATAAAAATAATATGTCATTGATAAATTTCTTATGTTATAATACCATTATAAAAATCATTTAATTTTCATTTATTATGTTAGAAGCCAATCCGGGAAAAAATTTGACCATCAAGGTTGGAGAACAAGAATACGCACGTTATCCGGTGAAAACGCCGATTGTGAAAGCCGGTGATGATTTAGTTAAAATGTTTAGTGAGAGTGTGGCGCCACATTGGCAGGACGGTGATTTGATCGCCATCAGTGAAAAAATCGTGGCGATTTCTCAAGGTAGATCTTATTTGTTAAGTGATATTAAACCAGGTCGTTTGGCTAAGTTTTTAGTAAAATTTGTGCACAAATCTCCTTATGGAATTGGTTTGGGTAGTCCTTTTACTATGGAATTAGCAGTGCGTGAGGTTGGTGCTTTGCGCATGCTTTTGGCAGCGGCAGTGGCGGCCATTACCAAACCGTTTGGGGTCAAAGGAATGTTTTATCGAGTGGCTGGTAATCGTGTTAATGCCATTGATGGTCCCTGTGAATATTCTTTGCCACCATCAAATCAATCGGCCAAATTGCCACCGGCCAATCCGGAAAAAGTAGTTTTGGAATTAAAAGCCAAATTAAATCATGATTTCGCAATCATTGATGCCAATGATTTGGGTGTGGAAGTTTTAGGAAATTCCAGCCAGGAATATTCTAATGATTTAATCAAAGCGATTTTCAAAGATAATCCTCTAGGTCAAAGTCGTGAACAGACTCCGATTGCAGTGGTGCGGAGAGTGTAGAGTTGAGTTGTACGAAAAAATCGTACAGCTGGATATTAGAATCAGTCGTCTCATTTTTTAGGACATCTGTTTTTTCATAAGTTCCTAAAATGTGTTATACTAAAATTGATTTCAGTAAATTTCTTATTTAAAAATAAATCTATGAAAACAACCAAGAGCGTGGAGCGTTCGCTAATTCAAATGATGATTGTATCTTTCGTGATAATTTTTGCATTTATCACCGGTACAATTTTATTTATGTATTTTAAGTGGTTTGCCAATGACCAACTTGGCGCGCCTGCGGCTGTGAACGTGGTGGGGGTGGAGAAAAATATGGTGGTGGAAGAAGCTGTTGTATTACAAACAGAAGATGAGTGGATCCTTGGTTTGTATGATGATTTACCAAAAGATATGATTGAAGAAATTGCATCGAGCGAAGATTTTATTGTGTTTGCTTCGGTGTTATCCAATAAGCAAGATAAACTTGTTTATTTTGAAAGTAATGGTGTTGATCGTAATATTGTTTTATTGAATTTGGTGACCAAAGAAAAAACGGTGAAAAAATTAGATATAAATTATGGGTGTGGTCGAGGTAGTGATTACATGCCAGTTGCTTGGTCGCCTAAAGATACAAAGATTATTTTAAGATTGGTTCCGGGGCCTGCGTGTGGTGCAGGATATTTGGTGAATTCAATTTTAGATGTAAAAACATTGGAAGAATATTCATTGCCATCCTATGCCCCGATATTTTTTAATGATTATAAGGAGGTTGTTTATTTAAATATTTCACACACAAAAGGATTTTGTGGAATGGGTATGTACAGTGATAAAATTATTAAAGAAAATATAGAAAATGGAGAAAAGGTTATTTTGGCTGAAAGCGAGGATGAGGTTTATTCCGATTTGATATTGTTGCCGAATGGTGATTTAGAGTATAAGGCACATCCAGGTTCTGTGGACCCTCAGAGTTCATGTTTTGAATCAGATCTTGATGAGTTTGAGACTCGTACTTTAAAACTTGAATAATATCCTTACTATAAAAAACCCAGCCGGCACGCGAAAGCGCCGGCTGTTTGTTTCCTCTCCTTGTCTTTTTATTTCCCTTTTTATATAATAAAAAAGAACACGAACAGGAATAGTACTTATTTTTTATTAGTTTAAAAATAAAGATAATCTTATGGTCACTTTTATTGCTGACATTAAACCGGAATTGGCCGGACAGGAGGTCGTTTTGCGTGGCTGGGTGAGTAATTTGCGCTTTTCCGGGCCGATTGCTTTTTTGAACTTGCGCGATGGTAGTGGTTATATGCAAGTTGTGGCGGAAAAGGCTAAGTTAAGCGATAAAATCTGGACTGATTTGGAAGCTTTGAATTTGGAATCAAGCTTGGAAATCACCGCTAAGGTCAGTATTCATCCTAAGAAAGCCGATGAATGTGAATTGCAATTGAGTGATTTGAAAGTGGTTCATATCAATAAAGCCGAATATCCGATCAGTAATAAAGAACACGGCGTGGACTTTTTATTGGATAATCGTCATTTGTGGTTGCGCTCCAAACGTCAATGGGCGATTCAACGAGTGCGCAATACTATTATCAATGCTACCTATGAATTTTTTAAAGCTAATCGTTTTATTAAAATTGATGCCCCGATTTTAACTCCAAATTCTTGTGAAGATACCACCGAATTGTTTGAGTTGGAATATTTTGATTTGGGCAAAGCCTATTTGTCTCAATCCGGTCAATTATATATTGAAGCGGCGATGTTTGCTCATAATCGCGTTTTTGACTTTGGTCCGGTGTTTCGTGCGGAGAAATCCAAGACCCGTCGTCATTTAATTGAATTTTGGATGATGGACGCGGAAATGGCGTTCGTGGAACATGATGAAAATATGGATTGGCAAGAAAAATTAATTAAATTTGTCGTGAAGAGTGTTTTGGAAAATAACAGTGCTGATTTGTTGGTATTGGAACGTGACGTTAAACCTTTGGAAAATGTGGTTAACAAAGATTTTGCACGTATTCATTACAGTGAGGCTGTTAAACAATTACAAAAATTAGGTTCTGATATTAAAGATGGTGAGGATTTTGGGGCTGATGATGAAACTATGCTGACCAATTCCTATGATGTGCCGATTTTTGTGGATCGTTATCCAGCTGCCATTAAATCTTTTTATATGCCGGAAGATCCAAACATGCCAGGTTATGTTTTGGGTAATGATTTATTAGCGCCCGAAGGTTATGGCGAAGTGATTGGCGGTTCCCAAAGAATTGCCGATTATGATTTATTGAAAGCTAAAATTGAAGCCCATAATTATAATATGAAAGATTGGCAATGGTATTTGGATTTACGCCAATATGGTTCTGTGCCGCACAGCGGTTTTGGTTATGGTTTGGAAAGATTGGTTTCTTGGATTTGTCATTTGGATCATGTGCGCGAAACTATTCCGTTCCCTCGTTTATTAAATCGTATTAATCCTTAATTAAATATTTATGTATAGAAGTCATTATTGTGGCTCGTTAAACGCCGAGCAGGTGGATCAGGAAGTTTTGGTTGCTGGCTGGGTAAATAAATATCGTAAGATGGGATCTTTGGTTTTTATTGATTTGCGTGATTATACCGGTTTGATTCAGTTGAATATTTCCGATGAAAAATTGTTATCTATCGCCAATGACTTACGTAATGAATTTGTAGTGAGTGCGCGCGGCGTGGTGCGTCGTCGTCCGGCGGAAATGGTTAATGCCCATATGTCCACCGGGGAAATTGAAATTGATGTTAAAGAATTGACTGTTCTTTCCAAAGCTCAAACTCCACCTTTTGAAATTTTTGAAGTGGATAAAGGTGAGGCCAATGAAGATTTGCGTTTGAAATATCGTTATTTGGATTTGCGTCGCGATAAAATGCAAAATGCTTTGCGTTTCCGTGCGAAGATGACTTCTTACATTCGTCAGTATATGGAAAGTAAAAATTATTTATCCGTGGAAACTCCATTGTTGACTGCTTCTTCTCCGGAAGGAGCACGCGATTTTTTGGTGCCGTCTCGTTTGTATCCGGGAAAATTTTACGCTTTACCTCAAGCCCCGCAACAATTTAAACAATTATTGATGGTAGCTGGTTTTGATAAATATTATCAAATTGCGCCTTGTTTCCGTGATGAAGATCCACGTGCCGATCGTTCTCCGGGAGAATTTTATCAATTGGATGTGGAATCAAGTTTCAAAACCAAGGAAGAATTTTTTCAGGAAATGGAACCTTTGTTTATTGAATTGACAGAGAAGGTAGCTGGGAAAAAAGTTTGGAAGAAACCGTTCCCACGTATTACTTTTGAAGAAGCCATGAATCGTTGGGGGAGTGATAAACCGGATTTGCGTTTTGATATGGAAATTACTGATATTACTGATTTAGCCAAGGAAACCACTTTTGCGATTTTCAAAGAAGCGGAAACGGTGCGCGCTTTGGCCATTGAAGGTGCTGATCAATTCAGTCGAGCTGACATTGAAGGTGAATTAACCAGCTTGGCGAAAAAAAATCATGCTCACGGTTTAGCGTGGTTGAAGTATCAGGCCGGAGCGTGGAGCGGTAGTATCACTAAATTCTTTAGCGAAGCCCAGTTAAATCAATTGTTAGATAAAGTCGGTGTGGCCAATAACGTTTTGATTTTAATCGTGGCTGATAAGTTTTTATCAGCAGTTAAATCTTTGGGCGCTATTCGTTTCTTAATGGGTAAACGTTTGAATTTGGTGGATCCGGAAGTTTTGGCCTGGGCTTGGATTATGGATTTTCCAATGTATGAATATGATGAAGATAAGGGTACTTGGGATTTTGGACATAATCCATTTTCAATGCCACGAGGTGGTATGGAAGTTTTGACTCAAGAAAATATTGGCAATGTTATTGGCGAACAATATGATATTGTGACCAATGGTTTTGAATTAGCTTCTGGTGCCGTGCGCAATTGGGATCCGGAAATTTTATATAAAGCTTTTGAATTGGTTGGCTATGATCATTCTGTGGTTGATCGCAAGTTTGGTCATATGATTGAAGCTTTCAAGTTTGGCGCTCCGCCGCACTGCGGCTTCGCGCCAGGAATTGAGCGTATGGCCATGGTCTTGTTAGGTGAGGACAATATTCGTGAAGTGGTGGCTTTTCCAAAAAATTCTAAAGCCATTGAAATGTTGACCGGCGCCCCGAGCGAGGTTGATCAAAATCAATTGGATGATTTGCATATTAGTATCAATAAATAAAATCTTAAATAAAAGGGTATGGATTCACAATTAGGTATTTGGATTGCCGTAACCACCGTTGTTTTATTGCTGGTTTTGATGATGGCTAAAAAATTCAAAAAAGATCATCATCAGTATGATGATAAAAAGCAAGCTCAGAAAGAAGCGGAAATTATTAGTTTATTAACCGATGATGAATTAGACGAAGAAGAAAAAGCTCGTTTAATTGAGGTCTTAAATACTAAAAAATAAATTTATGTATTGGGAAAAAATCAAAAACAACTGGAAGTCGATTGCCGTGATTGGCGGAATTCTAATCGTGGCGATTTGGTTTTTTAATACCGATTGGCAAAGCCGTACTTCTTATCAGATGAATGATGAGATGGCGGTTTCTGGTTCTTATGGTGAAGGCATGGATTATGATAGTAAATCCGTCAGTCGAAATACTGTTTCTTCGGATGCGATGTACGCACCCGGTGCAGCTGAGATTATGCCGGTTAGCAGCGATAGCATCAATACTACCGAAAGAAAATTGGAAAAAACCATTTATCTTGATGGTTCAGTTAGTGACAAACAAAAATTCGTCACCAAGCTTCAGGAATTAACAGATTATTACAAAGCTTACTGGCAAGCTTTTTACGATAATAATTCTCAATATTCACCGTCCTTATCATTTACTGTGAAAGTGCCATCAGCGCAATTGGATAATTTCTTAAAAGATTTGCGTCCAACTTTGGATTTCATTGATAGTGAAAATTTAAATGTGAATGATGTCAGTTTGGAATATTATGATTTGAAAGCTCGTTTGGATAATGCTCAAAAAGAAGAAAAACAATATCAGGATATTTTAGTTAAAGCCAATAAAATTGAAGATATTTTAAAGGTGACCGAGTATTTGAACAATGTTCGTTCTCGCATTGAAAGTATGACAGCGCAATTGGAAGTTTTATCCAATCGTACTGATTATGCCACTGTTTATTTGACCGTGCGTGTCTTGAACCAAGGTGCCAGTGTGGTGCCGGAAAAAGAATGGTCATTGGGACAAACTTGGAAAGAAGCGGTTAATGATTTGGTGGAAAATAGTAAAATTGGTTTAGAAAATGCTTTGTATTGGTTAGTCACCAATAGTTTTGCCATTGCTTTTTGGACAGTGGTAGCGATTATTGTGTTGGTGGTTTACCGAGTTCGTCGTAAAAAATAATTATGGGATATCATTACAAATCAGAATATTTCAGCGGCCCGGTGGAGGCTTTGTGGGAATTGCTACAAAAGGAAAAGTTAGCGATTGAGCAAGTGTCTTTGGTGCAAATAACCGATCAGTATATCGATTATTTGCGCCAGGGCGAGCATTCATTAAATGCTGAAGAGGTTGGCGATTTTGTCCGAATCGCCACCTTTTTGTTGAAAATGAAATTGCGTTATGTTTTGAATTTGTGGCAATTGTGGACCAGTGAAGATGAAGAAGAAGCCGGTTCGCTTTTGGATCAATTAAAATTATATGATTTGTATCATCGCCAGGTTTTGAAATTAATGACGGATTATGATTGGACTCGTTATAGTTGGGGCAGTCGTCCTCGTTTGAAATTAAATAGTCAGGTATTGGGCGAAGATTCAGAATGTCGTTTGGAAATGTCATCCATTGCCGAGTCCGCCACGGAATTGTTGCAGAATTGGCAAAAGCGTTTTAAGCATTGGCAAATCAAGCAATTTAAAAGTTTTGATATTCAGGAAAAGATTTTTCGTTTAGCGGATTTATTGCGCGATCGCAAAACTTTAAATTTTGATGAAATTAAAAAAGATTTACCGCGGGAAGAAGTGATCGCTTTGTTTTTGGCGATTCTGGAATTGGTAAAACAAAAAAGCGCTCGGGTCAGTCAAAGCGCCAATTTTCAAAATTTAATTATTGAATCATAAATACATGTTAAAATCTCAAGTGGAAACCTTGTTGTTTGTCAGTGGTGCGCCCCTATCGTTTGAGCGCTTGTTGGAATTTTTAGAAGCTGATGAACACGAATTGAAAAATGTTTTGTTGGAAATGGAAAGTGAATATTCGCCGACTAGCGGCAAAGGTTTTTTCTTGTTGCGTAAAGATTATGACGATGAATTTTTACGTGAATATCAGTTTGTCACCCCCGAAGCCAATCAAGATATTATTAAAACTTTTTTGAAATGGAATGAAAATTTGGATTTGAGTAAAACCGGTATTGAAGCTTTAACTATTATCGCTTATCGTGGCCCTTTGGAACGAACCGCCTTGGATTATATTCGTGGCGTTAATTCTCGTCAGATTGTTAATCAGTTGATTGCCAAAGGTTTAGTCCAAGAAGTGAAGCCGGATGTGTTTGAAGTGACCATTCGTTTTTTACGTTTATTGGGTTTAAATGCCATTCAGGATTTGCCAAATTACCAAGAATTGAATAAGTTTGAGTTGAAGATGGCCGGAGAATTAAATCCGGTGAATACCGAGAGCGTGGGGAGCGGCGAGTCTAACGTTTTGGGTTCAGAAAGTTTTGAGAGTGTTAGTGAAAATACAGAAAGCGAAGATCATTCAGCTGAATCTGAATCTTCCGATGATAGCGCCGATGCCGGTTCCAGTGATTAATTTTAATTTTAAAAAAGATGTTAAGTAATTTTTTACATTTATTGTTGCAGTTGAGTTTTCAGAAAATCGATTTTCCCGATTGGCAAGTTCCACCTAGTCGTAATTTGGCTGTGGTGGATTTTGTTTCTGGCGCTCAGCTTCCGCAGAAGGCGCAAATTGATGGTATGGAGAGCGTAGCCGTGCGTTTGCAAGCTAAGAGAGCTTTGGCCATTGATTTGAACAGTGGAGCGATTTTATATGAAAAATTAAGCCACGAAGCACAGCCAATCGCCAGCATCACTAAGTTGATGACAGCCATGGTGGTCTTGGATTTAGGTTTTGATGCGGAAAAAATCGTGCAAATTTTACCCAGCGATGAACGGGCCGGGGCTTTTACCAACGTTTTTCGCTATGAAAATATTTATGCCAAAGATTTATTGGCCGCCAGTTTAATTCCGTCGGATAACAACGCCACAGTGGCGCTGGCGCGCAGCACTGGCTTGAGCGAAGCCGAGTTCGTGGCTGCGATGAATAAGAAAGCGGTTGATTTAGGATTGGCAGACAGTACGTTTGCGGAACCGACCGGTTTGTCCGAAGGCAATCAAGCGAGCGCCTATGATGTGGCTAAATTACTGTATAATGCTTTGCAATATCCACAAATTTCCGGTTTAACAACTCAATCAAAATATTCTTTTACAGTGATCGGCAGTGGGCGAGCGGTAAATTTAAGTAGCACTGATTATTTATTGGGGAATCAATTATTTCAAAATGGTGAATATAAAATTATGGGCGGAAAAACCGGTTTTATTGATGAGGCTGGTTATTGTTTCGTTGTGGCTTTGGAAAATCAAGCTGGGCAAAAAGTGTTGGGCGTGATTTTGGGCAGCCAAAGTATTGATAGTCGTTTTCAAGATATGAAAGCGCTTTGGCATTGGGTTTTAACTAATTATTCATGGAAAAATTAAAATGTTAGCATATTTACAAGTTTTTTTAATTTCAATGTTGCCGTTAGTGGAATTGCGCGGAGCCATTCCCTGGGGTGTTTTCGTTTTAAAATTACCGATTTGGGAAGTGGTGGTTTTATCCATTCTTTCCAATATCATTTTGATTCCTTTGATTTATTTATTTTTAGTTTTCGGTAATAAAATTTTAAGTAATTTTAAATTTTGGCAAAGATTTTGGGCTTGGATGGTGGCGCGCGTTCACAAGAAATTTACAGAAAAATATTATAAAGCTGGTTTATTGGGACTCTGCTTGTTTGTGGCAGTACCACTGCCCGGGACCGGAGCCTGGACTGGCACGATTGCTGCTTACGTCTTTGGCTTTAGAAAACGCGATATTATGTGGAGCGTGGGTTGCGGGGTAGTAATCGCCGGCATTGCAATTTCATTATTAACTTTTGGCTTGAAAGCGATTTAGAAGATTTTTAAAATAAAAAAGGCGCTCGTGGTTGTCCGAGCGCGGTGTTGAAGTTGAGATGTCTCCGCTTAGCCGAGGCTAATCACAGAGCACCGAGAAGTCCTTGCCAGAAGGCAGACAGGTGCTTTTGTAGGGCCGGTATCGTGCGAATTCGCAGATGCACATTCCCAGTATCTGGCAGCCGTTTTTCGCGTGCCAGGTATCATCGGTCTGCAGGATTTTTTGGAAATCCTGATCACCGTTATTGAGCAGAGGCAGTTTGTCTGGCAGGCTTTTAGCGACCCTGATAAACTCCTTCTTTTTTTCTTCCAGCTCAGAGATTTTGAGCTTAAGTTTTTTCCGGAAATCAGATGACCCCGGCAACTCACTTTTCGGGATTTTCAGGGTTTCGGTTTTTGCGTCATGAAGATTCTGGTAAAACTGGATTTTCATGTCCAGGGTGTCGATTGCCGCTTTGTAGATTTTCAGAGAATTTCGCAAGTACCTTTCCAGGTTTAGACGGTTGGCAGCCAGTTCTGGGGTTTTGATAACCTCCAACCCGGCACTCAGTACTTGGCTTACAATCAGTTTCTTTTCTTTCGTCATGATTTGTTCCCTCCTTTCATGACAAAGCTTATTCTAAACAAAAGTAGCTTTTATGTCAAATTCCTTGCCAAATTTATTGCTTTTGTTATAATAAATCCAGTTTTTTACTAGGCAAGGTAGCTCAGTTGGTTAGAGCACGGGATTCATAACCCCGAGGTCGGGAGTTCAACTCTCCCCCTTGTCACTCTTTCTAGTAATGTTTTTCGGGGTGTAGCCGGCCTTCGCTAAAGCTACGGCACGGCACGGCGCAGTTTCCGCCAAAGGCGGATCAGCCTATAGCTGAGGCTAGAGTCAGTGGATTGTGGTTAGTTTGTTAATATATTTTTTCGGGGTGTAGCGCAGTTGGCTAGCGCGCGTCGTTCGGGACGACGAGGTCGGAAGTTCGAGTCTTCTCACCCCGACAATGTTATAATCATAGTTGGCTTATTTTATCGTATGAAAATTGAAAAAGTTCGAGTTTAGATTTTGTTTACGAAAGCGAGCCTTTGGCGACGCTTGAGTAATACAAAATATTATCCCCGGAGGGGGCTTCTCACCCCGACAATGTGAACCCCGAGTACTAAAAAATCTGGCATTTGCCAGATTTTTTACTTTGGTTGCGGGAACAGGACTTGAACCTGTAACCTCGAGGTTATGGGCCTCGCGAGCTGCCAATTGCTCTATCCCGCGATAAATGTATTTACATAATAAAGGAAAACTTCAAAAATGTCAAAAAAATTTGAATTTTAGACAAAATTTAGGGTAGTCATTCTGGGGTTTAATCTGAATCCAGTGAGGTTTACAAACCAGGATTTCTTCTAGAAGCAGAAATATTATTATTGCTTATTTCATGATATTATCAAGTCTGCTTTCTCGTTTGACAAGCTTTTGGCAATAAGTTAATATATAACAGCGAAAAACAAATTCGCCTCGGTAGCTCAGTGGTAGAGCAGAGGACTGAAAATCCTCGTGTCGGTGGTTCAATTCCGCCCCGGGGCACAAATGCGAAGTGCCAAATGCCTTTCATTTATTTCGGGGCGTAGCTCAGTTGGCTAGAGCGCCTGCTTTGGGAGCAGGAGGCCGAAGGTTCAAGTCCTTTCACCCCGACCAATTACACCTGCGGGTGTCGTATAATGGTTATTATGTCAGCCTTCCAAGCTGAAGACGACGGTTCGATTCCGTTCACCCGCTCCAATAAAAACAACTGTAAAATCAGCTGTTTTTTATTTGTCTAAGTTTTTAATTTTTGCTATAATTGAAAAAATCAACGAGATTTATTTTTAAATTTAAAATAAAAATATGGCAGATCTTAACGGGCCACAAAATTCCAATAAACCAGAGGGGGAAAGTTTGATGCCCATGCCTGAAACCATTGTGCTTCCGGAAGTAAAACCGTTGGCGGAAATTCCTTTGTTGCCAGTAGAAAATAAGAGTGAAGCGGTGGTTTCACCGGTGGTTCCTGAACAGATTGTTTCCGAAAAAGTAAGTGAAGTGGAAAAATCGCACACCATGGAAGTATTGAATAATCAAATTGCTTTATTGCAACAGAATTTGAAGTTGATTCATAATAGTTGTATTGAGATTGCTTCTAAAATTTTGGAATCCAAGATTTTTTCCGAAGAAGAAGAGCTTATGATTAGTGGTTTGTTATCTAATTCATTGGGTCGTTATGAACATATTAGTACCATTGCCGAGGCTCAAATTGCTCAAATTCAAAAAATCGGAGCTGATCATGTTAAAAATGAAAGTGTCTTGAGTGATTTGAATCAGAAATTTGATGGATTGAAAACCAAATTACAGACTTATCAGGATAAAACCAAAGGTTTGTTAGATAGTTTGTTAAAAATTAGAGAGGCTTTACCGGAAAAGGCAGCTGATAGTAAGCCGGAATATGAACGTTTGCTGAAACAATCTTTAAGTAGTTTGAATGAATTTTCTTTAGGCTATTTGCGTTTAATGGATGTGGATAGTGCGGCTGGTGAAGAAAAAGATCGCTTGAATATTTTGTTTAACTTGTATAATAATGAAGGCTTTAAAACGGTTAGTCAATCATTTTTACGTGCAGAAGATCATTTTATTGCCGAAAAAGAAAACCTGGATAAAAATTTAGATTTGTCATCTTTGAATCAAGCAGATAAGGAGCTTGAGAGTACTAAAAAACCTGGCGAACCATTGGTTGATGAGAATTTACGCGGTTTGTTTTTGTTGAAAAATTTATTTGATTTGAATCCGGAATTGTATAAAAAAGTGATTTTGAATTTTCAATTTTTGGAACAATACAAAGATGATTTAAAAGATTTGCAACCGTATTTAAAAATGCAGACCGGTTATTATGATGTGAATTTTTTGAAAAATAGAGTATTGGAATTGGCCAAAGATGATCCGGGAATGGTCAATGAATATTTGGAAAATAAATTAGAAGATTTGCAGGAAGCTTATAATAAATTGTTGGGTGTGCGGAAGGTGAAAACGGTCGTCAGCAAGCCGGAAAGTATTATGGCCGGAGAAGGCGCGGAAGAGATTTCAGATCTTAAGGAATTAGAAAAAGCCAGTCGTGAGATTTCACAATTGGTGAAGTCCGGGGAATTGGATAGTGATGGCGGAAATGCGGCGCGTAATTATTTGACTGACGTTGTCATGACAGAAAAAATTAAAACAGAAGCGCAACAACCAAAAATGGAAGTTAATGAAGATGCTGATTTGGTGGATGATGTGCTTGAATTAAAACCGTCAGATATTGAATATGTGGACGAAGCTGTGACACCGGTTGCTAAACCAAAACATCAGATGCCACCATTACCTGCTATGCAATCCGTGTCAGGAGAACAGAAAGTTAGGAGCAACGACCAATCGATTCCTGCTATTCCTATGATGGAAAAGGTTATTATTGGGGAGGGGGCGGCGGACGAAGAAGTACTTCGGGCCGAAGCTTCTAAAAAAGAATTGGCTGAAGGTATTAAAGAATTAAAGAATCTTGAATCGCAACGAAATTTTGTTGAAAACTTTTGGAAAAACAATAAAGACTTGTCGGATAAATTACAGTATTATCAGATTATGTATCGTGAATTGAAAAACATGGCGGATACTCGTGCCGGTGAACCGGTTTTGGATGATTTAGGCCAAAACCTAGCAATGAATTTGAATTCATACATTAAAGAGAATTACGGCAAAAAATCCGAAGCGGAAATTATTGAAGATGTGACGAAGCAGTTGGAAAAAAATGATGAGAAATTACAGGATTTGTATAAAATGTTTACGGAAGGCAAAACAGTTTCTGGTGAGTTAAATGTGGCTCCGGTTGAGCAAACACCAGTGTCACAAATGCCTAAGTTGGAAAATGTGCAAGTGGGTGAAGGTGCTAATTTAGTGGATGATGTGCTGGAATTAAAACCGGAAGATATTGAATATGTGGACGAAGCGGTGACTCCGATTGTCAAACCAAAATATCCGATGCCACCGGTACCAGCTAAAAAAACGCTTGGGGAAGAAGTTCCGGTGTTACCAGAAAAAACTTCGGAAACGATTAGTGTTTTTTGGGAAAAGAATCAGCATTTTAAAAACCAAGTGGAAACCGATTTGCGTGGTTTGCACGGCTCTGCCATGTTAATCGATTTGGCGCGCAATACCTTGCGAACCAATGGGATTAATCAGGTGGGAGATTTGGATTTGGCACAGTTAAATTATATTCAAAATTTAGATGCGGAATTGCGGGCTAATATTAATCAAATGATTGATAATCGTGGCGCTAAGGTTGATTCCGTGCTTAAGGATGAGATTCGTTCTTATGTAAAAAAGGTTAATAAATCATTAACTGCTTTATATAAAACTTTGGAAACTGCCATTGCTAATAAAAAAGAGGCAGTGCTTCCTTCTCAAAAGGAAGAAGGAATTCAAATGGGTGATGAAGATATCGTGGAAGAAACTCCGATTCCTGCGGTTTCTGAAAAAGAGAAGATGGAAGCTGGTGATTGGCGCAAAGAGTCTGTCTTGGATTCTAGTGATCAATCCGAAGTGATGTTGGCTTTGTCCAATAAATTAGGATCAGCTTACATGTCTCAAAAGGAAAACTTAAACGAAATTAATTCTGTTTATACTGATTTAGAAATGAGTCTCAGCAAGCCGGAAGTCTTAGCGATGGTGCAGGCTTGGTTCTCGGAAAATGAAAAATATCCACAATATAAAAACAGAAAGATTTCTAAAGAAGCGATTTTGAATTTATTCTGGACTGATATTGTTGACGTTGGTAATATCTCTAATAATTATCAAGCTAGCCGTAAATTATTTGCCGGAGCACAAAAAGTGTTTGATTTCCGAAATGCAGTTGATTTGGCATTGTCTCGTGTTAATACTTTTGTTGATCAATTAAATATTTGGCAGGAAACTGTTTATAACAAACGTAAACGTGAACCTGTGCAATTACCAAAGACACAATTCCCAACGCTTTTTAACTAGGGCTTTGCTGGAAAAATGATAAAAAAATCCCCGTCGCGTGACGAGGATTTTTTTTATCTCTGAAAACTATTTCAAAATTTTCTTCTTTCTTTTTTCTAAATACAATTCCATGATATCACCAACCATAATTTCCGGAGCATTGGCGATTTGGACACCGCATTCTTGGCTTTTTTGTACTTCAGTGACATCTTCTTTACCAACTTTTAAACCGGTAATTTTGCCTTCGGTAATAAAGGTTCCTTTTCTTAGAATATTGGTTTTAATGGTGGTATTCACATCACCTTGGAAAATGATTTTGCCTTCTTTGATTTTACAACCAACCACCAAGGAATTTTTTTCTTTTTTGAAGATGGCTAACACTTCCGCTTTGCCTAAATCTTCTTTAATGATTTCATCGCCTAAACTCTCTTCCATTTTTTTACGTACAAAAGCAATTAAATCATAAATAATTTTAAAATTCTGAATATTGATTTTTTGTTCGTCCGCAATCATTTTCAAACTATTTGGTAATTGCACATGGAAACCAAGGATAATGGCGTTGCCGGCTTGGGCTTGCCAAATATCACTTTCGGTAATATTTCCTAAACCTTGTTGAATAATATTAGCTTTAATTTCGGTATTATCAAATTTGCTTAGAGATTCCACAATGGCTTCTAATGATCCCAAAACGTCCGCACGAATGATAATGTTTAATTTCTTAGCATCGGCGTTGCTGGTATCATTGTTCATTAAAGAGCTGCTTCCCATGAAGCGACTTTCATTGCTTTTGCGATCAATTTTATTTTTTAAAATCTTTTTATCAATTTCTTTTCGTCCTTCAATAATGTCACCGATGATGGGCGCGCTTTTTAAACCAATAATTTGAGCTGGAACGGATGGGCCAGCACTGGTGATTTCTTGACCTGTATGATCTCGCATGGCTTTAATTTTTCCGTAATATTGTTCGTTTAAAATTAAATGATCACCTTGATGTAAAGTGCCGCTGTGAATAAGCACCGTGGCCACTGGTCCGATGGCTTTATCCACGTGAGATTCAATGATTGTGCCAACGGCTTCCGCTTCAGTTGGAGCAACCAATTTTTCACTTTCCATATCAGCTACCAATAAAATGGTGTCCAATAAATCATCAACGCCTTGGCCAAATTTGGCAGAGATTGGTACCATTAAAACTTTTCCACCCCATTCGGTTGGTAAAACATTATATTGGGTTAATTCTTGTTTCACTTTTTCAATATTTGAATCTGGTTTGTCAACTTTGTTGATGGCCACAATCATTGGAATATTTGATTGCTGAATGATTTTAATGGCTTCCACAGTTTGTGGTTTAACACCGTCATCGGCGGCTACAATTAAAATGGCGATGTCAGCGATTTTCGCACCTCGAGAACGCATGGCAGTAAACGCTTCATGACCAGGAGTATCAATAAAAGTTAAAAGATGATTTTTCTTTTTCACTTGATAAGCACCGATATGTTGAGTGATGCCACCGGCTTCGGTATCAATCACATTAGTTTTTCTGATGGTATCCAATAATCTGGTTTTTCCGTGATCAACGTGTCCCATTACCACGATAATTGGGGAGCGGGCTTTGCATTTCCCTTCTTTATGACTGGCAATAATACCGGCTAATTTTTCATCATTGCTGGTATTGGTGGTTTCATCTTCGGCATCCAAAGTCGGTTCAAAGCCTAATTCCGTCGCAATGATGGCGGCGGTGTCATAATCCAAACGTTCATTCATGGAAGCTAAAATACCGTTTTTCATTAATTCGTTGATAATATCCTTTAACGGTAATTTTAACAAATCGGAAAATTGTTTGACCGTAACGATTTTTGGCAGTTTAATGGTTTTCTGAATTGGCAAACCGATATTTTCTCCGTTTTCTGCATTGGCTTCATCAACTTTAGCTTGTTCATAAGCTTTTTTCTTGCGGTAATTATCCATCAAACGATTCCACTGTTGAATAATATCTTGCGCTAGTTTATCATTGATTTTAATGGCTCGGCTACCAATATCAAAACCCAATTCCGGCAATAAATCGCGTAATTCTTGGGTGGGCAATTTCAATTTTCTGGCTAGTTCACTTACATTCATAGTTTTGATAAAGTTAAAAACAGCAAAGCGATGCCATTGTGAGTTATTATTCGAAAAGTAAAAAAGGAAGTCACTCTTTATTAAATTATTAAAATTGTATAAGATTTGTCTAGTGAAGTCAAGCTAAGGAAAATTAGCATTGGCTTTAAATTCAATTAAATATTAAAGAAAAATTATGCATAATTTCGGATTTTTGTGGATCGATAAACCGTTGGGAATGAGTTCTTTTGGTGTGGTTCGTCGTTTGAAAAAAATCAGCGGTGAAAAACGAATCGGTCATAGTGGTACTTTGGATCCCTTGGCTTCGGGGGTGATGATTTTGGCCATTGGACGACCGTATACCAAGAAATTGAATGAATATTTGAAATTAGATAAAACTTATTTGGCGGAATTGACTTTGGGCTATAATACGGCCACCTGGGACGCCGAAGGTGAAAAAGTTTTTATTTCCGATAAAAAGCCTAGTTTAGAGGAAATTAAAGAGATTTTAGCCGGTTTTATTGGTGAACAAATGCAGATTCCGCCGATTTTTTCCGCTTTAAAAATGAAAGGACAGCCTTTATACAAATTAGCGCGCCAGGGGACTGATTTGCAGGAAGAAAATTTGGGCGCCCGACGTATTACTATTTATGATTTGCGTTTGTTGTCTTATGAATATCCGCGTATCAAATTTGAGGTAGATGTTTCCACCGGTACTTATATTCGTTCTTTGGCTCGGGATATTGGCAAAAAATTGGGCACAGGGGCTTATTTAAGCGCTTTGGTTCGTAGTAAACTGGGAACGGTCAACTTGGCCGATTGCGTGGCTTTGGATGACCTAACCGAAGAGAATTATTTGGGATTTTTGAAGGAATAGGGTGGGCGCGCCGTCATTGCAATTAAATTATATCGTGGTTTGCAATGTCCCGTAGGGGCGTATCGCCATACGCCCCTACAATCGTGACAAACACGTTTAGCGTTTTGCAATGACGGCGCGACGTGCCTTGTGACCGCTCGCAATGGCCAAAATAATGTGTTAAAATAATATAATATTTTACAGTTAAATAATAAACAGAAATATCATGGGAAACTTGAGTTTACTGGCGGTAATCACAGCGGCTTTGATTGATTCCATTAATCCCTGCGCTTTCGGTGTAATGGTTTTTTTAGCTACATATTTGGGAGCGGTTGGTTCCAAGGCTCGTTTGTTAAAAGTTGGTTTAATCTATGTTTTTACGGTTTTTATCACCTATTTATTGGCTGGAATGGGAATTTTGCAGATTTTAGGTAGTTTTAGCATGGTGACGGTGTGGATTTATAAGATTGCCGGTTTATTCTTGATTGTCGGTGGTTTAATCAATATCAAAGAGTTATTTTGGTATAAAAAAGGAATTAGTTTACAAATTTCCGATAAAAGTAAGCCAATGATTGAGAAGTTTATTTATAAGACTTCTATTCCGGCCGCCATTATTTTGGGCTTTTTAGTGTCAGCTTTTGAATTGCCTTGTACCGGTCAGGTTTATTTGGGAATTTTGGCGATTTTGGCTAAATCAGTGGTGACCACCAAATTATTGGGTTTTATCTGGTTATTTATTTATAATTTGATTTTTGTGGCACCGTTAATCATTATTTTGTTTTTATTCTATTTTGATAAGAAAAACAATTGGTTTACCAATATGCCCGATGATCGCAAAAAATGGTTGCGTTTTTTCATGGGATTAGCTATGTTAGCTTTAGGTTTATTAATGATTTTAGGTAAATTATAATATGGGATTTTTTGATAAAATTTTAGGGGGAAATACTTTGTATTATCCCGGATGTTCCACTAAATTTGTGGCCAAAGACGTGGAAGAAAAATATAAAACCTGGTTTAAAAAATTAGGTTTGGATTTTATTCAATTGGCAGAATTGGAAAAATGTTGTGGCTCTCCGGTTTTAAATGCCGGTTACATTGATGATTTCAAAGCTTTGGCCGAAGCTAATTGCGAATTGTTTCATCAACGGGGAATTAATCGGATTATCACCAATTGCCCTGGTTGTTATTTACAATTTAAAAAAGTTTATGCGGAATACTTAGGTAATAAATGGGATTTTCAAGTGGATTATTTGTTGAATGTGATGTTGGAAGCGGTTAAAGCCGGCAAAGTTAAGTTAAAACAACAAAGCGGAAAAATTACTTATCACGATCCTTGCCACTTGGGACGAGCCGTCGGTGTTTACGACGAACCGCGCGAATTATTGCGTTTGAGTGGTTATGAGTTGGTGGAAATGACTTCTAATCGTGAATATTCTTTATGTTGTGGAGCCGGAGGCACGGCTAATATGAACGCCACCGAAACCAGTCAAAAAATGGCTGGAGCGCGTTGGCAACAAGCGGTCGCTAGTGGGGCGCAGCAATTGGTTAGTCCTTGCGTGATGTGCACTTATCAATTTCGGGAAAGTAATAAAAGTGCGATGGAAGCCAAAGAATTTTGTGAATTAATTGATTTTGAATAATTTATATGGACCATTTTAATCATTTAGTGAAAGTTTTTGATGAATATCGTTTGAAGCGAGATCTTTTTGATAAAGCCGCTTTATCCGATGAATTAGCTGCTTTAAAGAAAAAGAATTTTGAGAAGAGAGCGGAATTATTAAAAATCGCTTTGGAAAATTTAAAAAAACATGGTTTTGAAGTGTTTATCGCCAAAGATAAAAGTGAAGCGCAAAAAATTATTATTGATTTGGTGGCTGATAGAAAAAAAATCGTGAAAAGCAAAAGCAATGTCGGTAAGGAAATTGATTTGACGGAAATTTTGGAAAAACAAAATTGTGAAGTCAAAGAAACTGATTTGGGTGATTGGTTGTCCGTAGTTTGCGCTAGTGAAGAAATTCATCCGGTGTTGCCGGCAGTGCAATTGACTGAAGAATTTATTGTGGGAAAAATTAAAGATAGTTATGGTGTTTCTCTTGAAGCTAAAGCCGAAGCCATCGCCGCTTTCGCGCGCGAGGAAATTAGTAAGTTTATTGCGGCCGCCGATGTGGGCATTACCGGCGCCAACGCCATCAGTGCCAGCGGTGAAATTATGTTATTGGAAAATGAAGGAAATATCTCTAAAGTCAGTCGTGTGCCTAGTCATCATATTGTGATTTCCGGCATTGAAAAAATCGTGGAAAATTTGGCGGAAACTTTGCACGTGGCCAAATGTGCTGCGGTTTGGGGAACAGGTCAAGATTGGCCGGTTTATGTGAGTTTGATTGCCGGACCTTCTAAGACCGCTGATATTCAAAATAAGGTGGTAGTGGGAGCGCAGGGCGCGCAGCGTGTTAGTTTGGTTTTGATTGATAATGGACGTTCGGCCATGGCGGAAAAATATCCGGAACTTTTAAATTGTATTAATTGCGGAGCCTGTGTTAATTTTTGTCCGGCTTATTATCAACTATTAGAAAAATTCGGATATAAATATTTGGGAGCGAAAGGGATTTTGTGGACGGCTTTTAACGAATCCATTCAAAAAGCCAAGGAAGGAAATTTGCACGCTTGCACCTTGTGCGAAGCCTGTGGTGTGAATTGTCCGGCACAAATTCCATTGCCACAATACATTCGTCATTTGCGTCAGGATTTAATTAAATCCGGCGATGAAACTTCTGGCAATAAAGAAATGATGGAACACGTGCGTCAATTCGGAAATCCTTTTGGAGAAGTGAAAGAAGGAGAGATTCCTAAAAAATTATATTGTTGTTAAATATGATTGAATTTGATCAGGTAAAACATCTTTTGCAAGAAAATTATTCGTTGCGAGCATTGACTACTTTTTTGATTGGCGGCCAAGCCAAATGGTTTGCGCGAACTGCTGATTTGGAAGAAGTTTTAACTTTGATGAATTGGGCTAAACAACAATCTTTGCCAGTGCATATTTTGGGCAAAGGCAGTGATATTTTATTTGCCGATGGTGTGATTAACGCTTTGTTGATTAAATATGAAAATAAAGAATTGGAAAAAATTGATGATCAGCATTATCGTGTCGCTTCCGCTTTGCCTTTGAACTATTTATTGATGCGTTTGGCGAAAGATGGTTGGGAGGATGCTTTCTCCTTGATTGGTATTCCGGGAACCGTGGGCGGGGCAGTTTGGGCCAATGCCGGGGCTTATGGCCAAGAGTTTTCCAATGTCGTGGAAAAAGTAAAAGTGATTTTTCTGGATGAAGAAACTTTGCAAATCCGCGAACTTTCCAAAGAGGAATGTTTTTTTCAGTATCGTGATAGTATTTTCAAACATCGTCCGGCTTTGGTTTTTGAAGTTTTAGTGAAGTGTCAAAATAAAACGGCTGATCAAAATGCGTTGATGACGAAAATGGTGGAGATTTTAAAATCTAGACATGGCAAACAACCATTGAATTATCCCAATGCTGGTAGTATTTTTAAAAATGTGGAAGTGACCGATGATATTCAAAAATTGTTGGGTACGAATTTTCCACACAATAAAATTCCGGCAGCCTGGTTGATTGAACAGGTCGGTTTAAAAGGTTTTCAAATTGGTGGCGCAAAATTCTCAGATAAGCACGCTAATTTCATTGTTAACTTAGGCGATGCCAAAGCGGTGGACGTGTTGGATTTATTGGCTTTGGCCAAACAAAAAGTGTTTGATAAATTTTCCATGAAGATTGAAGAAGAATTAATCCATATTAAGTAATTATGCATATCCGCTTGGAAACTTTGGCTGATATATTTTCCCAATATGGTTATTTGGTGATTTTTTTGGGTTTATTTATTGAAGGCGAAGTTTTCTTATTGGCTTCATCATTGTTGGCTTATATGGCCGGTTATCCCATGTGGAGCGTGATTGTGGTGGCGATAGTCGCTTCCTGTTTAAGTGATACTTTATGGTTTTTTGGTGGAAAATTATTGGGAGAAGAAAGAATGTTGAAATATGGAAAATATATTTTTTTACCGCCGTTGCGTTATGAATCAATGAAAAAGTTTTTTCAAGAAAACGGTAAGAAAACTTTATTTTTTGCTAAGTTCATTTATGGAATGGGCAGGATTATTATCTTTGCCTCGTCCGTGGCTGGCGCGCGTTTTAAAATTTTTGCCTTGATGGATGTTTTGGCGACTACGGTTTGGTCCATTGCTTTGTGTACTTTCGCCTATGTCTCGGCGGATTATTATAATTTATCTTTCCAACATTTGATGCAGTCTTTGAAAATTGTTATCGGAATTGTGTTGTCATTGTTTGTTTTGCAGTTCGTGGCCCGTTGGGTGTATTTTAGTGTCACCAAAAAAACTTTAGTTAATAAATAAATTTATCCATATGGCTTTAAAAGTGATTTTGACCGGTGGAGGAACGGGCGGCTCGGTTTCTCCGTTGATCGCTATTTATCAACGTTTGCATAAAATGGCACCGGACACGGAGTTTTTATGGATTGGCCAATATGAAGGAGTGGAGAAAAAAATGGTTGAAAAATATGGTATTGCTTACCAGGGAATCAGTACTGGCAAATTGCGCCGTTATTTTTCCTGGCAGAATTTTGTTGATCCTTTTAAATTGATCAAAGGTTGGTGGCAAGCTCGAAAAATTATTAAGAATTTTAAACCGGATGTGATTTTGAGTGCCGGTTCTTTCGTGTCTGTGCCAGTGGCCTATGCGGCTAAGAATTTCGGCGTTAAACTGTTTGTGCATCAACAGGATATTTCCATTGGTTTGGCTAATCGTTTGATGATTAAAAAAGCTACTTGGGTAAATTTAACTTTAACAGATTTAAAATATGCTTTGCCGAAATCGGTGGAAGTTTTGCCCTATGGCAATCCCATTCGCGATGAAATTTTGCAAGGCAGTAAGGCCAGATTTTGTGAGCGTTTTCATTTAGAGGCAGACAAACCGATCGTGTTGTTTACCGGGGGCGGGACTGGTGCTTTGCATTTGAATCAAGCCATTGATCAGCAATCTTTGCGTTTGGTGCAATCGGCACAAATTATTCATTTGTGTGGCAAAGGAAAAAATCTTCGGGATTTTGGTTCTTACCATGATAAAAAATATCAGGTTTTGGAATTCTTTGACGCCCGGGAGATGGGTGATGCGCTGGCCGCTGCCGATATCGTGGTGACTCGGGCCGGTTTATCAGCTTTGAGTGAAATTAGTGTTTTGGGAAAGCCAACTATTATTATTCCTTTGATTAATACTCATCAAGAAGAGAACGCTCGTTATTGGGAAGACAAAGAAGCAGCCGTGGTTTTGTCTGAAAATAAATTGGATGATTTGTCGGCAACCATTGAAAGCTTGTTGGGGAATAAACAACAATTAGAAAAATTGTCGGTTAATATAAAAAACATTATGCCTGGTGATGCAGCTGAACGAATCGCAGGGATGTTATTAGTTTGTCGTACTTAAAACTTGTACTTGAGTTTTGGATAGAATATAAGTAAAATATAAATATAATTCTTAGCCATAACTAATTTTATGAATAATGATGTGGCCTTAAAAGAAGAAGGTGCAAATAAAAAAAATCATACTCGTAAATGGATAGAGGCGTATTTTATTTTACAAATTATTTTAATAATAGCTTCCATTTATTTTTTTTCAACAATGCATGGACGATTTTTGGACATGAGAGCAATCCTCGCAATATCATCTTTGTTAATTGCCTCACCATTGGCAATTTTAGCGATTGCGATAACGATGTGGTTTGGAGTTCCCTTCATAACGTTAGGATCAATTGCTTGTGTGGGTGGTATTTTAGCTTATAACATATTGGTATTGTATCGAAATGATTTAAAAGGTCTTAAATTTGTGCATGAGTTTATATTAATAAATATTATTTTGTTGGGATTATTAGGTGTTTTAATTGTTCTTGCAATGATCATTGATTTCGAGAAAGAATTCCTGATTTTATTCATATCATGGGGATTATCATGGTTTGTTTCTTCAATGATGTTAAATAAAATAAGCAAGCACTTGAAAAGTTTCAAAGAATAAAAATGTGATAACAAGATTAAAATGAGTTTGGCACATTGTTCGGTATAACAAGTCATTTTAAATAAAAAATCCCCCGAGGGGGATTTTTTAGTGCCGATGGTCGGACTCGAACCGACATGAGTCACCCCACACGATTTTGAGTCGTGCGCGTCTACCAATTTCGCCACATCGGCAAATCAGGATAGGGATATTGTAAATAATATTTTTTGTTTTGTCAAAGATTCCTAATCGGTGCAAATGACCGACGGTGAATCGGGCACGGACCATGTGCCCTTAAGCAATCCGCATGCAATTTCGTCCCATAACCCTTATGCTGGGCAAAACCATATTCCGGGTATTGAAGATCATATTCCACCATTAAACGATCACGGCTGACTTTGGCTAAAATGGAAGCAGCCGCAATGGATAAAAACTCAGAATCGCCTTTTTTGTGAATGGAGTAATTGGTTTGGGGGAAAACCATGCGACCAATATAATCACAAACCACCCAATCAATCTGTCCTAATTTGTTTAACAATTTTTGATATAAATCAATCATAATTTGTTGATTAGCCACTCCAATCCCTATTCGGTCAATTTTTTCGGAATCTATAAAGGTCACTTCCCAGGCTAAAGCATATTGTTGAATCTCACTAAACAGGGCTTCGCGTTGTTTGGCGTTTAACTTTTTAGAATCATTGATAGCCGCGGCCAACCCCGCCGGCACGTTCGTCAAATTACGCGGGAACGCGACGGCCGCCGCCGCCAGTGGACCAGCCCACGGGCCGCGGCCGGCTTCATCGAAGCCGACAATAATCTCGTGCTTCAGCCACATCTCTTTTTCTCGACAATTATTCATAATATGGTAAAATATAGCTAATTAAACAACCTTAATTTTTAATTCAAAAATATGCAAAAATCCAAACAACTACACTCGGCGGTCACCGCTTTCTTGTATTTATTAACTTTGGTGACTTTGGGCTTTAGCGCCTTCGCCATTGGCGACATTCTTTTCTCCTTAATCACTAAGTACGTTCCTGATCCACTTTTGGATAACGCCTCCGGAATTTACCAAAGTCTAAAATTCTCCATTGCCAGTTTAATTATCACCGCCCCTTTGTTTATCGTTCTAGCTAATTATATCCAAAAATATATAAAAAGTGAAAGAATTAGCTTAGAATCCCAGGTGCGCAAATGGTTGGGCTTCGCCACCATTTTTATCGCCAGCTGCGTGATTATCGGCGTTTTAATCGGAACCATCGTCAATTATTTGAATGGTGATTTAAGTTTAAGAGTCTTTTTGGAATTAGTCGTGGTCTTAATAATCAGCACTATGGTATTACTTTATAATATTTTTGATATTCGTCGTGAAGAGATTCCCACTCGAAATATTTTACGAATTGTTTTAAATTGCGTGGTAATTCCTTTGTCAATTGTTTCGTTGGTAATTGCCTTAGTTTTGATGGAACCGCCAGCCCAAGCACACTCCCGACAAGTTGACGAACAAACAATGCGTACCATGGATCAAATCAAATATAGTTTAGAAACTTATTATTTTAATGATAAAGATTTGCCGAGAGATTTGGATACACTAAAAACTCAAAGTTATAAAGGCTATATTGATGTTGAAAATTTCAATACTATTGATGAAAACCATTTGATTACTTATGAAAGATTGGAAGCTAATCGTTATACTATTTGTGCTGACTTTTTATTGTCCAGTGAACAAATTAAAGAATTTACTTCTGACACTTATGTATTAAATTTGTTCCCTCACAATGCTGGTAATAACTGCTTTACTTATGAATTAAAAACCGACCCAAACGGTAACTCAATTAGCGAGAGAAAATAAAAACTAATCATGCCTTTGTTATTATTATACTTTCTCCTGGTTTTTGGCGTAAACATTTTGCATTTTTTGCTTTATTATTACCTCAGTGGCGCCAGCATCAATCAATATAATCTAATCTTTACCGGATTATTCTCTTTGTTTTTGTTTTGGTTGGTGACTTTGTCAGCTAAAAATATTTGGAAATTCGTTAATATGGTTTTGGTCATGGCGATGGCTGTTTATTACACGGCTAACTTTTTATTTTTTCAGATTTTTCATGAATTCTTTAACATTTGGAAATTTAGTTCATTGATGGATGCAAAAAATTTGAATTTTTTTGGAGCTTATCTAAAAGATGTTCCACTCACGCTCTATGCCATTAACTTTGGTTGGATGTTTTTGATGATGTTTATCATTCTTAGTTATAAACCAAAACATTTGTATGCTGAAAAACTACCAGGCATGAATCAAAAATTAGTTGATAACTGGCAAGATAAAATTAAAAAAAATCACTTTCTGTTTACGATTTTATTGGGATTATTTTTTGTCTCTAGTAATTTGGGTTACCAATATTATCTCAATCAAAAACCAGCAGATTATTGGTGGCAACGTTCTGCGCAACAACAGGATTTTACCGTTTGGGGTGATTTAACTTATAAAACAATTTTTCAACCATTGGATAATTTTATTGGAAAAACTCGTGCTCAGGCTTCGGAACCGGGAGTGATTTTGGTGGAAAATAGTAATACTGGAACGACCAGCGAAAAAAGTGATCCTGGTGAACTTCGTAATACCACCAACAAATTGGCTATTATCAAAGATGATTTACAACAATTGGCAAAACTAAATCGCCAAGAAATTAGACGTAGTTGTTTGGATCAGGAACGATATAATAATCAACCTCACATTGTTTTCATTCAGTTAGAATCTGTGCCGAGTTGGGCAGTGGATCAGGCGACTTCCATTATGCCGTTTTTGAAAAAGTTAAAACAAGAGAATTTGAGTGTGGATCATTTTTTTGCTAATAGCTGTGAAACCATTAACGCTGAATATTCCACGCTTTGTGGCTTTTCCGCCGATAGCACTGGCCCGATTCCCAATAAATATAGTGAGAGCAGTTATTACTGTTTACCACAAATCCTTCGCGATGAATTGAAATATCAAACTAATTTATATCATGCTAATTATTCCGATTTTTGGAGTCGGGATAAACTAGCCCCAAGTTGGGGATTTGATAATTTACATCTCTCTCCGGAATTTGAAATTCGCACCAGTGATTTAAAAGTTTTGGATCAGTTGGCCACTGATTTAAAAAATGCCACCCAACCGACGTTCAATTATTTTATTAGTTTTACTTCCCACGGCCCGCATAGTGAAACTTATTTAAATAAATATAATGAAAGTAATTTAGACTATCCTGACATTCCATTTTCTACCTTGAACGACTTGCCAGTCAATTTGAAAAATTCTATTGATATGATAGATGGTACCACCAATCATTATTTGAGTTTATTAAATGCGGTGGATCAATCGTTGGAGAATTTTTTCAAAAAATTGGATGAATATGGATTGCGCGAAAACACTATTGTTTTTATTTATGGTGATCATCGTTATTATAATTTCAAACCAGCCAATACTTTAGAAAATTTTTACAACTACAATGAAATTCCGTTGGTGATGGTATTGCCAGATAAAACGGGGCAGGGGGGAGCGAGCGTGGCTTCACATTTGGACGTGGCACCAACGCTTTTGGACTTGTTGAATCGTCGTGATTTAATTCCGGAAAATTTTATTGGTCAAAGTTTGTTTGATAATAATTTTCATAATTTGGCAATCAATAAATGTTTACAAGAATTTTCTTATGTTGATCAAAATGTGATTATTCGCGGAAATTCTTTCAATCAAGAATATTATCTTTTCAATCAATTAAATAAAGAAGTCTCTGGCGACGCTTATTTAAAAATCATTTCTGAATTGAATCAAAACATTGATGCGTATTTGCCAGAGCTGCTCTTGGGTAAATAATTTTTTTTAAATAGTAACCACCTACCGGCGTTTTTGGTACCCTGTGGATAAATCGCGAAAAGTTTATGTTAGTTTTATGTTCATTATGCTATAATACTCTGTTATGCATTGACTGATCAAAAAATCAGACGATGCAACCTCTTCTTATTGTGCCTTTTTTCAAAACTTTTTATCGTGGCGTGCGGCGTGGTTGATTGTTTTGAAAACTCTTTTTAACAAAAATAAAACCAGCATAATATGAAGATTTTATATTTTGATGATTGCCATTATTTGCATCAAAGTATTCGCCAACATTGTCGCCATTTTTCTCATGTGGTGGATATTGTTAGTACGGAAAAACAAACATTGAGTCAGTGGAAAAATACTGATTATGATGTTTTGATTGTTGATTTGCAAGCCGATTATGGGGCCGGTTTGCATTTGATTGAGAAAATTCGAGAAACCGATTTTGATTTGCCGATTATTGTGACAGCCAGTCACGCCAATGGTGAAACCAAAGTGCGCTTGTTGGAAAATTTCGTGGATGATTATTTGGAAAAACCGTTTGTTTGGGAGGAATTAATGGCTCGAGTGAAAAGCGTTGGACGTCGGGTTTTGCGCCAAACTGAAACCAAAGGATTTTTATTGGATTATGGTCCGGTGAAATTGGATCAAAATAATTTATTGGCTAAAATTTATGATCAGGTGGTGGAATTGTGCCCGAAAGAATTTCTGATTTTTAAATATTTGATGGAAAACTGCGATCACGTGGTGACGCGAGAAGAATTGTTTTTTAATTTGTGGGACGCCAACGCTGACGTTTTCAGTAATTCCCTGAATGTTCATTTGGCTAAGTTAAGTCGTAAAATCAATGCTTTGTTTGTGGAAAAACCATTGATTCAAAGTTTGCGTGGACGAGGGATTAAGCTTTTTCTGCCGAATTTGGTAGCTTGTGAAGTAAGCAGTTAATCGCCAAAATGAAGAAAAACAATAAGGCTAAATCATTTTTGAAAAGGGCGACATCCACTAAACTGTGAATAAGCAAAACCATTAAAGCGAGTAGGCTGGCCAATAAATATTCATCTTTGCTTTTCCACCAGCTTCGGAGACTGTCTAAAGTTATCAGTAATAATAAGGAGATCAGAATTAGAAATCCAGGGAATCCCAATTCACTCCAGAAGTTTAAAAATAGATTATGTGGGTACATATAAATTTCCACTGGTTGTTCATATAGTTTGCCAGCTTCATCAGTGAAAATTAAAACCTCCCAATGATATGGTTTCACCGCTGTTTGATAAGCCCCAAAGCCGGCGCCCAGAAAAAAATTATCTTTAATCATGGATCCTGTTTCTAAAATCATCTGGCGTCGAATTTGTCCGGAAAAATCCTGAAGGGTAATTTTATTGATGATCTTTGGCCATAATTGAAAATAACTAAAAACCATAGTTGCTAAAATCACGCCAATAATTCCTAAATAAATTCCTTTTTTGCGAGTTAATATGAATAATCCCAAACCAATGATAATCGCGAGGAGCGCGGCTTCACTTTGGGCAGCATAGATTGTCCAAATATTAAATCCTAATAAAATAATCAAAGCTAAGAACTTCCAATATTTTTTATTTTTAAAAGCCTCACTTAATAAAGCCAATAGAAAAATACTGGCTGGTGCTAAAAATAAACCAATGGCATTTGGGTAAGGATAAAGACTGGTGGCGCGCCAATTGACGTTTGTGCCGGCCATTTCCATAAAACCGTAACCATTGATGGCTTGATTTAAGGCCAGTAAATCAATTAATAAAAAAGTGGGAATTAATAAATAAAAAGCGAATTTCAAATCTGATTTTTCCCAATATAATAAAATTAAATAAAAATAAATTAATGGTTCCCAAATATAAGCTCGAACTAAACCGAGGGCGTTTATTAAATCCGGGGAAACGAAACAACTAATTAGACTGCTGATAAAAAGTAAGACGCTGAGGAAAAATAATAATTTATGTTTTTGATAAAAATTCAAACAGCGGTTTTTGAAATCGGTTCTAAAGGATGGTTTGAAAATAATCAGGCTGAGGAGCGCCAGTATTATTCCCAGGAAAGCCATTTCTAACCACGTGCTCGGTAAAATACCGCCCAACTTGAATCTCATGATATAAGCCGGACTGATGGCCAATAAGGCGGCTAAACTAAAATTCAGGCGCCAACGCGCTAAGCTGAAAAATCCTAGAAAAATAAAGGCGGCAGCCCAAGCAATCATCATAAAATTATCGCCAAATTAACATTGTTTTTAAATGTCTTAGTTGTCTCCAGTTCAATCCACCTAAAACTAAGAGGGTGGCGGTGTAAATGATAATTCCTAAAAAGATATTAAGTAATAAGGAATTAAAGTTCACAGCGTATAAGATTAGCCCCATCACGGTGGCGGCGGCTAGACTTCTAAGCATTAAATCTAGTTTAAGTGGGATTTTGCTAACATGCAAGACAATCCAGTAGCTGGCGATGGCAATAATCATTTCAGAAATAATAGTAATGATGCCGGCTGCCCAATAACCATATTTGGGAATAAATAAAATATAAGCGCCTAGGGAAACGAGTGCTGTGGCGCCATAAATCCACATCATATTTTTTTGTTGATTGATCGCTACAATGGTATAACTGGCCAATCCACCAATGAACAAAGCGATAATCGCCCAAATTAATAAACGTAAAATATTGCCGGCTGCTAAAAATTCCGCGCCGGAAATCCAATTGATAATTTGTGGAGCAGTTACTAGAACGCCGGCGACAATTGGGAAAGCAAAAAGTGAAAATAAATTAAATGATTGTTGGAAATAATAAGCGAATTCGGTTTTTTCACCACGTTGCCAATGACGACTGAGAATCGGCAAAACTACGCCCATCAACAATGGCGCCATCATAGTGAGAATATCTAGAAATTTATAGCTTAAACCGTAGAGCCCGACTTCTTCCGGACTGCGGGTTAAAGATAAAACAAAAACATCGGTGCGCAAATACATCAAATTAAAAATGACTGACACTGCCAATGGCCAAGCATAAATTAGAATCTTTTTTTGGTAGGCTTTATCCCAGGCAAGTTTCAGTTTGAAATATTTTAAACCGTTTTTTAATAATAAAATTACATTTAAACCATAACTTAAAGCCATGGTGATTAAAATCAAATATAAATTTTTGGGGAAAAAATAAAAAATCACCAACAGGGTGATTAAATAAAATAAGGAACGATAAATTTCCGCTTTGATGACGGCTATCATTTTTAATTGTATTTGGAAAATACCGGTCAGCAGTTGGATTAAACCATTAAACAAAGTGGAGAAGGAAATAATCATAATGCCGATTTTGACTGTCATAGTGTATGGTAAAAACCAGGCTACGATCATTCCCAAAGCTAAAGCGAGGCTAGCGCTAATCAATCGTAAACTTAAAACATTTTGAATGATTTTTTCTTTGGCACTTTGTTCAGTTTCTTTTTCTGTGAGTTGAATCATTGTTAAATGCAGTCCACCATCAATTAAAACGCCGACAATCAATAAATAATTGATAATGGTGGTGTAGTGTCCATAATCGGCCACGCCCAGAGAGCGCGTAATCAAAGCAATACTGGCAACGCCAATCAGCACTGATAAAACTTTACCCGCGATTTGCAGAATCGTGTTTTTTAAAATTTCCGGAAATAAATTCATTGAAATAAATGTTTATTCGTTGGTTGAAATGGAAGCTGGTTTATCGTGATTCTGATTATTATCTTCAAAATCCATTTCAAATTTAATACGATAACGTTCGGCCGCATCGGTAATGGCATGCACGATTTTTCGAGGATTAGCCACTTGGCGGAAAATAAAACGTTCTAGACTACCGGCAGTTTGAATGTGAACATCACCGTAGTTGAAAATAGTCGGCCAGAATCCTTTGGAAATAACAGTAATATCTTGCATCTTGTCCAATTGCTTTTCGGAAATTAAGCGAGAAAATAAATTGATTTGTTCTACGTTGATAATTCTTTCATTGGTGACCAGCCAAACATCAAGATAATGATCCAGTAAACTGTTAAATAAAAACAACCAAACATACAAGTAAAATAAACTTGATCCCAAAATGAACAATAAACCGCTTAGTCCTTGCCAATCAAACATTCCTTGGATTTGTAATCCGAAATAAACGGCAATTGGTACCCAGGCTAGTAAAACATATTTCATGATACTGGCAAATAAAATAATCCAATGACGGTGAATGTATAGGATGATGTATTCGCCCGGACGAGGATTGTGCAGACGATCAGCTAGGTTGGCCATATTTTTATCTTAGTTTTTAAATTTAAAATTGTTTGAAATTAAAACTATTGTCTTCGAATAGAATAATACTGTTATTTAAATCAATATCTTTTATTAAAAAAGCAGTCAGTGCCAATAATCCGATGGTCACGATACTATAGGTGAAAAGTAAAATTTTTGTGCCCAACGCTCCTTTGGCATACTTAAATAAATGGTAAATATTAAGTGCGCTGACAATCACAAAAAACAAGAAGCCCACAAAATACACGCCCAGAAAAAAAGTAAATTGAATCGACATAGTTTTGTTTTTATATAAGATTAGTTTGTTCAAAATTAGCTGGTGGATTGATGCCCAAGTGTTTATAGGTGTTAAGCGTGGCAGTGCGACCGCGGGGAGTGCGTTGAATAAAACCTAGTTGCAGTAAATATGGTTCATAAACATTTTCAATGGTATCTTGATCTTCACCGGTGGACGCAGCTAAAGTATTTAAACCAACCGGTCCGCCATTAAATTTTTCTACAATGGTTCTTAAAATCAACCGATCTTGTTCATCCAATCCAGCGGAATCAATACTTAATAGTTTTAAAGCTTCCTGGGTCAATGCTTCATTAATAATAGCAACATTTTTGACAGCCGCGAAATCACGAATTCTTTTCAGTAAACGATTGGCAATACGTGGCGTGCGTCGAGCTCTTTCGGCAATCAATTTTAAGGCCGGTTCATCTAGTTGCACATTTAAAATATTGGATGCGCGTTTGACGATTTGTTCAATTTCATTATTTTCATAAAAATTCAAATGATAGATATGTCCGAAGCGATCTCGCAACGGATTGCTTAACATACTGATTTTGGTGGTGGCTCCAATAATGGTGAAAGGTGGTAAATCAATGCGGATATTTTTGGCTCCGGCGCCTTTCCCAAGAATAATATCTAAGGCATAGTCTTCCATGGCCGGGTAGAGGATTTCTTCAATATTCTTATTTAAACGATGGATTTCATCAATAAAAACGATATCATTGGCTTCCAAACCGGTTAAAATTGAGGCTAAATCACCGGCGCGTTCAATGCTTGGCCCGGATAAAAGCTTAATGTGACTAGTGGTTTCATTGGCAATAATATAGGCGAGAGTGGTTTTTCCCAAACCAGGAGCTCCATATAATAAGATATGTTCCAATGGTTCTTGGCGTTGTTTGGCTGCCTGAATGGCAATATCTAGGCTAGTTTTAATGGTTTCTTGGCCAATATATTGCTGAAAACTCTGCGGTCGCAGGGTAGTTTCAATGATTTCTTCCTCCGGATTGTTCAATTGTGCCTGGTTTAACTTGTCCATAGTTTCAATAATCAAAAATATTGCGATTTAGATATCTTATGTTCATTTTATAAAAAAAACCATATAAAAGCAAACCTTGTTCAATGTCATCCTGGAAAATTTTGCATATATTTTTCCTCTCATAGGCGAGATCCCGGGCTCGCACCGATGGCATCCGCCGTCGTCCTTTGGACTATGGCGGACACGGTACATCGGGGCGCCCCAGGATGACAATCCCCGGGACCAGTGTTTTGTTAGTCAGAGTTCTCCCAACCCCTTGACAAACATCATTATAATTGATAAGAAGTAGGCGTGAGCTTTAATGCTCTAAAACAATGTGGCACTTTTGTAAACTCTTGACATTAAATATGCAATGTGCTACAATATGACCATGAAAAGTTGTTTGACAACTGAAGAGACTTATCACTTTCAACCGCTGATGGACTTTGTAGTTAATAATGATTCCTCTGAATATCGATTATAATGAGCAATGTAAATAAGCATAGTTAATCATTTAGTCAGAAATCACCGTTTTAGATCGTCAATCAGTGATTGAAAGTGATAAGGTAATATATTTTTTTGTAACAATTTTCTCCCCTAAGGGGGACTCAATTTCGGAGGTCTATCATGTCGTTTGTGAAACTTTTTCTCGCTATTTTTTCGATCATTTTCATCGTCCTGGCCACCCCGGCCAACGCCGCGGAAATCTCCGGTGACATCAGTTTGGTTTGCCCCTTCGGCAAGCCGTTCTTCATCGGTCCGATGGATCCCGGCAAGAGCTTCGAGCTCCTGCCCGGACACACCAAGATCGAGCGGGCCAAGATCGAGTCCCATCGTAAGATGCTGCTGCAGTGCCTTTCCCAGTATGGGAAGAACGTTAAGTTCACCTTCGTGGGCATGATGGATCCCCTGAATTACCGAGGAGCTCGTCCTGAAGTCCACAACGGACTCAACGGCGGTGTGGTAATCATGAGAGCAACCGGCGGTGCAAAGATCGCGCGCGGTGGCGGATGGGAAAAAATCAAGACCAAGGAAATGTATGGTGAAGAAGGCCAGCGTGGCCTGCTCGTCATTCCTGATTTGGATCTCTGTACGGCGGAAGACATCAATGGTGCCACGCGTATCGTCGATGAAATCACCGGACAAATCCTGCAGAAGGGGCAGTGCAAGGCCATCCTCGGTCAGCAATTACCGGCCGGCCGAATCACCAAGGTCAAGATCTCCCTCGTGGGCGATGAGACCTTCGATGGTTCGGGCAAGAACATCGGCCTTCCGACCACCAAGACCTGCTACGTCGTAGTGGGCACTCCGGTCGTGGTCCGCAAGGATCCGCCCGTGAAACCGGCCGATCCCGTTCCGCCTTCCGTTGTCGCCAAGGTTCCCGTCAAAGAAATCTGTACCAATGGTAAAGATGACAACGGTGATGGACTCATCGATTGCCAAGATCCCGAGTGCTTCGCCAACGCTTCCAAGTGTGGAGAAGAGAACACTCTCGAACGCTGCACCGACGAGTTCGACAACGATGGCGATAGCCTGGTCGACAAGGACGACAAGGATTGTGACGATGTCCTTCGCCCAGTCGATGATTCGGGTGAGAAGTCGGTTGTTCCCAAGAAAACCGGTCCTTCCACCATGGACAAGATCAAGGCGCGGACCGGTATCGAGTTTACCGTCGCTGGGATGTTCTTCGTGCCAAACGAAGAAGCCCTCGGTGGAGTGGGTGGGCTGAAGACCAGTGATGGAATCAACTTCCAGGCGATGTTCAACCTGAACATCAAACTGGTGAAAGGTTTCTCACTGGTTCCGGGCTTCGGAGGGAGCTCGTTCACGAGTGCTTTCGAGTCCCCCAACACCGACGAGGATATCCTTACCAAGGATGTCCGCCACTGGGAGCTCAGAGCCCAGCTGGTGCTGCTCAAGCAGATCGCCGAAAACCTCGAAATCGGCCTGGGTTTCGGGGCAAACTTCAATCAGGCGGATGAACTGTGGTTCGTTCAGGGAGTGCTCCGGTACTCGCTGGATAAGAACTGGTTCATTCAGGGAGGGGCGGAGCTTTTCTTCTTCAAGCATCCCCTCGATGGCTCGGACGTTCGCGTCTGGGCGCCCTTCTTCGGAATCGGCTTCCGCTGGTAACGGCGGCTGTATTCCAACGGTCTTCAACTTAGGAAGCGAGTTGTTGGTCGTTCAAATTTTCAACGCTTCTAATCTTTGCCCATTTTCGGGCAATCCCTCAAACCCCCCTTTGCTAATCAAACAGCACTGCGGGGGTTTTGTCTTTTATACCCCTTGACATTAAAATCTAGATATGCTATAATATATTCATGAAAAGTTGCTTTGACAACGAAAAACCTGGAACTGTGATTACCCTGATTTGTCTAAGTTGTGCCGATAGTTTTGGTCGTTTTTGTCTCTTTCGGGAGGCATATTTAAGACCCTAATTTTCGCATAATGCTTGGTCAAATCAGGGTAGTCATAGTTCGAAATATCAACCCTGTTTTTTTCGCCTTAGGCGAAAGGAGAATTACCATGAAGAATCTCAACTTTTTCCTGATCATCGTGGCCCTGACCTTCGTCGGCTGTGGATACAAGTCCATCAGTGATTACGGTCTCGACCCCAAGGATGTCGAGGTCCTCTGCGACAACGAAATCGACGACGACGCCGACGGCAAGGTCGACTGCAAAGACAGCGACTGCGCCACTTCCAGCCACTGCACCGGTGGAGACCCCGAAATCCTCTGCGACGACGACATCGACAACGATGCTGATGGCGCCGTGGACTGCAAGGATACCGACTGCGCCTCGGCTACCGAGTGCGCCGTGCCCGCCGAGAACTGCACCAACGAAATCGATGATGACCGCGACGGCCTGGTCGACTGCTCGGATCCCGACTGCGCAAGCCATACGGCATGCAACATCGTGGGTCCCGAGGAGATCTGCGATGACGGTCTGGACAATGATCTCGATGGTCCCATCGACTGTGATGACGCCGACTGTGCCGAGGCGACCAATTGCCTCCCGCACTTCGAAATCTGCACCGATGGGCTCGACAATGACCTCGACGGTTTCGTCGACTGCGAAGACGTGGATTGTGCCAGCCACCAGGCTTGCCAGCCCGTCTGCGGCAATGGAGTCATCGAGGGGGAAGAGCAGTGTGAAGGCAGCAACTTCGCCGGAGAGACCTGCGTATCCCGCGGTTTCGACGGTGGTTCGCTGACCTGCACCGCCTGCATCATCCGAACGACCAATTGCACGGAAGACCCGATCTGCGGCGATGGCCTCTGCGAAAGTGGAGAAAACTGTCCCGAGGATTGTGAATCCGGTGTGGAGATCTGCAACAACGGCCAGGACGACGACGGCAACGGATGGATCGACTGCGACGACGCCGCCTGCTGGGGCTCGCCGAGCTGTTCCTCCTGTGGAAACGGTTACTGCGAAAGCAGCCTCGGTGAGAATTCCACCTCCTGCCCGGTAGACTGTCCCGCGCCGATCATCAACTGCGGAAACGGCATTCTGAACTCCGGCGAAGTCTGTGACGGTGCAAACCTGAACGGACAGACCTGCGTCAGCCGTGGATTCACCGGTGGTACCCTGGCCTGCAACGCGAGTTGTACGGCTTTCGTGACCACCAACTGTACCAGCGCCGTGGTGGAGAATTGCTCCAACGGCCTGGACGACGATGGCGATGGTCTCGTGGACTGGCATGACCCGAACTGTGCCGGGGCAATTCCTTCGGGAAAAAACCCTGAGTTGTACTGCGCTAACGGGTACGACGACAACGGTAACGGGTATTACGACACCAGGGACCATTCCTGTTCGTCGTACGGCAGAGTGGGAACCGGCACCTCGTTCTTTACCTGCATCCCTCAACAAGGGACGGTGGATTACGGGTGTGTCTGTTCGGATGCTCCGACCACGTGGGTGACCACGACGTCCGGGCAGAAAACCACCACCACGGGCAAGGCCTGCGTCGGGAATTCCCATCCGACCGGGACGACCTCATGGGAAGTCGGCTGGATCGGTTCCAGCTGCACGGTCGACAACATCCTCGCTCACATGGATTTGGATGGCTACCGTGATTTCTCGGCCATCCAGTTCATGTATGTTTCCCGGACGGCGGGAACGGCCAGCAACATGGCCATCGTCGTCGGCTGTTCGTATCGCCCCGGTACGACCGACCAGTCTCAAGGGAACATGGGGGTAATGGAGGACCCGAACGATTCCGCTCAGCGGGCATTCATGGACAACATCTTCCCCAACGGGAAGTGGCGAGTGATCTACGTCGGATCGTCCGCCATTTCCCGCCTCAGCTGGTACGAGGGGTACTTCTACCCTCGTTAGTTGAGGCCTTCCTCGGACTAAGATTCTGATTCAAATCTTGGTCGTCAGTCCTACGAATCATCTCAGCCCAAGTCTGGGCAAATCAATCCAAAAAAAGTCAAGACCCCCCTTTGTTTACTAACACTAAACATTGCGGGGGTTTTTGCTTTTTCGGGGTAATTTTTTTTGTAATTTTGCAACCCTTGCTAATTTTTCTAAAGTATGTCAGAATAAACTCATTAATTTAATTATTCATCATATATAAAAAATATGGGAGATTTTAATCGAGGTGGAAGTCGTGGTGGTCGCTCTTTTGGTGGCGATCGAGGTCCTAGCAAGTTCGGTGCTAGAGGTGCTGATCGTGGGGGACGTGGTGGTTTTGGTGGTAGAACCGAAATGCATCGTGCGACTTGCAGTGAGTGCGGTCAATCTTGTGAAGTTCCTTTTAGACCAACTGGTGAAAGACCGGTTTTTTGTAGCAATTGCTTTGAAAAACAAGGTGCCGGAGCCGGCCGTGATCGCGGTGGTTTTGGTGGTGAAAGACGTGAACGATCCGAAAGACCAGCGAGATTTGAACGATCTGAACGCCCACGTTTTGAAGACAAACAAATGTTTTCTGCTTCCTGTGATAAATGTGGTGCCAATTGTCAGGTTCCTTTTAAACCAACTCCAGGTAAACCAGTTTTCTGTGATGCTTGTTTCGGTTCAAAACTTGGTGACAAGGAAAAAAATTCCAGCGAGTTAAATGATCAACTTAAATCTTTACATGTTAAAATGGATAAGATCTTGAAGTTATTAAATGTTAACGGCGTTGCGGTTAAAGATGAAAAAGTGGAGAAGGTTGAAAAAGTAGAAACTAAGAAAAAAGAAGATAAGAAAGTTATTGAAGTTAAAGCCGTTGAAGTGAAAAAGACCCCAGTAGCTAAGAAAGAAAAAGCTCCTGTTAAAGCCAAAGTAGCAGCTAAAAAAGTGCTTGCTAAAAAGAAGAAATAATATTGATTTTGATAGTAGTAGGGGCGTATTGCATACGCCCCTTTTTTGTATTTAACATGCACCCCTTTTTGTGTTCAAAACCCCTTGACAATCACATTCAATAATGATAAAAGAAGAATGAGGCTTTTTGTCTTTTAAAAACAGCCTTTTTCTTAGTTTTTTGACAATATGTTTAATTTGAAATGGCGGTGATTTATTTTGTTTTGAACTGTGATTCGTCTGATTAACTGATGTCCATGATTAAAGTTTCATGTATTTGTCATTCCGGGGCGACCGTAGGGAGAGCCCGGAATCTCATGAATCGGATTATTTTTTTAATCTATTTTGATCATATAAATCACGGTTCAAAATAATAACCCTTTTACCAACATTTCACTGTTTTTTTCCTGGAGGTCTATCATGACGCGTTTTTCTTTTGTTTTTTTCACCATTTTCTTTTTCCTCTTTACCTCCTGCTCCGAGAAGAAGCTGGAGATCTATGGCCTTAGCATCGAAAAGAACTGCGACGACGGCATCGACAACGATGGCGACGGCAAGACCGACTGCGATGACACCGCTGACTGCTCTACGGCCGACAACTGCTGCGTAGGCAGCGACTGCGGTGACCCTGAGACCAACTGCACCGATAAAGTCGATAACGACAATGACGGTGCGGTGGACTGCGCCGACGCCGACTGCAACGACGACCCCGCCTGCAACGAGCCCAAGTGCGGCAATGAAGAGCTGGATGTGGGCGAAGGCTGTGACGGCGAGAATTTCGGCAGTCAGACCTGTGCTAACCACGGTTTCACCGGTGGTTATCTGACTTGTATTTCCTGCCATGTTTACATCGGTAACTGCTCCAATGATGTCGAGCCCATCTGTGGCAACGGCATCCAGGAAGATGGCGAGCAGTGCGATCGCTCCGACTTCAATGGTCAGACCTGTATCAGCCGGGGTTTCGATTCTGGTTCACTGGTTTGCACCAGCGCCTGTCGCATTTCTACGGCCAATTGTCAGTACGATGGCGCAGAGTGTGGCGATGGCATCTGTGAAGACGATGAAGAAGAGACCTGCCCGGCCGATTGCGAGAGCGATCCGGTTTGTGGCAACGGGATCATGGAAAGCGGAGAGGGCTGCGATGGGAACGACTTCAACGGTCGCACCTGCGCCTTCTACAATTATGATTCCGGTTCGTTGGACTGCCGTTCCACCTGCACGATCGACGCGGCGGGCTGCTATAACAGCTCAAATCCGGAGAACTGCAGCAACGGCGCCGACGACGACGGCGATGGTTTCATCGACTGCGATGATGTCGCCTGTTGGGGTGATTATTCGTGCCACTGTGGCAACGATGTTTGCGAGTCTGCTTATAATGAGACCGTAAGCACCTGCCCGGCGGACTGCGACGATATCGAAACCTGCGGCAATGGTGTGATCAACGTCGGCGAAGCCTGTGATGGCAATGCCTTCGGTGGATACACCTGTAGCAGTTATGGCTTCAACGCCGGAACGCTCAGCTGTAGCTCAAGTTGCGTAATCATCACTTCCGCCTGTTACAACACCAATACCGGCTACTGCGGTAATGGTGTCAAGGACAGCGGTGAGTTGTGTGATGGCAATGCTTTCGGTGGCTTGACGTGTTCCTCCTATGGGTTCACCTATGGTTCGTTGAGCTGTATCAACAGCTGTGGCACCATCAGCACTTCCGGTTGTTACAACACCAATACCGGCTACTGCGGTAACGGCGTCAAGGACAGCGGCGAGTTGTGTGATGGTAGTGCCTTCGGCGGCCTGACGTGTTCCTCCTATGGATTCACCTATGGTTCGTTGAGCTGTATCAACAGCTGTGGCACCATCAGCACTTCCGGCTGTTACAACACCAATACCGGCTACTGCGGTAATGGTGTCAAGGACAGCGGTGAGTTGTGTGATGGCAATGCCTTCGGCGGACTGACCTGCGTGAGCTATGGGTTCGACTATGGCTCCCTGCTTTGTATCAATAGCTGTGGCACGATTTCTACTGCGAACTGCTATGACAATAATAGCAGCAGCTGCGGCAATGGCAGTCTGGAGTCAGGGGAGCAGTGTGATAGCAACACCTTCCCGAACGGCCTCGGCTGTGATGACTACGGTTTTAGCTCGGGATACCTGTCCTGTGGTACCGGCTGCACCGTGTCCACGGCCAATTGTTATAATCCCAGCACCTATTACTGTGGGAACGGAGTGCTGAACAGCGGCGAAGGCTGCGACGGGAGCTACTTCGGTGGCAAAACCTGTAGCACCTTCGGCTACGACTACGGCACACTGTCGTGTAACAGTAACTGTACCGTCAACACTTCGTCCTGCTATGACAGCACCAGCGCCCTCTGTGGCAACGGTGTTCTCAACAGTGGTGAGGCATGTGACAACAGTTTATTCAACGGTAAGACCTGCTCGACCTTCGGGTATAGCAGCGGATATTTGTCCTGCAGCAGTTACTGCACGATTAGCACCTCGAACTGCTCCAATAGTGGTTCTGGTAGCGAAATCTGCAATAACGGGCTGGACGATGACTCCGACGGTCTCGTCGATTTCCTGGACGCCAACTGCAGCAACACCGGTTACGAGCGTTACTGCTCGGATGGAATCGATAATGATTTCGACGGTGATGTGGACTGCTGGGACCAGGATTGCATCGGTAGCAGTTCTTGTCGTGACAGTACGGTTTCCGGCACGACCTTCCTGGCAGTGATGCCTCGGGAGGGAGTGTCCTTCAGCAATTTCGGTTGTGATGGAACGGACAACACTGGTTGGCTCAGCGATTACTGTACTGGCACAGCTTTGATGTTCAACTGCCAGGTCAATGGTCGTTGGATGTTCGCTTATACGACGTCCAGCTGTTCGGCTCAGAACATCATCAACTATGGAATCAGCTGGGAGGCTTTCAATTTCCTGGCAGTGTCTCCGTATGTTGATTCATTCGATAACATGGCTTGTTATGTGGGTTGCTCCGTGAACCCACAGACCGGCCTGCGGACTCAGGCTAACGGGGTGTGTGTTGTGAACAAGTACAACAGCAACCACATCGCACAGCTGGATACCTATTTCGGGACGGATCGGATTGAAATCCATTCTGGTTCGATCGCCTCCTACCTTTATTGGTATGTTGGCATCGACCCGCAGTAGGGCACAAGTTCTTTTTTCACATTTTTCCCCCGGCATGCATTTTGTGTGCCGGGGCTTTTTTTTACTATCGTGCTTACTTGTTGAATTTGCCCCATAAAATATTGACAAACACTATAAAATATGCTTAAATAGAAATATCAGAAAGGAGGTGGACAATGTCCTCCCCACAAACAGAAATGACCACCGGCTTTGACAATGTCGGTAAAGCAATAGAGGAAACGGGAAGCATTTTCCTGCGCCCGTTTCTGTTCCTGGTTTCCGCGGCAAGAGGAAAGTTCACGGCGACGCAGTTGAAATACCTGCGTGAACAGGTCGTGTATTACTTTGATCCCATGTCTTTGGAAGAAGATGTGGAGATCGCTCAGATTCAGAAGATGAATCCGTCTCTGTGGCGGGTTTGGAGAATGGAACTGGAAGCCATCACGATGATGTATTATGTAATTTTTGTCGTGACGAAGTTCGCTTCTGGTTTAATGCCGGAAATGCTGACGGCTCTGCCTCGTAAGGAGCAGGAACTGTTGGAGCGTCAGGCGAAGTTTCTGTCTGCTTTGGCTGAAGCCATTGCCCAGACGGAGGATGTTCAAATGAAAGCTTCTTTTTATCGGCTGGGTCGGCGACTGTTTGCCGGTTGGGTCGTTAGCATTGAAGTTCGTAAATTCGCGGCTACGCAGTTGAAATACCTGCGTGAACAGGTCGTGTATTACTTTGATCCCATGTCTTTGGAAAAAGATGTGGAAATCGCTCAGATTCAGAAACTGAATCCGTCTCTGTGGCGAGTGTGGAGAACAGAGCTCGAGACCATCACGATGATTTATTCTGTCATTTTGATGGTGACGAATTTCTCTGCTGGGCAGATGCCGGAAGTGCTGACAGTTCAACTGTCAGAGCGTCAGGCGAAGTTTCTGTCTGCGTTGGCTGAAGCCGTTGAACAGACAGATGACGCTCAAATGAAAGCTTCTGTTTATCGGTTGGGCCGGCGACTGTTTGCTGGTTGGGCCGCTAGCTCTGAAGCTCGTGAGTTTATGGCGAACTTGCCGAAACTCGCGCAAGAGCGTGAAGAATACATTGCCAGCTTTTACGGACAAGCTGGTATGGGACCGAACAATGTCCATCAGCAAATCATGGCCAAGCTTTTGACCAAGTTCTTTGATGATGGCAACAGTTGGTCATCCCTGCCTCTGTACACCGCAGAGCAGATGCGCAATCAAGAGGCGTATCTTCGCTACCTGCTGGCGAATCCGGAGGCGACGATCGAGTGAATTCATCCCCAATGGTTTGTTCCTGGGGATTTTTTTTTATATTCATGTTTGACAAAAGAGTCCATTTTTCATATTATATGTTTGTTTCCATTTTTAGGGCCTGTAGCTCAGCTGGTAGAGCGCCTGCTTTGCAAGCAGGAGGTAAGGGGTTCGAGTCCCCTCAGGTCCACCATTCTTCGCTCGCCAAAAGCGAGCTACGAATGGCAGGCCATTCAATGAATTGAATTGCGCATTTAGCTCAGTTGGTTAGAGCACCTCGTTTACACCGAGGGGGTCAGGGGTTCGAATCCCTTAATGCGCACTTTTTTTTTACACATAACGTTGTTTGTAGTGAGAGGTTCGAATTTAGTCATCGCATCTGAAGACGAGCGCAGCGAAGTCTGAAGATAGCAATGACTTATCCCCGGAGGGGGCCCTTAATGCGCACTTTTTTATTTACACCCGCGGGTGTTTTTTTATTGTTCTATTTTGTCTTTTTTGCTATAATAAATAAAATCTTGCAACAGGTTATTTATTTAAATTTAAAAATAAAATTATGAGTGGTTCTAATAATGATAATCAATTGCGTGCGCAGTTGTTGAAAATGTTAGAAGCTAATTCTGAAACTGAAAAAGAACAAATTAAGCCAGTGGAAAAACCAAGTGAAAAAGTGGCAGTGCTAGAAAACGAAAAACCGGAAATTATCTCTGTGCCTGAAGAACAACTGGGGAATGATTATGAAAATATGCCCATGGAGGACGTCTTGGCCAGTGTTAAAAATCACTCATCCCATTTATGGGCATCAGTGAAAATAATTAAAGCTTTAGAATCAAAAAAAACAATTGGTCCAAAAGTTCAGTCGGACGAATTATTGGCTGATTTAAAATCTTATAAAACCGAAAAAGAAACTGTTAATTTATTAAGGAAATCCGGGTTAGAGCAGGATTTGTTGAAAAAAATTGAGCAATCTGATTTTCGTGAATGTTATGAGGAAATCAATAAATACTTTGCTGTTTTAGATAAACAATTAGCCAGTGCGTCGGTAAAATATTTTTCTTCCGGTCAAAAAAACAAAAATATTTTATTGACTCCGATTTCTAATTCTTACCAAAAACTTTATCAAGCTGCCGAGAAAATAGATAATAAATTCGTACAGGAAAAACTGCAAACTTTAATGGCTGGAATTTTTTCCGAAGAAGGTTCTGTTTATAAAATGTTATCCGAAAAATTGAGCAGTAAAAATCTTCGTTCGGAAGAATTGCAAAAATGGCTAAGTGGAATGACGGCTTATTATAATAATGTAATTTTGGAAAACTTGGCTGACTGGAAAGCTAATTTTGGGGCAATGATTAAATATAAAACAGATTCTTCACTGGTGGATAATCATCAAAAATTAGATAGTAAGGAATTTAATTTGAAACAAAATTTTTCTTTGCTTGAGAAATTTGTCAAAGAAGAACAATCCAATGCTTTTAGAACAGATTGGTTAAATTTATGGAATGCTTTGAAAGATCAAAGTTATTATGAAATTTTGACGGATAAAGCGGCAAAACAAAAATTTGTTGAAACTCTAAGTAGCGATAAAACTGAGCAGGGGAGAATTAAAAACGAATTAAATATTGTTGATAATATTTTTTCCGGAATGGTTGATGAAAATGGCGATTCTTTGTATTCACAAAAAAGAAAGTCTGGAGATGGGGAAGAAAAGAAAAAATTGTCTCCCAATAAAGATGTGATTAGTTGGTTTGATGTGGATCAAAAATCAGCACCCAGCTTGGCAGTCCAAATGAAACTGACTGAAGGTTTAAAAAAATTGTGTTATTTAAACAATCAATTTTTTATAGAAACGATGTTTGAAATTATTGATGATGCTGATAAAAAATTTCGTGATGATCCAAAATCAACGGAATCGGAAAAATCGGCTTTTTATCGATTTTTAAAAATTTGGGATAGAAACAATAGAGAAGATCAGTTGTTGAAATTTAGTTTGGCAGAACAAAAAGAAATCAAAGAATTGTTGGCTGCTTGGGATTGGCAGGGATTGACCATCAAATTCAATCATCTGATTCAATTGGCAAGATTAAATCGACCAGCGTCAGTTGGTAAAGAAGAAACTAAAAAAGCGGATGTTCCGGTTAAATCATTGACTGTAAAACCGGAAGAACCTATGGCGCCGGCGGAAAAAACCGCGGAGAAAAAAGCCAAGCTAGTTTTAAACCCAGAACAAATTGAACGTAATGTGTTGGTTCTTCGTGAAAAGGTTTTGGATTTGTTGGAAGAGATGAATTCGCCGAGTGTTGATTCAAATATTATCAAAAGATTTGTTCGTTTTGGAGATGATATGCTGGCGGCGATTTCTAAAACTCGAGAAGATTTTTATTGGGAAGATGCTGTGAAATTGTTTTCCGAAAGTAATTTGGGATTTTTCAAAGGCGTTTTGTCACGGTTATTAAAAGTGGAATCACAGATTGAAGAATTTGCTGATAAAACAAAAATTGATGATGTTGATTTATTGGCGTTGATTGATGCTAATTATGTAAATAATTCGGCCTTTGATGGTTTGTTGGAATATGATGCATCGTCTCATCAATTTGTGATTAATAAGAAAAAACGAGGTGATTTAAATGTGTTGAACAATTTGTATAATAATTTATTTTTGTTGAACAATCGCGATTTGGATAATGTGCCGAGCACTGAATTGCGAGCGGTTTTAAATTCTGATGGTTCCATTAATCAGGAAATTTTAAAACGTATTTTGGATAAAACAAAAGTTGTTTCTCCGCCGGCTGATGATATTGAAAAAAAATAATAATTATAAATAAATAAAAATTTATGACTAATAATAACGGTTCAAATGGTGGAGATTTTGATCCGGCGGAAGCTTCGAGAAGTTTGGAGGACGCTTTGAAAAAACTAGACAAACAACCTCAGGCTAAGCAATTGCCACCAAGGATTGAGCCTGTTTTGGAAATGGGAAATGTAAGTACCGTAGAAAAAAAAGAAGAAAAAAAGGAAAGGGAAGATGCGGAGACTCAAGCTTTGTTTGATCAGTATTATGGTTTGTTGTTACAAAAATATAGTGGGCGTGGTTTTTTCAATGAGCAATTTTCCAAACAAGATTTGTCGGAGGTTTTGGATTTGTTGTTGGAATCTTTATCTTCTGCCGATCGAAAAAAGATGATGAATTATTTGTCACAGGATATTAATAAAGTTAATGCTAAGGATCAGAAAACTCGGTTTTCTCCGGTCCGTTTTTTGGAAACGCATTTGTATGGTTATGCTAATTTTGAGGATGCTTTATTGAATAATGATGTGAAAAAAGTTGATTTGGCTGGGGAGCCAAAAGAACGTTATGAAAATCAACTTTGGGCTTTAGGTAAATTCCTTGAAAGACAAAAGGCTTTTATTGCTAGTACGGATATTCCTTCCTATAAAGATCAACAACATCGAGAGGCGGTTAATTCTTTGGAGCGTTCCTGGCGTTCTTTGTATTTGAATGTTGATGAGCGTTTGCCCAAAGCGGTTCCTAATGAATTTTTAAGACAGTTTTGGTTTGATGATAGTCGTGGGAGACCAAGGGCGGCTTTTTTAAGCAAAGGACAAAAAAATGAATTTTCAGATTCTTTAGATATTTTGCATGGTGATTGGCGACGTTTGGCAAAATTTACTGTGGATTGGGAAAAGAAAGAAGTTGATCAGTTGAAAACAAAAGTGCTTGCTGATAAGCATTTACAGCAAAATGAAACTGATTTAGAAATGATTAAAAATTTAACTGAACAGATTTTGGCTGATGCTAAATTTGAAGGGCGAGAGGCTTTGAAATTGGATAGTGAAATTTCCCAAGCTGATAAATTTCTAAATAAGTGGTTGCGTTCGAGCGATGGGAAAAGAGGAAATAAGCCAGGTTTTTTCTTTCGTTTGTATGGGGCTTTAAATAGTTTTAAGGAAATCTCTTGGAAAAAACCACCAGTGTCGGAGAAAGATTTGGAAAAAGCTAAAAATGATTTGTTAAAAACTTTAATTCAATTGGAAAATGAATTAATGCGCATGTCCGAATTGTCAGAAAATACTTCTAGACAACAAGCGGAATTACAAAAACCTGCTCAGACTAAAACTTTTGAATTGCCTGAATCAGTGTTGGATGAACCAGTAGTTGCGGAACTGCCGGAGCGTGTTAGTGTGAGTGATTTATCAGAATTAGTTGATGAGGAAGAGCCTGCCTTGTCAGAGACTTTTTCAAAACCGGAAACCGAACCTGAAGTTCCTGAAAATCTTCCGGAAGAAAAAATTGAAACAAAATCAGCTGATTATAAAATCAATCCGGAAGAATATACTTTTTTGCATCGTGTTTTAGGTGATGTGGATTTACGGAAAGTGGTATTTAGTCGGACCAAAGAAGATTCGGTGGAATTGGGTGAAAAAATCATCAAAGCTTCCACGGATGTGGATTTGTCTTTAGTTAATAAAGAAGATTTTGAAGGTTTGTTGCACCTGGTGGTGGAGGTCTTTCATGAAAAAATTAACCAATTATTGATGGAGGTGGACAGAATTAATGATCCGCTTTTGATGAATCTAAAAACATTGTTGGAGTCAAAATTAAAAGTTTCCGTAAAGCCTGGTTATAATGAACTTTCGGATATGGGAGAATTGCTGCGTAGGCTGGAAACTTATGCTCAATTGAAAAATGCCTTGGATTTGAACCAGGCCTAAAATCACCTTTGACATTCTCTAAATTTCGTAATACAATAAATCCGACCTTTAAGGTCGGATTTGAATTTAAATATATGCAATTTTCCGTAGCCAGTGCCTATGGCTTACAAGTAATGATTAAATTAGCCGAGTCTCAAAAACAACAGAGACCGCTTTTGACATTGGCTGAATTAATTGATGTTAACTATTTTTCCACAGATTATATGGAAAGAGTTTTGCGTCAATTGCGCGAGGCCGGTTTAGTGAAAAGCGGACGTGGTCGTTATGGTGGTTATGCGTTGGCCAAAGAAGCTAAATTGATTACGGTGAAGGACATTTTTGAGGCTTTGGAAACGGATTTATATCCTTATAAATGTCAGTCTAGTAATTGTCATGCTAACGGTTGTTTGGCGAAGCCGGTTTGGGATAAAGTTTATCAAGCGATTGATAAATCATTGCAGAAATTAAATTTAGCCACGTTAATTAAACGTAAAATTAATAATAAGTAAAACTATATGTATAACGAAAAAGTGATTGATCATTTTAAAAATCCGCGAAATCAGGGTTCTATGGAAAATCCTGATGCCAGCGCCCAAGTTGGTAATCCAGTGTGCGGTGATATTATGAAATTATATTTGAAGATTGTGGATAATCGCATTGAAGACATTAAGTTTGAAACTTTGGGTTGCGTGGCAGCCATTGCCAACACTTCCGTTTTGACGGAATTGGCCAAAGGTAAAACTTTGGAAGAAGCCAAACAAATCAATCGTGACATGGTGGTGGCGGAATTGGGCGGTTTGCCTGATGTCAAAATCCATTGTTCCATGTTGGCCATTGATGCTTTGCACAATGCCATTAAAGAGTACGAAGAAAGTCATAAATAATTATATTCATAAATATTTAAAACTATGAACGATCAATTAAAATTGGAAGAAAAAATTGAGAATATTATTGAGGAAAAAGTCCGCCCGACTTTATTAATGGATGGCGGTGATATTCAATTTCTTGGTTTTGATAAGGAAACGGGAGTGGTATCAGTGCGCTTGGCTGGTCATTGTCGTATGTGTCCTTTCCGTCAGATGACTTTAAAAGCTGGCATTGAAACTCCTTTGCGAGACGAAGTGCCGGAAGTGAAAGAAGTTCATTTGGTGGAAGATGAAAATGAATCAGTTTAAAAATAAAAATATGAGTGAAATCAGAAAAGTTTATTTGGATTTTGCGGCCACGTCCCCGGTAGATTCACGCGCGCGAGATTTGGCAGTGCCGTATTTAAGTGAGATTTTCGGTAATCCGAATTCTTTGCATACTTTTGGTAGACAAGCCCAAAGTGCTTTGGAAGAAGGACGAAAAAAAATCGCTGAGTTTTTATCATTGGAAAGTTCTAATACTTATTTTACTGCTTCGGCCACCGAAGCGAATAATTGGGTTTTGCAAGGTGTTTATAAAATGATGCGCCAAGCTCATCCGAAGCAAGTTTTGCATTTTGTGGTTTCGGAGTTTGAACATCCTTCGGTAATTGAAGTGGCTAGAAAATTTTTAGCCAAACAAGAATTGGTGGAAGTCACATATTTAAAACCCAACGCCGATGGTGTGATTGAACCGGAAACTTTGCGGTCAGCTTTGCGCGCTGAAACGGTTTTGGTGTCTATTATGTTTGCCAATAATGAAGTGGGTACGATTCAACCAATTAAAGAACTCGGGGAAATTATCGCTGAACGGAAATCTGCTGGGCAAGAAATTTATTTTCACAGTGATGCCAGTCAAGCGGCTTTATATTTGCCTTTGAATATTAAAGCTAATCATTTGGATTTTGTGACCATTTCCGGTCATAAATTATATGGGCCAAAAGGCATCGGTGTTTTGGCAGTTAACACTAAAACACGTTTGGCTAATTTGATGTTCGGTGGTCACCAGGAACGTGCTTGGCGGCCGGGAACGTCCAATGTTTTTGCGAGTGTGGCCATGGGCGAAGCTTGTCGTTTGGCGAAATTAGAGCAAGCGCAGAATTTCCAAGCGGCCAAAGAATTGCAAGATCATTTATTAAGTTTATTGGAAAATAATTTGAATAATTATCGCGTGCATGGATCTTTGTCCACACGTTTACCGAATAATTTAAATATCGGCATTGCAGGTATTGAAGGCGAATCATTGTTGTTTATTTTGGATGATGCTGGCATTGCCGTGTCCACCGGTTCGGCTTGTGCTTCCGGTTCTTTACATGGTTCACCGGTTTTGGCAGCCATGGGAATTCCGCCGGAGAAAACTCACGGGAGCTTACGCATTTCGTGGGGGCGGGGGGTGAGCAAAGAAGATTTGGATTATTTCGTGTCTGTCTTGGTTCCAGCGGTGGAACGTTTGCGAGGAATTTCTCCGTTGAAATAATAGTTTTGAACTATGATTCGTCTGATGAACTGATAGACTATGATTTTATTATATGTTTTAGTTTGTTTTATAACGTAATGTGAGATTGGGATTCTTGTGTAGGGGCGAATAATTATTCGCCCCTACGGGAGAAATGTAGCATTCATATTATTCAGATGAATCAGACGAATCAGAGTTCAAGACAAAATATCCTTGTGGAAACAAAAGGAAACAGTCAATCTTGTTCTAGCCCTTGTTCTATTTTTAAAAATTTGCTATACTAATAATATAGTAAATTTTTTTATTAAAAATACACATTAAAAAATAATAATCAAAATCGTATGACCAGAAAATTACATTCCACCCAAGAGGCGATTTTGCGCTTGTTGGAAGACAATGTCACTGATCCTTTAACTATCCGTGAAATGCAAGACATTCTTTCTTTGTCCACGCCGAGCCTGGTGCATCATCATTTGTTGCAATTGGAAAAGAAAGGATATTTGCGTCGCAATCCCAACGATCCGCAAGACTATCAGATTTTGGGCGATTCGCCGGAGCGTCAATTCGCTTACATTAATGTTTATGGCATGGCGCATTGTGGCCCGAATGGCAGTATTTTAGATGGCAAGCCCATTGATCGCATTCCGATTTCCACCAAGATTTTAGGATTTAAAGCTTCCGAAGCGTTTTTTGTGAAAGCCAAAGGAGATTCCATGGTGGAGAAGATTCATGATGGCGATTTCGTCATTGCTCGTCGCCAGAACGTGGCACGCGATGGTGAAATTGTAGTTTGTGTGAATAATGGTGAAGCTTTGATTAAAAAAATTCAGAAACATAAAAGTCATATTATTTTGGTTTCCACCAATGCTTCCTATCCACCTTTTATTGCCAATAATGATTTCCGCGTAGAAGGTGTGGTTAAAGGCATTTACGCTTATTTGCAGGGGATTTAGGGTTACAATAATGCAACCACCTTTATGTTATTTGACGTTTTATATGATTTTAAATTGCGTATATTAACTAGGATTCTTGTGTAGGGGCGAATAATTATTCGCCCTATAAATATCAACAAATCACGAACGTTATTTCAAATCACATATAATAAATAACCTTGTATTATAGGGCGTATTGCAATACGCCCCTACGGTAGAATATTTTATATTTGGTGTGTTTTATATTGTGAAACGATATTTTTGTTTAAAGGGCGAATAATTATTCGCCCCTACACAAGAAAAATAAAACCCTGAAATAGATTCGGCATGACAATGGTCGGTGCGATGTTTGTTAGGACATCTATTCAAAAACTTGCTATAATAATCAAAACAAATAAAATTATTTTAATGATTCAAGCGATTATTTTTGATATGAACGGGGTGATCGTGGACGATGAGCGTTTGCATGAAGAAGCTTATCGCCAGGTGATTGAAAAATATGGACACAAATTATCGAGTGCCGAATATCACAACGAATATATGGGCAGTCCCAATCCGGTCAATTTTCAAAAGATTAAAGAAAAATATGATTTAGCGGTGGACGTGGATATTTTATTGCGGGAAAAAGGTGAAGCTTATTTGGAATTGGCTAAAAAATATTTACAGCCGGTACCGGGGGCGGTGCGTGCCATTAAGGTTTTTGCGAAAAAACATAAATTGGCGCTGGTTTCATCATCGCCTTTGCTAGAAGTGCAAATGATTCTAAAACATTTTGCCATTGAGCAATATTTTTCGGTGATTGTTAGTGGGGATGATGTAAAAATCGGCAAACCTGATCCAGAGCCTTATCTTTTAGCTGCCAAACGTTTAAAACTAAGACCTTATCAATGTATGGTTTTTGAAGATTCCAAACAAGGTATTATTTCCGCCAAGGCTGCTGGTATGAAAGTGGTGGCGTTGAGTACCAATTTGGAAGCGGAAGATTTAAAATTGGCAGATATTGTCATGGGAGACTTTTTGTTTTGATATTTATATAATGCAGGGGCGATGCCCCGGGATGACAAGTCAATTTTTTGTTTTAAAATTGTCCGCCTTCGCTCTGCGAGCTACGGCGAGACTCTTGTTTTGTGATTAATGATTTTTTGTTTTAAAATTGTGAAAAAAGCAAAATCTTGTTATAATAGAATAGGCCTAAAAAGTAAAATAAAAATATGTCCAGTGATTCCAAAAAAGCGTTGCTTTTGGATTTAATTAAACACACAGTTGATTTGAATCAATTAGAAAAGAATCAAAAGCCTTTGTATGTGGTTTCTTTTGTCGGTTTGACCGGTGTGGGGAAGAGCACGGTTGCTCATATTTTGAAGCAAAAAAGTGAGTTGCCATTATTTTCTCACGATGATATTCGCGCTTTTTTGTATGAAAAAGAACAAAATCATGATGATCGTGAATTGATTGAATGGTTGTCACTGGAGCGGGCTTCGTATCTATTGAAAGAGGGAATTAGCTTTATTTTAGATGGTGATGTGGTGAGCTATTATAAAACTTTGGAAACACGTTTGAATCAAATTGGTGGACATTTGCTTTTGGTCAATGTAATCTGTGATTTGAATGTGGTGATGGAGCGTTTGAATAAACGTCAATTTGGCGAAAAACAATTTATTGGCAATGTGAATTTTTCATCGGCTGATTTTAATACTTATTTCCAGCGTAGATTTTTACATACCCAGGGAAAGTATCCGGATAAATTTTTCGCTTTGGTTAATAATACTCGCGATTCGGAAGGTCAGGTGGAAGAGTTGTGGTTCAAGATTAAAATGTGGATTAGAAAAAATGAATTGGGCTTGTAGTAATAAACTTATATGACAGCGGAACAAATTTTCAAAATGATTGGTGAATCGGCGGATTCTTTATCGATGGAAGTCTATGTAATTGGTGGATATGTTCGGGATCGTTTTTTAAATAAAGAATCTCATGATATTGATTTTGTGGTGCTGGGTGATGCACCGATTTTTGCGCGTCATTTGGCTGATCAGTGGGGTGTGGAAAATATCGTGATTTATGAAACTTTCGGCACAGCCATGATTCCTTATCACGGTTATATTTTGGAATTTGTGACGGCTCGCGCGGAAAGTTACCAAGAGGATTCTCGTAATCCGGTAGTGGAGAAATCAGATTTAAAAACCGATGTGATGCGTCGGGATTTTACGGTTAATACCTTAGCTTTTGGTTTGAATAAAAATAATTTTGGGCAGTTGGTTGATTTATTGGATGGGAAAAAAGATTTAGAAAATAAAATTTTAAAAACACCATTGGATCCGATTCAAACTTTTTTTGATGATCCTTTGCGTATTATGCGAGTGATTCGTTTTTCCGCGCAATTGGGTTTTGAGATTGATCCGGCTGTGTATCAAGCGATTTTTCAAGTGGTGGATCGTTTGCAGATTATTTCTGTGGAAAGAATCAGTGAAGAATTTTTTAAAATTATGGAAAGTCCAAAACCATCGCTTGGTTTGGATTTATTGAAGAAAACCGGCATTTTAAAAGTGATTTTGCCGGAATTGGATCAGTTGGACATTCAGGATTACGAAGGACATGGTAGTCAGCATAAAGATGTTTGGCAACATACTTTAAAAGTTTTAGATCGAGTATCGGAAGAAAGCTCTGATTTGGCGGTGCGTTTGTCCGCTTTGTTTCATGATATTGGCAAGTTCGTGACTCGGGAATATCGTGAGGGGAAAGGTTGGACTTTTTATAATCATGAGTTCGTGGGGAGCAAGATGATTCCTTCAATTTTTATTAGAATGCGTTGGCCTAAAGATTTAGGAAAAAAAGTGAAAAAATTGGTTTATTTGCATATGCGTCCGATTGCGTTAACTGAAGAACAGGTGACTGATAGCGCCGTGCGTCGTTTGATTGTTAAGGCTGATGAGGATTTGGATGATTTGATGTTGCTGACGCGCAGTGATTTAACTTCGGCTAATCCGAAGCGCGTGGCCGAAAAACAAGAAAAGTTTCAATTCGTTTTGCGTCGTTTGGCAGAGGTGCGGGAAAAAGATCAGTTGCGTGCTTTTCAATCGCCGGTGCGTGGTGATGAGATTATGACTTTGGCTAAGTTGGAACCGGGCAAGCAGGTGGGGCATTATAAACATTTGATTGAAGAAGCAATTCTAGAAGGAATTATTCCCAACGAATATGAAGCAGCTAAGGAATATTTAATAAAATTGTTAAAAGATGGTAATATAGAAGAGTGATAAATTAAGCGTTTAAATATGTCTAAGATTGAGACCCATCATACTTTGCCGGATTTAGAAGGAAAAGCAAAAAAAAATAGTGAACGGAATCATCCGGAAATTTTTGAACAGCAAGATTCGTCCGAGATAGAGATAAAAAAGGGAACACAGTCTTTTGGCTCGGTGTTGGAAGATCGTAATTTAAAATCTCAGGAAATGGTGGCTGAGACTCAAGATTTTCAAGAATTTAAAAAAGAAATAGACTTTGATTTTTTGGAAATTCAGAGAAATCTAGATAAGTTTAAGGGGGTTATTGGTAATTTTAGCCAAGATATGGAGAAGCATTGGAAAGAATGGCGAGAAAAAATCAATACCAGTAAAGATTTTGATTATTTTAAATCTGATTTTGAAAAATTTAGCCGGTCCGTTTTGGAGAATTATCGTGAAGAAAGGCAAAAATTGTTTGATAAATGGCAAGAGTTTTATGATTTGTATCAATCTTTAAACGATTTTGAAAAAAACGCTGAAACTGAATTTAACGTGACGAGCGAAGGTGGTAAAACAAACGCCCGTTATATGATTAATATGACCTATGGTCCGGCTTTGATTTCATATTTGCAAACTTTTCAGAATTTTGATGAGCGTTTGGCTGGGATGGAAAAACAATGGATGAATTTAACGGAATTATTTAATAAGTATGTGTTGGAAAAGACCAGAGCAGAATATCGTGATTATAAAAGAATGGAAAAGCGAAATTTAGAGGTTGACGATATGGATGATTTTGAAATTAAAACGGTGGATGAAAAATTTGATTTACGTGCTGATAATGTTAAAAAAGAGGAAGCTTTACGGCCGATTACTCTTGCTGAAAAGGATCAAGCTGTAAAAGAGAAAAGGTGGACCGAGATTGATGAGAAGAATATGAAGAAGCGACAAAAACGATATGAAGACATATCGAATGTTTTCAATTTTATAAGATCTTTTTTGGCCACTAAAAATTTTGGGGTTTCCGAAAATGATTTATATAAACAAACAGATTTAGAATATGCTTTAATTAGTGATTTGGCTTTGGGAAACAACGCTAAGTTTAGTAATTTGGTTACTAGTGAAATGTTGGGAATTTATTATTCCTGGGATGCGAAATATTCGTTGCCCGATTTGATGTCTGCTTTGGCAGCTTATTGTAGAGGTGAGATAAAAAAACATTATGAAGATAAAAGTGTCCCAATTGATGAGAAAATTTTAAATCAGGATTCATATTATTTAAAAATCATTAAGGAATTAATGGATACGCCCGAGCCTTTGGAGCGTTTGAGTAAAAAGTCCGGCGATACGATTCCGCCGATGAGAGTGAATTATTAATAAGATTAAAATATATGGTGGTTTCATTTGAAAACAATTTTAACAAAACACCGAAGCAGACTGCGGAAGATGTGATTGAACTATCACCGGATGATTTGATTATGGAAGATGAACCTTCGGCGGCGAAGGTTGAAGATGATTCCTCGTATTCTTTAGATGCTTTGATTGATAAATCTAGAAGTTTAAGAAATTTTACTCCGGCGGTTGAACCAAAAATTTCCCCAGTGGAAAAGCCAAAGGTTAAACCAGCTGCTGAGTATATTGAATCATTGGAAGAAGGTGATTATGAAATTGTGGAAAATCTTCCGGACGCTGATCCTAAATTGGTAAATAAATATGATCAACATCTTAAAAATGGTGGTGTTCAGTATGAAGATAAACACGAATTATCTGCCATTGGTGAAAAAATGGAAACTTGGGGACCAAGTGCAGAGTTGAGTGCCATGAGTCACGTCTATTCTTTATATGATCAAGCAGAAAGACCTAATATGGATAAATGTGAAGATACGGTGGCTTTTAATCGTAAAGCTAATATGGTTGCTTTGGGCGATGGCATGGGCGGTATGGGGGATGGTGAAAAAGCAGCGAAGGTTTTCAAATCCGGTATGGAAAATTTAGATTTTGGTGATTTGTCAGGAAAGACGGAAGCTGAAATTAAAAATATGGTTTTTGAACAGTTCAAACAAGTGGCCGATTCAATTGCTGAAGGAAAAATCACCTGTTCCTCTGTTAAATTTTATAAAGATGCTGAAGGTAAAAATAAGGCGGTTATTGTTAATGTTGGTGATAGTGGGATTGTTCGTTTGGGGGCTAATGGGAAATTTGAGGAATTGGGCGAAGCTGATTCTTCTTGGAATATGATTAATAGAGAATATGGAAATATTGTTGATAGCCCTGATACCTGGGCAACGGTTTTGAATGGGATGCGTGGTAATCGTCCTGGGGTTCCGGATATGGAAGATTATTTGAAAAAGTTACAGGCGCAATCATTTGCGGGTGATTTAAAAGAAAAATTTGATTTTCATACGGTGATGAACTTTGTGGTGGCTGATACTAGTATTGATGATATTAAGCGTAGAAATATTTTAAATCTTTTTAAAAATATTAATCGGCAAACCACTAGCGAGTTTTCACAAATAACTCCGGATCATATCAAGATTATTGATGTGGCCGAAGGTGATCAATTTATGTTGGGATCAGATGGTTTGTTTGATAATTTGGATAATAATCAGATAAAGGATGTAATGGAAAATTGTGATTTCAGTACACCGGAAGGACAGGCTAAGGCGGCTGAATATATTAAAAATAACGTTAATAAGAAGATTTACGTTAAACCGGATGATGTTTCTTATGCGGCAGTGAAGTTTAAAGGATAATTTTCTGGAAATTAGGAAAAACAAGATTGACAGAATCCTTGTTTTTTGGTTAGTTATAACAGAAAGGAGGGTTTTTCACATGAACTTTAAAAAGGCATATTTATTTAAGGTGATTCCAGCTTTCAATGATGATCCGGCAGTGAAAATCTGTTTGGAGCAGTATGAAAAAACCGAAGAAATTTCCGAAGAGCAGATTTGTTTTTCCAAAGAATCTTGGCGGATTTTTCGAGCAAGTTGGCAAATCAAATGGTTTTTGGAAGGTGAGAATTGGCCGGAAAAAAACAAGTATTTGCCTAAGCTGGAAGCCGCATTTAAGATGTGGCTTGAAAAGCGGAAGGATTTTCAGCCGGAAGCAGAAGAAAGTCTGCGTTGTGCTTTTTACCGCTGGAAGATCAGTGATGTTCTGGTTGAAGAATTGGGGCATAAGGTGCTTGATGCATGCATCCAAGAATTTGCGAATGCAATCTTGGCTGCTAAGCGTAAATGAGGGTTTTCAGGAATCGATTCTATCGGTTCTTTTTTGTTTTTCTTGACTTGCCAATGATAATAAGCTATTATTTTTGTATTCTGGTACATTGATTCGGCCAACGCCAACATAGCTCAGTTGGTAGAGCAATGGTTTTGTAAACCATAGGTCGTGGGTTCGAATCCCTCTGTTGGCTCTGTTCTTTATTTATTTTGGGTCGGTTCCCGAGTGGTCAAAGGGGGCAGACTGTAAATCTGCTGGCTCCGCCTTCGGTGGTTCGAATCCGCCCCGGCCCACAAATAAGAAAGACTCGCGAAAGCGAGTTTTTTTGTTTTACGTGGTTGGTTGTATGAACAGATTGGGCGGATGAGAAGTTTATATCGGTCTTGAACTCTGATTCGTCTGATGGACTGATAGACTGTGATTTTAGAATCAGGTTTAATCAGGTAATTATGTTGATATGAAAACACATCAGATGAATCAGTGGTTCAAAAGCGTGAATTATCACCAAATCGGCTAGTTGGACTATGATTTTATTTGATGTTAATATAAAAAGGCTTTAGTCATTATTAAAAGTTTATGGAAATAAAATTACAAAAATTATCTGAAGATTTGCAGGATTTGGCCTATGCCAAGCTCGGTGATGCGGGGATTGATTTGCGTGCTTCCGGCGTTTGGGGAGAAATCAAAAGTGGTGAAATTAGCGACGTTCAGGCGGAGGAATATGTTCTGCCGGTGGGTGAGCGCGTTTTGGTGAAATGTGGTATCAAAATGGCTATTCCCGAAGGTTATTGGGGAAATGTGCGGGATCGCAGCGGTTTGGCTTTGAAATTCGGTATTCATACTTTGGCTGGCGTTATTGATTCCTCTTATCGCGGTGAATTGGGAGTGATTTTGATTAATTTGGGAAAAGAACCGTTTTTGATGCATAAAAATGATCGCATTGCCCAGTTGATTGTCAGCCCTTGTGAAAATGCTCAATTAACCTATGTTGAATCTTTGGATGAAACCGATCGTGGTTCCGGCGGTTTTGGTTCCAGTGGTCGCGCTTAATTTATTTTAAATGAGTTTATGCCAGAACTTCCAGAAGTGGAGAGCGTGCGTCAAGATTTGTTGGCCTGCGTGCTTCATCAAAAAATTAAAGAAATAACCATCACTTGGCCGAAATTGGTGAAAAAAATGACCGTTGAAGAATTTTCCCAAAAATTGCTTGGTCAAAAGATTAACGATATTCAACGAATCGGCAAGCTTTTAATTTTTGAAATTAATAAAGATTTGTTTTTGTTGATTCATTTGAAAATGACCGGGCAGTTGATTTTTAAAGATAAAACTTGCGTTATTGGGGGTGGTCATACGCAGGAAGAAGGCGATTTGCAAGTGCCTCATCGCCACACTCGTGCCACTATCACGTTTTTGGATGGCAGTGCTTTGTATTTTAATGATATGCGCAAGTTCGGCTATTTTTCTTTGGTTACTAAGCAAGAATTGGCAGAAATCTACCAAAAATATGGTTTAGAGCCGGGAACGGCTACTTGGCAGTGGGCGGATTTTCGGGAATTGCTAAAAAATCATAGTTCCGCTAAATTAAAAGCGTTCCTGTTAAATCAGAAATACATTTCCGGTTTGGGGAATATTTATGCCGATGAAGCTTGTTTTTGCGCAGCTTTGAAACCGCAACGAGTTCTTAAAACTTTGAAGGCCAAAGAGCGCCAAGTCTTATTTGACTGTATTGCTCAGGTGATTGGTGAGGCGGTGGTGGCGCGAGGCACGACTTTTCGTGATTATCGCGATGGGCGTGGTCAGCGGGGTAATTATGCGCAAAGATTAAAGGTTTTTCAGCGCCAAGGGGAAAAATGCGTGCGCTGTGGGGAAATCATTGTAAAAAAGAAGTTCGTGGGGCGTGGCACACATTTTTGTCCGAATTGTCAGAAATAGCTGTTTTTTTTAATTTTTTGTGATAGAATAGAAAGAAGGAAAATCAATTTATCCTTTATTTTAAGTTAAAGATTAATAATAAAAAACTTTATGACTCAATCAAAACAAATCTACAAATGTGAAATTTGCGGAAACATGGTGGAAGTAGTTCACATCGGAGTTGGTACTTTAGTTTGTTGCAATCAAGAAATGGCTTTGATTCCAGAAAATTCTACTGTTGGTGAAGCTAAAAAACATATTCCGATGATTACCGAGGAATCTACTGGCGGTAGTCGTGTCACCATCGGGGAAATTTTTCATCCGATGACCGAAGAGCATCATATTGAATGGATTGAAGTGACTACTTTGAATGGTGTTTTCAAGCATAAACCGAAAATTGGTACTGAACCAAGTTTGAAATTGCCGGTGCCTGTCAGTGAGATTAAAGAAGTGCGTGCTTATTGTAATTTGCATGGTTTGTACGTTAAACAGTTATAAATTTAAGATTTAAAATATGAACGAAATTATTTTTTCAGGAATAAAACCGAGCGGTGATTTGCATTTGGGAAATTACATGGGCGCGGTGCGCAATTGGTTGACTTTGCAAACTGAAAATACAGGGAGCAATTATTTTTCCATTGTGGATTGGCATGCCATTACTGTACCCCAAGAACCGGCTGATTTGCGTCGTCGTAGTATGGAAATTGCCAAATTGTTTTTGAGCTTTGGAATTGATCCTAAAAAATCAGTAGTTTTTTTGCAATCTGATGTAAAAGAACATTTGGAATTGTCTTGGTTGTTAACTTGTATTGCCGGTATGGGAGAATTGAATAAAATGACACAGTTCAAAGAGAAATCAGACAAACAAGAACATGTTGGTGCCGGATTATTTATGTATCCAGTTTTGATGGCGGCTGATGTTTTATTATATGATACGACTAAAATCCCAGTGGGTGATGATCAAGTTCAGCACGTGGAATTAGCCCGTAATTTAGCGGAAAGATTTAATCATCGTTATAATCAAGAACTTTTGGTGGTACCAAATTACGTAGTGAATAAAGTTGGTACTCGGGTGAAAGGTTTGCAAAATCCAGAGAAAAAAATGAGCAAGAGTGATGGTGGTGATAAGAATTTGATTTATATTTTGAAAGATAGCCCTGAATCAGCTTATAAGAAAATCAAATCAGCGGTGACTGATAGCTTAGCCAAAGTTCATTATGACGAAGTTAATCAGCCGGGCGTTAGTAATTTGTTGGAAATTTATAGTGTTTTGGAAAATGTCAGTTTGGAGCAGGCGGAAAAAACTTTTACCAATGCCACCTATGGTGACTTTAAACATAGTGTTGGTGAGAGCGTCGCCAAGTTTTTGACTGGCGTGCAGGAACGTTATAATCAATTGTCCAATGAATATGTTTTGGGCGTTCTAGAAGAAGGTGCGGAAAAAGCCCGGAGCGTGGCGCGCGCCAAGTTGGCGAAGATTTATGAAGTTATGGGATTTATTAAATAAATTTAAATATTTATGTTGAGAAAGTTCATTGTTTTCTCGGCCATCGTGGCATTTTTTTCATTTATGCCAGTGGTTCAAGCGGCTGAGGATGAAAAAGTAGTTGAAGTTTGGTTTTTTAATAGCATTGGCTGTGCTCATTGTGCTCAAGCCAGACCAGTTTTAGAGCAGATGGCTCAGGATAATCCATCCATGCATTTGATTGATTTGGAATTAAATAGTTCTACGGATAATCAAATTTTATTTGGAGAGTTGGCTGCGACTTATGGAGAAGAAGCGGAAGGCGTTCCTAGCGTAGCGATTGGTGACCAGTGGATTGTGGGTTATGATCCAGCAGCTTATCGCAGCACTTTTCAGGATTGTTTGGAAAATAATTGTGAAAATCCTTCGGATAAGTTGAAAAAGTGGCAGGCTGAAAATCCGGAAGCTGTTAAAGTGACTGATTTGGAAAATTTAATCAATCCTGAAAGCAGTGTGACCGGCGAGTTGATTTTTGGTTTGGCTTTTATTTTTGGCATCGGTATTGTCAGTTTGTTGGTTTGGAAGTTTACAAAGCGTTAATTATTAGAAAAACCTAATGAAATTTAAACATTTTCCACTGCAAAAATTGCAGAAGACTTCAGGTCGTTTTCGTTTTTTAGAAATGATTCCTGGCTTGATGTTTTGGATTACCATTTTGGGAGCCTTGATTTTATCATTTATAAAACCGATTTGGGTGATTTATTTTATTATTGTTTTTTCTATTTTTTTTATTATCAGAATTTATTATTTTCTTTATAATTTTATTGCTTCCTGGTTGCGTTATCGTTCGGCAATTAAAAAAGATTGGTGGAAAATGTTAAAGGAAAAGTATCCCCAATGGAAAGATTATTATCAGGTTATTTATTTGCCGATGTATACCGAGACCTATGATGTTTTGAAGAGTACTTTTGAACATTTACAAAATTGTGATTACGATCCAAAAAAGATGTTGATTGTGCTTGGTGGAGAAGGACGAGCAGGGGAAAATTTTCATCAGGTGGCCGCTCAGGTAAAAGCTAATTTTGGTGGAGTTTTTTATCATATTTTATTTACCGAACATCCGGATGGCTTGGAAGGTGAAATCAAAGGTAAAGGCTCTAATGCCAATTGGATGGGCTGGCGTTCCAAAGAATTGATTGATGAAATGGGTTTAGATTATGATCGATTGATTGTTTCTTATTTTGATTGCGACACTTCGGTGCATCCGCAATATTTTGCGCATTTAACTTATACTTATTTGAGCCATCCGAATCCAACCAGAAGTTCTTATCAGCCGGTGGTTTTGTATAATAATAATATGTGGGATTCTCCAGGTCCGATGCGTGTAGCGGCATTTTCCACCACCATGTGGTTGTTGGGCGAATTGACGCGACCGGAACGTTTGTATACTTTTTCTTCCCATAGTATGAGTTTCCGTGCTTTGGTGGACGTGGAATTCTGGGCACCGGATATTGTCACCGATGATACGCGTATTTTCTTGCATTGTTTTATGCATTATAACGGAAATTATGGAGTGACGCCGTTGTTCGTGCCGGTTTCCATGGATACGGTGATGGGGGAGAATATTTGGCAATCATTTAAAAATTTATATAAGCAACAACGTCGTTGGGCCTGGGGCGTGGAGCATTTTCCTTATATGGTTTGGGAATTTTGGCATCGCCCGAAAATTGCTTTGTCTAAAAAATTGCATTATCTTTTCAATTTGATGGAAGGTATGTATTTGTGGGCGACTGGTGCAATTTTGGTTTTTGTCTTGGGATATTTACCACTTTATATTCAAAATACTTGGTATAAACAAGATTTATTGACTTCTTCGGCGTTCGTGCAAAATGCACCGTTTGCTTTGGAAAATATTATGATGGTGGGCATGGTGGGCATTTTGTTTTCGGCTTTTATCTTTTTGATGTTATTGCCAAAACGGCCGCAACATTATACGCCGTTTAAATATTTATTAATGATTTTGCAGTGGATTTTGTTGCCAGTGGTATTGATTGTTTTCGGGGCTATTCCGGCAGCTGAATCCCAGACGCGTTTAATGCTTGGTAAATATTTGGGTTTTTGGGTGACACCAAAAGTTCGTAAGCAGTAGGGTTGTTTTTGAATCATAAATTAGAATAAAAATATGGCCAGAATTTCGGTTTGTTTGGTGACCTGGAATGGAGCCAAGTTTGTAAATGCTTGTTTGGATAGTTTGGCCAAGCAGAATTATAAGGATTTTGAAATTCAAATTTTGGATAATGGATCCATTGATGATACTCGGGGAATTTTAAAAAAGGATTATCCGCATATTAATGTGGAATATCAAAATAATAATTTGGGTTTTTCTCGAGCTTATAATAAGTTGATGTTGCGAGCCCGTGGGGAATATGTTTTTGTGATTAATCAAGATACGGTGATTGATGAAAATTGTATTGGCGAATTGGTAAAGACCTTGGATGAAAACAAAGGGGCGGGAGTGGTTGGCCCGTTGTTGTATCGTTTGATTGATTTTGAAAAATTTGAAGTGATTGATAGTTTGGGTTTGAAAATTAAAAAAAATTATCAGGCTTGTGATGATGGAGCAGGTGAGACGCGAATGGTTGGGGCACAGGAAATTGAAGTGTTTGGCGTATCCGGCGCGATGTTAATGTTTAGAAAAAGTGCTTTGGAAAGTGTTCGTTTTGAAAATGAATATTTTGATAATGATTTTTTCGCTTATAAAGAAGACATTGACTTGGCGATGCGTTTGCGTTTGTTGGGTTGGTCGGCATTTATCAATACCCGAGCCATTGCTTGGCATTTTAGAACTGGAAAATCAGATAAGAAAAAATCGGTGATTACTCAGTATCTTGAGAAATCAGATTTTGTAAAGTTTTATTCTTTTAGAAATCAGCTTTTATTTGTGGATAAAACGGCCCAATGCGGTAAATATTGGTTTTATATTATGATTAATCGTTTGCAACGTCGGTTATTTGTGATGTTTTTATCCCCAAAAATTTATTGGCGTGCTTGCCGCGAACGTTCCAAATTAAAGCGTCGTATCTTGCAAAAACGTCAAAGTATATTAAAGTATATTAAGGAAGCTGATTTATCAAAATGGATGCAATAATTTTATGGATTTATCATTTTTAATTTTAAATTACAAAACTAAAGGATTAACTAGAAATTTGGTGAAAAACATCGGTGAGTTGAAGTTGCCTTATCAGTATGAATTGATTGTTGGAGATAATTCCAATGATGGCACTGGTGATATGTTGAGTGAGTTGTATGGTGATTTGCCAAATTTGAAATTTTTATCTTTGCCCGATCGTGGGTGTGGGATTGGTAATAATGAATTGGCTAAATATGCGAGTGGTAAATATTTGGTGATTTTAAATCCGGATATTTACTTTCTTCCTGGTACGATTGAAAAATTATATCAGTATTTGGAGAATCATTCGTCCGCGGCTTTAATCGCACCGCGTTTGATTTATGGTAATGGTAATTTACAACCGTCTTGTTTTCGTTTTTATAAACGAATGACTCCGATTTACCGTCGGACTTCTTTGGGGCAAACCAAGGCCGGACAAAAAGACTTGAATCGTTTCTTGATGAAGGACTGTGATTTGTCACAAGTGCAAGATGTGGATTGGTTGATGGGGGCTTTTTGGGTAGTTCGTCGTTCTGCATTTGAAGAGTTGGGTGGTTTTGATGAAGGCTATTTTATGTACTTTGAGGATACGGATTTTTGTCTTCGTTTGCATCAAAAGAATTATCAAGTGATTTATTATCCTTTGGCTCAGGCGGTTCATTTGCACGCCAAGGAATCGGATAGTGGTTCATTGTTGAAAAGTTTATTTAATCGTTTATTGTGGGTTCATATAAAAAGTTCACGTCGGTTTTTTAAAAAAATTAAAGATTAGTTTCACTTGCAAAGACAAAATAAATTATGCTGGCTTCCAAAAATAAAAAAATAAAATCATTAGAAATTTTGCCACCGAGTAGTCATCCCAAAGATCCACCGCATTTTTTGTTGGCTATTTTAATTTCAATTTTTAAGGGAATTACTTATTTACTTTGGGGATTGATTGGTGTAGCGGTTTTATCATTAATCACTTTGTTGGTTTGGACAGCGCCTCAGTGGCGCGATGGTGCTAATTTGTATTTGTCATTGAGTGAAGGTCGATATTTTTTAACGCAGAGTTTTAATTCTTTGAATATTAAAGATTACACCGGGGCGGCCAGTCAGGCGGAGTCGGCGGGACAAGCTTGGAAACGTAGCTATCAGATTATGGATGAGTTCGCTTTGCCTAATTTTGTTATTTTTGAAAATTATCGCCAGGTGGCTTTGAGCGGTTTGAAATCTCTGGATCATTTAACCGATGCACTGAGTGTGGGCACTGGTTTTTTCGCGGATTTGTATGTGGGTTATGAAAATTATCAGGAACTTTCTTTCAATCATATTCCCACCGAAGATCGCCGAGCGCTTTTAGCAAAATTGTCAGCTAGTCCGGCAGTGATTTTAGAAATTCGTAATCATATTAATTTGGCGTTGTTATCAATGTATCAAATTGATGAAGATAAGTTTTTTGGATCCTGGGGAAAATATTTACGTCAGGTCAAATTGAAAATGTTGGACGCCAATGAAATTTTAAATTTTGCTTATCAGGCGGCGCGGGTTTTACCGAGCTTGGCTGGTTATCCGGATGAAAAACAATATTTATTTTTATTGCAAAATCCCTGGGAGTTGCGACCAACCGGTGGTTTTATCGGCACCTATGGGATTTTAAAAGTGAAAGATGGTGAGATTGTGGAATTTAAAACGCATGATGTTTATTCTTTGGATAATCCCGCGACAGATGCTGGCTATAAGGCTGATCCACCGCAACCGATTAAGGATTACTTGGTGGATAATTATTTTTTTCGGGATGCCAATTGGTCTCCGGATTTCCCAACCAGCGCTTATACTTTGTTGCGTTTTTATGAAGAAGAAAAAAAGATTATCGGTGAAGTCGCGCCGAATTTTGATGGCGTGATTGCCATTACCCCTCGTTTGATTGAAAGCTTGTTGTTGCTGCTGGGAGGAATGGAAGTCGGTGGGGAAAAATATTCAGCGGAAAATTTTACGGAAATGCTTCAGTATAAAGTGGAAGTTGATTGGCATCAGCAGGGTTTGCAGGTGGATGAGCGCAAAAACGTGGTGGCGGAAATTGCCATGTCTTTAAAAGAAAGATTGTTCGCTTTGCCTTTAAGAGATTTACAAAAAGTCATGCTTTTGGTGACGGAATTATTAAATGAAAAAGAAATTTTAATGTTCTTTAAGGATCCGTTGGCAATGGATATTGTGCGCAGCAATGATTGGACCGGCGAAGTGCAAAGCGTGAACGGCGATTATTTATTTGTAGTGGATACTAATTTGGCTAGTTTAAAAACTGATGAAGTAATGGAGAAATCTTTGGCGTATAAAATTGTGGAAAAAGATGGAAAATTGTTAGCGACCGCTGCCATGACTTATAAAAATACCGGAACCTTTACTTGGAAACATACCCGTTTGAATTCCTTCACGCGCTTTTATGTACCTCAGGGAAGTAAACTAATTTCTTCCAGCGGCCAGATGAAGAAGGATCGTTCTAAAGAAATCGGCAAAGTGGAAACCACCGAGGAATTAGGAAAAACGGTTTTCGGTGCTTTTATTTCCATTGAACCTGGTCACACTAAAACTCTAAGTATCACTTATGAATTACCGGATGTAATTTACCAACAATATTTAGCGGGTAAATATTCATTATTGATTCAGAAGCAGCCGGGGACCACCAATCATTTAAGTGTGGAATTGCCAAACACTGATTTGGGACGTTCTTTCAAACCATTGTCAGCGATTATTGAAAATTCCCAAGACAATCAAGCGTATTTATTCAATACAATTTTAGTGGAGGATTTTGAAGGCGTGATGGGAAGATAGCTTTGATTTTATAAATAAAATTATTAATTTTCATTTTGACAATTTTTCTTCAAAGTGCTAAATTATCATTAACTGGTGTTAAATCATCAGTTTGATCTAATTATTAAAAAATACGGAAATGACTGATAATGTCATGGATCAAAATTTTTTGGAATTCATTGTGAAATCCATTGTTGCTCATCCAGAAGATGTGCAAATTGAACGAACTGTTGATGAAAGAGGTGTCTTGTTGACTTTAAAGATTAATCCAGCCGATATGGGCTTTGTGATTGGTCGTCAAGGACAAACCGCTCGCGCGATTCGAACTTTGTTAAAGATCGTCGGCGCCCGCAATAACGCTCGTGTTAATTTGAAGATTTATGATCCAAACCGCGTAGAAGGTTCTAGTTATGATAATGGCCATGGTCATGATCATAATAACGAAATGAGCCAAGATGATATGGATGATTTGAAGATCTAAGAACAATTTGTTTCTTTGATAAAACACCGCCCAGGAATGGGCGGTGTTTGTTTATATATTTAATGCCACCCATTAGCACATTGGTTTGTCATGCCGAACTTGTTTCGGCATCTGGAATGAGCGGATAAGATATGAGCTTACATTTTATGTGGTAAATGTGCAAAATGGTTTTGTGTATTAATTAAAGGTTTTTTATTCGGGCAATCAGCTCAGAACAAGAGCTTTAAATAATTCATAAACTGAAATTATAGGCGAGATCCCGAAACAAGTTCGGGATGACAATGCGGGGATGCTAGAGTGTTTTTTATTTGCCAATTTCCATATTTTCCGCGATAATGATAAAAATCATTAATTGTTATAGAAATGAATAATTTTAAAGAATTTTGGCGTGGGCTGGGGCTGTTTTGGAAAGAAATTTTTTCTAAGCATAAAATTTTATTTTTAAGTTTATGCACTTTTTTTGTGCTGGGAATTCTTTCGGCTTTTTTGATTGATGAAAATTCAAAAAATGAATTGATAAAAATTATTGTGGAAAAACTAGAGCAAGAGCTGCCGGCCGATGCTCAGGGTTGGCCCTTGTTTTTTTATATTTGGAAAAATAATATTCAGGTCTTGTTAATTACTTTCGCCTTTTCATTTTTATTGTTTATTCCATTTTTGATTGAATTTTTTAACGGTTTAATAATTAGTGTGGTAGTGGCTTTCAGTTTAACTTCAATTACTTGGGGGAAAGCAATGTTGATGATTTTGCCCCATGGGATTTTTGAATTATCATTCTTTTTTCTGGGAGCATTTTTAGCGATGTTGTTTTGGTTGAAACTTTATTTTCCTAAGAAATTTTTGCCGGAACTGAGTCGAAATCAAACATTTAAGAAAATTTTTATTAATTTTGCTATAATTATAATTGGTTTGGGCGTCAGTGCTCTCATTGAAACTTGGCTGACACCATTTTTAGCAGGTGTAAATTAATTTTTATAATATGAAAAAATTACAAATTGTTTTCCTGAGTATTTTTCCAGAAAGTCTGAAGGATTATTTTGATTGTGGCATGATGAAAATTGCCCAGGATAAGAAAATTTTAAAAATTGATTATGTGGATATTCGCGATTTTACTTTGGACAAGCACCGTCGCGTGGATGATACACCATACGGGGGCGGAGCCGGCATGATTATGCAGGTGGAACCGATTTATCGTGCTTGGAAGAGTATTCGTAAAAAGAAAAAAAGTGTGACTATTTTATTATCAGCCAAAGGTGATTTATGGAAACAAGCCCACGCTCAAAAGTTCAGTAAAAATTATGATCAATTGATTTTTATTTGTGGTCGCTATGAAGGCATTGATGAACGAGTTTTGACTTTCGTGGATGCGGAAATTCGCATTGGTGATTACGTTTTGAGTGGTGGAGAATTGGCTGCCGGCGTAGTGGCTGACAGTGTGGTTCGTTTGTTGCCGGGAGTTTTGGGGGCAGCTGAATCTTTAAGTGAGGAATCACATAACGTGGAAGGTGTTTTGGAATATCCGCAATATACTAAACCGGCCAGTATTAAAATCGGTGGGAAGAATTATAACGTGCCACCGGTCTTGCTTGGTGGTAATCATAAGGAAATCGCTGCTTGGCGGGAGAAGAAGCGAGGGCGAGCTTAGGATTGACATTCCGCGTCTTTACAGCGTAAAATGAGCATAGCTACTTATTCTGGGAGTATCCTTTTGGAGTAGAAAATTAAACAAATATTAGATAAAAATATGTTTCAGAAAAAAATTGGCATTGATTTGGGAACTACCTATACTTTGGTTTATTTGCCAAAGCGGGGAATTGTTTTGAACGAACCGTCTGTGGTAGCGATTTCTTTGATTGATCGGCAGATTTTGGCGGTCGGTAATGATGCCAAAGAAATGTTGGGTAGAACTCCGGATTCCATTGTGGCTTATCGGCCTTTAAAAGACGGCGTGATTGCTGATTATCGTACAACTGAAGTAATGTTGCGTTATTTTATTAATAAAGCGATGGGTGGTTTTAGATTGTTTCGTCCGGAAGTTATGGTTTCCGTGCCAGCTGGTATCACTTCGGCGGAAAAACGCGCCGTGATTGACGCTGTGATCGCGGCTGGAGCGAAAGCTGCTTATATTATCAAAGAACCGTTGGCGGCAGCTATTGGCGCGAATATTCCCATTGGTGGAGCGAGCGGTCATATGATTGTTAATATCGGCGGTGGAACTTCAGAAATCGCGGTGATTGCTTTGGGTGGTATTGTCACCAGTGTGTCCGTGCGTATTGGTGGAAATAAATTGGATCAAGCAGTGGTTAGACATATTAAGAAAAAATATAATTTGGCGGTGGGTGATCAAACTTCCGAAAACATTAAAATTGAAATCGGTTCAGCTATGTATTTGGATGATGAATTGTTTATGGATGTGAATGGCCGCGATATGATTTCCGGTTTACCGAAAACCGTGCGTTTAAGTTCCAATGATATTACCGATGCTTTGCAACCGGAATTAACCGGCATTGTGCAGGCGGTCAAAACTGTTTTGCAGAATACTCCTCCGGAATTGGCAGCTGATGTGATGGATAAAGGGATGATTTTATCCGGCGGTAGTAGTCAATTACGTAATTTGGATAAATTATTACATCGTGCCACTGGCGTGCCGGCTTATGTGGCTGAGGATGCTCCGTTGTGCGTGGTAAAAGGAACTGGTATGACTTTGGATAATTTGGAATTATATCGTCGTAGTATTTTGGCGACCAAATAATTTTTGAAAATAAAAATATTATGAGAATTGGTATTAACGGCACTTGTTTGTGGCATGAGGCGAAAACCGGTGTGGAATGGTATGCCGTGCTTTTATTGGAAAATTTAAAAGATTTACCGGAAAGTGCTAATCATCAATTTTTTATTTATTATCCGGCCAGATTGGGCCAAGGGGATTTGACCTGGCAAAAAAAATTTCCTAGCAATTGGCATTTTGTGGGAATTAAATGGTGGTTAAAATATTTTTGGACACAATTGGCTTTGCCACGGCAGTTGAAAAAAGATCAGATTGATTTATTGTTTGTACCGGCTCATGTAATTCCGGCTTTGTATAAAGGAAAATCAGTAATGATGGTTCATGATTTGGCATTCAAGTATTTTACTAATTCTTACAGTAAAAAAGAATTAGCTTATCAGGATTGGGCAGTGAAGTCCGCGATTAAAAAAGGCGCGGATTTTTTAGTGCCATCGGAAACTACCAAAAACGATTTATTGAAATTTTATCAGGTGGCAGCGGAGCGAGTGCATTTGGTTTATCATGGTTTTGATTATCAAAATTTTCAAAAGGATTTAAGCAATTGGCCGGAGTTACGAGAAAAATATCAAATTGGCGAAAAATATTTTGTGACCGTTGGGCGCGTGGAAAATAAAAAGAATAATTTGAATATGATTAAGGCCTTTGAGCTTTTCAAAAAAGAAACCGGTGATTCAGTCAGTCAATTGGTATTTTTAATGGGAAAACCTGGTTTTGGTTATGAACAAATTAAAGCCGCCGCCGACGCCAGTGTTTATAAAAATGATATTAAATTTTTGGGATATTTGAGCCGAGCAGAGTTGAAAACTGCTTTGTCAGGAGCGCGAGTTTTTCTATTCCCATCTTTGTATGAAGGTTTTGGCTTTCCGATTTTAGAAGCGATGTCCGTGAGTGTTCCGGTTATTACCAGTAATTATGGAGCCATGGCGGAAATTGGTGGGGACGGTGCTTTGTTGGTTGATCCGTTGAATGTTTCGGAATTGGCGGTTGCCATGAAAGATTTGATGTTTAACGAAGATTTGCGTCAGCGTTTGATCGCTAAAGCTAATTTGATTCTTCCTCGGTTTACCTGGGAAAAGGCGGCAGAACTGACAATGAAGGCGTTTTTAAAAATAAAAAATTAGTATGAAAGTTTGGTCAGCCTTTAGTAAATATTTTTATCAAGAAATCGTTGATTATTTTGAGCGGGTGTTGGCTTCGGAGAAGTGGCACCACGCTTATTTGTTTACTGGCAAAGGGGAATCAGGTTTAGCGCGAGTGGCTCACGAAGCGGCTTTGAATTTCGTTTTGCATGGTTTGGATGATGATTATGGATCCAAAGTGCAGTGGCAGTTTGAAAAAGGTTCCTATTCGGATTTTTATGTTCTGGAAAGAGAATATGATCAGAAAAATAAGAAATTGAATCAGAATATCAGCATTGAGCAGGTGCGTGATTTGCGGGAAAAATTAAGTCAGAAATCTTTTTTAAATTTACCGAAAGTAGTTTTGATTAAGGATGCGGAGTTGTTAAATACCGATTCAGCCAATGCTTTGTTGAAAATTCTGGAAGAACCGCCGGCCCGCACCATGTTTTTCATGTTGGCCAATACCCGGGAACAGGTTTTGCCGACTTTATTGTCGCGCAGCCAATCTTTTGCCTTTAAAAGTCAGCCTTTGGCTTTGATAAAAAAATATTTGATTGAAGTTTATCAGTTAAACAATGAATTGGCGGAAAATATCGCGCATTTGTCAGCCGGTTTACCGGAGCGAGCAGTGTTATATTGCGAACAGCGGGATATTTATGAAAATTATCTGGAAAAAGTGGATCAGGTTTTGCATTTATTCGATGGTGTTTACGCTGATCGTTTTACGTCCATGCAATCCATGATTATGGAAAAAGCTAAGGATTATAATAGCCAAAAAGCCCTAGCTTTACTGTTTTTGGATTTGTTAGAAATTGTATTTCGTGATATGCTATTAATTAAGAATGATTTGAAACATTTGATTTATTTGATGCCGCGCTCCGCCCGCCTGCGCGATTTAGCGCAAAAATATGAGCTGGTGGCGCTGCACCAATTTTTAAAGAAAATCCAGGACGCGCGGCTTAGTTTAGCCAAAAATGTGAACCTGTCTCTTACTTTGGAAAATTTATTGATTAATTTTTAATAAGCAAAACAAATATGAATCTTCAAAAAAGCTTGTTTATCGCGCTGGTCGTGGCTTTGCCCTTATTTTTAGGAGCTTGTAGTATTGGTGGCAGTAGTAATACCACCGCTTCCATTTTGGGAGGGGTTTTTAAAACCGTGGATTTTGGAAAAACCTGGCAAGTGAAGAGCTCTGTGGCGACAGTTAAAACCGAAGCGGTCAACATTAATGAATTGGACGTTTATTCTTTGGTTAGTGATCCTCAGGATCCAAATACTTTGTATATCGGAACCTCTTTTGGCTTATTTTATTCTTATGATTTTGGTGAATCTTGGAACCAGGCCCGCGGTATGAAAACCGGCAAAGTGAATGGCGTGGCTGTTCATCCTCAAGAAAAATGTACAGTGTTTGTCACTACTGGACGTTATGTCTATAAAACCAAAGATTGTGGTCGTACTTTTGAAAGTATTCATTATAATGATTCCCCAAGCGCAGAAGTTGATGCCATCGCTTTGGATACCTTTAATCCGGATATTATTTATATCGGCACCATGGATGGTGATTTGATCAAAACCATTGATGGCGGTAAAACCTGGCGCACGATGTATCGTTTTAAAAAACCAGTGCATCGCATTGTTCTAGGCAAAGATACCCGAATCGTTTGGGCTGGTGTTTACGGGGCAGGTGCGGTTTTGAGTGAAGACGGTGGTGAATCCTGGTCTGAAGACAGTGTGAAATCTCAAAAAGAATTTTCCGGAGCTCGCGATGTGCGTGATTTGGCCTATGATCCTAATAGCAATACTTTAATTTCTGCTAGTAAATATGGTTTGATTAAAACTTCCGATAATGGTGTCACTTGGCAATCTTTGCCGATTTTAAGTGCCCCGGGCGAATTAATTGTCTATTCGGTGGCTTTTAATCCGAATAATGCTCAACAAATTTATTATGGCACTGACCGTTCTTTTAATTACAGCAATGACGGTGGTCAGAATTGGGCATCTTTTAAGATTCCTGCCGCTAGTTGGGTTTATTGCATTTTAGTTCAAGGAAATACTCCTAAAACCGACACTGCCGCTACCACTGCCAGCAGCAACGCCCAGATTTTAATCGGGCTAAGAAAACCGCCTCAACAGTAGTTTTTATGCTTGCTTTGTCCCTAAAACTCTTATAAGATACTTTTAGAATTTAATAATAAAAATTTCATATTTATGTTGGAACCTTATCTTCCTGATTTGGAAAAAATCATGGATTTTACCAAGAAAAACATTAGTGTTTTACGTACCGGTCGGGCTAATGCCCAGATGTTAAACGGTGTGATGGTTAACGTTTATGGCTCATTAATGCCATTGGAACACGTGGCCACCATCGGCGTCCCAGAACCTCGTTTGATTACGGTGGCTCCTTGGGATAAAAGTAACATGAAAGCCGTGGAAGAAGCTTTAAACAAGGCTGATTTAAATATTAATCCGGTAAATGATGGTCAATTGATTCGTTTGAATATCCCATCTTTAACCGAAGAAAGTCGTAAGGAATTGGTTAAACAATTAAAACAACGTTTGGAAGAATCAAAAGTTCAGGTGCGCAAAATTCGTGAAAAAATGCGCGATGATGTGAGCGAAGCGGAAAAAAATAAAGAAATCAGTCAAGATGATAAATTCAGCACTTTTGATAAAATTGATAGATTGGTGGGTGATTATGTGAAAAAAATTGAAGAGTTGGGTAGTGAAAAGGAAAAAGAAATTATGACCATTTAATTATTAAAAATAAAGTCATGTCTGACGATCAACAAAAAAAAATAAAAGAAGTTTATCAACGCATTCAAGAGAATAAAAGTAAATTAAAAGAATTGAAAAATTCTGCTAAGGATGTTTTAACCAATGATTTTTCTTATTCCAAAATGAAAGCGGAAGTGGATGAAAAACGTAAGGAATTGAAAATTTTGGAAAAACAATTAATCACCAGCAACATGATTAATTATGATCAGATGGAAAATTTTAAAATTGATGTTAAGACTGATGAGGATTTATTGAAAGATATCGCTTTATCTTTATTGATGAAGAACGAACAAGTAGAATTAGTGGATAAATACGATAATAAATATATTCCTGAATTGAAAGTGGCTTTTAAGAGAATTAACTAATATTTTTTATGGCTGATTTAATGGAAAAATTGGTTTCATTGTGCAAGCGCCGTGGTTTTGCGTATATGGCTTCAGAGATTTATGGCGGTTTGGCGAATTCTTACACTTATGGTCCTTATGGCGTAGAGTTGAAAAACAATATTAAACAATTGTGGTGGAAAACTTTCGTGACTGACCGTGCTGATATGGTTGGTATTGATGGTCCGATTTTATTGCATCCAAAATTGTGGGAAGCTTCCGGACACATTGGTGGTTTTAATGATGCCATGGTGGATTGTAAAAATTGTAAAAAACGATATCGAGCCGATCATTTGATTGAAAAAGCTACTGGTAAAGATTTGGAAGGTAATTTGGATGAGATGACTGCGGAATTGGCCAAAGGTGAAATTAAATGTCCGAATTGTGGCAAAGCAGCTTGGACCGAAGCTCGTTTTTTCAATATGATGTTTAAAACCGAAATGAACGGTTTGGAAGGGGATATTTATTTGCGTCCGGAAACTGCCGGCGCTATTTTCATTGAATTTAAGAATATTTTAGATACTAGCCGAGTAAAAGTGCCGTTTGGGGTAGCTCAAATTGGTAAAGCTTTTCGTAATGAAATTGTGGCTGGTAATTTTATTTTCCGTTTGCGCGAATTTGAACAGATGGAAATTGAATATTTTATTGATCCGGAAAAATCTTGGGAAGATATTTTTGAAAAATGGTTTAATGATCAGATGTCATTTTTCTTGAAATTAGGCGCTAAAGAAGAATCTTTGCGTCGTTATGAACATGCAAAAGAAAAATTGTCTCATTATTCTCGTAAAACTGTGGATGTGGAATTTTTATATCCATTTGGTTGGGGAGAATTATGTGGTTTAGCGCATCGTGGAGATTTTGATTTAACTCAACACAGCAATGCTTCTGGACAAAAATTAGAATATTTTGATGCAGCCAATAATCGTCGTTTTATTCCGCATGTGATTGAACCATCTTTTGGTTTGGATCGAGCGATTTTGATGACTTTATTATCTGCTTATACTGAAGAAGGGGAAGGCGAAGAGCAACGAGTGGTTTTAAAATTCCCGAAACAAATTGCGCCGGTAAAAATTGCGGTTTTCCCGTTATTGCGTAATAAACCGGAATTGGTTGCCAAAGCGGAAGAAGTGTTTCATCAATTGCGTTCTCATTGGCATTGTGAATTTGATGACAATGGCAACATCGGTAAGCGTTATCGTCGTCAGGATGAAATTGGTACACCTTATTGTGTCACTGTGGATTTTGATAGTTTGGAAGATCAAGCCGTGACCGTGCGTGATCGCGATACCATGGAACAATCACGAATTAAAATTAGTGAATTAGTGAACTATTTTACAAATAATTTAGTTTAATATTTATGGAAGATTACCAATTGATAAAATTAAGGAATGGCATTCCGGTTTTATTATTGTCACAAAAACATACTAAAGCAGTTTCTTTGTTTGTGACAACTAAAGTCGGTTCGCGTTATGAATCTAAAAAAATCAGTGGTATTTCCCATTTTATTGAACATTTGATGTTTAAGGGGACTAAAAAACGTCCTGACAAAGAAGTTCTAGCCAAAGAATTGGATAGTATCGGCGCGAATTTCAACGCGTTTACCGGTAAAGATCGAACGGTTTATTATATTACTGCTAATCATAAACATTTGGCACAGATTCAGGATATTTTAGCCGATATGGTGCAAGCCAGTCTTTTTCCGAAGGATGAATTGGTACCAGAGAAGAAAGTGATTATTGAGGAAATCAATATGTATGAAGATAATCCCATGATGAGTATTGAGGATTTATTGGAAGATTTGGTTTTCGGCAATAATGCTTTGGGCTGGAATATTGCCGGCACTGCTAAAACCGTTTCCGGAATCAGTCGTAAAGATATTATGGATTATTATCATAAATATTATCAGTCCGGTAATTATTTATTGGTTTTGACCGGTAATTTCAAAATGGACGAAGCGAAAAAGACTTTGGAAAAATATTGGGGACATTTACCACGCCAGGCTCGTAAAAATTATGCTAAGGTGGAGGTTGTGTCCAAACAGCCTAAGGTTAAAATCAAGAAAAAAGACATGCAACAAATTCAGTTGACTTTTGGTTTTCCGGGAATTGATTATAATCATAAAGATTCCGTGGCTGCTCAGATTTTGTCTTTGATTCTTGGGGGAAATATGAGCTCTCGTTTGTTTTTGGAAATTCGTGAACGCAAAGGTTTGTGTTATTTGGTGCGGGCTTATCATAATTTTTATGAAGATAATGGGATGTTAGTGGTGCATGCTGGTTTGGATAAAAGTCGTTTATCTGAAGCAATTACCGCTATTTTGCAGGAATTAAAGAAAATGGTGGATAAAAAAGTATCCCTTGAAGAATTGAACAAAGCTAAAAGTTTTTTGGAAGGAAAATTTTCCATTGAAACCGAGAGCGCTCGTCAGTTAGCCAGTTGGTATAGCACTCAAATTACTTTTATGAAAAAAGTAATCACACCGGATCAGTATTTGAGTTTGGTGAATAAGGTGACCGCTGCGGACGTGCAACGTTTGGCTGCTTTCTTTTTTCAGAATAATAAGATAAATTTAGCTATGATCGGTGATGTGCCGAAATTAGCTTGGAAAAATATTTTAAAATTTGATTAAAATTTATGTCATTAGATTGGAATTTAGTTGTTCCCTTGGGTATCTTGCTGTTGAGCATTATTATTATTTTAATTATTTTTATTAGAAAATTCCCGGATTTGGTTTTAGTGGATGTGGATAGTATTCCCGAAGAGCGTGAAAAACAATTGAAAGATAAGTTGTTGGCGGATCGTTTGCATCGTCGAACAACCGGATTTTTTGGTAGATTCCTTTTGATTTTTCAAGTGATTGGTGGCTTTTTTGGAGCGATTTTAAAATCTTTGAAAAATAAAATTCAAGCCTGGGAGCATCGTTATCGTTTTCATTATAAACCAGTGATGAAAGATGCTGATATGAAAGATAAGGTTAATGTTTTATTGGAAAAAGGCGGTCAATTGTTTGATAACGATAAGTATGATGAATCGGAAAGAGTATTTTTGGAAGTAATCAACTTGGATAAATATAATGTGGAAGCTTATCGTGGTTTAGGACGTTTATACTATCGTTTGAAAGAATATCAGGAAGCTAAAGAAATTTTTCAGTTTGCTTTAAAATTGTGTGGAGAAAATAAAAAGAATGTTGAAAATGTTGATGATTGTGATGTTGCTCAATTGGCTTATCATTTAGGTTTGGTTTGTAAGGCTTTGGATGATATTCGTGGTTCTATTAATTATTTCAAACAGGCTTTGGAAAAAGAAGAAAACAGTCCAAAATATTTGGATGCTTTATTGGAAATGGCGATTATGGCGGAAAATAAAGGTTTAGCCCAGGAGACTTTTGATAAGTTGAAAGAGGTTAATCCGCAAAATACTAAATTAGATGAATTGCAGAGTCAGATTGATAATTTAAAAGATTTTGAGCAGGAGGATTAGGATTTTATGGGGATTGTCTTGAACTCTGATTCGTCTGATTAACTGACAGACTATGATTTATCTTAATGATACATTTCTCCCGTAGGGGCGAATAATTATTCGCCCTGCACCCCGTTGATTAATTATTTAATGTTGTTTTGAAATGACGTTCGTGGTTTGTTGATATTTATAGGGCGAATAATTATTCGCCCCTACACAAGAATTTCAATATCATATTACGTTATAAAACAAACTAAAATAAATTTATTTATGAAAACAATCGGCTTATTTTTCGGCGGACCAAGTAATGAACATGAAGTTTCCATTAGTTCTGCTAAAAATATCGTTGCTAATTTTCCTGGTAAAAAATATAAGTTGCTTTTAGTTTTCTGGGATAAACAAGGAAAGTTTTACATCGTTAAAGACATTAATGATTTACGAAAAAATCGCCAAGCAATTGTATTGGAAAAACTAAAAGAAAAAATTGATATTGCTTTGCTTATGACTCATGGGAAAAATGGAGAAGATGGGGTTTTGCAAAGTTTATTGGAATCTCAAAAGATCAAATATTGTGGTTGTCGCCCTTTGAGCTCGGCGTTATGTATGGATAAAGGTTTATTTAAGCAGTTTTTGGCCGGACAGTCTATTAAACAAGTGAAGTTCGCTGTGCTTGATTATAGTTTGAATACTAATCAAGAATTATCAGCAATTAAAAATAGCATTCAAAAAACTTTTAAATTGCCTATTTACGTGAAACCGGCAAATTCCGGTTCCTCGGTGGGGATTACTAAGATTGTTAAATTTTCCCAATTATCATCGGCGATTACGGAAGCTTTGAAACATGATAATAAAATTATCGTGGAGGAGGGTTTGCTTAATCCCAAAGAAGTGGAAGTGGCTGTTTTGGGCAATAAAGAATTAAAAATTTCTAATCCGGGTGAATTGCAATTGGCTAAGGACTTTTATAGTTATGATGATAAATACAAATTGGGACAGGCGACGGTGCAAATTCCAGCGAAATTACCGTTGAAACAAAAGAATGAAATCGTAAAGTTGGCGGAACGAGTTTATAAATTATGTCTTTGTTCGGGTTTTGCTCGCATTGATTTTTTCGTCAGTGATAATCAGGTTTATTTGAATGAAATCAACACTTTACCTGGATTCACCAATATTTCCATGTATCCGATGTTAATGATGAATACCGGTATGACTTATCAAGATTTAATTATCGCTATTATAGAGTTAGGATATTAGTTTTTTATTGTTTTCTAAAACCGCCCATTAGCTCGGGGAGGTCAGAATTTTGGAGCGAGTTGGAGTGGTCCGGAGGACACGCACCGACGAGCGCTTCGGGCGCTCATGGAGGTGCGGGAACGAACAATGAGCCCAAAATTCTCCGTCCGAGCTAGCGGGGCGGTGTCTTTTGGTGGCACCTTTTGGACACACAAAAGGTGCCAAACGCCGGTAGGCGATTACTGTTTTAATAAAAATCGTTCGTGCCGTAGTCGAGATCCTAGGTTCTTCGCGCTGGCATACAGCGCTCAGCCCTAGGATGACAGATTCACGTGCTAGGGTGGTTTTTTTGTAGGAGACGATTGGGATTTTTCCCAGTTTACAAAACCCAAATCAAAATGATACAATCATTTAATATGATTATAAATTTTTAATTGAATAAAATCCTATGGAATTAGAACAAATTAGACATTCTTTGTCCCATGTAATGGCGCAAGCTGTAACGGAATTGTACCCAGGCGTGAAAGTGGCCATTGGTCCGGCCATTGATAACGGTTTTTATTATGATTTTGAATTTCCTACCGGTGTTTCTTTATCCACCGATGACTTGCCGAAAATTCAAGAGAAAATGAAGGAAATTTTAAAGCATAAACAATCTTTCAGTAGAGAAGAATTGTCCATTGATGAAGCTAAAAAACTGTTTGTTGATCAACCCTATAAGGTGGAATTAATTACTGATTTGGCTACCGGTGGCGAAACGAAAGTGTCCATTTATCGCAATGAAGCCAATGGTGAAGTGAAATTTATGGATTTGTGTCGTGGCCCACACGTGGCTAGCACCGATGATTTACCAGCCGAAGGTTTTCTTTTGAATAAAGTGGCTGGTGCTTATTGGCGTGGTGATGAAAATCGAGCCATGTTAACTCGTATTTATGCTTTAGCCTTTGCTAATAAAGAAGACTTGGCTCAACATTTAACTTTCTTGGAAGAAGCGGAGAAACGTGATCATCGTAAATTGGGTAAAGAATTGGAATTATTTTTGGTGGACGATATGGTTGGTAAAGGTTTGGTGATGTGGCAACCAAAAGGTGCTTTATTGTGGCGTGTGATGGAAGACTATTGGTATAAAAAACATTTGCGTAGCGGTTATGAATTGGTGCGTACTCCGCATATTGGTAATCGTAAATTATGGGAAACTTCCGGACATTGGGGATTTTATAATGACAGTATGTATCCGACCATGGAAGTTGGGCAGAGTTTAGGTTCTGCGCAGAAAGGTGAAAAAGCTAAAGTGAAAGAAGAATATTTGATTAAACCGATGAATTGTCCTTTCCATGTGATTATGTATCGTTCCAAATTACGCAGTTATCGTGAATTGCCAGTGCGTTGGGCGGAAATGGGTACGGTTTATCGTTATGAACAATCCGGTGAATTGTCAGGTTTAACTCGCGTTCGTGGTTTTACTCAGGATGATGCTCATATCATTTGTACCAAAGAACAAGTGAAAGAAGAATTGTTGCGAGTGGCTAAATTTATCATTGAAATGTTAACTGATTTTGGTTTTAAAGATTATAAGATTTCTTTGTCCGTGCGTGATCCGGAAAATACTGTTAAATATGCCGGCAACGATGAAGGTTGGCAACATACGGAAAAAGTTTTGGAAGAAGTCGCCAACGAAATGAAATTGGATTATAGTAAGGAAGTGGGCGAAGCAGCTTTTTACGGTCCAAAATTGGATTTCAAAATTAAAGATGCTATCGGTCGTTCCTGGCAATGTTCCACTTTGCAATTTGATTTCAATTTGCCGGAAAGATTTGATTTGACTTTCATTAATGATAAAGGTGAAGCCGAACGTCCTTATATGTTACATCGCGCTTTGCTTGGATCATTTGAACGTTTTATCGGTGTGATGATTGAAAATTTTGCCGGTGCTTTGCCATTTTGGGTGACTCCGGAACAAGTTCGTTTGATTTCTGTGGCTGATAAACATATTGATAAGGTGAAAGAATTGCAAGCGGAATTGAATGCTTTGGATATTCGTGCCAAAGCCGATTGTAGCAGCGAAACCATCGGCAATAAGATTCGTAAAGCCGCTGGTGATAAGATTCCGTTTACCTTGGTAATCGGTGATAAAGAAGTGGAAAATATGGATGCCTTGAGTGTTAAAGTTTTCGGTTCTAAAGATAATGTCACCTTATCCTGGTCAGATTTCAAGAATAAAGTTATGGCGAAAAATCAGAATAAGGATATTGATTATTCTATTTAGTTTTCATGGAAAACGTTGTCATCAAAATTGAAAAGGCGATTTTTGAAGGTCGCTACCTCAGCCATTTGCCCAGTGGAGAGGTTTTGATTTTAGATGGTTTTGCTCAGCCCGGGGAAACCGTGAAAGTGGAGATTCGAAAGAAGAAAAAGGGCTACAGCGAGGGCATGATTATGGATGTGATTGAGGCTCAACCAGGGCGGCAAGACGCGCCTTGCCCTTATTTTGGGCAGTGTGGTGGCTGTCAGTATCAACATTTGGAATATGATCGTCAATTGGCTTTAAAAACGGAAATTTTAAGGGAAAACCTATGGCAGGGGGCGAAATTAAAAGATTGGCCAGGTTTGAACGTGGTGGGCGCGACGGAATCTTGGCGTTATCGCAATAAAATGGAATTGAATTTTGTGGATGATGATTTTGGTTTTGCTTTGGGGCAATGTTATCGAGGTAGTTTTCAGCGTATCGTGGATTTGGAGGATTGTTTGTTATTTCCCGATGGAATTGCTCAAATTATCAAAGCGGCTAAAGCTTGGCGTCATAAATATTCTTTAACTTGTTTTGATCGTTATCGATTTGTGGGATTTTTGCGACATTTGGTGATTCGTCGCGCTTATCACACTGATCAATGGATGATTGTGATGACCACTAGTGATGATTATTCCGCTTCTGATGATATTGGTATACAAAAAGTACTCATGGATTTCTTAACTTTCTTGCCAAAGAATTTTAAGTTGACTTCTTATTATCATCGAATGGTGCGTTTGCAACGTCGCCGCGGTGAATCTTATACGGATACTTTATTGAAAGGAAATCCTTATATCACTGAAAAACTGTTAGATTTGGATTATCAGATTAGTGCCGATGCTTTTTTTCAAAATAATACCATTCAAGCGGAAAATTTGATTACTGAATTATTGAGCCATTGTCGGAATTTAGATCAGCGACCGATTTTGGATTTATATTGTGGAGTGGGGACGTTTACGTTGCCTTTGGCCAAACTTGATGCTCAGCGCACCATTTATGGTTTGGAAATAGTGCCCAGCGCGGTGGCTGCCGCTCAGTCCAATGCCAAATTAAACAATTTGAATAATATTGAATTTTTAGTGGGTGATGCGTCGCGTTTGGTGAATACGCTAAAGGATAAAAACTTTAGCGCCATTGTGGTTGATCCGCCGCGCGCCGGTTTGGATCCAAAAGTAATTGCTTTTTTGTTAGCCATGAAAACTCAGAACATTTTTTATATTTCTTGTAATCCCACCACGCTAAGTCGTGATTTGGCGTTGTTAAGTCCTTTGTACGAAGCCAAAGTGATTAAGGGTTTTGATTTGTTCCCACAGACTTATCATTTGGAGAGTTTCGTGAAGTTGGATTTGAAGTAGTCATTGCGAGCGAAGCGAAGCAATCTCGTTAATCATTAACTCATGAGATTGCTTCGCACTTTCAGTGCTCGCAATGACTTTTTGTTTGTCACATTTTATTATTTGTTAGGTACGCTCGCAATGGCATTATTTTCTTGATATAATAAAAGTTGTAGGACAAAAAAAATCCTAAACAAAAATGAAACACAAAGGTCTAAGTACCAGCGAGGCTCAGCGCCGCTTGTGGCGTGATGGGCAAAATATATTGCCACGAGAAAAAACTAAGTCTCGTTGGCAAGTTTTGTTTGGTCAATTTAATAATATTTTGATTTATATTTTATTGGTGGCAGTAGCGATTTCCATTGCCATGGGGGAATGGCGTGATTCCATTGTGATTGTGGCAGCCATTTTGGTTAATACGGTGGTTGGTTATATTCAAGAATATAAAGCTTATAATATTTTGGCGAAATTAACGGCTTTGGTGCCTTGGGAAACTTTAGTGATTCGGGATGGTGTAGAGAAAATTGTTCCGGCGATTGATTTGGTTCAAGGTGATATTATTTTATTACAGGCTGGTGATAAAATTCCGGCAGATGCTAAAATTTTAGAAAGTATTGATGTTTTGACAGACGAAGCGGTGTTGACCGGAGAAAGTGAAAGTATTCCCAAGGATGTGAATGGTCGTGATAAGCGCGAACATTTATTATTTATGGGCACGACCATGGTGCGCGGTCAAGCCACTGCTGAAGTTTTGCGAATTGGGTCCAGTACTAAATTTGGACAAATCGCTCATTTGCTTCAGCAGCAAGGCGATGTTCTGACTCCTTTGCAATTGGAAATACAGTCTTTAAGTCGTTATATCAGTGTGTTGGTGGTATTTTTTGCCATTATCATTTGGTTCGCTGGTATTTCTCATGGTTATTCGGTGGGCGAGATGTTGATTGTGTCCGTGGCAGTGGCGATTTCCGCCGTGCCGGAAGGTTTGGTAGTGGCGATGACTGCTTTGTTAGCTTTGGGAATGCAAAAATTATTAAAGAAAAAAGCCCTGGTGCAACGTTTGGTTTCGGTGGAAACTTTGGGTAGTGTTGATGTGATTTGTACTGATAAAACTGGTACTTTAACCGAAGGCAATGCGGCGGTTTTAAAAATTGTCACTTTGGATCAGGAATATGAAGTGCTAAATAATGTGCCGATTTTACAAGATGATTTGATGAAATTGATTGTAGAGGCGGCTACTTTGTCTAATACTGCCAAATTTGTAAATGGAAAATTAATCGGTGGTTCAATTAATCAAGCTTTATTTAAGTTAGGTATCAATTATAATATTTATCGTCCTAATTTAGAGGATGGAAAATATAAATTTATTGATAGCTTGCCTTTTCATTCAAGAGATAAATTCGCTTTGTATCTTTATCAAAACAATGAGCTTCGGGATAAAGTTTTATTTTATATGGGCTCACCGGAACACGCTTTGAATTTATCCACTCATTATTTGGATAAACATTTAATCGTTCATAAATTAACGGATGAAAAACGTCAGCAATTGCAAAAAATTCATTTGGAATGGGCTCGTAAGGGTTATTATTTATTGGGCGTAGCCCAAAGAAGCGTTGCTAATCCGTCTCTGGTTTTTAATAATGGTGTATTTTTAGGATATTTATTATTAAAAGATCCGTTGCGTCCGGGGGTCGCTAAATTTATAAAAATCGCTAAAGATGGTGGCATTAAAGTGGTGATGATTACCGGAGATCATCCGGAAACTGCCAAAGCGGTGGCTGATCAATTGAATTTGTTAAAAGCCGGTGATTTGATTCTGACCGGTAATGAGATTCAGGCGATGAGTGATCAAGAGTTATTAAAGAAAATTAATCATATTGCAATTTTGGCGAGGGTTCATCCGGAGGATAAATGGCGAATTGTTCGATTGTTTCAGGAAGCTGGGCATAAAGTGGCCATGACCGGTGACGGTATTAATGATGCACCAGCTGTAAAAGCGGCTGACATCGGTTTAGCGGTGCACAGTGGGACGGAAGTGACCAAAGAAGCGGCCGAT